>Ga0207641_10000738_pt1 | contig 35131 bp, 15 predicted proteins | sample KBSSwiS62_FD_184306 | JGI IMG/M metagenome (GOLD analysis project Ga0207641, IMG submission 184306) | Switchgrass rhizosphere microbial communities from Kellogg Biological Station, Michigan, USA - KBS Switchgrass S6-2 (SPAdes) (version 2) | ecosystem: Host-associated > Plants > Roots >... | reverse complement strand
TTCCTGTTACAAATTCTAAAAATATTTTTAACAACTTCTGCAATTATACCATAAATACAAAGTCATGGCAATTAATTTTTTAGTAATACATAAGTGTACCAGCTGTATCAAAAGCGTACACTGGTTGTATCACAAACGAACGCTTTCGTAGATTGTCCGCTTGTAACATTCTGTAAATCAAAATCGTCATAAACTGGCATATTCTTATAAGTATAGGAAGCCAGATTCTCATGTAGATCTTTTGATAGCTGCTTTGATCTTCAATGCAGTCGTAAGGTTGAGGCAGCTTATTTTAACAATTAGAGAATTTTAAAACCAATTACTACCGTGGATAGAGTCATTGAAAAAAAGACCTGGAGTCGCAAACGCATACTAACTATTGTTGGAATTGTTGGCATTATTGTTTTGATCGGTGCCAGTTATTATCTCACTTCCGGAAAAAACCGTTTGAATGTGGATTCGGAGCGAATTACTGTTAGTGAAGTTAAATCTGGTCCCTTTAAAGAATTTATTCCTGTTAACGGAATTGTGTTACCTATCACCACCATTTATCTTGATGCCTTAGAAGGTGGACGTGTAGAAGAAAGGTTTGTGGACGATGGTGCGGTCATGAAAAAAGATCAACCCATTCTTAGATTATCGAATACCGATCTGCAACTGAGCCTCGTAAATCAACAAACTGCTGTTTACAATCTTCTTACTCAAATGCAGATCTCTCAAAATGCTTCCCAGCAAAATACAGTCAATCGGATGAATCAATTAACCGATGTAAACAGTCAATTAAAAGAGGCGGAAAGAATTTATAAACTCAATAAAAGTCTTTACGAGCAAAAAGTGATCGGAGGCCAGGAATTCAAACAATCAGAAAACAATTATTACTACCTGCTGGAAAAGAAACGACTTTCTGAACAGATCATGAAACAGGATTCTGTTTCCGGACATCAGCAATTGAAGCAGGCAGAGCAATCTTACAAAGGTTCACAAGAGGCGCTAAATGTAATGCAGAAAAAAGTTGGTGACCTGATCGTAAGAGCTCCTGTTGACGGCCAACTTACTTCGCTTGATGCGGAGATTGGTCAATCAAAAAATAAAGGAGAACGTCTTGGACAACTTGATATTCTTAGCGGTTTTAAAGTAAGAGTGGATATTGATGAACATTATATTTCACGTATCTATAATGGCCTGATCGGTGAATTTACTTTTGCCAATAAACAATATAAACTGAAGATCACAAAAGTTTATACACAGGTTACGAACGGTCGCTTCCAGGTTGATATGGAATTTGTAGGTGAAGTTCCTCAAGGCATTCGCAGGGGACAAACTTTACAGATAGGTTTAGCATTAAGCGATGAGATCACTGCATTACTTCTTCCTAAAGGTGGTTTCTATCAAAAAACTGGTGGCAATTGGATCTTTAAAGTAAGTGAAAATGGAAAAACAGCTTATAAAGTAGATATACAACTTGGTATGCAAAGCCCGGATTATTACCAGGTATTACAGGGACTAAAAGCAGGAGACAAAGTAGTTACTTCAAGCTATGAAAATTATGAGAACATGGAAGAACTGGTTATCAAAAACTAAAACCATTATTCATTATAAAGTATAGCCATGAAAAAGAAAACTCTTTATTTATTCATCCTGATCTTCTCGGTCAGCTTATTTTCTTCTGCGAAGAAAATACAAGGGTATTGTGAAAATGCTTCTGTGTGCTGCAACATGATGAAGCAAAATTGCAGCAACGCAATAAAATTTAAAACGGCCAATGAGGGAGAGCTGAGTTTTCCTTCACTCGGTCTATTCCTTTTCACCAATTGAATCTTTCACCTTCACTTTAAAAAATAAAAAATGATCAAGATTGCAAATCTCGAAAAAACTTATCGCACCGAAGAGGTGGAAACAGTAGCACTTAACAAACTTTCTTTTGAAATAAAGGAAGGAGAGTTTGTTGCTGTAATGGGTCCATCAGGATGCGGTAAGTCAACCCTGTTAAATATTGTAGGACTGCTTGATGATCCTGATGAAGGAAGCTACCAGTTCAACGGAATTGAAGTTGCAAAATTCAATGAACGTAAAAGAGCCGATCTGCGCAAAAGGAATATCGGTTTCGTTTTCCAAAGCTTTAATCTTATTGATGAGCTTACTGTTTTCGAAAATGTTGAATTGCCTCTTATTTATACAGGCGTAAAAGGAGCTGAGAGAAAAAAAAGGGTAGAAGAAGTTTTGGATAAAATGCAGATCATGCATCGTCGCAATCACTACCCGCAACAATTATCAGGTGGCCAGCAACAACGTGTGGCTGTTGCAAGGGCAGTTGTTAACAAACCAAAACTTATACTTGCGGATGAGCCTACTGGTAATCTTGATTCGCATAATGGTAGTGAAGTAATGCAAATGCTTACAGATCTGAATGAGCAGGGAACAACTATCATTATGGTAACACACTCCGAGCACGATGCCCGTTTCAGTCATCGTATCATCCGAATGTTGGATGGACAAACAGTGACTGAGAATATATTGGTGTAATAAAGCCATTGGCCATTAGCGAATGGCTAATAGTTTAAAAAAGTATAGCCATGTTTAAAAATTATTTCAAGATCGCTTTCCGGAGTCTTTGGAAGAATAAAGGCTATAGCACATTAAATATTTTAGGCTTGGCTGTTGGGTTAGCGACTTGCCTTGTTATTATATTATATGTAGTAGATGAATTAAGCTATGACCGGTTCTACAAAAATGCCGGGAATATCTATCGTATCAATTCTGATATAAAGTTTGGCGGCGCTAATCTTCATTTTGTGCAAACATCAGACATGATGGGACAATTGCTCAAGAAAGATTATCCCCAGGTAGAAGAGTATGCCCGTCTTTACAATAATAGCGGCGATAAGCTTATTAAAAAAGGAGATGAATTCATTGATGAACTTCGGGTAGCACATGTAGATTCCACTTTTTTCAGGGTATTTGATCTGCCAGCTCTTGAAGGAGATCCTAAAACTGGTCTTGATGAACCAAATACTGTGGTAATAACAGAGTCTGTAGCAAAAAAATATTTCAACGATGTATATGTTGTTGGAAAAACTCTTGAAGAAAAAGATGGACAATCAACAAAACCGTATAAGATCACTGCTGTTATAAAAGACATCCCTCACAATTCACATTTAAACGTGGAATTTTTCTTTTCAATGAAGAATGTGAATTATAAATGGGGCCAGCTTACCAGCCATAATTTCAATACCTATTTACGACTTCGTAACGGAACGGATTATAAAGCATTTCAAAAAAACTTTACTGCGTATATCGATAAATATGTTTTGCCGGAAGCCAGGGCTTTCATGAATATCAACAGCATGGATGAATTCAGGAAGGCTGGTAATTATCTTGAATATAATTTGATCCCATTAACGAAGATCCATTTATATAGTGACTACAGTTTTGAGATGACCCCACCCGGAAATATTCAATACGTTTATATATTCGGAGCCGTCGCTTTATTTATTTTACTAATTGCATGCATAAATTTTATCAACCTTAGCACAGCAAGGAGTGCCAACCGGGCAAAAGAAGTTGGCATACGCAAAACCTTAGGAACTGAAAGAAGGACACTTATCACTCAATTCCTTGTTGAATCAACTCTTACAGTTGTTATTTCCTTATTGATAGCTATAGGGATTACCTGGCTCATGTTGCCTTTCTTTAATAATGTAGCAGGAAAGTCGATCCAGATCAATGAAATGCTTGATCCAAGGATCTTTGCAATTATCGTGTTGCTTCCTTTTGTTGTCGGAATTTTAGCCGGAAGTTATCCTGCAGCTTTTCTTTCAAGGTTTAACCCCATCACTGTATTAAAAGGAAACTCAAATACTAAGTATAAGAAAAGTACTTTAAGAAATGTACTGGTAGTCTTTCAATTTACAACTTCGATCATTCTTATTATCGGGACTATTATAGTTTATAAACAACTTAATTATATCCAAACAAAAAAACTTGGCTTTAGTAAAGACCAGGTCCTGGTAATAAATGGAACAGGCTCTTTAGATAACAGGGCGAAAGCTTTTAAAGATGATGTATTGGCTATGTCAGGAGTAAAAAGCGGAACGCTTAGCTTTTTTTTACCAGTTACTTCTTCAGCAAGAAATGATAATACCTATTCAAAAGAGGCAGTGATGGATTCCAAAAATGGAATTGATATGCAAACGTGGTCTGTGGATTACGATTATATCAAAACGATGGGAATGGAGATCATCAAAGGAAGAAATTTTTCAAAAGAGTTTGCAGATTCAAATGCTACCATCATCAATGAAACAACGGCAAAATTTCTTGGTTATGATGATCCTATCGGGAAAAAAATATATACGTTTACCGACAACAATGGGTCAAAAATTTCTTATGATATTATCGGCGTAGTAAAGAATTTTCATTTTGAATCACTTCGTCAGAATGTGGGACCCCTGTGTATGCGACTTGGAAACGACAGGGGGTTCGCAGCATTTAAGATTGATGCAGCAAAATCAAAAGCCCTGATAACTCAAATTGAAAACAAATGGAAATCGATGGCCGCTGGCTTGCCATTCAGCTATCGTTTTCTTGACGATTCATTTAATGAAATGTACCGGAACGAACAGCGGATTGGGAAACTGGCAATTTCATTTGCTGTGCTTGCCATCTTCATTGCATGCCTCGGTTTATTCGGTCTTGCCACCTATATCGCTGAGCAAAGAACAAAAGAGATTGGTATTAGAAAAGTATTAGGAGCTAGCGTAGGTAATGTAGTGAACATGCTCAGCAAGGATTTTATAATACTCGTATTGATCTCATCAGTAATTGCATTTCCTGTTGCCTGGTGGGCCATGCATAATTGGTTACAGGATTTTGCTTACAGGATAACTATCGGTTGGTGGATATTCCTGGCAGCAGGTGCTATTGCATTTTTGATCGCATTTATTACGGTGAGTTCACAAGCGATCAAGGCTGCATTGGCTAACCCCGTGAAAAGTTTAAGAACTGAATAAAAAATATCATGATTAGAAATTATTTAAAAATAGCCTGGCGGAATATTAACCGTCACAAAAGTTATTCTGTAATTAATATAATTGGTTTGGCTATTGGTATTGCGGCATGCTTATTAATACTTCAATATGTATCGTTTGAATTAAGCTATGAAAACTTTCATACGAATAAAGATCGTATTTATCGTGTACGGCAGGACAGGTATGATAATGGCAAGCTAAGTACGCAATGGGTTTCTGGGGCATATGCCGTTGGCAATTCCTTTAAAGATGCAATACCGGAAATTGAAGATTATGTAAAAGTGCTTAGTAGGGACCAGGCTATAGCGGAGATCAACAACCAACCTGTCCCTATAAAAAAAGTATTTTTTGCAAGCGGTTCTTTTTTTCGAATATTTACTTATCCCTTAATTGCTGGCGACAGGGATAGTGCATTAACAAAACCATTCACCGCAGCTGTATCTGAAAAAACAGCTCGAATTTTATATGGTACAACAGATGTAGTCGGCAAGAGACTTAGTTTAAACCGTAACAGCGATTATACTATTACCGCGATATATAAAGACGCACCTAACAATACACAACTTAAACCTGATATTCTTCTCTCTTATGCTACGTTCATAAAATTTGTTGGGCCCAAAAATAATCCTGAAACAGCCTGGACATGGGATGGCTGTCTCACTTATCTTTTATTACGGAAGGGAACTGATCCTGCAGTTGTAGAGAAAAAATTTATACCTGTAGTTGACAAATTTACTGCGGCAGATATGAAAAGATTTAATGCTGCAGTCACATACTCTCTGCAACCATTAGGCGATATCCATTTGTACTCTCACTATATGACAGAACCGGAGATCAATGGTGATGGAAAAACTGTCTATCTTTTATTAGCCATCGCATTTTTCATTGCGATCATAGCATGGGTAAACTATATCAATCTCGCCACAGCACGGGCAGTTAACAGGGCAAAAGAAGTAGGCATTCGCAAAACTGTTGGTTCGCAAAGAAAACAGCTCATCGCACAATTTCTTTCCGAATCTGCATTGCTAAATGGTATTGCATTGATAATCGCAATGGTGATCGTAGCAGTTGCAATACCTGGTTTCAATCGACTCTCAGGTCAGCATCTTAGTTTTTCATTATTTTCTAAAAATGATTTTTGGCTTGGTCTCATTGCATTATTTGTTGTTGGAGTTTTCTTTTCAGGTTTATATCCTGCTTTTGTATTGTCCGGTTTCAGACCTATCGAAGTGTTGAAGGGGAAAATGACTGCCACATCGAAAGGTTCATTATTAAGAAAAGGCCTGGTAGTCTTTCAGTTTACAGCTTCGCTTTTTTTATTGATAGGTACGCTTACGGTATACCAGCAAATAAAATATATGCGCAAACAATCATTGGGAATTGATATCGATCAGACACTGGTTGTAAGGCCCCCTACTGTAGTTACTGATTCCATTTATATACAAAACCTGTCCGCCTTGAAGGATGCATTGAACCAACAAACTTCAGTGAAAGGCACAACTATTTCAACAAGTATACCTGGCGAATCAGTTGGATGGAATGCCGGTGCAATAAAACTTGTAGGAACTGATGAGACTACGCAAAAGCAATATCGTATTATCGGGATGGATTATGACTATATGAAATTATATGGTATAAAACTGATAGCAGGTCGTGGGTTTTCCAAAGACTTTGGTTCAGATGAGCATTCCGTTGTATTTAATGAAAAAGGATTTGAACAATTGGGTTTGAATAAACCAATAGATGCAATTGGTAAAAAAATTGATTTTTGGGGTCAGCAATATACTATTATCGGTGTTACTGAAAATTTCCACCAGCAATCATTGCGGGAAACATTTGAGCCTTTGATCTTCCGCCTGATCCCGGATATACGTGGTTATATGTCCGTTAAAACTCCTGCTTCAAAGGCGAGTCAGACTATTGCGTTGGTAAAAGCAAACTGGGATAAATTTTTCCCGGGAAATACATTTGACTATTTTTTCCTGGATGATCATTTTGATGAACAATATAAAGCAGATCAGCGATTCGGCCAGGTATTCGGATTATTCACTTCTCTTGCAATATTAGTTGCTTGTTTAGGTTTATTTGGTCTTGCTTCATTTACTACTCTTCAACGAACAAAAGAGATTGGCATCAGGAAAGTGTTGGGTGCATCCGTTACCGGCATATTAAAATTGTTATACCAGGAATTTGCCATCCTGTTAATAATATCATTTGCCATAGCTGTGCCATTATCATGGCTCACTATTTCAAATTGGTTACAGGGATATCCTTTCCGGATCGGGATACAATGGACATATTTCATGATCCCCTTTGCAGCAATTCTTGTCATTGCTTTATTAACTGTAAGTTTTCAATCGATAAAGGCTGCAATTGCTAATCCTGTAAAATCATTAAGAACTGAGTAAAAGTATAAGCCATGATCAAAAACTATTTTAAAATTGCCTGGAGAAATCTATTGCACAACAAAACATTTTCTCTCATAAATATTTTAGGACTCGCACTTGGAATGACATGCAGTCTTTTGATCATGCTTTGGCTAAAAGATGAAATGCGAAAAGACAAGTTTCATCAAAATGGCAGCCGATTATACCGGGTAATGGAAAACCAGTTTTATTCTGGTGATATATCTACGTTCCCATCTACACCGGGAATATTAGCCGAGAACATAGTGAAAGATGTACCCGAAATAGAAATGGCGAGCCAAATGCTATGGGAAGAAGAACCGCTATTTACCGTGGGAAATAAATTTGATAAAGAGAAAGGAAGATTTGTGCAAAAAGATTTTTTGAGAATGTTTTCTTTCAAGTTAGCTAAAGGAGATGCGGCTACCGCACTTGCAAACATTGATGCTATTGTAATATCAAAAAACCTGGCGAAGAAATATTTTAATGAGGAGGATCCGATCGGGAAAATGATCAAGGTTGACAATAAAGAAAATGTAATGGTTACAGGTGTGCTGGAAGAAATACCTGAATTGTCGTCTTTAAAATTTGATTTCTTATTGAATTTTGAGCAATGGAAGAAAAAAAATGACTGGGCTAAAGAATGGGGTAATAACGGTCCAAGATGTTATGTAATGCTTGCACCTAATGCTTCAATTGATAAAGTAAATGCGAAAATTAAGGGTTATATAAAATCAAAAAATAAGGATAGCAACGTAGATATATTCCTTCAAAACTATGGCGAATCCTATTTGTACTCTGATTGGGACAATGGAAAGCAAAATGGTGGCCGTATCGAATACGTAAAAATATTTTCCATTGTTGCTATCATTATTTTATTTATCGCTTGTATCAATTTTATGAATCTTGCCACTGCCCGTTCTTTAAGAAGAGCAAGAGAGATTGGAGTACGCAAAGTTGTCGGTGCAGGTAAAAGGCAATTGGTTGCTCAATTCATTGGCGAATCATTGTTTGTTTCTTTTCTTGCTGTTTGTCTTTCATTGCTTATCGTTGCATTGATCATTCCATCCTTTAATTCATTAACTGAAAAACATTTGTCGGTGAATTTTCTTGATCCTTCTTTTTTACTGATCATTCTTGGATTGACATTAACAACAGGAATTATTTCAGGATCATATCCTGCATTGTTCATGTCTTCACTGAAACCTATTATTGTACTAAAAGGATTTTTGAAATTTAATTTCGGTGCCACACTTTTTCGAAAAATACTTGTTGTTTTTCAATTTGCTTTGTCAATTATATTAATACTTGGAATGATAGTTATCTATCGCCAAATTGATTTTATCCATAATAAAAATCTTGGTTTTGCAAAAGCGGATCTATTGTATATGCCATTGGAAGGCGATCTGCAAAAGACCTACCTGACATTTAAAGATGAGTTGCTTAAACAACCCGGAATTAAAGCTGTTTCAAGTGCACAAAGCAGCCCATTAGAAGTAGGTAGCTCTACACAGGGAGTTCGCTGGCCTGGAAAGGATACTACAAAACTGATCCTGTTCAGCAATAACCCCATTACTTACGATTATGTGAAAACGATGGGGATTGAGTTGATAAAGGGAAGAGACTTTGACCCTTCTTATAGTCTTGATACTTCAAATTATCTTATCAATGAAGCGGCAGCCAGAAAGATTGGGTATAAAGATCCGGTCGGCAAAGAATTGACTATGTGGGGAGATAAAGGAACCATTATTGGATTAATGAAAGATTATCATCACAACTCATTGCATGTTCCTATAGAACCATTGATACTTCGGTTGTTTAAACAAAGTTGGACCCGTGAAAACGGCTATTGGGGAAATGTGATCGTAAGAACTGAGCAAGGAAAAACGAAGCAAGCAATTGCCAGCATGGAAAAACTTTATAAACAATATAATCCGGGTTTTCCTTTCAAATATTATTTTACTGATGATGAGATCGCCAAAAATTATAAAGCTGAATATACAGTTAGCAAACTCTCCAAATATTTTGCTTTCATAGCCATATTTATTTCCTGCCTGGGTTTATTTGGCCTGGTAACTTTTACTGCAGAGCAAAAAACAAAAGAAATAGGGATCCGCAAAGTGCTTGGTGCATCTGTAACGGGTATTGTGAGAATGCTTTCGAAAGATTTTTTAAAATTAGTTCTCATTGCAGCTGTAATTGCTTTTCCTGTTGCCTGGTGGTTTATGCATAGGTGGTTAGATGATTTTGCTTATCGTGTGAATATTGGATGGTGGGTTTTTGTTGTAGCAGGTATCGCTGCATTACTGATCGCATTATTAACTATAAGTTTCCAATCCATAAAGGCGGCAATTGCCAATCCTGTGAAATCATTACGAACCGAATGAGTAATTACTGTACCTGGTTATTCCGGAATGCAGTTTTTATGCTGAAGTTCTTTCGCTGACACAAACTACTAATTGGTATCACAAAATTTTCCGCAAGCGGAAAAAGCAGGAGGGCCCATGTTTAAAAATTATTTTAAAGTTGCTTTTCGCAATCTTTTAAAAAGAAAAGGATTCAGTCTCATCAATATTTTAGGTCTTGCAATTGGCATGGCTGTTTGCCTGCTTATCGTTTTGTTTATTCAAAGCGAACTTGGCTATGATAAACAGAATGAGAAGGCAAATAATATTTATCGTGTTGTTCTCGAACGTTCTTATCCGGGCCGTTCCACTTCTTATGCAATTATTCCACAATCGATCGGTGCTGCTATAAAAACCGAATATCCTGAAGTGCTTGAAAGCACAAGGCTTTTCAATTTTGCTGGCAATGGAAATTTCTTTTTGCGTATTGGAGAAAAAACTTTTGAAGAGAAAAGGGTGCTTGCTGCTGATTCAAATTTTTTCCGGGTATTCACTTGTAAAATTCTTCATGGTGATCCTGCAACTGCATTGGAAAAAACGCACTCGGCTGTAATTAATGCAACAACTGCAAAAAAATATTTTGGCACAACTGATGTTGTAGGGAAACAATTTGAATCGGATATCAATGATACTGCGGAAACATTTGTGATCACTGCAGTTGTTGCTGATTGGCCTGATAACTCGCATTTTCTTTTTGATATGCTTGTATCTACCAGCACTTTCCAGTTTTTTAGCAAACCTAACTATATAGGATTTGCGGCGCATACCTATTTGCTTTTAAATCCAAACTCATCATATAAAGCGTTAGAAGCAAAATTTCCGGACATAATAAAAAAATATGTGTCCGGGGAAATTAGTAAGGTATTTAACCAGAGTTGGGAAGATTTTCAAAAAGCGGGCAACGGCTATCATTATTATTTACAACCACTCACTAAAATTCATCTCATATCTGACCTGGAAGCTGAACTGCGTCCCAACGGAAGTATGACAGCGGTATATATTTTCGGAGTTGTTGCCATATTCATTTTATTTCTTGCTTGTATCAATTTTATTAATTTATCAACAGCTCGTTCAGTGGAAAGAGCAAAAGAAGTTGGAATAAGAAAAACATTTGGTTCGGAGAAGAAGTCGTTGATCGGGCAATTCCTCATCGAATCTGTATTAGTAAGTTTATTAAGTATGATCCTTGCTTTTGTATTGATCCTCTTATTACTGCCATTATTCAACACTATTTCAGGAAAACAATTAACAGCCGCATATTTTTTGCAACCGACATGGATTTTTTTGTTGATCAGTTTTGTATTAATCACTGGCTTTGTTGCCGGTCTTTATCCCGCATTTGTTCTCTCCTCATTTAATCCCATTATGGTTTTGAAAGGGAGATTCAAATCGAACCGTTATGGTCTTCTGTTGCGGAATGGCTTAGTGATCTTCCAGTTTGCGATCTCTGTCGTACTTATCATATCTACAATTGTTGTGAACCGGCAGATGAATTATATGCTGGGCAATAAATTGGGTTTTAAAAAAGATCATGTTATTGTATTAGAAAGGACCGACATGGTGGAAAAGCAATTACCGGCATTTAAGAATGAGTTGTTGACCATTCCCGGAGTGGAATCAGCAAGCGGTACATCGACAATGCCTGGTAATCAGAATTTTTTTGGAACTACCTGGCAGGAAATAGGCTCCAAGTCTCCAATGACAGGAAGAGGGATGGTTGTCGACGAAGACTTTAATAAAACACTCGGGCTTGAAATAAAAGAAGGAAGATTTTTTTCTAAAGATTTTTCTACGGATACACTTTCTGTTGTATTAAATGAAAGAGCTGTAAAAGAACTTGGTTTAAAAACTGCCATTGGTTCGCGGCTTACAAGCCCCGATGATATTTATAATGCTCCGGATGGCTCTCAGTATGTCTATAACGTGGTAGGCGTCGTAAAAGATTTTCATTATCATTCTTTGCATGAGCCGATCTCGCCATTGGTAATGATCAATACAAAGAAGTTTGGCGGTCGGGCAGGGTTGGTAGCGCTAAGAATAAATGGAGATAATTTTAAAAAAGCTATCAGTGATATCGGAGCAACCTGGAAAAAATTTGTAAAAGAAAAACCTTTCAATTTTTATTTCCTTGATAAATCGTTGGCCGATCAGTACCAGGCAGAGCAAACCACACAAAGAATATTTACAATTTTTTCAGGGCTTGCAATTTTTATTGCTTGCATAGGTCTGCTTGGACTCGCTGCTTATGCAACTCAACAACGAACAAGGGAGATCAGCATCAGGAAAATTCTCGGAGCAAGTGAAGGCAGTATTGTTACCATGCTTTCAAAAGATTTTTTAAAACTTGTATTGCTCTCTTCTGTCATTGCATTTCCCATCGCATGGTGGGGTATGAATAAGTGGCTGCAGGATTTTGCTTACAGAATAGATGTGGGCTGGTGGATATTTATTGTAGCTGCTCTTGCTGCATTGTTGATCGCATTGTTCACAATAAGCACACAAGCGATCAAGGCCGCTATAACTAATCCTATAAAAAGTTTAAGAACTGAATAAAACCTAATTATGATCAAAAACTATTTGAAAATTGCGTGGAGAAATTTATTCAGGAACAAAGGATTTTCTGCAACGAATTTGCTTGGCCTTACGATCGGCATTACCTGTACCATTTTAATTTCTCTATGGGTAAAGGATGAGCTTACTTATGATAAGTTTCATGCTAATTACAACAGCATTTATAAGATTTATGCAAACCGTGATTTCAATAACCAGGTCTTTACAGATGAGAACATGGTATTGCCGCTTGCAAGTACGATCGAAAAACAGATCCCTCAAATAAAAAGCGCAGTAGTAACTACACACAGGCAGCCCCATATTCTTGCTTACGGGGAAAATAAATTAAAAAAAGAAGGTTATACGGTTAGTGAACATTTCTTTGACATGTTTTCATGGAGATTCATTAAGGGCACGCCTGCAACAGCTCTTCCAGATGCATATTCTATTGTATTGACACAATCGACAGCCAAAGCATTGTTTGGTAATGATGATCCCATTAATAAAGTAATAAAGGTCGATAATGAGTATGATGCAAAGGTGACAGCCATAGCCGCTGATGTACCCGGAAATTCTACTTTTCAATTCGATTTTATAAATGCATTTAACTATAACAATGATTTTTTAAAAAGGGCCATGACCAATTGGCAAAATTCATCCTGGGATGTTTTTGTACAGGTAAACCCGGGAACTAATATGAAAATGCTGGAGAAGAGCATTAATGATATAAAATACCAGCATGATGAAGGGGATAAAAAAATAAGCACCTATTTCGCTTTCCCATTGAATAAATGGAGGCTCCAAAGTGAATTTAAAGATGGAAAGAATACTGGCGGAATGATCGAATATGTTCGGTTGTTTAGCATCATTGCAATTATTATTTTATTAATTGCCTGTGTCAACTTTATGAATCTTTCTACTGCACGGTCGGAAAAAAGAGCAAGAGAAGTAGGAGTAAGAAAAACATTGGGCTCGGGCAAAAGGCAACTTGTATTTCAATTCTTTTCTGAGTCTATCATTTTAGCATCCATCGCTTTTGTTCTTTCAGTTCTTACAGTTTTCCTCATATTGCCTTTTTTCAATAACCTTGTTAATAAACACTTGTCAATTGATCTTGCACAACCATTATTTTGGCTGGCTGCAATTGGATTGATAATTTTTACGGGTGTTGTTGCCGGAAGTTATCCTGCATTGTACTTGTCATCGTTTAATCCTGTAAAAGTTTTAAAAGGAACTTTTCTTGCCGGAAAAAAAAGTGCATTACCAAGACATATTCTTGTAGTAGGACAGTTTGCCATTTCGATTCTTCTTATTTCAGCTACGATAATTATTTACCAGCAAATACAACATATCAAGAATCGTGATATTGGTTATGATCCTAATAATCTTATTATGGTGCCTGCATCAGACGATACACAAAAGAATTATGCCGCAATAAGAGATGAGCTAGTGAAAACAGGAGTTGTCAGTATAGTGAACAGATCCTTTTCACCTATAACAGATATATGGTGGAAAATGCCGGCTCCTGATTGGGATGGGAAACCAACAGGCGCCCAGCTTATTGTTGCTGGGATGACAACAGATATTGACTATACAAAAACGATGGGTGTAAAGATCATTGAAGGGAAAGATTTTTCGGGGGTTCCTGCTGATTCGGCAAACTTGCTGATCAACGAGGCAGCGGTAAAAGCAATGGGTTTAAAAAATCCTATTGGAACACAATTCGGGAAGGGTACAAATAAGCATACCGTTATTGGTGTCACAAGTAATATCGTTATGGAATCGCCATTTAAGGCAGTGGATCCCATGCTTGTTTATTTTGATCCCAGGAATTCCAATTCAATAAACATAAGGCTAAAGTCTTCAGTAAAACCTCAAGCGGCATTAAAAGCAATCGAGAAGATATTTATTAAATATAACCCTGCAGTTCCATTCGATTACAAATTCGTCGATGAAGAATTCGGGAAGAAATTTTTGACCGAGGACCTGATCAGCAGGATCACCAACATATTTGCAGGTCTCGCCATTTTTATTTGTTGCATCGGTCTGGCAGGCCTGGCATCGTTTACTATTGAAAAACGCATTCGTGAGATCGGTATTCGCAAAGTTATGGGTGCGACATTGCAACAGTTGTTGCTGCTTATTTCTAAAGATTATTTAAAGCTCGTTGGGATCGCATTTGTTATTGCAACACCACTTGCATGGTGGTTTATGAATGATTGGCTGGAAAAATATCCTGATCGTATTACTATCAGCATTTGGCTATTCGGGGCTGTTGGATTACTGATCCTTTTATTAGCATTGGTTGTTGTTAGTCTGAATACAATGAAAGCGGCCATTGCAAACCCGATAAAATCATTAAGGACTGAATAAAAATATTGTGATGATCAAAAACTATTTATTACTCGCCATTAAGCATCTGAAGAAGCAAAAAGTTTTTTCAGTCATTAATATATTGGGCTTGACCGTAGGTATTACCTGTTGCCTGATGATCTTTCTTTTTATTATGAATGAATTGAGCTATGATAATTTTCATGAGAACGGAAAGAATATATACAGGGTGATGCGGGTTGGAAATAATAATGGCGAAAGACGTGAGATACCTTATTTGTCTCCTCCATACGGGCCCGCTTTAGTAAATGATTATCCTGATGCAATCCAAAAGCAAGTGAGGATAATGAAGGATAATAATCTTATCAGTTACAATAACATTTCATTCAATGAAACGAATATTTACCTGACCGACAAAAACTTCTTTAATTTTTTTGATTTTCACCTTATCAAAGGCGATACAGCTACAGTATTAAAAGACCCTAATAGTATTGTCCTAACCGAGACTGCAGCTAAAAAATATTTTGGTAATGAAGATCCTATAGGAAAGACCCTTGAGTTTAATAAACAACAGCAATTAAAAGTTACAGGGATAGCGGCAGATGTGCCTTTGAATTCTCATTTACAATTCGATATGGTTATACCATTAGAATTGTATCGTCCAATACAACCTGATTGGTTCACGCAATGGCCTAATAACGGATTGTTCACTTATGTTCAATTAAATCCTGCAGTAGATCCAAAGCAATTGTCGACGCAATTTCCTTCTTTCATGGAAAAATATCTGGGAGAGTATTATGCCAGGTCAGGATTTAAAATGGGGCTTACTATTCAGCCACTGAAGGATGTCTATTTTTCTACCGATGCTTTGGATAATGTGAAGCATGGCTATAAAAAGATGGTATACATTTTTATGTCTATTGCCATTTTGATCCTGCTTATTGCATGTATCAATTTTATCAATCTTGCTACTGCAAGAGCTACAGACAGGGCAAAAGAAGTAGGATTGCGGAAGGTTTTAGGGGCTGTTCGAAAACAACTGGTGAGCCAGTTCATGATGGAATCTATTTTGTTTGCAACCGCTGCTTCTGTTCTTTCTTTTGGTCTTGTGCAAATATTGATGCCTGCTTACACTAATTTATTAGGCTACCAGTTACCTTCTTTCTGGAATGATGCACGAGTATATGGTTTTATAATCGTGGTAATAATAATTGTTGGATTATTAGCCGGAAGCTATCCTGCATTTTTACTTTCATCATTTACGCCGATCGAATCTTTAAAAGGGAAATTAAAAACTGGTTTGAAAGGAGTTTTCTTTAGAAAGGCACTGGTTGTTTTTCAATTTGGAATATCGGTGCTGCTGATCGTAAGCGTCATTGTTATTATGAGCCAGATGAATTATATACATAACACTGATCTAGGCTTTAACAAAGAGCAATCAATGATCGTACGATTTGATAATATGAGCATTTCTGCGAAGAAAAAGCAATTTAAGAATGAGCTATTAAGTATTCCTGCTGTAAACAGTGTGTCATTAATGTCCGGAGAACCCGGAGGCTTTCATGATGGTTATTCTTTCGAGTCGGAAGCGAATCCTGATGATAAGATGTTGTTCAGTACCGAATTCACAGATCTTGACTTTGTAAAAACATTGGGATTAAAAATAATTGCAGGAAGAGATCTTTCAGAAAGTTTCACCACAGATTCTGCACAGGCTGTACTTATTAATCGTAATGCTGCGAATAAACTAGGCTATACTCCTGAGCAGGCAGTTGGTAAATGGATAAGAAATGTTTCAAGAGACAGTCTTCGCAGAACAATAGTCGGGGTGGTGGAGGATTATCATTATGTTTCTTTGAAAGACCCTATAGGTCCTTTGGTCATTTCGCCCGGCAGGGACAGGCGTTTAGCATTGATAAAATTAAAAACAGACCGGTTGCAATCAACCATTGCCAGCATCAAAAAAATATATACTGCTTCTGCTCCTGATTATCCATTTGAATATAAATTCTTAGATGAGCAGTTTGATCGGCATTATAAAACAGAATCAAAGCAACAAGCAGTGCTGGGTATTTTTTCAGCCATTGCAATTTTTATCGCATGTCTTGGCTTGTTTGGTTTAGCTTCTTATACTGCAATAAAGAGAACAAAGGAGATCGGTGTACGAAAAGTACTGGGTTCTTCAATTCAGAATATTTGTTTTTTATTATCAAAAGATCTATTGCGTCCTGTTTTATTGGGAACCTTATTGGCAACACCGGTTGGTTACTATGCAATGAATAGATGGTTACAAAGCTTTGCGTACCGGATAGATCTTCATTGGTGGATGTTTGCAATCGCAATTCTTGCCGCATTTATGATCGCATTGCTGACAGTAGGTTTCCAGGCGGTTAAGGCTGCGTTAGCAAACCCGATAAAGTCATTAAGAACAGAATAAATGAATAGTCATGATAAAAAATTATTTCAAAATTGCATGGCGAAACTTAATTAAAAGCAAAGGATATAGTGCAATAAATATTGGCGGACTTGCTGTTGGTATGGCCGTTGCCATGTTGATCGGCTTATGGGTGTATGATGAACTTTCATTTGACAAATACCATAATAATTACGATCGCATTGCACAGGTAATGCAGCATGCAAACTACAATGGAAAAATTGAAACACAAGTTGCCAATCCTGCTTTGATGGGACCAGAGTTACGGGCAAAACATGGGAGTGATTTTAAATTCGTCGTACAAGCATCATGGACTGGTGGTCATTTGCTCACCATTGGCGATAAACATATAAGTAAGCAAGGGATTTTTTTTGAGGCGGATGCTCCTGATATGCTCACTCTTAAAATGCTAAAAGGAACAAGAGCCGGGTTGAAAGACCCTTATTCTATCATGTTGTCATCATCAGCTGCTGAATCAGTTTTTGGAAAAGATGACCCGATCAATAAAACAATTAAACTAGACAGAACATTTGATGTGAAAGTTACAGGAGTATATGAGGATCTGCCGGATAATACTTCTTTCAGGGAAATAAAAATTATGATGCCATGGGAATTGTGGTTAATTCAAAATCCATGGGCAAAAAAAATGGAGGAACCCTGGGGAAGTAATTTTTCTCAAACATTTGTACAGATCGCTGACAATGCTGATATGAAAAAAGTTTCAGCAAAAATAAAGAATGTAAAACTGAACAATGTAAGTAAAGAAGAAGCAAAATATCAATGGGTTGTTTTTTTGCAACCCATGAGTAAATGGAATTTATATAACGAGTTCAAGAATGGAGTGAATACAGGAGGAAACATCCAGTATGTATGGTTGTTTGCAATCATTGGCATTTTTGTATTGATACTGGCCTGTATTAATTTCATGAATCTTGCTACTGCACGCAGCGAAAAAAGAGCAAAAGAAGTAGGTATCCGTAAAACAGTTGGTTCTTTACGCTGGCAATTAATAAAACAATTCTTTGCTGAATCATATTTAGTAGTGTTGTTCGCATTTATATTGTGTTTGGCACTGGTAATATTATTTCTGCCGTTATTCAACGATGTTGCGGGTAAAAAAATTGAGATTGCATGGACAAGTCCTGTGTTCTGGATTTTTAGTATTGTATTTATAATAATAACAGGATTGGTCTCTGGTAGTTATCCTGCACTTTATCTTTCTTCTTTTCAACCACTAAAAGTATTAAAGGGAACATTTCGCGTCGGTAAATTCGCTTCAATTCCCCGCAAAGTTTTAGTAGTAATGCAGTTCACCGTTTCCATTATGCTCATTATCGGAACTGTCATTGTTTACCAGCAAATACAGCATGCTAAAAACCGCCCGATTGGTTATACCCGTAATGGATTAATAAACCTCGGAATGGAAACCGAAATAAGAGATCATTACGATGCAGTAAGAACTGAATTGAAAAATTCCGGGGCCATCGAAGAAATGGCTGCTTCCAATAGTCCGTTAACGCAGGTATGGAATACAAACGGAGGTTTTGAATGGGAAGGAAAGGATCCCAACCTGGCTGTTGATTTTCCTAATAATACTGTTTCGTATGAATTTGGTAAAACAGTTCAATGGAAAATAAAAGATGGTCGGGATTTTTCTAAGGATTTTGCAACAGATTCTGCAGCATTTGTTATTAATGAATCAGCTGCTAAGTTTTTAGATTTTCAGAACCCGGTGGGCAAGATCCTTCAATGGAATAAAAAACCATTTACCATTATTGGAGTTGTTAGTGATATCATGCAGGAATCGCCTTTTTATCCAGTACGTCCCACCTTGTATCATACCGATACATACGATAACATGTACAATCTTATTCTGAGACTAAATCCCAATAGCAGCACTAAACAATCATTAAGCAAGATCGAACAGGTTTGGAAAAAATATACACCTTCTGTTCCGTTTGATCCCAAATTTGTGGATGAAGCATTTGGAAGCAAGTTCAGAGCAGAAGAACGTATCGGGAAACTCTCTTCCTACTTTGCCATATTGGCCATTTTTATTTCCTGCCTGGGTTTATTTGGTATGGCAAGTTTTGTAGCCGAACAAAGAACCAAAGAAATTGGTATTCGCAAAGTATTGGGTGCAAGCATCGCGAATGTATGGCGATTGCTATCAACAGAGTTTGTGTTGCTGGTACTTTTCTCCAGTATTTTATCTGCACCGGTCGCATACTATTATCTCAATAACTGGCTTGCTGACTATGATTACCGAATTAAAATAAGCTGGCAGGTTTTTGTACTTGCTGCGATCGCTGCTTTGCTGATCACCTTGATTACGGTGAGCTTCCAGGCGATAAAAGCGGCAATTGCCAACCCGGTAAAGAGCTTGAGAAATGAATAATTTGTAAACAACTAAAAAGGAATATATGAGAAAGCTTTTTTTATTAAACCTTGTTATTGCGATCAGCTTTTCTATCGCTGCGCAAAACAAAGAACCTTACATGACAAAGTCATTAAGCAGTGAGTCAGTAAAAAGCACGGAAGTGCAAACATCTGGCGGCAGTATTTCTGTTACAGGTGTAAACTCAGCCGCTGAAACAAAGGTTGAAGTATACATTTCTGGCAACAATGGCAAAAGCGAAATTTCAAAAGAAGAGATCGCAAAACGATTAGAAGATTATGACCTCACGGTGTCTGTAAGCAGTAATAAGTTAGTAGCTATTGCAAAACCCAAACTAAGAAACATGGATTGGAAAAAAGGTTTGAGTATTTCTTTCAAGGTTTTTGTATTAAAGAATGTTTCGACCGATCTGTCAACAAGCGGCGGTAGCATCAACTTAACCAATTTAACAGGAGAACAAAAGTTTTCAACAAGCGGTGGCAGTTTGAATATAGATAATGTAGGAGGAAATATAGATGGAAGGACCTCAGGCGGAAGCATACATCTCGAAAATTCAAGAGATGATATTGATCTTTCAACAAGCGGTGGCAGCATTGAAGCCAGCAATTGCGATGGGAAACTTCGTCTTAGTACTTCTGGTGGCTCGCTGAATTTAAAAGACCTGAAAGGAGATATAAGAGCTACAACAAGTGGTGGCAGTGTTAATGGAAGAAATATAAGTGGAGAATTAATTACACATACGTCTGGCGGCAGTATTCACCTTTATGATCTTGCTTGCAGTTTGGAAGCATCAAACAGTGGCGGCGGTATTGAGATTGAAATAAAGGAGTTAGGGAAGTATGTAAAAGTTTCAAACTCTGGCGGCCACATTGATCTGCAGCTTCCAAAAGATAAAGGAGTTGATCTTGATCTGTCCGGAGGAAAAATTAAAACTGATCAGTTGGGAAATTTTAATGGAAAAATTGAAGATGATCAGCTGGAAGGAAAATTAAATGGTGGTGGTGTTTCAGTAAGAGTAAGATCATCTGGTGGTAGAATAAGTCTTGCTTTTAAATAATTGATCTCACAGATGACATTAATTTCTGTGTGAATCTGTGAAATCATTGAGCAATGAAAAGCTGAATAAGGAACAGTAACCTGAATGGAGCGTCGCAAAGGACGATAAATAGAATTACTGAACGATGACAATATAAAAACCAACGACATGCTAAAACATTATTTCAAGATCGCAGTACGAAATCTTGGTCGTCAAAAGATCCTTTCGTTTATCAACATATCAGGCTTGTCAATCGGTCTTGCTTGTTTTTCATTATTTCTTTTGTATGCAGTGAATGAATTCAGCTTTGATCGCTTTCATAAAAATTCAAATAATATTTATCGTGTTTATCGCTGGACAAATGCCATGGATGGTCGTGAGGCCGAAGGCGATGTTTATATGCCTTCTCCACTTGGTCCTGCAATGAAAGCTGATCTGCCGGACGTGGCAAATTATGTTCGTTTACGTGATGGCTGGGGTGAAAGTTTTATAAAAGTTGACGGAGTTGTACGGCGTATGAATATGTCTTACGCAGATCCTTCTCTTTTTACAATTTTTTCTTTTCCGTTAAAATATGGAACGCCACAAGGCGCATTGAAGGAACTACAAAATCTTGTTATAACAAGATCAAAGGCAAAAGAGCTTTTTGGAACTGATAATGCAGTTGGCCGTACAATAGAAATAAAAATTGAAGAATCATTTGTTCCATTTACTGTAACTGCGGTTGCTGAAAATATTCCGGCTAATTCTTCTATTCAATTTGACCTGCTTGGGAATTTCAATTACATGGAAACGACTAAGTCGGGCAAAAGAGGAGTTAATAATTGGAACAGGTCATCTTATATTACTTATGTTCAGTTGAACGCAGGCAGTGGTTTAGTAAACGACGTTCAGAAACTCGGATCGTTCCGTCATAAATATTATCCAGAAGAAGAAAAAGAATTAAAAGATAGAGGGTATAAATGGGAAGGCAATAACCCGCCTGTTCGATTTGGCTTGCAACCACTAAGGGCTGGACATACAGATACAAAAATATTTGGCGGTTCTGTCGAACAGGTCAATCCAAAAACGATCTGGATCTTATTAAGTATTGCAGCAGGAGTTTTATTAATTGCCTGTATCAATTTTACAACGTTGGCAATTGGCCGTTCGGCAAGAAGGGCAAAAGAAGTTGGCGTTAGAAAAGTAATAGGCAGTGAAAGAAAACATTTGATCATTCAGTTTCTGGCTGAAGCGATCCTGCTTAGTGTTTTGTCATTGCTTATTGCATTGTTACTTGTAAAACTTTTACTTCCTTATTTCAATCAGCTTTCAGGCCGTGAGTTGCAATTTTCTTTTTCATTATATCCTGAAATATCGTGGATGCTTGCAGGACTTACTTTGCTTGTTGGTTTGCTAGCTGGTAGTTATCCTGCATTAATATTATCAGGCTTCCGACCAATTGAAGTTTTGAAGAGTAAGATAAAAGTGAGTGGCTCAAATTTATTTACAAAATCTCTTGTTACTGTCCAGTTTGCTTTATCGATAGGACTGATCATTTGTACAATGATCATTTTGCAGCAAACAAAATATATGAGCAGCAAGAATCCCGGGTTTAATAAAGAAAATATAGTTGTTGTAGATGCTAGTGACACAAAAACGAAGGAGATCTATCCTTTATTTAAACAAGCTCTTATTTCAAGAACTGATATTGCTGGCGTTGCCAGCGCTGAGCTTGGACTGGGCGAAGGGACAGGATGGAGTCGTTCTGGTTTTGAATACAATGGAACACATAAAGACGTATTTGAATATTATATTGACAAGGATTATATCTCATTGATGGGAATGAGAATAATTGCAGGAAGAAATTTTGATCCGAAAATTTCTTCCGACACCATTAATTCAGTTATTGTTAACGAAGCAATGGTAAAAGATTTTGGATGGACAGTTGAAACTGCGGTAGGCCAGGTATTAAAAGGATACTATGAAAAAGCTCCACCTGAGAAAATGCCAACAGTGATCGGCGTTGTTAAGAATTTTAATTTCCGTCCATTCAAAGAAGAAGTTAAGCCACAAATGTTTCACCAGTTTGCAGAATATGAACCATATAAATTTTTTGTACGGATAAAACCCGGTAATCCAGCACCTGCTTTGGTCGCTATGCAAAAAGCATGGTCAGGAGTTGTGGCTGATCTTCCATTCAAATACAGCTTTCTTGATGAGAGCCTTGATAATTTTTATAAGGCAGAAAGAAAATGGAGCAATATCATTGGATGGGCCGGTGGCATTTCTGTTTTTCTTGCTTGTCTTGGTTTATTTGGACTTGCGGCATTAGCTGCTATTAATCGAACAAAGGAATTAGGGATACGTAAAGTATTGGGTGCATCATTGCCGGTCATTGTAGCATTATTATCAAAAGATTTTTTAAAACTGGTTGTATTGGCAATGATCATTGCGGCACCACTAGCCTGGTATTTAATGAATAAATGGTTGCAGGATTTTGCTTATCGTGTTTCAATTGGTTGGTGGGTTTTTATTGCAGCGGGTTCATTAGCTGTGATAGTTGCGTTTGTTACAATAGGATTACAGGCAGTGAAAGCTGGTGTTGCTAATCCTGTAAAGAGTTTAAGAACGGAATAAAGAAAAATTTATGCTAAAGAATTATTTCAAAGTTGCATGGCGCAACCTAATAAAAAACAAAGTGTATTCTTTGCTCAATATTATTGGTCTTGCTTCAGGCATGGCAGTAGCGATGATCATCGGGCTTTGGATATATGATGAAGTGTCAGCTAATAAGCATTTCAAAAATTATGATACACTGTACCAGGTAATGATGCACCAGACTTTTGATGGAAAGCGTGGCAGCCAACAGGCATTACCTTTTCCCATAGGAGAAGAATTGAAGGCAAAATATCCTGACTTGAAAGCGGTGGCGATGTGTGATTGGGGGCAGCCGCATTCATTGCTTTACGGAGAAAAAAAAATAAATAAACTAGGTCATTTTATTGGTGAGGATGCCATCGAAATGTTTTCAATGAATATCCTGAATGGTGACAAAAAACCTTTGCATGATCCATACTCTATTGTATTGACAGATGAAACTGCTCATATCCTTTTTGGAAATGAAGATCCTGTAGGCAAAATAATAAAGCTGGACAACACGACCAACCTCAAAGTTACTGCTGTGGTTACCAAACAACCTAAAAACAGTTCACTCAGCTTTGATTACTTAATTCCTTTTCAATTGACGGAAACAATTTACTCATGGGTCAAACTATACCATAAAACAAATTGGGCGAATAATTCATGGCCGGTTTATGTACAATTAAATAGCAATGCAAATCCAAAAACTGTAAATGCGAAAATTAAAGATGTAGTGATCGCACATTTTACAGATGAGAATACATTAAAGACTATCAAGCCGGAAGTGTTTATTCACCCGGTGGCGAAATGGCGCTTGTACAGCGAATTTAAAGAAGGCAAAAACACGGGTGGCTTTATCAAATATGTAAGAATGTTTGGTATCCTGGGATTTGTTGTTTTACTGATCGCTTGCATCAATTTTATGAATTTAAGTACAGCCCGTTCAGAAAAGAGAGCAAAGGAAGTTGGCGTACGAAAAGCAGTTGGTTCAGGAAGAACACAACTGATCAGGCAATTTTTAAGTGAATCCATGTTGATTGCCACGCTGGCATTTTTATTGGCATTACTGCTGGTAACAATTGCATTGCCATTCTTTAATGATCTTACCAAGAAAGCCATGAGTTTGCAAATAGCCAATCCATTTTTTTGGGGTATTATGATCGCCTTTACGATCCTTACTGGGTTGCTGGCTGGAAGTTATCCTGCGTTTTATCTCTCTTCTTTTAATCCTGTTCGTGTACTTAAAGGAAATTTAAAAGCAGGCAAAAGCAGTTCTTTGCCTCGTAAGATATTAGTGGTTGCACAGTTTGCAAGCTCAGTGATACTGATGATTGGAACCATTGTGATCTACCAGCAAATACAATATGGTAAAAACAGGCCCATTGGATTTAATAACAAAGGATTGATATCCGTGAATTGGTCGGATGATATTTCAAAAAATTATGAAGCTCTCCGGCAGGAATTATTGAATTCCGGAGCTGTGGTTTCAATATGCAAAAGTAACTCTCCGCCATCGCAGATATACAGTAATAACAATGGATGGGAATGGAAAAACAGTCAGCCGATAGAAAAATCGGCTATTTTCTCCACTATTGCCACCGATTATGATTACACAAAAACATTAGGGATCAAAGTGATCGAAGGCAGAGATTTCTCCCGTGATTTTGCTGATTCAAACGGCGTTGTTTTAAACGAAGCAGCAGTTAAACGAATGGGACTTAAGAACCCCGTTGGTGAAATGCTGAAATGGAATGATAAACCCATGGTTGTATTAGGTGTGATACCTGACATACAAATGGAATCACCTTTCCGTCCCATATCACCTTTGACGATCATATTTAACAAAGACTGGGTAAGCTATGTCAATATACGTATGAACCCCGGTATGGCAGCTTCAAAAGCTATAAGTCTTATGAAGCCTGTTTTTGATAAATACAATCCTGCTTTCCCTTTTGAATACCAGTTTGCCGATGAACAATATGCAAAAAAATTTAACTACGAAGAATTGGTTGGCAACCTAGCTGCAATAGTAGCAGTGCTTGCAATTTTTATTTCCTGCCTCGGGCTTTATGGCTTGGCTTCCTTCACAGCTGAGCAACGTGTTAAAGAAATTGGCGTACGAAAAGTGCTTGGTGCCAGCGTAATTCATTTATGGCAATTGCTTTCAAAAGATTTCGTGATGTTGGTGCTCATAGCCAGTGTAATTGCTATCCCTGTTGCCTGGTATTTTATGAACGAATGGCTCAAAAGTTATCAATACAAAACCAGTATTGGGTTAGGCATTTTTGTTTCAGTGGTCCTGTTGTCAATTGTAATTACATTGATCACAGTGAGCTCGCAGGCAATTAAAGCTGCTATTGCGAACCCGGTGAAAAGTTTAAGAACTGAATAAAATTATTTTTATGTTCAGAAATTATCTAACAACAGCGTTTCGCAATATTTTTAAAAAGAAAGGCTATAGCCTTTTGAACATTTTTGGCCTGACCATTGGGATGAGTTGCTGTCTTCTTATTTTCCATTATGTCTCTTACGAAAAAAGTTATGATGATTTTGTTCCGGATTCAAAGAATGTTGTTCGGCTACGGTTAGATAGTTATCAAAAAGGCAAGCTTGCATGGCAATCAGCAACTGTTTATCCTGCTATTGCACCGCACTTAAACAAAGATTACCCCGAAGTAGAAGATTTTTGCAGGATAATAGATGCGAACCTTTTATTGTCCACTGAGAACAATATGCTAAAATTTAATGAAAACAAAGGCTACTATGCCGAGCCTTCTTTTTTAAACATGTTTGGTCTTAAATTAACTGAAGGCAATAGCAAACAAGTATTAGACGGACCCGATAAGATGATCGTTTCTGAAAGCATGGCAAAAAAATATTTCGGAAATGAAGAGCCAATTGGAAAAAAACTAATCCAACGAGACCAGGACCAGGTACAAGCTTACGAGGTAACAGGAGTATTTAAAGATTTTCCAACAAACTCACATCTTGATATCAAATATCTTGTTTCATGGTCCACTTTTGATAAATACCTGAGAGCACAGGGCGATACGTCAAATGCTCTTGAAACAAGCTTTAGCTGGTATGACTTCTATAGCTATTTGAAATTGAAGCCAGGAGTCGATTGGAAAAAATTCGAGAAAAAGATGCCTGCGTTTTGTGATCGTTACATCAATAGCCAGGAGTGGTATAAAAAAAATAATAATAAAGCTGAATTGTACCTGATGCCGGTGACTGATCTTCATCTTTATTCAAATTATAACCAGGAAGCAGAAGTAAATGGTAATGGACAGGCTGTGAACTTTTTGTTTCTCATTGCTGTTTTTATTATCGTTATTGCCTGGATCAATTATATTAACCTGGCAACTGCACGATCTGCTGAAAGAGCAAGAGAAGTTGGGATGCGTAAAGTATTGGGCGCAGCAAGGTCAAATCTTATCAGGCAATTCATGTTGGAAAGCTTTTTACTAAACCTGGTAGCCTTATTGTTATCTATTGGAGTTTTCATGTTATTACTTCCTGCTTTCGACCGTTTCCTGGGCAGAGATACATTTACTCATTTTACGTTAACTCCATTATACTGGCAATTATTTTTTGTATTGTTCATCCTTGGAACATTTTTATCAGGGATCTATCCTGCGTTTGTTTTAGCAAGCCTCAGACCTATCATCGTTCTAAAAGGAGTTTTCAAAAATTCTTCTGGCGGTATCAATCTTCGAAAAGGTTTAATAGTAACACAATTTGTGATCTCGGTAGTATTGATTGCCGGCACCATTATAGTTTACCAGCAAGTAAGGTATATGCGCAAACAAAAGCTGGGAGTGAATATCGATCAAACTCTTGTTCTAAAAGGTGCAAATTCTTTGCAGGACTCTCTTTATGGAACAACATTCCAGCCATTCAAGACAGAATTATTAAAACAACCAGAAATAAGATCAGTCGCTGCTTCATCAAACGTTATGGGTAAAGAAATTTACTGGACGAATGGGACAAGACGACTGGACTCGCAGAATGAAACATCTGTCACACTTTATTATATGGGAATTGATTATGATTTTGTACCCGGGTACGAAATAAAATTACTAGCGGGCAGAAATTTTTCAAAGGATTTTAAAACAGATGAAAAGGGAGTACTGCTAAATCAAAAAGCTATCGAATTGTTAGGTTATAAGAATCCAGCTGATGCTATCAATGGTAAATTAGCAAGAGGCAGGAGGGATACATTGACAGTAATAGGTGTGCTCGCTGATTATCATCACCAGGGTTTGCAAAAGGTGATTGACCCGATGATATTCCTTCTGACTCCAAATATTCGTGGTTTTTATTCTTTAAAAGTGCAAACAACTAACCTTCCTCAAACTATTGCGGGCATTAGCAAAACATGGGATAAATATTTTCCAGCAGATCCTATAGAATATTCTTTTCTTGACGAAACCTTCAGTCAACAATATAAAGCGGATCAATTGTTTGGGAAAGTGTTTGGAGTTTTTGCATTTCTCGCTATCATGATCGCTTGTTTTGGACTACTGGGTTTATCAGCCTATAATGTTTTGCAACGGACAAAGGAAATTGGGATTCGCAAAGTGCTGGGAGCCTCTGTTCAAAATATCCTGTTTTTGTTGTCAACCGATTTTCTCAGGTTGGTGATTGTTGCTTTATTTATTGCAATCCCTGTTGGCTGGTATGTGATGCATTCATGGTTACGGGATTTTGCATATCGTATCAGTATTCATTGGTGGGTATTCATCATTGCTGCGGTCATCGCTGTTCTGATAGCTTTTTTAACGATCAGTACTCAAGCTATGAAAGCTGCTTTAACAAACCCGGTAAAATCATTGCGAACAGAATAATCACTAATTGTTATGTTTAAAAACTATTTAAAGACCGCTTTCAGGAACCTGGGTAAAAACAAACTCTATTCTGGTATTAATATTATCGGTCTGACTATAGGTTTAGCTGCCTGTTTATTGATCGGTGTTTTTATCAATCATGAACTTAGCTATGATAAGTTTAATGCCAATGCAGAAAGGATCGTAAGGATTACAATGGAATATAAGAAAGCTGAAGCGGTAAACACAACGGCAACTACAGGAACTAAAGTTGGTCCGCAGTTTAAAAGAACATTTCCCGCTGTAGAAGAATACACAAGAACTTTTATCAGTCATGGAATTATTAAGTATGGTGAAAAGATATTTGATGAGCAGCGAATTCTTTTTGCTGATGAACCACTTTTTAAAATATTTTCTTTTAAACTGGTAGAAGGGGATGCAACGTCGGCATTAGATGCGCCTGATAAAATTGTGTTGACAAGATCCATGGCAAAAAAATATTTCGGTAATGACCAGGATGTGATCAATAAAACGATAATAGCTCTTGGAAAGGATTTTAAAGTATCAGCAATTTGTGAAGATGCACCACAAAACTCACAGATCAAGTTTGATTTCGTTACTCAGTTTCTCAATCTTAATGGGGTAAAAAATGAAAAGTGGTGGGAGGCGAACTGGATCACTTACCTGCTTGTAAGAGATAAAAAAGATATTTCATTACTGCAAGAGCAAATTGCTGGATATATGAAAACAAGTGAAGTAAGAACTGACGCCCGGCTTGGAGGCAATGATTATCTCACTTATCATCTTGAACCATTAAAAACTGTGCACTTAAGATCATCATTGGCGGGTTTTGAACCGAATGGCAATATGTCTTATATATACATGTTTGCAATAATTGCTTTGCTGATATTGGTAATTGCATCTGCCAATTATACCAACCTTGCTACGGCACAATCAACAGGACGTGGTAATGAAATAGGAATGCGAAAAGTTTTAGGGGCTTCTAAAAAGCAAGTCTTCTTTCAATTCATTGGTGAATCAACTATAATAACTTTTCTTTCAGCAGCCCTTGCATTGGCACTCGCTATTTTTTTAATTCCATATTTTAATAATATAACAGGCAAAGAATTTAATTCTGGGACATTGCTACAGCCAATACCAATCATTTCACTCGCTGTGTTTGCAATAATAGTTAGTTTTCTTGCTGGCTTTTATCCTGCGATGATATTGTCAGGAACAAAGGTACTGGGAGTTTTAAAAAAGGGATTTCGTATTACTGGTGGTGGCGGAACACTTCGCCGATCTTTAATTGTGATTCAATTTAGTATTTCAGTTTTTTTGATCATCTATACAGCGATCATTTTGCAGCAGATGAATTTTTTACAAACAAAAAATCTTGGATATGACAAAGAATATATTGCCGTATTGCCAATTGGTGGAAAAATGTTAAACAATTTTCAAAATATAAAAGAAGGAATAGCACAGATAGGTGGAGTGGAAAGTGTGACAGCCGCTTATGAGACTCCTGAATTTGTAGAATGGGGTGATGGGATCAGTGTTACTGATGAAAATGGGAAAAAAGAAATTTCGTTAAATGCTATGCCGGTTGACCTGGATTTTACAAAAACACTAAAAATGCAATTGTTGGCTGGTCGCGACTTTCAGGAATCTGATTTTTCGATAATGGATACCACAAATGATTATGCAAATTACCGGCAACCTTATATTATCAATGAAGCCCTGGCCAATAAAATAGGATGGACACCCGAACAGGCTCTTGGTAAAATAATTGATAAAGGGAGTCCGGGTCCGGTAGTAGGGGTGGTAAAGGACTTTAATTTCTGCAGTCTTCGTGAACCAATAGGCCCACTCTTGATTTTTCTTGGCCGTGACTTTTCCCGTTCTTTTATGGTACGCATAAATGGAAACGATATGCGACCAACATTGGGTCGGCTTGAAATGATGTGGAAACAACGCATACCCGATCGCCCATTTACTTATCATTTTTTGGATGAAGATTATAACAAGCTATATGTGGGCGAACAACGATCATCAACATTGTTTACAGTTGCTGCTACACTCGCCATTTTACTTGCTTGTTTAGGTCTGTTTGGATTAGCTGCATTTACAACTGTTCAAAGAACAAAAGAAATAGGAATACGAAGAGTGCTGGGTGCAAATATTACAAGCATCACAATGCTGATAGCAAGGAATTTTTTAGTGATGATCGGCCTGGCGATACTTATCGCTATTCCTTTAGCATGGTATGCAGGAAATCAATGGCTACAGGATTTTGCATTTAGAATTCCGGTACAAGGTTGGGTATTTATTGCGGCGGCACTTGCTACAATATTGATCGCATTGGCAACAGTGGGATTTCATTCAGTGAGATCGGCATTGATGAATCCTGTGAAATCACTAAGAACAGAATAAAACTATCTCCATGATAAAAAATTATTTTAAAATCGCCTGGAGAAATCTTTTTAGAAATCGAGTTTCTTCTTTTATAAATATCGGTGGACTAACAGTTGGTATAGCGGTCGCAATTCTGATTGGCTTATGGATATATGATGAATTGTCATTCGACAAATATCACCAGGACTACGAACGCATAGCGCAGATAATGACCCGGGGAAATGATCCGAAAGAAGGTGCATTTATTAATAATTCTTTGCAATATCCTCTTGCATCAGAACTTCAGACAACGTATAAGAATAATTTTAAGTATATCGTTAGGGCATCATGGGCCCAGGAATACATTCTTTCCGCAGGTGAAAAGAAGCTGTCATCAAGAGGACAATTTATGGATGAAGATGCGCCTGCAATGTTTACATTAAAAATGTTGAAAGGGAATTGGAATGGATTAAAAGATCCACATTCCATCATGCTTTCTGCTTCTACTGCAAAAATGCTTTTTGGTAATGCTGATGCTATGGATCAGTTAGTGGTGATCAATAATAAAATGAATGCAAAAGTTTCGGGGATATATGAAGACCTTCCGCTGAATACTCAATTCCAAGACATTAATTTCTTTTCAACCTGGAACTTATGGGTTTCCGAAAATGACTGGATACAAAAACGTGCAATAAATGACTGGCATAATCATTTTCTTAAACTTTATGCTGAGATAAAGGCCAGTTCCGATTTTGCATCGGTCAATAACAGAATAAAAGACGCAGAGCTTCGAAACATTAAAAACCTTGAAGGTTATAAAGAAGATGCAGCACGTAATCCACAGGTATTTCTTCATCCGATGAGCAACTGGCATTTATATCCTGTTACAAGAGCTGGTATAACCGATGATAAGCCCATTCGTATGGTGAGACTTGTAGGTATTATTGGTTTGTTTGTGTTGCTACTTGCCTGTATCAATTTTATGAATCTCAGCACGGCTCGCTCAGAAAAGAGAGCAAAAGAAGTTGGTATTCGAAAAACAATTGGCTCAATGCGAAAGCAATTATTGTATCAATTTTTCAGTGAATCGTTGTTGGTTGTTATTATTTCTTTTTTTCTCTCCTGTTTATTGGTTAGCATTTTCCTTCCATGGTTCAATGACCTTTCTGCAAAGGAAATGTCAATGCCTTTGAGCAATCCTTATTTCTGGTTAATAAGTATCGGTTTTATTTTCATTACGGGTATGCTGGCTGGCAGTTACCCCGCATTATATCTTTCATCTTTTAAACCTATCAAAGTTTTAAAAGGAACTTTTCCGGTAGGAAGATTAGCGGCAGTTCCAAGAAAAGTATTGGTTGTAATTCAATTCACCGTTTCGGTAGCTCTCATTATTAGCACTATAGTCGTTTATCGCCAGGTACAGTTTGCAAAAGACCGCCCGGTTGGTTATACACGTGAAGGGTTAATAATGATGGAAATGAAATCAGGAGATTATAACGGTAAATATGATCTGATAAGAACCGAATTATTAAATACAGGTGTGGTTGCAGATATGTCTGGGTCAATGGGAAAAGTGACTGAAGTAGCATCCGGTAATAACGGATTTGATTGGAAAGGCAGAAATGCTAACAAAGAAGAAAGTTTCGGGACATTAGGTGTCACCTACGACCATGGAAAAACGATAGGATGGCAATTTGTTTCTGGCCGTGACTTTTCCAGGAATTATTCTACAGATTCATCTGGTGTAATAATCAATGAAGCTGCTGCAAAGTATATGGAGTTAAAAAATCCTGTTGATGAAACAATAACCTGGAAATGGCATGATAATGAACCGAAGCCATATAAAATTTTAGGAGTCATTCGAGATATGGTAATGGAATCTCCTTATGAACCTATTGAACCAACTTTATTTTTTATTAAACCATTGAACGGAGGCGTTAATTGGATCAACATAAAAATTAAGCCGGAGGTTGCTATTAATAATGCACTTCCGAAAATAGAAGCTGTATTTAAGAAACTTGTTCCATCTGCGCCTTTTGATTACAGATTTGTCGACCAGGATTATGCGTTGAAATTTGCTGCTGAAGAACGAATAAGTAGGCTATCTGGATTCTTTGCTGTTTTAGCGGTTCTTATTTCTTGTTTGGGATTATTCGGGCTGGCAATTTTTGTTGCGGAACAAAAAACAAAAGAAATTGGTGTACGCAAAGTATTAGGAGCATCGGTGTTTAATGTATGGCGTTTGTTATCGAAAGAATTTACTTTTCTAGTTATTATATCCCTGTTCATTGCAACTCCAATAGCATATTATTTTATGAATAATTGGTTACAGAGCTATCAATACCGGGCTGATCTGTCGTGGTGGATTTTTGGTGCAGCAGGAGCAGGGGCGATGATAATTACTTTATTAACGGTAAGCTTCCAGGCTATTAAAGCTGCTATTGCAAATCCGATAAAATCATTAAGAACAGAATAAAACTATATCCATGATAAAAAATTATTTTAAAACAGCATGGAGAAATTTATGGAAGAATAAAGTTTATTCTACAATAAATGTAATAGGTCTGTCTATAGGGATGGCCGCTTGTATTGCCATCCTGTTGTTTGTTTTTTACGAAAGGAGTTTTGACAAGTTCCATACAAAAAATATTTATCGCCTCAATGAAGTGCAAAAGTTTGAGGGTATGGTGGCTGCACAAAAAGTAGCATTATCCATGTACCCGATGGCGCCGACATTAAAAGCTGAATTTCCTGAAATAAAAAACTACACAAGGATCAATGGCGCTGGAAGCGTTCCACTCAATTACGGCGAAAAGAAAATTTACGTGGATAGAGTTTGCTTTGTTGATTCAACGTTTTTGCAAATCTTCGATTTTAAACTATTACAAGGAGATCGTAATACAGCTTTAGAAAAGCCAAACTCAATTGTAATAACAAAGGAAATTGCCGAAAGTTTTTTTGGTAAAGAAAATCCCATAGGAAAAACGCTTATAAGTTATCGGCGTGACACGACTAATTTAATAGTGACAGGTGTGTTAGAAGGTGTGTTAGAAAATGTACCACAAAATTCGCAGTTGCAATTCAAGGGACTTATTCCTTTCAGAACAATCGAAAGACCACAGTGGATGAATAACTGGGGTGGCAACTGGCTGAATACTTACCTCGAGCTTGCTCCAAATACAAATATTGCCGCAATAGAAAAGAAGTTTCCTGATTATCTCAAAAGACATATGTCAGAGGATAACTGGAAAAGCTATGAACTTTTTTTGCTTCCATTAACTGAAGTGCACGGTGGTGCCTCTGATATAGGCCTGGATAGTTTTAATTACCAGCAATTTGATAAAGGCTATACAAAGATATTTTTTATTATAGCTCTTGTAGTATTGCTGATCGCCTGTGTCAATTTTATGAATCTCTCTACAGCACGTTCAGCTGAAAGAGCAAGAGAAGTTGGTGTAAGGAAATCGATCGGGGCATTCCGCTGGCAGCTATCAATGCAGTTTATTGGGGAATCAATAATGATGACATTTATCGCCTTGTTCTTTGCTAGCATTCTTGTAAAACTTTTTCTGCCGGCAATTGAAAATTTAAGTCAACGGGAACTTAATTTTCCAATATTTACCAACTGGAAACTTATTTTGGCTTTACTTGGCGGCACTATTGGACTTGGGATCATTTCCGGTTTGTATCCCTCCGTTTACCTTTCTTCATTTAAGCCTGTAAAAGTTTTGAAAGGGTCGCCGCAAACAGGAAGAAGTAAGAGTGTATTAAGGAACGTTCTTGTAGTAACACAATTCGCTTCAGCAATTTTTCTGATCATTGCCACTACGTTTGCTTTAAGGCAATTGAACTTTATGAAGAACCGGGCCACCGGCTTTGATCGTGAGCAAGTGGTCAACATACCTTTAAACCAGGGAACAGACCGAAAGTATGAACTCCTGAAAAAAGAACTATTGCAAAATTCTCTTGTGAATGGCGTTACCGCCTCCCAGGATATTCTGGGCAGTCACCTGGATCAATCGGGAATAGAATTTAAAGGCGATGGGCCGCTAAGACAACTAACCTCAACGCGGTTGATCGTTGACCCGGACTATCTCAATCTTTATAAAATTCAATTGGTGGAAGGGAAAAACTTTTCTTCCGATTCTTCGGCTAATGGAAGAGAGTACATCATCAATGAATCGCTTGCAAAAGAATTATTAAAAGATAACATAAAGGACGATTTCTCTTCATTAATCGGCAAACATTTCGGATTTGATTCCATCGGGCAAATAGTTGGTGTTGCAAAAGATTTCAATTTTAATTCATTGCATCATAAGATCGAAACCATGTTTATGTTCAACCAGACTCAGTGGGGTTTGAATAGAATGTCCGTAAAAATAAATGGCAGCAGGGCAAAAGATGCGCTTACTTATATTGAATCGGTTTGGAAAAAAATTAATCCGGGCATTCCTTACGAGTATCAATTCCTTGATGATCATTTTAAAGAAGTGTATCGTGCCGATTCGCAGATAAGTACCATTGTAGGGGCCCTTGCAATATTAGCGATCATTATTTCTTGTCTTGGTTTGTTTGGCCTTGCTTCTTACGCAGCTGAAAAAAGAGTAAAGGAAGTGGGAATAAGAAAAGTATTGGGAGCGTCTCTTCAGCACCTTGTATTTAAGTTATCAAAAGATTTTTTGAAATATGTATTGCTAGCCGCT
>Ga0207641_10000734_pt1 | contig 35187 bp, 23 predicted proteins | sample KBSSwiS62_FD_184306 | JGI IMG/M metagenome (GOLD analysis project Ga0207641, IMG submission 184306) | Switchgrass rhizosphere microbial communities from Kellogg Biological Station, Michigan, USA - KBS Switchgrass S6-2 (SPAdes) (version 2) | ecosystem: Host-associated > Plants > Roots >... | reverse complement strand
GAGGGTCTCGATGTTGGCTCCCGGGCGCCGGAATTCGTTGGCGCTGAACTTGTAATCCCGCCGCGTCCAGCCGAACTCCACTGCGAGGGGCTCCACCATCTGCCACTTGAAATTGATGTGGCCGCCGGAGTAGCGGTTGTCGGTCTCGCGCTCGAAGTGCCTGATTACCGAGTACCCCTTCACCAGGCTCCAGTTGTTCGGATCGGCGACATCGAAGCCATATGAGACCGACGGCATGGGTCCGCGGGCACGCTCGTCGTACACGAACGGTTCCGGCGAATCCAGGCGATCGAATTCGACGAGGAATGCCTGGTTGTGGTTGAGGGAGGCGGATTTCCCGTAGAGGACATCCGCATGCAGCGTGTCGGTGATTTCCTGCTGCAGATTGAGAGATACCTGCGTGAATTTCGTTGTGAAATACGAGGAATCCGTAGCGGAGCGCGCATCCATATTGCGTAGCATGAGGTAGTCCGCCGTGCCGCCCTCATCCACATTGGCTGCCAGCACGTCGGTTGACGGGCGTCCGATGAGCGCATCCCGGTAATACATGCCTTGTGCGGCCGCCACGGCCGCGGCTCCCGGGTATCCAACCGAGCCGGGATTGTTGTAGTAGTCAAACGGGTCCAGGTTGTGTGGGTTGGTGCTGAAACTGGTGCCGGTCAGACCGTTATACCCGGGGAACACGCCGCCCGGTACCGCCTCGGTGCCGCCGCAATCGAGGCCTGCGAAGTACGTGCTCGCGGGTATAGGGTTGCAGCCAGGATACATAGAGCGTCTGCCGTTAGTGCCGCCGGCGGGTGTTGCTGCGTTGGCAGTGTTGTACGCCGCGAGAGTGTTGTTACGGTTCATGCCGATATCGACGATCTGGCTGATGTCGCTCTTCTGATGGAATCTCGAGAAGAGTCCATCGAGGTTCACCAGCGTGCGCCCGGTGGGTCGCCACTGCAGCGAGCCGGTCAGCCCGAGCCGCGACTCGGTGAGATTCTGCTGCTCGAGGTTGATCAGCCCCGGAACCTTCACGATCGAGCTGTTGAACAGGCCGGGAATGCTGTAGGGCGGACCGGGGAACAGAGACGCGTAGGCGGCCGGATCGGATCCGGTCATCGCGGCAATGGCTGAAGGGTTGGTGACGGAGCTGCCGAAGCTGGTCCCAACGGGAGCCGAAAAGCCGCCGCGCGGGGGAGTCACTCCGGTAAAAGCCTGCTGGTTCATGAAGTCGCCGGTGCCGGGCTGCCGCCGGTAGCGATTGATCTCACTCCTGCGATCGTTATAGGCGAGCGAGATGGCGCCGCCCAACTTGTTGTCGAACCATGTCTGGGACATGAGAGCTGCGAGTCGCGGACGATGATAACCGCCGATTTCGTAGTAGGCGTCCTGCGCCGAGAAGGCATAACGGTCCTTCTTGTAGTCGAACGGCCGCGGCGTCTGTAAATCCACAGTCGCGCCGAGAGAGCCTTCATCCGTATCGGCCGAAGCTGTCTTGCGCACCTGCAGCGAGCTGAAGAGGTCCGATGCGAAGTTGTTGAAATCGAACCCGCGGCTGCGGTTCGGCGCTCCGCCGGAATCCGGGGCCGCTGCCGTGGCGAGGGCCTCGAGTCCGTTCAGCCGCACGCGCGTGAAGTCGCTCCCGAGTCCGCGGACCGTGATCGTGCGGCCCTCGCCGTTGTCACGATCCACGGATATGCCTGGCAGTCTCTGCAGAGACTCGGCGAGATTGGAATCGGGAAATTTAGCGACGTCCTCGGCGTTAATGGCATCGACCATCACGTCCGACGCGCGTTTCAGATTGAGTGCGCTCTGCAGTGCCTGGCGGTAGCCCGAGACGACCACCTCCTGGAGCTCGACAGTATGCGGCGCAGTGTTGGCATCGGGTGTTGCAGCGGGCGCTGCCTCCTCTGCGGACACTTCTGCGGCGCTCAGAACAGCCGTCAGACAAAACACCGGGCCGACCGCCCGAAGACGAAACGAGTCCACCATGGTTTTCCCCCTCAACGTGCTTGCGCCGTTGCGCCGCCCGTCAGCACCGGGCCGGCGAGACGCCAAATTCCGAAGACCTGTAATTCTGTACAGCCTGCGCTCACCGAGACAGGTCCACGCCCCCTCGCCAGTAAGTGGTCAGATATGCCTGGCGTATTTGGTAACCAACATTGTTTACCATTATGGGGGCATTCCGGCAATACTGTCCTGGCCAATTAATGGCGTTTTTGGCCTGTCCTCTGGCAGGTAACTGGTAGGTACTCAGGCAGATCGCGAGCAGGAAGGCCTATGGATGACCGGAATTCGCCGACTTTGACCCGGCGCAAGCGGCTGGGGAGCCGTGTCCGCTCCAGTGATGGGAGCCGCACTTCTCCCATTGGCTCATCGGTGGCCGAGCACGGGACCTGAGGATGTCCTGGTAGCTCATGGCGGGCTCCGTAACGACGCCCGCGCGGATGTGCCGACCTTTCAGCCCGAAACTTCGGATGTTGTAACGCGCGCACCCGGCTCCATCGACGTCGGCCCTGTCATCCGCCGATCCAACTTCGAGTCCGCATCGCAGGCGGCGGCTCCAACAATGTGACTCAGCCGACACATTGACATTTATTGACATATCACTGCCGCGCCCGACTCACATAATTCAACCTCGATGGAACGAACAACAATTCGGGGAAACAAAAATGCAACACACAGCCAGGGCAACGGCGGCATTTGTATTCACATTCATACTTTCCAGCGCTGCAAGCGCGACAGGCAGGAGCATCTACGTAACTACGGACGGAACTGACAGTGCCAGTTGTGGCGCACAGACGAGCGCCTGCCGGTCGATTTCTCAGGGCCTGGAGAATGCAACGGACGGAGATACCATTCTCGTTGGTGCGGGCCGCTACGGAAACATCAGCGGCAGCGCCTCCTACACCGGCCCCGGAGACGAACATCCGCAATCACTCTCCCGCTACCTGTTTGTAAAGGGCTGCATCATCTGCATCGACAAGGCAGTGAGCATCTACTCGCTGCATGGGCCTTCGGTGACGATCATCGAGGGCGCTCCGTTGACTCCCGAGGAAGCGACGGTGCTGATTCATCACGAGGGGGTCAATTTCGGAGCGGCCGGGCGGGGGTTTACTCTAACCGGTGGCAGCGCGTACGGCGTCCTCTTCGATGAGGAGGAACCAGGCGGGGGCTATGGCATCCATTTGAAAAGCAACGTCAGCGTCGCAGGCAACGTCGACCTGGGCGATGCGGATGGATTTGCCTTCATGGGGATAGCCCCCATCGATATGGTATGCCCGGTGGATGATTGCGTCCCGGCGGCCATCATTGCCTACGCACAGAACGACTCAATCGACAACTCTCACGCCGCCTTCAATATCTCGCAAAATGTGCTTTTGGGAACGGCTTCAGTGATTGTGCAGAACAACTACGCTCGGGGGGCCGGCATTGGTTTTGACGTTCCGGGCGGAGCACAGAACCAGGCAATAACCGCCGTCAGCTCGAACAGGATCTCCCTGACGGGCAATGTCGCCGAGCACAACCAGCTCGGTTTCTATGCACACGCTCCGGGAAACATGACCTCCAACACCGCGGCCGGCAACTCCCAGGCCGGTTTCCACGTGATCACGGGTCAGGCCGCCTTTCAGAACAATACGGCGGTCGGTAATGCGGGTCCGGGTGCCATTATCCAGTTCTTTTGGGACGGGCGCGATCCGCCGGGCCTGCTCGGGTTCCAGAGCTTTACGCAGAACAACTTCTACGGCAACGATCGGAATCGTCCGCCGCTCAGCATCGAGATTTCACAGGATCGGACGATTGCCCAACTCGATCCGGGTCCGAGCGCCCATTGTGGAGTTCTCAACCTCGGCGAACTGGTCAGCTACTACGAGGTCACTCCCAACCCTCCGACGGTTGCGCCCCTGAATGCGAATGGCAATTTCTGGGGAACCACTCACGGTCCGGCGCCCACCGGTGCCTCGGATGCGTTCGGGGGAGCCTGCGATCAACACGGAGGCAAGACGACGGTGACTTCGTATGCGTCGACGGGTTTCGCGATCACTACCCGCTGACGTCCGATCAGGTAGTACTCATGGGTGTAGGATGGGGTGCTGACACCTATACGGGTTTCCCCGATGGGCCCAAGGCATTTCGCTCAGCTTATCGACAATCTGATCTGCTGCCGGACATGCCGCCAGGCTGCCATCCGACTTGTCCAACGGCATGAAATAGACGTACGACTTGCCGCCCGGGAAGATAGTGAGATCGTACGGCTCCATTGCGGAAGGCCTCAGAAGTCTGACCTTCACGGCGGTCCTGCAGCCGCTGTGAAGGTACGGACCAATTGAGTCGCGACCCACTTCGAGACAGTTCACCAGCGGGTCATCCACGGCGACGGGAGCGAAACTGCTGAAGTGCGCCGCGGGCGCGGGCGCTGGCAATACATTCGAGCTCGAATAGGCACTGCGATCGACGACATAGCTTCTATCGTTCGAGTCGCTACCGATGGAGCTCAGAAGCCGCAGCCCGAGGATCACCGGACCGAGCCACAGGAATAAAGGCCAGCGGAATTTTTGCCGCTCTTGCGGCACCGGCGCCGCCGTCATGGGACCAATGTTGCCTTCGAGGTCCGCACGTGCCCACAACGTTGCAACATTCTGCTGCGCCTTTTCGGCAATCTTTGCATAGGCTTCCGCCTTTTCGGATGCAATCGACCAGGAGTCAATCTGCAAGTCACGCTCGAACACGACCTCTTGCTGTCCGACGGTGAGCTCGCTTCGGAACCTGATGCCGGCAGCGTCGGATTCGTCTCGCCAACCCGTGCCATTCCATACACGGGGCATCTTCAGCCGTGCGCGCCATGTTGTCTTGCGAGGTCGACCGAGAAAAATGTCACTGTGCCGGCGGATGTTTTTGAGGGGTGCGAGCTCGTTGCCGAAGGGATCCGCGATGTTGAAAGCCACTCGGCCACTGCGATCGGGGGCTTTCCAGCAGTTGCGGATTTCAAACGCGGCCAGCAGACTCAGGCGGTTGGCGGTGAAGTCGTCCTGGACCTGGACAGGTGATTTCGCAACGGCGTCCGGCCAGGTTCGGTGCACCTCCTGGAGCACCTGGGCCGAGACCTTGGACAGGCCCTCGCCTTCGATGCGATTGCGCACGGCGTCGGCCATCAGGAAATGGAAGTCGATTCGTCTTTCGAGAACGGCGGCGGAATCGGCTCTGGGACCGAATCGAATGATGTCTTCGCAGCCAATGTGTTGCATGGCCCGCTGCTCGGGCAACAATTCGAGCTCGGTAGTGTCCCGGGTCAACGGCAGTGCCCAGCCTGTGTACACCAGCGGTATCTGCTCCAACGCGCCGCCCTGAAGTTGCATGGTTGGATCAACCCAGTAGGTCGCTTCCTGTATGCGCAAGCGCACGGCTACGTGGTTGAACACTTGCGGCGAGGGCAACATGTTGACGAGGGTCGGTCCGCTCGTCGTGGAAACCAATGCCGCGCAGGCATCGAGGCCAAGGTAGCGAGCACCGGCTACATACAGACGCGCGGCGTCTTTGCAATCACCGAAGCGCTTGGTCCAGATCTCGGTCAAAGAGCGCGGCACCAATCCTCCATCGCCCAATGCCAACGCAAAATAGCGCAGCTGCTTCTGAACCCGACGCAGCCACTCGATGGCTCGTCCAGACTCGCTGCTGCATTGGGAGGCGAGCTCGTCGAGCTCTACGACCAGCGCGGGGGGAAGCGCGACGTCCTGGTAATGTTTCTCGAACAACTGCGAGATTTCACTCCAGTGCTCGAACTCGGTTACCTGGTAGCAGGGGCTCCTCAGCGACCACGATGGGGTTAGCTCCTCCGCCATCAGACGTTCAGGTGCACGAATGCTCCAACGTGAATCGTCAACGCCGTTTGCTGTGGTCACTGCCGCGTTTGGGGGTTCGTTGAACGCCTTCATGATCACAGTGCGCTGGATCGGACGAATCAAACGCTGGCGCGTCTCGATCCAGGGCGTGTAGGCGTCGAAGACGATCCAGCTCGAATAGCGTCCGCAGAGAACCGGGTTCTGACTGCAAATCGTGAACGAAGTCTCGAGTCGATCATCGACCCGAAGGTCCGGGACCAGGAGGGTCGCTGTCAGTCGACCATCGAGCGCAAGGCGTTCCAACTGAGTTTCGCGCCTCAGGATCTGGAAATCGGCGCTCCGCGCCTGCTCAATACACTGTTCACCGCGCCAGACGCGGATGAAGTGCACTTCCAGCCGGTCATGTGCCGGGTTGAATTCGATCGCGATGTGCGCGGCGCGCTCGGCACCAGCGCGTGTGAGTACCCGTTGCACGACGCGAATGTGCCATGCAGTGCCGGGTTGCATGAGACTGACCTGGCGGTCGTACAAAACGCGGAGTAACCCGTTATCCGAGCAGGTTTCCAGCGACTGTTCGTGTTCGGGTGGCCACGGGTCATGCTCGACCCACGGGGGTACAGGTACGCAGGGGACGGCATCTGTTAAATCAGACCTGACCGCAGCCCGGGTTTCGCCTTCCATGATGCTCATGCGAAGCAACAATATCAGACCGGTTGATGCGGATCACAGGCGGGACGTCAATCGGTATTAACTTCGCGGCTTTTACCCCAAAGCGAGCGTGACACCCCGGCGCCCTTCGAATTCGATGGACTGTGTGCTGCCGCCTTCGACAAACAGCTGGCGTCTCTCACCAGGCGGTAGAAGAATCATCAACCGATTATCGCCAAAAGTTCCGGGTCCATCGCGACGAGCGCTGACGCTGATCTTCTCGTTGCTGCTGCGGCAGCTCCCGCGCCAGATATCATGCGCTCCGGTGCTATCGCCATCGTCCTCGTAGAAGCTCCATGCAAACTCCCCTTCCGCGGCATGTGGAAACAGCCACAGGCCACGGCGGAACGGCTCGGGGCTTGCAGCCTGCACAGGGCTTGCAGCCTGCTCAGGCCGAAATCCACCCCGCGACAAATCGACGGGAATAGCCGAACCCGAGCGCGCGAACAGCAGTGGAGGTCCCTCGAGCGGCGCATTCAGCGAAACCTCCACGCCGCCTGTCATTCGCATTCCCGTCCACACATCAATCCAATCCGCTCCAGCGGGTGGCCGCACGGCCCGTACAGTTACGGCTGGATCGCAGATCAACGCAACCAACAGGTCACGTCCGAGAAGATGATCATCACCATCAATCCAGGCACCAGGATCGGTGGGGAAGTCGAGCCACGTGGGGCGCACCACGGGTTCATATTGAGAATGGTAGCGCCACAGCAGGTCGTACAGATACGGAATCAGCCGCTGACGCAATGCCATCAGCCGCCGCACAGGCACGATCAACTCCGGATACATCCACGGCTCGTTGACGCTGCCATCATCGTTCCAACTATGGATGCTGAAGCGCGGCATCAATATCCCGGCCTGAAGCCAGCGCAGGAAGAGCTCGGGCCCGGGTGCGGGGCCCGCGAACCCGCCAACGTCATGTCCACTGTTGGAAATCCCGGACAGCGCGAGACCGAGCCCCATCTTCGTGTTGTAACGGATCGTCTTCCATTCCGTGCGATTGTCGCCGCTCCAGGTTTGAGCGTACCGATGGATGCCCGTCATACCTGAGCGCGTTACGAGATACGGTCTTCGATCAGGTTCCTCGGCCACCTGCGCAGCCCTGGATGCGCGAGTCATCAACAGGGACTGAAGGGGTCGCGCCTCGGCAGCGGGGCGAGGCGCGCCAAAGAAGGCAAAGCGCGCGCGCGCATCCCACACGCCGTACTCGTTATTGTCATTCCAGGTCGCGCGTATTCCAAAATCGAGGAGCGCCGTCCGTACCTGCTCGCGCCACCATGCCGCGGCTCGAGGATTCGTAAAGTCGATGAACGAGCCGATTTCGTCCCAGAACTGGCCCTCGATGGGCTTGCCCTCGCTATCGGCCACGAACAGACCGGCGTTGGCGAGCTCTGCGTAGCGAGGATGGTCGCGCAGTAGTACTGGTTTGATATTCGGCACGACCTCCACCGCGGCTGCCCGGTAGCTCTGGACAAAGCCCGCTGGATTCGGAAACTTGTCACGGTTCCAGTTGAAGACGTACCGCTTGTTGCCCCTGGACGTGTAGCCCGAAGACAGATGAAACGAGCCGCACCCGATGTCGTGCTCTTCCAGTTTCGCGACAAAACCGGCCAGGCGTGCCTGGGCGTCGGGTTGATCGGTATAGCTCATCGTTGAGCCGGAATACCCGAGGGCCCAGCGCGGCATCAAGGCGGGCTCGCCGGTCAGCCAAGTGAATCGTCGTGTCACTGCGGCCGGGTCGGGGCCGGCGATCACGTAGAGATCGAGGTCCCCGCTGTCCGCCACCATGTAGCGATACCAGCCATGGTAGTTGTCGAGCTCGCACCCCAGGTCGAACGTCACATCCGACATCGTGTCGTAGAAAGCGCCATGGCAGGCGCCATCTGCATCGCCGATGAGCAGAAAGGGAATCGACTTGTACAAAGGGTCCGAGAATTCCGCGTCGTAGCCCATCGGGTCCACGTTGGTCAGCCGAAAGCGGCGGCCCGCGCGATTCAGGGCGCCCGTTCGTTCGCCCAGGCCATAGTAGCGCTCACCGGCTTTGCGAGCGGCATAGTGATAGACGCGTCCGTCCCACCAACCGAATTCGTACGATTGCGTCGGCCGGTCTTCAAACATGAGGCGCCAGCTTTCGCCATCACGCTGCGACCAGGTGCAGCAAAAGCCGTTGAGAGCAATCTCTACACGAATGCGTGCCGTCTCGAGCGTGAGCATGCCGTCGCTCACCTCGAGCTGATAGTTCGGGCAATCGAAACCTGCAACGCTCAATCGGTCGCGCCCTGGTTCGCGCAAATCTGCAGCGCCCGCAGCAATAGCCCAACTCGGCGGGCTCTTGATCGTGCCATCAGGCAAAAGCAGCAGGCGGACGATGTCTTCTTCGAGTATGAAGACATGTGCGCAGGCCCCCGTGTCGCTACTGAGGGTGAGCCGATTCCCCGCGCGCTCGGCGAGCGCGAACACCGGAGGAGATGAAAGAGATGCGCGACGCATCAGCTCACATTCGCCAGCTCGGATCGACGTCGACGGCCCACTGTCGCAATCAACACGGCCGCGGCGGACAGATCGAAGAATGTCAGACAAGCGAAGATCGGCGTGTAGCCAATGGCATCGATCACTTGTCCCATCGCAAGGGAGAACAAGAGACCGCCGAGCCAGCCGGCCTGCCCCACGAAGCCCACCGCAGTTCCAACCTCCGCCGGTGCGAACACATCCGTATTCAAAGTGTTGAGTGACACGGAAATCATCTGATGAGCAAAGCCGCCGATACAGAACAACACAATCGCTACGTAGGGAGTCCCCGCCAGGCCGATACAGCCGGGCGCGATCATGAGCACGGCACCGAGGCTAACACCGGCAATTCTCGAATGCACCAGATGCAGGCCGAATTTGCGCACGAGCCAGGGCGAGAAATAGCCGCCGAGGACGCCACCGAGGTCGGCTGCCAGGAACGGGAGCCAGGCGAACATTGCAATCTGCGCAAGGTTCATCCCTCGCCCGTGCAGATACAGCGGAATCCAGAAACTAAAGGTCTGCCACGCAGGTTCGATGAGAAAACGCGCGATTGCGATCGACCAGAACCGCGAGCGGGTGAGGATATCCCGAGCGCTTGCGCGTGCGGCCGGCATCGCGGCGCGCTCTGCGGTGATATACGCCCGTTCCTCTTCTGTGATCGCGTGATGTTGCTCGGGAGGGCGATAGACGAGATACCACGCCGCCGCCCAGATCAGCCCCAACGCTCCAGTGACCACGAAAGCGAAGCGCCAGTTCGATACGAGCGAGACGCCGATGACGATTGGGGGGGCAAGCATTGCACCGAGTGACGTTCCGGCATTGAACCAGCCAGTCGCCACGGAGCGCTCGCGCGCGGGAAACCACTCCGCAATCGCCTTCATTCCCGCGGGGATCACGGCGGCCTCGCTCATGCCGAGCAAGCCTCTGAAACCGGCCAACATCATCCATCCACCTGCGAGCGCATGAGCCATGTTGGTGATGGACCAGGCGGCTGCGAACAGCGGCAATCCGAGTCGTAGACCGATCCGATCGACGACGAAGCCGCATACCGGCTGCATTACGGTGTAGGTAAGCTGAAAGGCGCCCACGATGTAGCTGTATTGTCCGACGGTGATGTCGAACACTCCCTGGAGCTGCGGCGCCAGCGCGGCCAGTGAGTTTCGCGCGAGATAGTTGAGGATGGTGCCGCAACTGACCAGCGCCACGATCCACCAGCGCAGACCGCGGCGGCGCTTCATGCGCCGCTCGCTGTCTTACCCGTGAGATCCAGCAGCTTCAGAAATTGTAGCTCGCGCGCACACCGCCATAACGACGGAAGTCGCGTGGCACGTAGCTCTGAACTGCTTCCGCGTTGCCCTGGTTCCCGAACGAGTTGGTGATGTTGTAGAAATACTGCTTGTCGAAGAGGTTGTTGACGAAGCCCGCCACCTCCCACCGGCCCGCGCTATCGCGCACCCCGAGCGACAGGTTTGTGATCCCATAGCCCTTCTGAATCGTCTCCGGATCGTTGTTGAGCCCGAAGTTGATCTGGCTCTGATAGGTGTAGGCAACCTGCAGCAAGCCCTGGAGCGAGGAAGTGAGTGTCGGTGTGTACTCGCCACTCAGCGAAGCCTTCCAGAGCGGCGCCTGCGCGGGCCGATAACCCGCCAGATTCTGCCGTGTCGGAGTGCCGACGCAGCCCAGCGCCGCGGTCTGCCCCGGATAGCATTGCGCGAATGGGAAGGACAGAATCCTGGCATCCGAATAAGTCACGCCGCCCGAGAAGTTGAAATCGCTCGACGCTCGCACAGCACCTTCGAGCTCGACACCCCGCGTGCGCAGCTTTCCGACATTCGACAGACGGAAGTTACTCGTGCCGTCGGCCAGCGTCTCGATGCCTTGTGCCTGGAAATTGTCAAACGTGGTGGTGAACGCAGTGGTGTTGACTGTTACGCGGCGATCGAGGAACTGCGACTTCATACCGACCTCCCAGTCCCTGGACTTCTCGGCCTTCGTCGGTCCCGAATTCTGCCGCACGAGATTGAAACCACTGCTGATGTCGTAGGCCTGGCCCTTGTAACCGGTGGCGAATGTCGCGAACCCCATGACATCGGGAGTGAAATGATGCTCGACACTCGCCCGATAGGTTTCGTAAGTCTCCGAGTTATCCCCGGAGAAGTACCCGTTGTTGGCGCGGTCACGGAAAGTGTAATTGATGTCGTAGTGGCCCACACGCGCGCCACCGACGAGGGTCGTATTCTCGATCACTTCATATTCGACTTGCCCGAATCCGGCATATTGCTTGGTACCCGTGGTCGCGTACCAATTCGCGATCGAGTAGAACGGGCCCCGCGCGAAGTCCCGGATCACACCCAGGTCCGAGTAGAAGAGCCCCACGGTATAAGCCAAGGGCTTCTTGGCGGCGGACACCAGCCGTAGCTCCTGCGAGCGTGCCTTGGCATTGAAGGTACCGCGCTGGCGATTGTCCAGAGCGGCGATCGGCGATTCGTCCTGGTCGAGAACATCGAGCTGCTGGAAATGATCCCAGGCCGTGATCGAAACCAACGAAGCAAAGCCGAGATCGAGCGAAGCCCGCACTGACGGCGCGAAGTCACTGTATTGAGTGCCCGAGGTGATGTTGTTCACCACGTCGGTGTTGTCTTCACTGAAGGTCACACCCGGAGCGAACACGGAGGGGCCGTAGGCCGCGTTGCCGCGCAACCGCGCATTGGGAGCCACGCGGACGAACGGGCGGCCAATCGAGGTACTACCGTCGATATATCCGACCTGGGCCGTGACGTTCAGCTTGTCGGTCGGATTCCAAACCAACTTGCCGCGTGTCGACACGATGCGCCGGCCATTGACCTTGTCGCCGTCGAACAGGTTGTGGACGTTTCCCGCATAGTCGTCGTAGTTGGCGCTGAGGCGGAAGCCAAGATTCTCCGTGATAGGGCCGGATACGGAGCCGTTCGCGGTGTATTCATCGTCAGTCGAACCCGACGCAGCGAGACGGCCTTTCAGTTCGGCGGTTGGACCTTGGGTCGTGATGTTGAGCAGGCCGGCCGAGGCGGCGCGGCCATAGAGAGTGCTCTGCGGACCTCGCAGCACTTCTACCCGCTCGACATCGGAGAGGTCTGCGAAGGCTCGAGCAAGAAACTGAACCGGCACATCGTCCATCTGGACGGCAACGCTCGGCTCGACGGCCTGCGAGAAGGCAAACGTCCCGATGCCGCGCATGGAGATCGATGCGTTCACGGGATGTTCGGCCGACCGGATGATCAGTGATGGAGCGGCTCGAGTCAGCTCGGAGAATTCACGAATGCTCTGCTTTTCGAGCGTCTCCCCGCTCAGCACCTGCACAGCGACCGGAACGTCCTGAACGTTCTCAGCACGTTTCTGCGAGGTAACGACGACTTCTTCGAGAACGTTACCTTCGGAGCTCGTTGTTGCAGCAAGAGCCTGGCCGGCCCCTGCGACAGCAAACCCCGCAACCATGATCGTGCGAATCTTCATGCCTCTCTCCCCCAATCGAGACGCGGAATGTTCCCGCTCTAGTTATATGATAACTTTGGCTCTCTAACAATGCGTTTGATGTTGTTTTTGCGGAACAAACTCAAAATTATGTGAATTGATAGTACAAATCAGATCAGCGCAGCTGACAAATGTCCTTCACGTCCATGTCGTTGTAATCGAGGTTTTCCCCTGCCATTGCCCAGATGAAACTGTAAGCGCGCGTGCCCGCGCCCATGTGCACCGACCAGGGTGGCGAGATCACCGCATCCTCATTGGCCATGACGATGTGGCGTAGCGCGTCCGCGCGCCCCATGTAATGGAAGATCCGGTCCTGATTCTCGAGCCCGAAGTAGAGATAGATCTCCGATCGGCGCTCATGCACGTGCGGCGGCATGGTGTTCCACACGCTTCCGGGTTCGAGGATCGTCATACCGAGGCACAACGAAGCACTCGCGCATGTATGCGGCAGGATGAGTTGATAGATCTTTCGCGCATTCGAGGCTTCCAGGCTCCCTCGTTCCATCGGCTTTATGTCGGCGAGCCTCAGCTTGCGTAATGGAAAGGCACGGTGCGCGGGGACACTCAACAAGTAATAGCGCGCGTGTTCGCCCTCGAATCGCACATCAGCGGACCCCATCGGTACGTAGAGCGCGTCGCGGGGAGCAAGCTCAAAGCGCTGCCCGTCCACGGCTACAGAGCCAGTGCCTTCACCGATGTTGACGACACCCAGTTCGCGTCTCTCCAGAAGCGGATGGCCCGCAGCGCTGTCGGGCTCTGTCTGCGCGGGCAGTTGGAGCACCCCTCCAGCGGGGACCGCGCCACCGATGATGAATCGCTCGCCGTGGGAATATGTCAGTGCGACTTCGCCCGCGCGAAAGATCCGGCTCACCAGATAGCGGTCGCGCAGCTCGTCATTCGACACTCCCGCCATCATGTCAGGATGCGTCGCGTAGTAGGTTTTCTCGAACACCTTTGCTCCAGATCGAGTAAGTCGCCTCAGACCGAACTTATCATACAAGTTCTGGAACGCCGGTCAACGCGCGAGCCCGCTTCGGTCAGCCCGAGCGGTCACGCACGCGCGCGGTCGCGCTCAACATGGAATGGCGGGTCAGGCTTTCCTGCATGTGATGGCGCGCGGCCTCGCGGGCACGCGCGGTGTCCATTCGCACGATCGCATCAACGATCGCCTGGTGCTCGGCATGCACCTTGGCGCTGTAGGCAACCTGTGCCGATTGGGGTTGATCGCGAAGGTAGAGATTGCGTGGCGGCACCAGGCGCAATCCCAAAAACTCAGCGAAGCGCACGTAGTAATCGTTCTGCGTGGCGCGGGCGATGGCGAGATGGAAAGCTCGATCGGCCTTGGCGGCGGCAACCGGGTCATTCTCCTGCTCGACCATGGTTTGCAGGGCATCCTGAATCGCGCCGATGTCCGCGGTCGTGCGCCGCGCGGCCGCCAATCCCGCCATCTCGGTCTCGATGCCGAGTCGGATCTCGAGCAACTTGATGACATCCGCCAGCTCGTTCAGCTCTTCGGGCGTGATCTGGAATGCCCGATACTGGGCGCTGTCGGTCACAAACACACCCGAGCCCTGCCGCGAGACCGTGAGGCCGTGCGCGGTGAGCCGTGCCACGGCTTCGCGGACCACTGTCCGGCTCACCTTCTCGGAATCCGCGATGACCTTCTGCGTGGGCAGACGCGTGCCGGGCATGAGCTCACCCGAGCGAATCCGCGCTTCAATCTTGGCGAACAGCTCATCAGCCAACGATGATTCGTGGCCCAGACTTGTCATACGACTTCCTAAAAGCTAGCCTAGCTTTTAGCACTAAACACTGGCTCCGTCGACATTTGCATCCCTGAACCGGAGGTCACGAAATTGGAGCGCCGCGAATTCATTACTTCCGCAGTCCTTGCCGGTGTCGCTTCTTCCGCGGCGGATTCCGCTGTTAAACATCGGACGCCCGACGGTGCCAAGGATGATCGGCAGTACATGTTGGACCTGCTCGCGCGAATGGCGCGGCCTGTTCTCAGCTCGATGTCAGAGGGAAAACTGCAGGCGGTTTTCAACCCCGAGCTGAGCCCGACCTGGGACGGCCGCAACATGAAAGTCGCCTACCTCGAGGGCTTCGGCCGACTGATGTCGGGCATCGCGCCGTGGCTCGCTCTGCCGGATGACGACTCGGCCGAGGGGAAGCTGCGCGCCACCTTCCGGCAGCAGGCGCTCGCCAGCTACGCGCACTCGGTCGATCCTGCGAGTCCGGACTATCTGCTGTGGCGCGAGCATAGCCAGCCTCTGGTCGATTCCGCCTATTTCACCAACGCGTTCCTGCGAGCGCCACGGCAGCTGTGGGACCCTCTCGATGCAAACACCAAAAATCGGATAATCGAAGAGATCAAGGGCCTGCGGCGCGTCTCATCGCCTTATTCCAACTGGTTGTTGTTTGCAGCAATGAACGAGGCTTTCCTCCTGTCAATCGGCGAGCAGTGGGATCCGATCCGCGTCGACCTCGCTGTCCGCAAGATCAACGAATGGTACGTCGGGGATGGATGGTATTCGGACGGGGCACACTTTCACTTCGATCATTACAACTCCTATGTAATCCACCCGATGCTCGTGGAGATCCTCGAAGTGCTGCTCGCGACCAATGCAACCTTCAACAGCCTGAATGCCGCGGCATTACTCGATCAGGCATACAAACGCATGCAACGCCACGGCGAGCAGTTGGAGCGAAGCATCGGGCCCGACGGCAGCTACGCGCCGATCGGCCGCTCACTGACCTACCGGACCGCGGTGTTCCAGCCGCTCGGGTTGCTGGCCTGGCGCAAGAGGCTACCGCCCTCACTCCCCGAGGGCCAGGTACGTGCGGCAACACTGGCTGCACAGCGCGCGATCTTCCGCTTTCCCTCCAACTTCGACGAAAATGGTTTCCTGACGCTGGGCTTCACCGGTCATCAACCGAAGCTGGCGGATGTGTATTCCAATTCCGGGAGCATGTACATCGCGGCCGAAAGCCTGATCGCACTCGGTCTGCCGGCGAATGACAGCTACTGGATTTCTCCCTCTCTCCCCTGGACCAGCAAAAAGGCGTTCAGTGGCGGAGAGTTTCCGAAGGACTACTACGTCGAGTATTGAAATGCCGGGGAATCCCCTAAAACATCGCCCTCACCCCCGCGGTGAGGCCGATGTCCTCGGTTTTGCCCGCGCGAGCTTCAGTATCAAATCCCAGATAGACATACCCCTGCTTGCTGAAACGAGCCGTACCCGTGATGCTTCCGGCGAACGCGGTACGGCCGGGTTGCGGGCTCGATACCGTGAAATCCTGTCCACTCAGCGCAGTTGTGATCCCGGGACGCACCAGCCCATCGCTGTCCCGCGCAATACCCAGATCGAATCGGTAGGTAAACGGAGCCGACAACGGTCCCCGCTGCTGCGATTCACCCACGATTCCAACCGAGACACGAGTGCCGTTGCCCTTGTATTTCGGCGCACTGAGAGCGTCGAGAGCCTCCGGCGCGGCAGCCGCCTCATCGAACGCATCTCGTGTCATCCGTTCCCACAACACCCTGGCATATGGCTCCAGGGTCAAGCTCCTGACGGGCAAGGGGAAGCGCACTCCCGCGCCAACCAATGTGTTGGATGAGCTCGAGTTCGTCCGCAGTACACCAGTGAATCCCAGTGGATCGTCACGATGCGTCTGCCAGCTTCCAGACCCATATCCGGCCAGTGCGTCAACAATCGCATGATGAAATCCGTACTGACCGTATAGAAATCCCAGGTTTTGCTCGACTTCTCCCGATCCTGTATGGGTACTGATATTCGCTCGTGAATGAGAGTAGCCCACTCCCAACTGCGCCACTTCGGTGGCCAGAAAATCGAAACCGACCGCCAGTTGCCACCGATTCGAAGTAAACCCGCTGGACGTCGAGTCGCTCTCCCAATTGCCGTGGCCGCCGACTGCCTGGAACCACAGTGACTCGTCGCGTGATCGATGCTCCGCACCAGCTGCATCCGCGTCCAACTGCGCTACGACTGTCCGTTGCAGCCATTCTCCGGCCAGGGGAGCAACGGCTGCCAAATCGGCATGAACCTCACCTGCCAGCGCCGTAGAAGCGTTGCTCAGCTGCGCCGCATTCAAGCCGCTGATCTCGTAGATGAGCTGCTGTTGAGATGTCGAGGCGGTGCCCACCTGATCCATCGCCAGCAGCCGGTCGAATGCGTGACCCACGGCAACCTCGTTCCGGGTGCCATCGGCCTGCAGATAACCTGCATACGAGTCAGGAACCACGCGCAAGTCCACGCTGTTGCTCCCTCCGATGTCATAAAAGACAACCAGATGCGTCCCCGCTGCGAGGCCCTCAGGCTGCACCAAGGAGTCAAACTTCCCGACGATGCCGCCGTCCGCCGTGATGATTCTGAAGGTGTTACCAATGACCGGAACGTACGGGACGTAGGTTTCCGCTCCAGTGATGTTGACCAGGTTGGGGGCGAGCGCGGCACCTGTGGCCACGAACTGATTACTGGACCCAGTTATCAGCAGCCGGGAATAACTCCCGGGACCCGTGCCCGTCGCTGTCCCGTTGATATCTTCCTGAAAGGTACTGCCGGATGTCATTGTAACTGTGCCCGCGACGCTCAGCGTGCCCGGGGAATTACCCGGTGCGAGTGTCCCCTGTACGAGTACAGGTCCATTGATGTTGCCCGTTCCACGGAGTTTGGCGCCTGAAAACACCAATACGTTGCCGGTCAGCGTCCCGTTCGTAGACAACAGGCCCTGCTGTACGCAGGTTCCGTTGGCCAAATTCTCGACGCCGGTCATGACCAGGGTACCGACACCCGTTTTATTGAAGCAGGACCCATTGCCGCCCGTCTGGATCTCTCCAGTGAGCGTTGTCGTGGTCTGCGCTCCCACATCCAACCGGATATCACCGGAGACCGTGATCGTCTGACCGGTCTTGATGTCAACGGCGGTCGTCAGTACGCCGCCGTCCAACTCCACCGGGCCGTACCCCAAACCGTAGGAGTTGGTCACCTCGACCAGGCCGTCGGCCACCAGGAGACCGCCGCTGGAGTTGTCCCCGGGCACTCCCCAACCCCTGTTATCAGAGGCCAGTATGAGCACGCCATCACCGGCCTTGGTGAGGTGGCCGGGACCCGTGATGGAACCTGCGGCAGTCAGCGTGGTACCCGAATCGACATTCAGCGTCGTGGCCCCGACAAAGTTGAGCGTGCGCGCGGTATCCATCGTGGCAGTCGTCTGGAGCGTACCGCCGTTGATCGTTATACCTCCTGAGACTGCGCCCAAAGCGGAATCACTGTTGACAACCAACGTTGCGCCATGACCGATGTTGGTGCCCCCCGAGTACGTATTGTTACCCGTGAGGGTTTGCGTTCCCCCGGTGATCGTCAGGGCACCGGTGCCCCCGATTGATCCGGAAAATGTAGCCGCCGCGTCGGTAATCGTCAGGGGATTATTGCCCATGACGACAGATCCGCTGCCCGCCAGGGAAGTCAGCGAAGCACCCGCCACGGAACCGGAAATGTCGAACGTGCCGTTGTCCGTCAGACCCGAGGAGCCGTCGATGGATCCCGCGCCCCCTAAAGCAAGCGCGGCGCCATTACCGATCACCGTGGCGCCGCTGTACGTGTTCGCGCGTGACAGCGTCTCCGATCCGCCCGCTACCGTCAGTCCGCCCAATCCCGCGATGACACCCGAGAACTCATCGGCCGCGTTGGTAATCGTCAAAGGCATAGCGCCAAGATTGACTGCGCCAGTTCCGGCAAGGCTGCGCACGGCCGCCCCCGCGGCAGTCCCCGCGATATCCAGAGTGCCATTGTCTACAACGGTGGAATTCGCAATGCTCCCGTTTCCTGATAGCGCGACTGCGGAATTGGCGGCGACATGAGTTTCCCCCTGGTAGGTATTTACTCCCGACAGAGTCTCGGTTCCACCCGTAACATTTACGCCTCCAGTACCGCTGATCACACCCGAAAAGGTGTCGTTCGGCGCGGTGAGAGTGAGCGCCTGGGTTCCCAGATTGACTGAGCCCGCACCGGCCAGGCTCGCAATGGACGCGCCACTACCTGTCCCAGAAATGTCCAACGTCCCATCATCCACCACGTTGCTGGATCCCGCGATACTGCCGCTGCCGGTCAAGGACAGCGTAGCGGCGTTTGCTATTGCGGTCTGACCCGAGTAGGTGTTGGTACCCGCGAACGCTACTGAGCCGCCACTGATGTTCAAGCCTCCGGACCCACCGATCGCTCCGGCAAAAGTGCTTGCCGGGTTTGTCAGCGTCAAGGTCTTGCTGCCCAAGGAGACACTCCCCGCGCCAGAAAGGTCCGTCAGCGCCGCCCCGTTGGTGGTCGCGGAGAGATCCAGGACACCGTCATCCATGACCCCACTCGAGTTGGCGATGCTCCCGCCGGGGCCGAGATTCAATGTCGATCCGGCTGCAACGGTGGTCGCACCGGAATAGGTGTTGGCTCCGCTCAATGTCTCAGTCCCGGCCGCGAGCGTGATCCCGCCTGTTCCACCAATGACACCCGCGAACGTGCCAGCGCCGTTGGTCAATGTCAGAGTCTGACTTCCCAGCTCTGCATTACCTGACCCCGACAACGTCTGGATCGATACTCCCGCAGTCGCGCCTGAAATATCGAATACACCATTGTCAACGACACCGCTGGACTGGGCTATGGAGCCCGCTCCGCTCAACGCAAGCGTGCCCTGGGTTATGGTCGTGGCACCCGTATAGGTGTTTACACCCGACAGCTGCAACGTCCCGGACCCGACTTTGGTCAGCGCACCCGCACCAGAAATGACCCCGCTCAACATCGCGAGATTCCCGTTGGTGTCGAGCGTTCCACCAGGACTGTCCAAGGTCGCGTCTTTGCTCGTCGATGTGCTGGACGAGAACTGCAGTGTGCCGCCGTCGAACACAAGGGACGTCTGCGCATAAGCGGAACTGGATGTACTGAAAACGCTGGCCGAAACATCACCGCCGGTTGTTGCGAACGTCGTCGGCGCTCCGCCACCGACAATCTGCACTGGCGTGCCGGTGTAAGTTCCCTGCACTGCACTGACGAAGAGACTCGGATCATAATCCGTGTCATTCCAGTTGTAGGATGCGAAGCCCACCTGGTAGGTGCCCGCCGTCGCTATCGTAAAAGTCGTGGTCTCCCAGGCGGTCGAGCCATAGCTACCCAGGATCAAGGTGCCGGGGGAGGGCCCGCTCAGATCGTTCGAGGAACTGCCATTGCGTGCGAGACTGACGATGGTCTGGCTGCCGCCGCCCGTCAGGGAGAACAGCACACCGTCGTTGAAGGGGACATAGTCCTCTGCTGCGTACGCCCACGAGAATTGATAGGTGCCTGGAGCGAACGTGAAGGTTTTCGTCAACACACCAAAGTCGGTCACATGTCCAGGGGAGTTATTGAGGAAACTCTCGACGCTGTTGGCACTGAGACCCAACATCGAATTGACGGCGGTTGTACTCGCGTCAGGAGTGATCTCCGCCATGTTCTGACCGGTGGCGGGCGTCAGCGAAAACGGCGAGCCCCCCAGATTCAGTGGCACCGTGGAACCGGTGACTATGACACCGCTGGAGCTCGTCCAACCGCTGAGCCCGCCGGACAAGTCGAGGAACACAGTTTGAGCCTGAGCGCTCACCGGATGTGCCAGAGCTGCCGCGGCCGCGATGGTGACGGCTCCTGAGCCGCTACGCGTTCGATTCATCACACTCCCCTGGCTGAGCGCCAGGATCTAGTGTGACTCGAAGCGACGAAACGGAATTGCGAACGACGTCGCACAATGCCGGCTACGTTGCGGCGCGCACCACATCGCACCTGCAGGCTCGTTGCGATACGACCGGTCCCCGCGACGCAATGTATTAATGTTGTATTGCGTCACGCGCCGCAGGCGGCCTGACCGCTCTCGCCCGGCGTTGAATTACCGCTCGAACCGTATTCAACAGTTGGATGGAGGCATCGCGTGGTTGACCCTCAGTTGAGCTCCGGGGGTCGCCGCGGGCACCGGGCGCTCCCCCTTTCGTACGATCGCCGGTGGCGGCGGCGGTTGAAGTATTGCGATCCGCCGCAGATGCCCCGCCCATTTGTCAGCCCGCGCGTGAATGATTGCCTCATCGGCATTTCCAACAGCAAGCATTGCTTCTCTCCCGGGATTTGCAGCGCAGGTCAGTGGCCCGTATGCGCGCCTGCGACCTGGACCAGAACAAACAACATCAACATCGCCCAGCCCCACCAGCGGACCTGGGCGATGTACCTGGACCGAAGCTCTTCTCGAAGACGGCGTCTGTTCATCGTATTGTCCTCACGCAATTCGATGTGTTCACCTGCTACGTCGATGTGTCACCCGGCGCGGCGGCGCCCGAGCCCAGGCTGAACCATGGTCAAATGCACGAGTCCACCACCGCACGCCAAGTTATTGAATTTACGGCATTCCTCTCGCTGATTTAGCACTCGATACCCGCGAATGCCAATAATATTCATCGGTCTTTAAAGTTCAAGAGGCGAACCTCTCCTCGCTGACGGCCGCGGCTCATCTCCTTCAGTGTTTGTTCGCGGTTCGTCCCCTTGAAAAGCCTCCGCGCGCGCGCAAAAATTGCCGGTAGTGTCCGTGGTCATGCGCGCGGTTATGAATAACGTGACGCAACCGGACAACATCGAGGAGATTGCTGAACCGTACATGGTTGCTCAAAGAGGTACTCATCATGTCGACCCGAGACACATCAGTGCCTATGTCCGGCCGCTGGAGCCAGCTCACACAGACCATGCACAACATGGTCCCGTTGCCGGGTGTTCAGCCTGAATCCCTTCGCTACATCGACGCCCGCTGGCAGGGATACCTCACTGCCGAGATGCGACAGCTCCTGCAGGCCACCTGCGGCCTGTCGGGCACGCCGCTCGGAAACATTGACTTTACCGGGTGTTGGTATCCAGAGGAGCCGTTGGCTCTGTTCCGTCCTTGCCTCACGCTGGCCATTGATGGTGACGGCCGACGTTGGATTGCGGAGGCCGCCAGGACACGCGGGTTGCCCGGCCCGGTGTGGTGTATCGATCCAAACAGGCAGGTCGCCCTCTACGTCGATCGAAGGCTGCAGGAATTTCTGAGGCGGCTCGATGGCTACGGCCGGCACGGGCGGGCCTCTGTATGGAATGTCGCGGTGGACGCCCGAGTCCGGCGCATCTGGTTACGCCGTTACGCCCAGGCGATCCATGTGGCTGTTGCATTGCGAAGTCTGAAGGAGATCCGGGGTTGGCTCGGACAATTGCCTCAGGATGCCTGGATTTACGATCTACGTGCCCCGGGCAACCTGCGCGGCCTGGCCTACGGTTTGGCCCGAGATCGCGCCAAGTGGTTCCGGTGCGGGCGGCTTCCCGTCTTCGCCCTCTGTCGAGAAGAGGCTATAACCCACCCGACACAGTGGACGGCATCGGGATCCTCGGAGGGTCGAGGCTCTTTTTCGCACTGATTCCTGCATTGCACAGGCCCGGCGCGCACTGAAGCGACCGGGCCTGTCGATGTTGGCTCAGCGCGGCTGATCCCCCCGCCCTCAAGTTTGTCGCGGAGTAGCCCTCAGATCCGCATCGAGAATTTCGTTCGGGCGAACCGGTCGATCCGACCCATTCATGCCTGCGAACCGCTCAAATTCCTCCACATAACGCTGAGTGAGCCGAGCCTGATCTGACGCAGACAGCTTCTTCAGATCCAAAAAGCGGTCATTCTCTTCTTCATAAACGTGATGCGCGACTGCGCCGCGAATGTGTGCGAGCTTGTCGGCATACTCCTGGCTCATCGGATTGAGATACTCCAGCTCGCCGAGATTAGCCTTCGCCCCGGCCTGTTCGGTATAACCCGCTGTTCCATGCATCTTGTGACCGAAATGAATCAACGCGGGATAGATGACTGCCTCCTCCGCGTTGGCATGCGCGCTCAGTAAAACGGCAAGCTCGGCCTGAGCGGCGCGGCGCACGGCAACATCCGTCGCTCGCTCCACAGCGCTGAAGGCAGCTTCAATCTGCTCATGGTGGTCCAATATCCGGGCCAGCCAGTCCTGGCCTTCGGCCGCTCGCCGCGCTTTCTCCCGCGCATTACGACGCGCCTTTTCGCTCTCCGGAGGCGTAACCGCTGCAACTACTTTGTCGAGTATTGACATGATGGACTCCGATGTCTTCGGTGCAGAAACCTTGGTGCCGATTGCAAACGTATTCACTCAACACAGCTTCAGGCCGCCTTCTCTTCCACTCGCGTCAGCTCCGTACCGGGTGCCCAACTGTAGGTCGCTGATACGGTGCTCGACGGTGAGCCGTCCGCATTCACAGCTCGACGGTAATCCCGGGAAGTGGTGCCTTCCTCTGCCTCTTCCACGACCTGTGTCCCGTTCTTGCGCAAGCTCGTTTCCCGATCGATCGTCTCGCGAACGAACTGCCGCTGACTCTCGAAGCGAATGAATGGAGGTAGCCTGCCGTCGCCCAACACTGTCTCCGGGTCGCGCCTTTCCACATCCTTGAAGAGCTGAAGCGCTACCTGAAAATGACCCAGCTCGTAGTCCAGAAATCGCTCCCAGATAGCCTTTATGCGCGGATTGCTCTCCTGTTCCACGCAGCCGGCATAGTTCCAGACTTCGGCGGCTTCGCTCAGCAGCAACTTCTCCAAAATCGACTCTTCCGGGTTCAGCATCGAGCCATAGTGGGTGATGTGCTGGGACTCGACAGATGCAATCTCGGCATACAGTTGCCTGGCCAGCGGATCGGCGAAGATCGGACCGATGTTCATGTAGTAATCGTGAGTCTGGTACTCACCGCCGGTCAGAGTAATCGCGTGCAGCTTGGTAGCGAGAGCGGCGTCCGGACCATACGGCTCCAGAAGATCATGCTCCGGCGCCCGATGATGCTCAATGGTGGGACGTCCCGGCACAATGTCGGTGAAGCCCTGCACGATGTTGTTGGCGTCTTTTCCTTCGAGGCGATCCAACAATGCCGAGTAACGATAGAGATGATCGAAATCCTCGAGCAGCGCGTATCGGTACCCTGTCGCCAGATAGCTGTCCGGCTCGAGCTGCGCCACGGAGGCCGTGACCTCGATTGCCGTCTGTTCATAACCGATCGTCGTTTCGATAGGTGAGTGATCCGCGCCAATGAGCCAATTGATCGTCGTCGCCTGGTGTTGCTCAACGCGCATGAGCTCCGCGAGCTGGACGCGTGCTTTGCGATTCATGCGCAGAGCGACCTGTTTTGTGCGCAAAGCGTCGAGCTCCTGCCCGTTCATCAGGATAATGCGCACGCGGGTAAATGCATCGTCATCGAGCTTGCTGATGGGCTTGCCTACCATGTCTCTCCAGCTCATCCGCTGTTGAGAGAGAGGCACGCCACCTTTATCGCGCAATAGATTGATTGCCATGTCTTGCTCCTTGATATCAGACGGCGGACGTGCCAGGTGCGGCGGCAATGAGCGTTCTCAGCCACCCTTCCACGATCTCCAGGTGCTCTTGCTCGACTGCGAGTGCTTCGGCGAATGGCTCCGTGAGTTGGCTCTGCCCCGCGAGCTGAGCGAGCTCGCCGAGAAGCTCCCAACCGGCGTTGTCCGTGAGTTCGGCTGTCAACACGGCATTGAGCGATTGCGCGAGGGTCGTGCGCGGATCTGTTACTACTTGCAGCAATCCACTCGACGCTGTGGCAGTGACGTCCGCACATGGTGTCTGTGCTGTAGGGTCGCCGCCCATCTCCTGCACACACTGACTCAGCATCCGAAAGTGCTGCAGTTCCTGGGACCGAATGCGTCTTAGCGTCTCCAGTGCAGGTTCACCATCTTCCGTGGGCGGAAGTGGAACCTCACCTGCATTCGCTAACGCAAGATACTTGGTGATCACTGCGCCATACAGCCGCGTGCCAGTGCGCTCGAACGCGATTCGCTCGCCCAGCTTATCGAGCAGTATGCTCGCGGACGCCGAAGCCGCGGTGCTCTTGATCTTCCTCCCCTTGCCACCCGGCGAAGCAATCGGCGGTGGAACGGATCCGACGGCTTCAGCCTCCGTGATATACCACTGGCGCTCAATATCCATCAGCAATGTGCTGACAGGCTTCCGTGGCGAAAGATCGTTGACCGCCTCCAGCATCGAGGCGACGCCTTTGGGATTGATGCTGCCGCCTGTGCGGTTGGGCCCTGGTGCCGTGCCTTCCATATTGACTCCTGAGTTGCGCGCGAAACGGTGGGTGCTGAAACCAGTATTGCAGTCCCATTCGCCGAAATATGTAGGAGTTGATTACGAGCGCGAGCCGCCGCCGGCAAGATCGCGCAAGCTCATAACCCAAGTTAATGACTCATGTGTTGGTACCCAACGGACTGCGACGACGCTGATCGCGCGCCCCGATTGCGCTCAGCCTGAGTCGCAGGCGGTACGGGAATTGCTTTGATGGGGCTCATGGGACTGAGCTCACGGCTGGAATTTGCGATCACGGAGCTGCGGGTGCAGATGCTCAGCACGGAAGTGCTGTTCGGCTTTCAACTACAGAGCACCTTCCGGGAAGAATTCAGCCATCTGTCGGGCCCCGCGCGCGCGTTGGATGTGGTGGCTCTGACCAGCCTGGTTGTGACGTTGTGCGCGCTGATCGCGGTGCACTCACCCGCCGGGCGCGAATACAAAGCTCACTGGCGCCGGGACCGACACCGAGGGGCCCGCGCGAGTCAACGCACCTGAGGTGGGATCGATAGCAAAAGTGACCAGATCACCCGAACCCTGATTGGCCACAACGAGGAATCTTCCAGAAGGATCGATATTGAAGAACCTCGGCAGCGTGCCGTGCGTGGGCACATGACCGGCAGGTACCGGCAGACCGTCGGCGCCGATACGAAAGACCGCGATCGTATTGCTGTTGCCTCGATTCGAGGCATACAGGAATTTGCCGTTCGGATGCAGCACGACCTCCGCACCCCCGTGCTCGGAAGGGTTCGCAGCGGGCAGCGTGGAGACTACGCCCAGTTGAGTCATCGAGCCTCGCTGTGTGTTCCAGCCCAACGTGATGACCGCCGGTGTGAGCTCGGTGACCACATAGATCCTCTGGCCGTCCCTGGAGAACACCAGATGCCGTGGGCCGTAGCCGGCAGGCAAAACAACCGTCTGTTGGGTGTTGGGCGTCAGTGCGCCGGTCGTGGCCTCAAATCCATAGACAAATATTCTGTCCGCGCCCAGATCGACCGACAGGAGAAATCGCCCGTCGGGCGACAGTACGACTTCATGGGCGTGAGCACTTTCCTGACGGGCGGCAACCGGGCCGGAGCCCTTTTGCTGAACAACCTGGCGGGCTCGTCCCAGCCGTCCATCGGACTGAATGGGGAAGACCGCTATCGTCCCACTGACGTAGTTCGCAACAAACAGCCATTTGCCGCTCGCATCGATGCTGAGATGACAGGGCGCCAGTCCTTCTGAAGATACGGTTCCAATGGCTCGCAGGCCCCCGGAGGAGCTGACATCGCCCATGGCGAATGCAGTGATGTGGTCCGTCCCTGAGGACGGTGCATCCTCGTTCACGGCGTATAGATATCGCCCGCTGGGATGGAGTGCGAGAAATGACGGATTCGTCGTCGTGCCCACAGGATGAATCCTGCTCATCACCCCCTGCTGGGCATCCCATTGAAACGCATAAATTCCGGAGCTGCCCGTGCTCGTGCCGTTCGAGGTCGTGTAGGTGCCGATCCAGCCCGTCATGCTGGCAGCCGCAAGAAGAAAAGTGAGCATGACTCATGCACCCCGATCGCGCGGAAAGTCCATCATGTTAACTCGAGGCTTCGTGACGAGCATCGCGTCCAGTCGATCTGGTTCAAAGAAGGCAGGTCCCCTATCCGCTATACTGCGAAGGACAGGTGAGAATTGCCGCGGCACGCGGCAGTTCCTTGCCACGAGCGCGGCAAGCTGTTGCCGCTCCCGAGACTGCCGCGCAATTTCGATCAGACAACCTACATGTCGATCAACCCGGTCTCCCGATCACTGCTGCCCTACTACGGCCCGTTGGCCGCCGCGAACAGCTCGCCCGATGCGAGGCCTGCCGCACTTGCCAGTGAAGCACCGGAAGCGACCGCTCTCAGGGAAACTGTTGCTCCTGCAACCAGCTCAAACAGCGGCTCCCTCGAGGCAGCCGAAAGCAGCCTGGAAAGAGCCCTGCGCCAGGCTCGGATCGCCACCGGAGCTACGACAGATCGGGAATCGAATTCTGCCGGTAGCTACGCCCCGGCGATCGGCCTTTATCGGCGCGTCAGCCAGTACAGTGATGACCGCTCCTCAGAATCCGGTCTGATGAAGAGTTGGAACGACATCGTGCGCGAGAATCGATTCGAGGAAACTGGTATGGCGGGCTATGCGAAGGCCGTTGCACAGAATGACTCGGTGGCGCTCCTGTCGCGCGTTCTCCACCTGACCGTCTAGCCGGAGAAGCTCATTATCAACGTGCGAATGCAACGGGCGGCAAACTGGGTCACGGTCAGCCTGCTTTGGATGTTCACTCACACGGCCTTTGCGGTTCCTGCCGCAGTGGCTCACCGCGATATAGACGAGTTTGCGTCTCGCTTCATAACCTCATTTGAGAATCTCGATCTGCCGGGGTTCATGGCCTGTTTTGCGGATGATGCGACGGTGTTCTTTCCAGTTCCCGAGCCGCCCGATCTGTTCGTGGGGAAAGTGGCGATTCAGCAGCAATTCCGACGGGTTTTCGATGGGATCCGCGCGAACGCGACCTCCGGACCGCCATACCACCACCTCGTCCCCGAAAATACGCACGTCCAGGTGTTGAGCCCTGTTTCCGCGGTGATGACCTTCCAGTTGCGAAATGCCGAGCGAGTCGCTCGCCGCACCCTGGTTTTGAAGAAATCGCACGGTCAATGGCTCATCGCGCAACTTCACGCATCGAACGTTCCGATCGCGCCCGCGCGCGCCGTAGGCGGAATTCAGCGCAACACGCTGTCAATCATCAACGCAGCCTTGCCTTGCGGCCGCTTCAGCATGGCCTGGAGTTGAAATATCCGCGCGGAGCAGGCCGCGTCCGGGGACACTGCGGGCGCCAGCGGCAACTCCTTGTGACCGACAACATCCGCGGCAGCTTTACCGAACTCCTTCTCGATATCTTCCTGGATTGCACCGAACTCCCGCGCGGCATCGTTGAAATCAACATGCACGTCGCCGTCCGCCAGGCCACGTCGCTGCATGCCCTCGTTGGTGGCCCGATAGAGTTGCACTACCGCAGCCTGGAAGGCTGCTGTGTTCTCTGCGCTCAATGCGTGTATTGACTCCTGCTCATCGAGCGTCTGCGTTGCCATAAAGCGGTAGCACAACGCCGGATCTCGCGCTTGCAACTCCTCGAGGGTGCCAACGGCGACACGACCCCAAACCAACCGCGATTTCTGATCAGCAAATCCGAGGTGCTCGTTGATCGACCGGGTCAGGAAAGTGCGCGCTTCGAGCAGCGCCTGGGAGAGTGTCTCACCACGCGCCATGCGCGCACCGAGGAACGTCCACAACGTTTTGGCATCACTGGGAGCAAACTGTTCCACTGCTGCATACACCGCATTGTTCCTGATCTCGGCTTCCATCCGCAGCTCCGGATTCAAGCGCATGCGCACGGCATCGGTCCGACTGAGGCTCCAGAGTATCGCCATGGCGACCATCAGGGCGATCAGGAAGGTTTTCAGAAGGTCGTTGTCATCTGCAGTTTCGTTCCGATGCGCAACCCACACAACAGTGCCGGCCAGCGACGCGCACAGTGGCATCGAAAGGAGAATGAGGAGAGCGGCGGTCAACATCGTCATTGCCGCGCTCCCAGCAGACCTACTGTCCATCCAGCCTGACGCAACCTCCTGGTGGCCTGCACGTTCAGATACACCAGTGCAATCAGGTTGATCAACGGAAAGTAGGACAACACCATGAACAGGATCTTCGTGCCCTGGGACTTCTGCAGTCCGGAGCAGATCTTCAGCACGCCCAGCAAAGAGTAGGCAGCCGTGCAGAAATACAGGCCGTAGATCACCCAGTCCGGCGCCACATGCCCCTGATCGAGTCCACGCAGCACAAAATTCAGGAGAATGCTGTAGATCACGATTTTCTGCCCTCGCGAGAGCAGCCATTCGAGCTCATCTGAATCGACTTCGGCGGGCTCTGCCGTGGAGCGTTGGGTAGTCGGTTGTACCCGTTGGGCATTCGGTTGTAACTGCGGTTTGGCCGAGACATCCTGGGCCTGCGCCACCTTGACGTAGGCCACCTGGCAGGAAGGGCATTGCCATTGCGGCGCACTGTCTGTTGGCCGCCGTCCATAGCCGCATTTGGGGCACTTCACCGACAAATCCGCCACGCTCCAGATGATGGTGCGTGACACTACGCGGCCGCGGCGCACTACACCGTGCGTCCAGTCACGGCAGCGCCTACGGTTATGTGAAGCAGCTCGCGATCGAACTCAGGCGGCTTTGCGACGCACCAACCGCGGATCTTCCAGGTCGTTCAGAAGCCGGCTCCACATGCATTTCAAATGAGCCGGCGATAGCCCGGCCTCGGGCAGCGAGAGCCGCACGGTCGCGTCATCGACAACCGAGTTGGTGTGTAGTACAGCCAGCGCGCCTGCGATGCGCCCGAAACGAAGCGACCGGCCTAGCGGTGTCGTTGGATCGCTCGTCAACGTCTGCTCTTCCAGCGCAGCCACCATCAACTCGGACAGCTCCCATTCGACGCCGAGTCGCCAGGCAAACACCGGCGCCTGCGACGCCAGCAGAGCCGCGATCAATTGCGGCGTGGGGCGACGCTTCTTCTGATCAGGATTATTCTGACAGTGCTCAATTGTGGCGCGGAACAGAATGATCTCGGCCAGTCCGCTGATGAGGCACAGCAGTTCCGCGCCAAACGCATCGGTGCGCTCAACGAGCGCTGCGTGAGGAATGGCGGCGTGTGCGGATCTCTGCGCATGCTCCCAGACCAACTCCGGAAAGCGTGAAAATACTTTCGCGCTGTTGATCTGGAAAATCGGCTGCAATATCGAGCTCGCCACGAGCGAGCGCAAGCCATCCGACCCCAATATGACCACCGCCCGCTCGATCGATTCAACCTTACCGGCGGCCACCCGGTAGTAGGCGCTGTTGGCCATTTTCAACAGGCTACCCACCATGGAAGGGTCGCGCGCGATAATGGCTGACAGCTCGCGACGCGAGACGTCCTCGTCATTGATGGCGCGCATCAGTTGTGGCAGCAGGTTTGGCCGACGCGGCGTCAGCCGCTTCTGTGTCATCGGATCGCCGATTGCAGCAAGCACGGAAGCGACAACCGGGTGGTCGTCGGACAAAGGCGGTCCCAGATCCTCGAGTCCCAGCTCCAGTTGCCGAAGCCGCCGGGTAATCTCAGGTGGATCCAGAATCTCCACTGGAGCGGCCTCGAGCAGCGGCGGCTCAGGCAAATGCTGTAGTTCGGCCGGCAGTTCGAGCGTGAGTGGAACGGCGTCCGCGGCTACTTCCGTTACCGGAGCCTGGGCTGCAGCGGTAGCCGTGGTTAGCGCCCTGCGCAAGACGGGGCGTAGTGCGAATCCAAACCCCGCACCCAGGGTGGTCAGAAGGAGCACTGAAAAGTAGATCACCATGGCGCCGGTTAGCCTTGCGGACCCGCCAGTCTTTCCCGAAAGTATTTCAGTTGTCGGCACCGGGCCCGATGACTTTAGGAATCAATTCTCGTGTGAAGTGGCGCACACTCTCTCTTCAGCGACCCGGCCTCACGCTGCGTCGCGGTCGTATCAGCCTCACTGTGTCGATGGCGTAAAGCGGCCCACTGGTGGGCGCCGTGAATACGAAACACAAATCATGCTCCCCGGTCGCTGGAGCAATCACAGCCTCAACAGCCTGGCGAGCCTCGCTCCCCGCCGGATCGGGAAGAGCCACGCGAGCCATCTCTGCCCCGCTCTCGCAGCGGTCCTGATAAACCACCAGCTCGCCGAACCGCGTCCGCGCCGGATAGGACTTCAGTTGGCCCTTATGATTAGCCAACCCGAAGTTACGAGCCAGGCGCGCAATGTTGAGCTCGAGGGCGGTAACGCCGCTCAGCAAGGCTCCCGGGTACACATAGCAGCTATTCAACAGGTCCACGTCATAGACCGGCGCGACAGCAGGTGAGTTGGGTGTCAACGGAAGCCGTAGCCTCAAGTTATTACCCGGGCACACCTGCAGCTGACTGGATGAGCGAGTCAAAAGAGTATCTGCCCTGAAGGCAAATGACCGCGTTGCAGCCAGCGGCAAACCGTCAGAGCTGAACACCGCAGCCTTGATTCCCGTGCCCAGAGGCAAAGGAAGGGGCGCTGTGTATAACTTCCCCCTCGGGCCTGGCTCCGACCCATCGGTTGTATAGCGGATAGTGCCAAACCCCGCCTGGTTGGCGAGCTTCACGAGCCCTTCCCCATTCTCCACAGCGGCGTTGCCGCCACCGACTACCTCGAAGTCAACTGCAAACGCAGAATCAGCAGCGGCAATCGACTGCCGGCGATAGCGCCGCATCTGGGCAGGAAGGCGATCCAGAAAGCCGGCCCAACTCATACGCGCGGGCGCAGTCCAAACAGCCTCCGACAACGCATCGACGCGAGGAAAGGCGGCATGCTGCAGATACCAGTCCGAGAGCAGGTATTCGCTCCATAGACTGGCTTGCGCGCCTAAAACGTGGCTGGCTGCGTCTGTACTCAATGCAGCCGGAACGGCGTCGAAGTTGTAAACCTGCGCCAGCGACACAACGCTTGGGCGTCCGGCAGGCTCATCGTCCAGGCGACTTTGCAGATTGTCGAAATAGAGGGTCGGCGAAGGTGCCAACACAACGTCGTGACCGAGTCGCGCTGCCTCGACTGCGCCATTGGTACCCCGCCAACTCATCACTACAGCGTTCGCGGGAACACCGCCGTCGAGAATTTCATCCCAACCCACCATAGTCCGGCCGCGCGCGGTGAGATAGGAGCCGATCTGACTCATGAACCAACTCTGCATCGCCTCCTCGTCAGCGATGCCAAGAGCCTGCATCCGGGCCCGGATGGCGGGCGAGGATTTCCACTGGTCCTTGATGGCCTCGTCCCCGCCCAGATGGATGTACTTGCCAGGAAACAAAAGCAGGATTTCGTCAATGACATTCTTGACGAAGGTCAGGCTGGCAGGGCTGTTATCGTAAAGATAAGGATTCACGCCCCAATTGCTGGAAACCGCTGGCCTTTCACCGGTTACACCGAGCTCGGGGTAGGCGGCAATAGCCGCCTGAGCATGCCCAGGCAAGTCGATTTCCGGTACGACGGTAATGTAGCGCGCGGCGGCGTAGGCCACGATCTCGCGTATGTCCTGCTGCGTATAAAACCCGCCATATATCTCTGTCTCACTTCCCGCCCCGCCGTTCGAGGGTGGACTACGCCAACCTCCGACTTTTGTGAGCTGCGGATAGCGTTTGATCTCGACGCGCCAACCCTGATCATCGGTCAGATGCAGCTGAAGGACGTTGAGCTTGTGCTGCCCCATCTGCTCGATGATGGCCTCAACAGAGGCCACAGACAGGAAGTGGCGCACGGGGTCGAGCATCAGGCCTCTCCACTTGAAGCGGGGGGCGTCCTCGATGTGAATGCCTGGCAGATGCACGCTCGAATTGTGTGCCGCGCCGTTGGAAAGCAACTGCGCCGCAGTCATGGCGCCGTAGTAGAGACCCGCTTCAGTTTGCGCAACGATGCGCATGCCTTTGGAATCCACATCCAGGGTATACCCTTCAGGATCGGCCTCGGGATTTGCGGTAGCCAAAGTGAGTGTGATGTTCGCAGGGCCACAGCGAAGGGTCTGTAAGTCGAGTCCCTGTACTGCGCGAAGGGTAGACTGCAGGCGTTGCGCCACTTTAATTGTCTCGCCAGTCGCGCAAATGGACGTTTGAGTGTTTGCGGTGAAACCTCCAGGCGCGGGCGTGACTCGAGCCGGCCACGGTATCAGCGACGGCTCGTTCGCTCCGGCCGCGGCGCAGCCGAATAGCGCCACCGCCGCTGCCAACCTGTAAATCCCGCGCCCCTCCAACTACGGACTGCCCAACAAAGGCACAACCACATTCAGCACCAGGACGCCCAACAGCCCTACAGTGCCAGCCAGACTTTCCATCAGCGTCCAGGATCGGAAGGTGTCCCGCAGATCCAGGTTGAAATACTCCTTGAACAGCCAGAATCCCGCATCGTTGACGTGGGAGCACATCAAGCTGCCGGCGCCGATCGACAACACCATCAGATTGGGATCCACGTGCCTGGCCGTGACGATCGGAACCATGATGCTCGCGGCAGTGAGTCCGGCGATGGTAGCGGACCCAAGGGCTATTCGGATCGCGGTAGCGATGAGCCAACCGAGGATCAGGGGTTGTAGTGGAATGAGCTGCAGCCAGGCGCCGAGCTGCTCACTGACGCCGCTGTCAACAAACACCTGTTTGAGTGCTCCGGCGCCCGCGAGTATCAACAATATGGCGGATACATCTCGCAGGGACGCTCCGTAGGCTTGCATGAGCGCTTTGAGGTCCATGCGCCCGATAACGCCCAGGCTGAATGTCGCATAGATCAAGGACACCAGCAGGACAACCGTTGGTTGGCCGATAAAGTCCACAATCGCGGCAAACTGGGGCGCTTTCGGGTGAAAGTACGTAAACGCGGTACTTGCAGAAATCAGCAGCACCGGCAGAAGCGCTGTAAAGCAACTGTTGAACGCGCCCGGTAACCTCTCATCGGGCGGAGCGTCCGCTGTAGATGAGACCGCGGATGGGCTCCGCGCTTCGCTGTCAGGCTGCGGCGTCACATTCTTCAATGTCAGCGCCAGCAGGGGCCCGGCGATCATCAGCGCAACACCCCCCACGATCAGCCCGTAAATCAGGGTCAGGCCCGTGTCGGCTCCAAAGAGCTTGATCAGCGCGATCGGTGCTGGATGGGGCGGCAGAAAACCGTGTGCTATGGACAGACCACAGACCAGCGGAATGCCCAGCTGGACCATGGGCAATTTCGTGCGCGGTCCGAAAGAAAACAGAAGCGGCACCAGCACGACAAAACCAACGCTGTAGAACAGCGGAATACCGACGATCAGGCCCGTGAGAGCCATGGCGATCAGGATCAGACGGTCACCGACAGCACCGAGGAGCGCCTTCGAGATGCTTCGCGCCGCACCACTGTCGGCGATGATGCGGCCGAACATGGCTCCGAAGCAGATGATGGCGGTCAGTCCCCCCAGCATATCTCCGACGCCGCGCTCCAGCGACTTTCCGATGTCGCTCAACGGCATGCCGAAGCACAGGGCCGCGGACAGGGCGATTGCGATGAAAGCGGCAAAGGGGGGCACCCTGCCCCACCCGATGAGAAGAATCAGCAACGCGATCAGAAGAATAACGGCAACAACGGTCAAGGCACGCGCAGCTCCGTCCGAAAAGCCCGAATCACCCGGTCATTATGAGCCTCCGCCCGACAGGCTCAAAACTCCATCCGCAGACCCACTCGGTACATCCGCCCGAGAACATCGTAGAGGTAGGGATTGACGCCATAGTACACAGTGGACTGCGGCGCGGGCTCCGGCGCCTTGTTGAGGAGATTATCAATCTTGAAATAGGCCGTCAGATTCCCGGTCATGTTATACGTACCGCCGAGATCGACGTAGGTCGCTCCCCTCATGACGTTGTTGGCAATGGTCGGGTGGTTGATGGTCGAGACCGGGCAATTCGTCTCGCACTGGATGTATTCCCGAGCGTACACACCATCGCTGAACCAGCGCTCGGTGAGCGTCAAGCCAAAATTCCCGGCATCCCACGCCTGAGTGAATTCACCCTTCCAGTAGGGGACGCTGCTCGAGGTTACGGCATTGGCCAGATTGACTCCCGCGCTCTGAACGGGAATCGAGTTGGGCAGGCCCGACTCGGTCAGGAAGCTGATGGTGCGGGTCGCCAAGGCACGCATCGTCAGCGTGCCGGGAACCCGCAGTGCTGACAGCCCCGTCCGGTACATGATCTCGATATCGACGCCCTCATCCCGCACCTTGGCCAGATTGAAAGCCTGCACCCTGATGTAGTTGGTGTTCGGGACCGGACTGGTCAGCAACATCTGCGAGCACAGCTGCTGATTCCCGCCGGCGCACAGATCGGCCTCCTGCTGCGCCGTGAGCGCCGAAATCTGATTGTTCACCCGGATGTCGTAGTAGTCGATGGAGGCACTGAGGCCAGGCAGAAACTGCGGCTGTGCCAGGGTAACACCGAAGGTGGTATTGCGGGCGATCTCAGGTTTCAGAGCGGGATTACCGACCGTTTCTCCGAGCAGGTTGAACGCTGTGCCTTTGAAGAGGACCGTGGTGTTGGTCACCACGGGAGCCGCGAACAATTCGCTCAGGTTGGGCGCCCGTATGTCGCGTGAGGTGACCGCTCGAAAGCTCAGGCCGTCAATCGGCGTCTTCCAGGTCCCTCCGGCCTTCCACGCGGTCACGTTTCCGGAGGTGCTGTACTTGGTTTGCCGGACAGCCAGGTTCACATTGGCTTCGCCTAGCGCATCCGACTTCAGGAAGGGAAGATTCTGCTCCAGGTAAACCTCATAGACGTGATAGGAGCCCGTGCCATTGTGATAGTTTCCGGCGTACCAGTTGTTTACGGCTGCATTCACCACCG
>Ga0207641_10000732_pt1 | contig 35244 bp, 24 predicted proteins | sample KBSSwiS62_FD_184306 | JGI IMG/M metagenome (GOLD analysis project Ga0207641, IMG submission 184306) | Switchgrass rhizosphere microbial communities from Kellogg Biological Station, Michigan, USA - KBS Switchgrass S6-2 (SPAdes) (version 2) | ecosystem: Host-associated > Plants > Roots >... | reverse complement strand
GTTCTACCCCGCTGAGACGGCGCTGGGCTACATCGAGCTGGCGCGGAAGGATGCGAAGGCGGCGCTGCCGCATTTCGACAAGGCGTTGGAGATCGGTCAGCAGCCGGGAGATCTGTCGACAGTGCTCGGCCGCGGAGAGGCGCTGCTCGCGCTCGACCGCGAGCCCGAGGCGGTCGTCGCCTTCGCGGCGGCGCTGGCGATCGACCCGGCGCTGACCGACCTTCGGCGGCGCGTCGAAGTCCTGAAGTTCCGGAGCATGGAGCGCAACCTCGAGCAGGCGCGGCAGGCGGCGCGCGCCGGCCGTCTCGACGAAGCGATCCGCGCCTACACGACGGCGATTGCGACCTCGCCCGACAGCCCGTTCCTGTATCGCGAGCTCGCAGGCGTCGAGCGGCAGAAAGCGACCCCCGCGGACGTGGAGTCGGCGCTCGAGCACTTCCGCAAGGCGACGACGCTCGAACCGACCGACGCGCGCTCGCTCGCGCAGATCGGCGAAATCCTCGACGCGCGTGAGGATCTCGAAGGCGCGGCCAAGGCGTATACGGAATCGCTGGCGCTCGAGGCGAACACCGATCTGCAGAAGCGCCTCGACGCGGTACGTGCGCGCCTGGAGCTGGCGCGGCTGCCGGCGGAGTTCCGCGCCATCGATCAGGCGATGCAGATTACGCGCGCCGATCTCGCGGCGCTGATCGGCATCCGCCTCCGCACGCTGTTGCCGGCGACACGCTCGAACGCCGTCGTGATCACCGACGTGCGCGGCAATTGGGCGGCGACCTGGATCATGGCGGTGGCGCGCGCCGGCGTCATGGAGCCGTTCGCAAACCACGCCTTCCAGCCGCGGACGGTGGTGCGCCGCACGGATCTGGCGCAGGCCGTGGCGCGCCTGCTGCCGCATGCCGCCGCGGAGCGTCCGGAGAAGATCAAGGCGTGGGAGACGGCGCGGCTGAAGTTCAGCGATCTGTCGTCGAGCCACCTCGCGTATCCGGCCGCTTCCGCCGCGGTCGCATCGGGCATCCTGACGGTCGCGGGCGAGAACGCCTTTCAGCCGTCCCGCCCTGTCACCGGAGCCGAAGCGACCGACGCCATCGCGAAGCTGGAGGCCCTCGCGGGTCCGCGATGACGGTGCTCACACCCGCCAATCAGCTCACGCTGTTGCGGATGTTCCTGATTCCTGCGTTCGTCATCCTGGTCGTGTACGGCTATCTCGGATCGGCGCTCGCGGTGTTCGTGACAGCGGGCCTGACCGACGCGCTCGACGGCGTCATCGCGCGTCGTTCGGGCCAGAAGACGACACTCGGCGCGTGGCTCGATCCGATGGCCGACAAGCTGCTGCTGGTCACCACGTTCATCGTGCTCACGCTGCCCGGACTCGGCCTGGCCAATCGGCTGCCGATCTGGCTCACGGTGCTGATCATCAGCCGCGACGTCGGCATCGTGCTGACCGTGGCGATCGTGAACTTCGCGGTGGGGCGTCGAACGTTTCAGCCGTCGATATACGGCAAGACCGCTACCGCCACCTACATCGTGACCGCCGTGGCCGCGATGATCTTCAACTACCTCGGCTACCATTCCGCGATCGTCGACTTCGGCATCTTCGCTTCGCTGGCGATCACGCTGATTTCAGGTTTTCACTACATATGGCACGCTGCACGCATCTTCGACGCGCCTGCATCCTGACACTCGGCGCCGTGGCGCTTTCGTACGTCGTGTCCGGCTCGAGCCGGACGGTGACCGCCCAGGCGCCGCCTAAACAAGCCGTCTTCGACACCAGCGCCGGCACGTTCGTCATCGATCTCACGCCAGCCACCGCGCCGAATCAGACCGCCTACTTCATGAAGCTCGCGGCCGAGGGTGGCTATGACGGAACCACCTTTCACCGTGCGGTGAAGTACGGCATGGTGCAGGGCGGCGATCCGCTCAGCAAGGATCCGGCGAAGCGTGCGCTGTACGGAACCGGCGGACAAAACGCCGTCAAGGCGGAAGCGCGGGCGCCGAAGATGACGCGCGGATCGGTCGCCGCGGTTCTGGTGCCTGGACGGCCCGACAGCGCCGGCGCCCAGTTCTTCATCGTCCTCGCCGACCAGCCCGCGCTCGACAATCAGTACACGGTGTTCGGCCGGGTCTCCGAGGGCATCGAGGTCCTGCAGAAGATTTCGCAAATGCCGGTCGACGACAAGGGGATCGCGACGGAGCGGATCGAGATCCTCCGCGTCACTATCCGCGATACGCCCGCCGAGCCCTTCATCACCGAGACGCCGCAGGAGCTCGGAGCGTACCGCGCGGTGCTCGACACCGCGTCGGGACCGATCACGATTGAATTCCTCACCGACAAGGCGCCCAATACCGTTCGTCAGTTCATGCGCCTCGCCGCGGCCGGCGTGTACAACGGGATGGCGTTTCACCGCGTGGCGCCAGGCTTCGTCATTCAGACCGGCGCGCTCTCGAGCCGGACTGGCGGACTGACCGAGAAGCAGCAGGCGCTGGTGCGGAATCTGCCGCCAGAGTTCAACGACACGAAGCACGTCAAGGGCGTCGTGTCGATGGCGCGCGGCGACGCCCCCGACAGCGCGCAAACCTCGTTTTTCATCTGCACCGGCGCGCCGGCGGCGCTCGACGGCGTCTACACCGCGTTCGGACGAGTGGTCGATGGTATGGCGGCGGTCGATGCGATTGAAGCGACGCCGCGCACGGGTGAAACGCCGATTGCACGCGTGGAGCTCAGGACTGTGAGGGTAGAAAAGAAACCCTAGGGGCTAGGGGCTGGGGGCTAGTTGTAAACGGACGGTTGGGACTCGGGGCTAGCTGTCGGGGACTGGGGGAGTGGAGGACTGGGGGACTAAGCAGTCGGTACGACGCGCGTGACCCGCACGGCCTGGCCGACGAGGTACTCGACCTGAATGCGGTCGCCGGGTTCGAGGTTGCTGCCGATGACCGCTTCCGGTCCGATGCGCGCGACCGTGATCTGCCCGTCGGGATCGTCGACGTCGGTGAAGAAGACGTCCCAGGACACCTGCCCGTGGATGCTCACGGGCTGGACCTTCTTCAAGATGCCGTCGCGGGTGCCTTTGAGCATGATGCCAGTACGCGCTTGAACGGAAAGAAGAACGGTCGCGCCGGATCCAGCTGCGGGACCAGACGCGCCTGATACGCCTCGACGAATCGCACGAACAGATCCGGCGGCAGCCGTTTTTCGTATTCGGCGAGCAGCGTGCCGCGCATCCATTCGATGACGGCCTCTCGGCTTGCCAGGACATGAGGATAGACGATCAGGCGCACTTGTGGATCGGCGAATCCGAGCCGAAACAGCAGCCGCGCGTAGGCGTCGGGCGTCAAGACTGTCTGCGCGCGCCGCCAACCGCCGAGCGCAGATGCGAACGGCTCCTCCCCGCTAAGCTCGTCCGCGACCAGATGTGACGCTTCGTCGTGCATCGCCGGGACCTGGAATGCGAGCTGACCGCCAGGGGCGAGCTTGTCCGCCAATCGTCCCAGCAGGCGCTCGTGATCGTCGATCCAGTGAAAGACGGCGTTCGAAAACAGCAGATCGTACGCGCCGTCGTCGGCGAGAAACGATTCCACGGTCCCGACGCGGAACCTGAGGCCCGGCGCCGGCGGTTCGCGCTGCTGCTCGGCGAGCATCCGCGCCGAGCGATCGATCCCAAGTGTTTCGCGCGCCGCCAGACGCGCGTGCAGCTGACGCGTGAGCTTCCCGGTCCCGCACCCCAGATCCACGACGCGCATCCCAGGCGACGGCCGGATCATGGCGAGCAGGTCGTAGAACGGCTGCTCGCGCTCGCGCTGGAACTTGTCGTACTGAGCGGGGTTCCATGTATCAGTCACCGGAATCCTCTGCGTCCTTTGTTTCCTTTGTGTCCTTTGTCTCACCGAAGGGTAGATGATCGGGTTCTTTTGGTTCTGGTTCCCCTTCGGTGCAGAAATTATGCAGGCTCACGCCGAGCAACCGCACCGGCCGGCGGCCTGCGTCCGTTTTCTCCAGCAGGCGAACGGCGCGAGCGGTCAGATCGGACGGGTCGCGCGTCGCCTCGGCGGTATGGCTGCGAGTGATCGTCGTGAAATCGCTGTACCGCACCTTGATGGTGATAGTGCGCGCCAGACGCTGCCGGCGCGCGAGCCACGCGATCGATTGCGACGCCATCTCCGCGATTTCGGTTCGGATCGTGTCGAGGTCCGTCAGATCTTCGGGATAGGTATTCTCGGACCCCGACGACTTCGCCTCGCGATTCGGGACGACGGGTCTGTCGTCGATGCCGTTGGCGAGCTGCCGCAACCAATCGGCCAGGCTGCCGACGGTACCGCGCAGCAGGTCCATCTCCACCGTCCGGACATCGACCAGCCGCTCGATACCGCGCGCCCGTAGTTTTTTCGCGGTGACCGGCCCGACGCCCCACAGCGCATCGACCGGGAGCTTCTGCAGAAACGGTTCGACCCGTTCGGGGCTGATGACCGTGAGGCCATCGGGCTTCTTCCAGCCGGACGCGATCTTCGCCAGGAACTTGTTCGGCGCGACGCCCGCCGACGCCGTCAATCCGGTGTTGGCGCGAATCCGTTCCTTCAGCCGTCGCGCGACGACGGTGCCGAATGTCTCGCCCCAGGCATTCTCGGTGACGTCGAGATACGCCTCGTCGAGCGACAGCGGCTCCACAAGTGGCGTCACCTCGCGGAAAATCGAGAACACCGCGTTCGATGCCGCCTTGTAGCGCGCGAAATCGGGCGGCACGATGACGAGCGACGGACACAACCGCACCGCCGTCGCCATCGGCATCGCGGAGTAGACGCCGAATGCTCGAGCTTCATAGCTCGCGGCGGCCACGACCCCGCGTCGCGTGGGCTGTCCGCCGACGGCCAGCGGCTTCCCGCGTAACTCCATTTTGTCGCGCTGTTCGACCGACGCATAGAACGCGTCCATGTCGATGTGAACGATCCGCCGCACGGCTGGCGACCCGCCTCCTGTGGCCGACTAATGGCTCAGATCGGCCCCGAATCCTGCCAAAATCCTGTAAATCTAGCGTCACGGATACAGGACAATTGACGTGCTGGCCATGCTATCATCGGGCGTTCCGGCACAGGCAAGCGCGAATACCTATGGTCTGCAGTCGCTGCGGGAGTGAGATCCCCGTATCCGCCAACAGCTGCCCACGCTGCAACGCGAGCCGCGTGCGGACGACTGCGACTGGTCTGCAGACTCCCCCCCCGCCGATCACGCAGAGATCCGATACGTCGCGCCTCGCCGACGGCGATGCCGCGACCATTTTCTCTCTTCCACTGCCCGCATTGTCGGCCGACCTTCCACCGCCCGCATCGGCGGCTGACCCTCCACCGCCCGTATCGTCGGCTGACGGAGGGCAGACGATCGGACCCGGCTTCGGGAATGGCGCCGATATCGATCCAGAACTGACAATCCAGCCGGGCAGCGCCGGCACGACGTCCTCGGACCACGGACCCCTCGACATCGGCTCGGCCTTTGGCGCGCGATACCACATCATCCGACTCCTAGGGATCGGCGGGATGGGCGCCGTGTACCAGGCATGGGACGCAGAGCTCGGCGTCGCGGTCGCTATCAAAGTGATTCGCCCCGAGGTGATGGCCGATCCGACCGCGGCGGCTGAAGTCGAACGTCGCTTCAAGCGCGAGCTGCTGCTCGCGCGCCAGGTGACGCACAAGAACGTTGTGCGCATTCACGACATTGGCGAGATGCAAGGCATCAAGTACATCACGATGCCTTACGTCGATGGCGCGGATCTGGCCACCGTTTCGAAAAACGAAGGCCACCTGCCGGTGCCGAGGATTCTGCGGATCGCGAGAGGCATTGTCTCCGGACTCGTCGCGGCGCACACCGCGAGCGTCGTCCATCGCGACCTGAAGCCGGCGAACATCATGATCGGCGCCGACGACGAGGCGATGATCATGGACTTCGGGATCGCCCTCTCGTCCGGCGCGCCGTCCGCGACGGCGACAGTCGTCGAAGGGTTGCCCAAACATTTCACCAGATCGGCGGCGAAGTTCTCGACGACGATGGCGGGCGCCGTCGTCGGCACCGTCGAATACATGGCGCCGGAGCAGGCGCGGGGGCAGGCGGTCGATCAACGCGCCGACATCTACGCGTTCGGCCTGATCCTGTACGACCTGCTGGTCGGGCGGCGCCGCGCCGAGCACGCACAGAGCGCGATCGCCGAGCTTCAAGGGCGGATGGAGCAGCCGCCGCCGCCGCCGCGCACGGTCGTGCCCGAGGTACCGGAAGCGCTCGACTACATGGTCGCCCGGTGTCTCGAGCCGGATCGAGAGAAGCGATATCAGACGAGCGCAGAACTGGCGGCGGATCTCGAGCGTCTCGACGAGAACGGCGTCCCGATCCCGTTGCCGCGCCGGTTTACGCCTCGGATGATCGCGGCGGCCGTGGTGCTCGTCGCGGCTCTGGTGACGGGGACCTGGTGGCTGACACGCACGCCACCGCTGCCCAAACAGCACGCTCCGGTTTCCGTCATGATTGCGGACTTCGAAAACAAAACCAACGATGCCACGTTCAACCATACGATAGAGCCGATGCTGAAGCGTGCACTCGAAGGTGCAGCTTTCATCAACGCATACGACCGAAGCCGAATCCGCCCCGTGTTCAGTGTGCGGCCGCCCGAGATACTGAATGAGATTTCGGCACGAGAACTCGCGGTCAAGCAGGGGCTGGGCGTCGTCCTCTCCGGCTCAATCGAGCGCCAGGCCGCTGGTTATGGGATCTCCATCAAAGCGATTGAGACAGTAAGTGGAAAGGTTATTACCACCGTAAAGGGTAGGGCAGCGAGCAGGGAACTCGTTCTACAAACAGCGACAAGGCTGGTGACCACCGTTCGAAAGGCGCTCGGCGACGACACATCGGATTCGGCTCAGATGTTCGCCATGAAGAGCTTGTCGACGACTTCTCTTGAAGTGGTCACTCACTATGCGGCGTCCTTGGAAGCGCAATCGAACAGCAATTATGAAGAGGTGATAGAAAGCCTTCGAAAGGCCGTGGCCTTAGATCCCAAATTCGGTCTGGGTTACCAGGGTTTGGCGTCTGCCTCGCGTAATCTGGGACGCCTCCAGGATGCCGACCAGTACAGTAAGGAAGCTCTCCGCCACCTCGATGGAGTTACCGAGCGCGAAAAGTTTGCCATTCGCGGTCTGTACTTCATGACGTCAGGTGACTATCAGCAGTGCGTGAAGGAATACGGCGAGTTGATCGCCCAATACAGGGCTGACGCTGTCGCTCACAATAATCGCGCGCTCTGTTTATCGACGCTGCGTAAGATGCCTGAGGCTATCGATGAAATGCGCCAGGCAGTTCAGATTCTGCCTAAACGTCCAGTTTATCGAGCGAATCTGGCAATGTACTTGGCGTACGCGGGCGATTTCCAGGGAGCGGAGCGAGAGGCTCGAGCCGTACAAGAGCCGATTGTGCTGGGCGCAACCGCCTTGGCTTTCGCACAGTTGGGACAGGGGGCGCTGCCGGCGGCAAATGAAACATATCAAAAGCTTCGGACGATTGACGCGCGAGGCGCGTCCCGAGCTGCGCTTGGATTCGGCGACATGGCGCTCTATGAAGGCCGGGTTTCGGAGGCCGTGCGAATCTTCGAACAGGCCGCGGCTGCGGATCTCGCCGCCAAGCACTCCGATAGAGCAGCACGGAAGCTCACGTCGCTAGGATATGCACACCTCTTGAGAGGCGGGAAGGCCGCAGCCGTTGCGGACGCAGAAAAGGCGCTTGCGATCAGCAAAGCCGTGCCGATCCAATTCCTGGCCGCACGTATCTTGGTCGAGGCGAATGCACTTGCCCGAGCGCGCACGCTGGCCGCCGCCCTCGCTTCCGAACTCGCAGCAGAGCCGCAGGCCTACGGCAAGATCATCGAGGGCGAAATTGCACTGAAGAATGGGGATGCGCGTCAGGCAGTCAGGGTGTTGGCCGAGGCGAACGGCGTCCTGGACACCTGGTTGGGTCATTTCGATCTTGGGCGCGCGTACCTGGAGGCTCGAGCATTTCCGCAGGCCGACTCGGAGTTCGACATCTGTATCAAGCGTCGCGGCGAGGCACTCGCGCTTCTCCTGGACGACGAGCCCACCTTCAGCTACTTTCCGATCGTGTACTACTTCCAGGGCCTGGCACGGGAAGGATTGAAGAACGCGGGGTCCGTGGACTCGTATCGCGAGTACCTCAAGATCCGTGACAAGTCAACCGAAGACCCACTGCTTCCTGAAGTCCGCCGCCGCGCAGTTCGCTAAACATCTCACCCGCTTCGCGGTGAAGAAATGACCGTGTAAGTGACTGCATTGTACTGACCGCCGGCGGTGGCCACTGAGTCGTCGCCGGGACGCCCCGGCACGCCGGCGGACCGCCTTACCGCGATTCGGCTGCAATCGCGCCGTCAGGAGCGCCGGCCCCGATGGTCCGCAGCTATCGACGGTTGATGGGCGTGACGCGTGCAGCGGTCCGGGAGGCGATGACGACGATCCGGCGGCTGGCCCCAACGCGCCCGCACGGCGCGCGCCGCGGCTGCGTCCCGCGCAACGGCACTTGCAAGCGCTCAAGCCGAATGTCGAGCGCGTGATCGCTCAGGCGCATGCACGCGTGCTCGGCGGCGCCCATGTGCCCGATAGAGTGCTGAGCGTGTTTGAACGCACACCGAAGCGATACGGAAAGGGAAGCACGTCAAGCCCACCGAATTCGGCAGGCTCGTGAGGAAGGCGAGCATCAGATCATCACGGCGTAACGAGGTGCATCACCGGCGCCCGCCGGACAAGACGCTGTGGGCCCAGGACTCGATCAACACATCGCGATCTTTGGACGACCGCCGGACCTGGCCACTGCGGATCGCGGCTTCTCCTCTGCGGCGAACGAGGCCGCCGCGACGACCCGAACGCGAGGGCCGCCAGATGAACGAATGCATCACACATGAAACGATCGGACGGCGAGCCGGCCGCCGGATCGCAGTGCAGGCGACTGTTGCGCGGTCATTTCTTCACCAGAAAGTAACCTAAACCTAACCCAAAAAGGCTGTTCAGCGATTTGACTACAGCGATTTAAGGTAATTACCCGGCCGCCTGCGCGGACCGCTGTTGGGTGGCCGGTCTGCGCGACGGCCAAGACGCTTAGGTTTTCGACGGCAGCGGAACTCAGTGCTAACCGCTGCGAGCGTGACGCACAGCAGATCCGACAGCTTCCACGCTGATAGGCTCATCGGGCGCTTCGACAGCCGCGGCGGTGCCTCTTCCGCCAGGACCCCGGCGATTCAGCACGCGGACACTTCCAGAAGGGTGTTGGGGAGCTCGAACGGCTTCGCGCCTCCGAAGAGCCATCGTCCGATCCACCTAGCGGCATGAATAAAAGGGCGGAAGCTCATTGAGCTATTTTAAGTGAAGATCGTGCGATCCCACTTGGCACCGGACCACCCGGTGTCGTTCTCTCTTGATGTGCTACCAACAAGGGAGGACGCGTGGGATCGCGGCGCGATTGTACGTGGGTTCTGGGCTTGCCCGGATTTCGGGTGGAGAACATTGAGGGTGCGGACGGCAGCGGGACCACTCGACTTCGGGTGCATTTGGAACGCCACGGGCGGCGATACCCCTGCAGTGGATGTGGTCGACGGATCAGCCGCGTGCGGTCGATGAAAGAGCGCACCTGGGACGATCTGCCGTGGGCAGCGCATCCGTGACGCTCATTTATCCGCAGCGCCGCGTCATCTGTCGCCGCTATGGGATTCGCACCGAGCGCATTGAGTTCGCGGATGCGAAGGCGCGCGTCACCCGGCGCTTGAGGCAGCAGATCGGCGTGGATTGTCAGTCGATACCCACGAGTCACGCCGCGGTCCGTCATGGAGTGAGCTGGGGCAAAGCCCGGCGCGCCGAGCGGGCACTTCTGGCCGAGTGGGATCGGACGCGCCCGAAACGGCGCCTTCGGCATCTCGGACTCGATGAGATCCAACGCGGGAAGGGCCAGCGCGAGGAACTCCAGACGTTGTTCGCCGCGAATCGGCGCCTGTTCAAAGCGTATGTGTTGCGTGAGCGACTCGAGCGACTGTCGACCTACAAAACGCGACCCGGTGTGCTCAACTTTGTGCTGGGGTAGATCCGTGCCCTACGGTGGCAACGACTGCCCGAATGGAACGCCTGGGAGACTTCATCTTCCACCATATCAAGGGGATCGCCGCCTACTGCGATCATCCCGTACGGTTTGGGGTCGTCGAATCGATCAACACCACCATCAAAGCGGTACTCCGCCGTGCGAGAGGGATGCGGGATGAACAGATGTTGCTGCTGAACTTGAAATGGACCACCGCTGACCCAATTCGGTCCGCTCGTGATCTGGCGCGCTTCCTCGGCCCCCAGGGGATGTACTCAAATCAGTGAAGAACCCAAAAAAAAGAGCAGGGCGAGATGCTCGCCCTGCCCTCATTCCACCCTTCCAGATCTGACTTGACTAGGGTGCCTTGATTACCGTGATGTTGACAGTTCCCACTTGGGTCGAGTCGCTGCTCATCACCTTTGCGATATTGCGGAACCACTTCCCGTTATTCACCTTGTAGGTGAAGCTGTCGGGGCCTTTGTAGTTCCTCGGCGGCGTGTACGTGAACGTCTGGCCATCTGCGCTCACGGTCACCGTGCCTCCCTTCAAGGTGGTACCGCTGACCAGCACGCCACACATCCTTGCCGTCACCAGCGTTGTTCCGCAATACCGCGGTGTGGACTGGCTGTCGCCATCCGTGTCGTTTGCCAGGACATTGGGGAGAACCAGGGGTGTGTTCACGAAAGCCGTGTAGCCGACCCCGCTGTCATTGACCGGCACCGGCGCGTCGTTGACGGCCGTGATGGTCACGTAATTGGAGTCGCCGCTGAACGGGTGCGGTGTCGCGTCGTTATATTCCACGATGGCGGACAATTTGAACTGCACACCGTTCGGGAGCTCTTCGGTGTCGTTCACCGTTGTCGTCGGAGGGTCGACTGCTGTTCCGTCCGGCTCGACCTTAACACTCGTGCCGGCGGTGACACGAATCAGGTGGAACTTGAAGGCGGTCCCGAAAGTCGGTCCCTTCCAATCTGCCTTCGTCCTGTGCACGGGCCCCGATACGCCCACGCCGCACCCGTTAGTCGGAGCCGCACCTATCACGCACGCCTTGAACGCACTCGGGGTAGCCCGTCCAGCCCCCTTCGCACCCTCAATTTCCAAATCCGCTCCCTCGCCCTGTGACTCGCCTTCGGCTTGTGATTCGCCTTCGGCCTGTGACTCGCCCTCGGCCTCGCCCTCGGCCTGTGACTCGCCTTCGGCCTGTGACTCGCCTTCGGCCTGTGACTCGCCTTCGCCCTGTGACTCGCCTTCGGCCTGTGACTCACCCTCGCCCTGTGACTCGCCCTGGGCGAATAGCGCCCAACGTCGCCCTGCGCCGATCTGGTCGAGACGAAGATTCGTCCAGTCGTCGAATCCTTTAAGGATACTGGTGAAAACTTGAACGCCGGCGGATGTTCCGTCGAAGTTCACGTTTTGGGACGGTCCCGTGAGGAGCACATTGTCGCCATTCCAGTCGATCGACGCCGATTTATCCGGCGCATGGACGCGAGCCATCGACGGCGCCGGCGGCGCGTCCAGATCGAATTTCGCGCCATTGCAGAACCTCGTCGCGGCGTTGACTCCTAAACTCGTCGCGAGCGCGCTGTCGGCGGGCGCAAACCAGACCGGAACGTAGCCGGGCACCGGGTTGAGCGCAAGATCGGGGCGCGACGTCGTCTCGTCGATGTTGTTCTGTGTGGCGCCAGAGTAGTCGATGTGAAGACCGCCGAAGTTGTCGAGCAGTCCGTGCACCTGAAACAGGTAGCTCATCGTGCTCAGGTAGTTCGGTTTGCAGTTGGGTTCGAGATATGTCGCAGTCGCAGGGGTGAGCGCCGAGTTGCCCCAGATCGGTGCAAGTCCCCCATGCCAGAGATTCAGGTTGTGGCCGAGCTCGTGCAGCGTGGTCGAGCCCTGGACGAACGAAGTGCCCGTAAAGTTGTCCCAGAGGCCGAGCGTGATCAGCGCATTGCCTCCTGGAATGTCTGCCACACCCGAGATGCTTCTCGGAACGTGGAAATCTGGGTTGTTCGTCAGCGGGCTCGTGCACGTGTCACCGGGTGTGCCTGTCGGGTTACCACCTGCGTCCAGACACGGATACGGCGACTTTGACTTGCCCCGTGCGTGGGCGTACAAGGCGTAGTGAAAGAGATTCTTTCGAGTGCGATCAAATCGTCTCCGGTGTGTTGTTGACCCTGGCAATGTGCCCGCCACCCAGCCGGCCACGTCGCCGGCAGCGAGTGCTTCGCCGGTATCGGTAACGGGCGCGTCTCGATAGATCTGCAGGCCGAATTTCCAAGCGACCGTCCCTGGATACGCGGGGAACTGGCACGTGACAGTGGCGCTGGGCACACACGCCTTTTCTAAAATCGCCTCTCCTCCACGAGCAAGGGTCGATGGAACGAGGTATGGGTCGACGTTGCACTCAGGATGGCCCGCCGGGTCCGGGCACGTGTACTCAGCACCGAGTTGATGGTACGTATCGATGTCGCCGACATCGAAATGCGGCGTGATCCCGTGGGACGAATAAGCATCGCCCACCAGCTTCAGGGCTTCGGCGGTCGGCATGTGGCTGTGGCCGTCGCTATCTGTCACTGAGGGAATGGTGGGGGAAATGATTGGTGCGTCCGATGACCCATAGGTCGTCCCGGGGTCAGCCGTCATCTCGTTGATTTCGATGAAAATATCTTTGTGCGACGACCCCGCGCCCATGGCGTTGATGTCCGGAAGCGGCGCGCCGTCCGGATTGGAGAGCCCTCCGATGGCGTCTTCCAGTCCGTCCGGCAAGCCGTCGTGATCGATGTCCGCGACCGCGGTACTGAAGATGACGGCTGCCCACGTCAGGCAATCGTACCCGCCGCCACCCATGTGATCGACCGTTGTCGTCGCGGTTTCACCGTAGGGAGCCGGAATAGGCGTCGTGACGGGAGTCATTTGCGAGGTCACGTTGAACGTCGGGTTTTGCCATGCCCGTTCCGACGCGCTAGCGCCCGCGAACGTGTCGCCTGCGATTTGGATACCGTTAAAGAACACGCGTTCGTACACGTTCGGCTGTCCGCTCGCAACGATATGTGTGACCTTGGCGGATTTGGTAGCAGATGACTTGTAAAAGCCGCGAAGCGTCTGCGTCATCGGCGTAGTTATCGAAGGCTGGATGGAGAGTCCGTCGTAGACGACGATTTTTCTCAACGGCTCCGTCGAGTCCCGGTAGACCACGAACAGGCTGGCGCCCGCGCTTTCCGGAAGGATGTTCCCGTTTCCGGTATCGGGCAGCGTCACGGTGTTCAGCCCCTTGCCGCTGGCCACCAAATCTGCTTCGTTGACCAGTCGTTTTCCAGTCGACTGGCCGTTCTTGTCCACCTGCAGCGGCAGCAATCGAAGCACGTCGGCACGATACATGGTCATCGTCTTCGGCGTGCCGGAGGACCAGCACGACGTACCGGAGAGCGGCTGCGAGGTCTGTTTCACCGCCTTCACATCGGCAAGATCGATGCTGACATCTCGAAACTTTGCAACGGTGATCGGAGTGACCGTTTCCGTGATCGACTCCCAGTACAAGAACGCGCCGAGGATATCGGCGTTGGCGGGCACGCCGCTCACGGAGATGGTGCCGGTCTTGAAGCCATTCACGCTCGACCCCGTCAGGTCGACACCGGCGACGACGTAGTTGCCGGTGACGAGATACCCTTTCGAGTACGGCAGCGCGTCGGTTTGCGCGTATCCAGCCTGTTGTCCGAAGACCGCAGCGAGCCCGAGAGCAAAAAGCGTGGCGCGCGCCACGCTCGTCGACCATGAGTGCCCGTCTGATCCTGGAACGAGTGCAGTCTTCATATAACCGTCTCCCTCAATCGCCGCCTCTTCCGAGAAACCCGGGGACCCGGGCGCGTTACAGATAACGTGGCTCGATCACAAAACCAACGAGCTGGCTAAACTCGAGCATTGTGCAGGGTGATGATATTCCGTGCAACAGAATTCGTAACATTACTGTACTGTAAGTGCCTCCAAAGTTCTATTTAGTTCTTTTATTGAGCTTTTGGGCGATCTCCCAATCGGCCAGTCCATTGGCCGATCAGGCCAACTTGGCGGCGGAGCTTGCCGCTGTTTACGCCTCGGCACGGGGCTCGGCCGTCATTAGCGCGGTGAGGTCGACCCTGTAAAATGCGTGGATCCTATGCCGCAGTTTATCTACACGATGAAGGGGCTCGGGAAAGTGCACCCGCCCGATGCCAAAGTGCTCGAAGACATCTGGCTGTCGTTTTATTTCGGCGCCAAGATCGGCGTGCTCGGCTTGAACGGCGCCGGCAAGAGCTCGCTCCTCAAGATCATGTCCGGCGAAGACACGAGCTTCATCGGCGAAGCGTTTCCCGGCGAGGGGATCTCGATCGGCTTTCTGCACCAGGAACCGCGACTCGATCCGGCGAAAACCGTGCTCGGCAACGTCGAAGAAGGTGTCGCGGCAACCAAAGCGCTGCTGACGCGCTACGACGAAGTGAACGCCAGGCTCGGCGAAGATCTCTCGCCTGAGGAGATGGAGAAAGTGCTCGACGAACAGGGCAGGCTCCAGGACAAGATCGACGCGTCGAACGCGTGGGACCTCGACTCGCAGCTCGAACTGGCGATGGATGCGCTGCGCCTGCCGCCGGCAGACGCCGACGTGACAACGCTGTCCGGCGGCGAACGCCGGCGCGTCGCGCTCTGCCGGCTGCTGCTGCAATCGCCCGATCTCCTGCTGCTCGACGAGCCGACCAATCACCTGGATGCCGAGTCCGTGGCCTGGCTCGAGCGGTTTCTCAAGGACTACGCGGGGACTGTCGTCGCCGTGACGCACGATCGCTACTTTCTGGACAACGTCGCCGGCTGGATTCTGGAGCTCGATCGCGGCCGCGGCATCCCGTGGGAAGGCAACTACTCCTCGTGGCTGGAACAGAAGCAGAATCGTCTGCAGCAGGAGGAGAAGGCCGAAACGCGCAAGCAGCGGACGCTCGAGCGCGAGCTCGAATGGATCCGGATGTCGCCGCGCGCGCGACAGGCCAAAGGCAAGGCGCGGCTCAACGCGTATGAAGAGCTGCTGCGAGAGGAAACGGCCCAGAGAATCGAAACCGCCGAAATCTACATTGCTCCCGGTCCGCGGCTCGGCGACGTCGTCGTCGAAGCCCGGGGGCTGAAGAAGGGGTACGGCGACAAGCTGCTGATCGAAGGACTCGATTTCACGCTACCACGCGGTGGGATTGTCGGTGTGATTGGTCCCAACGGCGCCGGCAAGACGACGCTCTTCCGGATGATCATCGGCCAGGAAGGTCCTGACGCGGGAACATTGAAAATCGGGGAGACCGTGCGAATCGGCTATGTCGATCAGAGCCGCGATGCGCTCGAGCCGAACAAGACCGTGTTCGAAGAGATCACCGGCGGCAGCGAGGAGATCGAGCTGGGGAAGCGCAAGGTCGCGTCGCGCGCCTACGTGTCGTGGTTCAACTTCAAGGGCGCCGGGCAGCAGCGCAAGGTCGGCACGTTGTCGGGCGGCGAACGGAACCGCGTTCACCTGGCGAAGCTGCTGAAGAAGGGCAGCAACCTGTTGCTGCTCGACGAGCCGACCAACGATCTCGACGTCGATACACTCCGCTCGCTCGAAGAGGCGCTGCTCAACTTCGGCGGCTGTGCCGTCGTGATCAGCCACGACCGCTGGTTCCTCGATCGCATCGCGACGCACATGCTGGCGTTCGAGGGCGACAGCGAGGTCGTCTGGTTCGAAGGCAACTACCAGGACTACGAGGCTGACCGGAAGCGGCGGCTCGGTGCCGCGGCGGATCAGCCGCACCGGATAAAATATCGAAAGCTGACGCGATAGCGAGTGAGTCATGTGCAGAAACATCAAAACCCTGTTCAACTTCGACCCGCCGGCGACTGACGAGGAGATCCGGGCCGCATCGCTGCAATTCGTTCGGAAATTGAGCGGCTTCAACGCGCCCTCCAAGGCGAACGCGGCGGCCTTCGAGCGTGCCATCGACGAGGTGTCGGCCACGGCCCGCCGGCTGATCGATTCGCTCTCCACCACCGCCCAACCTCGAAACCGCGAGGAAGTGGCAGCCGCAGCAAAGGCTCGCGCCGCGGAACGGTTCAGCTTATAATTTGTAAGCAAACGCTAAATGGCGCCACGCTTTTTCCGGACGGCGGCTGTCGGTGTGCTGTGTCTGGTGTGCGTGCTGATTGCGCGGCAGGTAGAAGCACAGCCACCTCGCGGCGTCGTCGTGGATCAGACCGGCCTGCCGCTGCCGGGCGCGATCGTGCAGCTGCGCAACGGCGACGCCGTGATCGCGACGGTCGTCACCGGCGCCGACGGAACCTTCGCGTTTCCGTCGGAAGCGAGCGGTCCGACGCTCGCCGTCTCGCTCGATGGCTTCGAAACCAGCATCATCGCGTCGACTGAAGCGTCCCGCATCGTCCTCGGCCTCGCACGTGCGACCGATACGACGACAGTGATCGGCACAGCCGAACCGGCGGCTGCCGCGCCCACGACGGCGACGCTGGGCAGCACGATGACGGCGAACACCGTCGCCCGCATGCCGTCGGCGCACATGAAGGCGCGTGAATCACTGCCGCTGCTGCCATCGGTCGTGCGCGGACCGGATGGCCTGTTGCAGTTGGGTGGCGCGCGCGCGTCGGACACGCCGCTGTTCATCGACGGATTCAACGTGACGAATCCCGCGACCGGGATTTCGTCGATCAACCTGCCCTTCGAAGCCGTCAAAGCCGTGGACGTGCTGCGCGATCCGATGGCGGTCACCTACGGCGACCTGGTCGGCGGCCTGGTGCAGATCCGGAGCACGTCCGGCGCCGATCGGTTCAAGTTCGGCGTGCAGGGGCTGGTCCCGCGTCCGCGGTTCACCAGCCCTGGCTTCGGCCGCCTCGAGGGCATCTTTCCCCGGGTGTACGGCGGGGGCGCGCGTCTCAACGGCCGCGTCCGTTATTTCGCCGCCGCGGAATACGACTACGAACGGATTCCGGTCCCGGAAGTGACCGACAACAACGGACCCGATGTCGTCGACCAGAGCGCGACGATCTTCTGGCGGCTGGATGTGCAGGCGACGCCGCGCAGCAACATGAGCCTCGAGAGCCTGCTCTTTCCGACATCGACACGCCGCAAGGCACTCAGCCCGCGCCGGCAGGAGGAGGCCACCACCGACTTCCACGCACACGATCGGTTTGTCGGGTTCACCGACCGCTTCGTGATCGACGACTCGAGCGTGCTCACGATTCAAGCGAGCGCGCTGATGCACGACACGCGATCGATGCCGAACGGCGAGGGCGTTTCGTCCTTGTCGCCGGATGGGTGGCGCAACAACTGGTTTGCGGCGGTCGAGCGCCGGTCGGTGCGCTATGGCGCGAAGGCCGCGTGGCAGCAGACGAGGGTCATCGGGTCGACGCCACACGATTTCACGATGGCGGCCGAGTTCGCGACGCGCAGGCTCCGGGGTTCTGTGGTGGAGACCTCCATCGAGGTGCTCGATGTCGACGGGCGTCTCGTGCGGCAAGTCGACTTCGCGCCGCGCGTTTCGAGTATTCACTCCGAGGACACCCCACTGTCGTTTTCCGCCCGCGACGTTTGGCAGCCCGCGGGCCGGCTCACCGTCGACGTCGGAATGCGGGTTGACGGCGGAAGTGGCCACGCGAGTGCGACCCCATCGGCGCGGGCCGGTGTTCGCTACGCGCTCGACGAATCGGCGCGCACGGTGATCAAGGGCGGCTACGGGAGCTTCGTCGCCAGCCTGCCATTGGCGGTCGAGGCGTACGCGAGTTACCCGATGCGAATCGAGCGGGACATCGATCCGGATACCGGCGAAACGCTGGCGGAGTATGCGTACGACCCGTCGGTCGAGCCGCTCTCTTTGCCGCGGGCCTTGACCGCGACGGTCGGGATCGAGCGGCAGATCACACCGCGACTCGACCTGCAGATCAACGCCACGGATCGTCGAACCAGCCGGATCGCGACGTTGCGTGTGCCACTCGAGGGTGGCCCGCTGCCGGTCCGCAGCGACGGGGAGAGCGTCTATCGCGAAGTCGAGATTTCCGGACGACGCCGGTGGGAGGGCGATCAGCAGCTGTTCGTCAGCTACGTTCGATCCTCCGGGCGCGGGGAGTTCAACGAATTCGCAACGCTCTTCCAGCAACTCGCCGTTCCGCTGATCCAACGCGCCGGCGTGACGCGGCTGCCGACTGATGCCAAGAACCGCATCATCGCGTGGGGCACCGCGAATCTGCCGTACCGGATCGTCATCTCGCCGGTGGTGGAGTGGCGATCCGGGTTCCCCTACACCGTTGTCAACCAGCGATACGTGGCGGTCGAAACCAACGTCCGCTCGTTTCCAGCATTCATGGCGACCGACCTGGTGATCTACAAGACCTTTACGGTGAAGAAGCGGTCGGCCGATCTCGGCATCCAGTTGTTCAACGCGACGAACCATTTCAATCCTCGCGACGTACACGCCGTGGTCGGCGCCCCTCGGCTGGGCGAATTCGCCAACAGCGTCCCGACCATCCTTCGCGGTTTCATGATGCTCAAGTGGTAAAGAGTGTCGGCATCCTGATCTTCGACGATGTCGAGGTGCTGGATTTCGCCGGACCGTTCGAAGTCTTCTCGCGCACGCGCCTGATCGGTGGCGCCGAGTCGCGCCGGACCGACGACGCCGCCCCGTTCAAGGTGTTCACCGTCGCGCGATCGCGAGACGCGATCACGGCCATCGGTGGGCTGAAGGTGATCCCGGATCACGCATGGCACGACGCGCCCGCCATCGACATCCTGGTCATCCCGGGCGGCTTCGGCACACGCGCGTTGCTGCGCGACGAGCCGACGCTGGCGTGGGTGCGCGGCGCCGCATCCTCGGCGTCGCTCGTCACCTCAGTGTGTACGGGCGCCTTGTTGCTCGCTCAGGTTGGCCTGTTGGCGGCCCGGCGGGCGACGACGCACTGGGCGGCGCACGATCTGCTCGCCTCGCTCGACCCGTCCATACAGGTGGACCGTCAGTCGCGCGTCGTCAGCCACGGCGTTGTGACGTCAGCCGGCGTCTCCGCCGGCATCGACATGGCGTTCGAAGTGGTGGAGCAACTGTGCGGCACGGCCGTCGCCGACGAGACGGCTCACTACATCGAGTACCGCCGGTCGCGATAAGCTAAGAGATCACACGCCCGGAGGAGATCGTGAAGCAACAAGCCAGTGCCGGGCTGATCCAGGACGCGCGCTATGCCATCCGGCTGCTGCGACGCGAGCCGGGCTTTACCGCCGTTGCGATTCTGACGATGGCGCTGGGGATAGGCGCGACGACGACGCTGTTCAGCGTCGCCTACGGCGTCCTGCTCAAACCGCTGCCATGGCCGCATGCCGATCGTCTCGTCCGGATCACGGAGACGCGCGCCGGCCGCATCGGGCGCGTCCGCGGCACCGTGATGAACGGCACCTATCTCGCGTGGGCGGAGCATCCCACGACGATCGATGGGCTCGCCGGCTGGATGCGCCGAACGCAGACCATGACGATCGCTGGCGGCGAACCCCGGCGCGTACCGCTCATCTCCATTACGCCCAGTGCCTTTCCTTTGCTCGAGGCACGCCCGTTGCTCGGCCGTTCGTTTGCGGAAGGCGAGGGCGCGCGCGGGACGCCCGGCGTGGCGTTGCTCTCGTACGGTTTGTGGAGGGAACAGTTCGGCGGCCGCCCGGAAGCGGTGGGCGGCGAACTGCGGCTGGACGAACAGGCGTACACGATTGTCGGGGTGATGCCGCGCGAGTTTGCATTTCCCGATCGCGAGGCGCGTCTGTGGACCGCGTGGGTCGTCCCGGGGGTGAACGGACCGCAGGGCTTGTTGACCGGTGTGATTTTCTCCGCGATCGCCCGGTTGCGTGATGGCGTCACGCCGGCGCAGGCGGAAGCGGAGGCCACCGCGCGGGCGCGCGGCGCACCCGACGCCAGCCAGGTCGCGCTGGCGCTTTTCGGCGCGAAGGCGCCGATCGACATCGCCGTGACATCGGCGCGCGACGCGCTGACCCAGGACGTCAAGCCCGCCATCGTCGTGTTGCTCGTGGCGGTCGCGTTGCTGCTCGTCACCGCCACGGCCAATGTGGCGAGCCTGCAACTGGCGCGCGCCGCGACGCGTCGCCACGAGCTCGCGATTCGCGCGGCGATTGGCGCCGGTACCGCGCGGTTGACGCGGCAGTTGCTCGTCGAAAGCGGGATCCTCGGCCTGGCCGGAGGCGCAGCTGGCCTGGCGCTGGCCGTGGCACTTCATCGGATGCTGCCAGCGATTCTGCCGGCGGATTTTCCTCGCCTGGACGACGTCGCCGTGGACTATCGCGTGCTGCTGTTCGCCGTCGTGATCTCGTTGGCGGCCAGCGTGGTGTGCGGGCTGATGCCGGCGTTTGGCGCGCGGCGCGTCGATCTGACGGAGTCGCTGGGCGACGGCGGGTCTCAATCACGCAGCAGCGGGGGCGCGCGCACGGCAAGGATCCGCACGCTGATCATGGCAGGCCAGGTAGCCGTCGCCTGCGTGTTGCTGGTCGGGGCGTCGCTGCTGGGGCGCAGCTTCGTCGCGCTGATGAACGCCGATCGCGGGTACGACCCATCGAATCTGCTGACGGCGCGCCTTTCTCTGCCCGCGGCCTACTCGATCGAGCGGCGAATTCAGGTGCTCGAGGGTATCGCCGGCCGCCTTCGCGGCGTGGCGGGCGTGCGCGACGCCGCCTATGGGAACGCGCTGCCGCTGCTGACCGCCGGCGGATTTCGCGCGTTCAAGATGCGTCCGACTTCGGATCCATCGATTGAAGTCGACGTCAACACCATCGAGCGCGTCGTCAGCCCAGGCTATTTCAACGCGTTGGGCCTGCGCCTCTCGTCAGGGCGCACGCTGTCTGAAACGGACACGATGACCGCGCCGCAAGTGATCGTGGTCAACCGGTCGTTCGCCGCCAGGTACCTGGGTGCGACACCACTCGGCGCCGTGGTGCCGAATCTGGGGATGTGCCGCGGCAACGGCGATCGGTGGCAGGTTGTCGGCGTCGTCGAGGACATGCGGCAGGGATCTGTCACGGACACGCCGCAGGCGGAGCTGTTTCTGCCGTTCAGGCAGACCGGGTGCACCAACGCCGTGTCCGATCCGGTCCTGATCGTGCGCAGCAGCGGCGATCCGGTGCCGTACGCGTCCATCCTCCGGGATCTCGTCAAACAGGAGGCTCCGGCGCTGGCGCTCGACTCGGTGATGACGATGGACGATCGCGTGATGACCAGCCTGGCGAGGCCGCGCACCTACGCGCTGCTGCTGGTGGGCGTTGCGGCGTTTGCGCTGGCGATTGCCGGCGTCGGCCTGTTTGGCGTCCTGTCGTACAGCGTGGCCCAGCGTACGCGGGAGATCGGCGTGCGGACGGCGCTCGGTGCTCAGGCGCGCGACATCGTGCGCATGATCGTCAGCCAGGGACTGGGCATCACGGCGCTGGGTGTCGTGACCGGTCTCCTGATGTCCGCTGGCGCGGCGCGATCGTTGTCGACCTTCCTGTTCGGCGTGACCGCATTCGACGCCATGAGTTTTCTTGTGGTGCCGCTTGTACTGGCGGTGGTCGGCGTCGCCGCCTGCCTCGTGCCCGCGCGGCGAGCCGCGCGAGTCGATCCACTGCAGGCGTTGCGCTCGAACTAGCACGAAGCTGTCGGCTATCAGCTATCGGGCGGAGGTCAGCTAGCCCCGAGCCTCTAGCTCCCAGCCCCTACTTTCGTGCGGAAGTACTCGATCGTCTTGATCAGCCCTTCCTCGAGCTGCACCTTCGGCTCCCAGTTCAACAGCGTCCGCGCGCGGGTGATGTCAGGACGCCGCTGTTTGGGATCGTCGGTCGGCAGCGGCTTGTAGATGATTCTGCTCTTCGCCCCAGTCATCCTGATGATCGTCTCGGCGATCTGCTTGATGGTCATCTCCACCGGGTTGCCGATGTTGATCGGATCGTGCTCGGCCGAGAGCATCAGCCGGATGATGCCGTCGACGAGATCGCTGACGTAGGTAAAGCTGCGCGTCTGCGAGCCGTCGCCGAAGACGGTGACATCCTGGTTGCGCAGCGCCTGCGACATGAACGCGGGGACCGCGCGGCCGTCGTTGAGCCGCATGCGCGGCCCGTAGGTGTTGAAGATCCTGACGATTTTCGTGTCCACCCCGTGATAGCGGTGATACGCCATCGTCATCGCCTCGGCAAACCGCTTGGCCTCGTCGTAGACGCCACGCGGTCCGACCGGGTTGACGTTGCCCCAGTAGGTTTCCTTTTGCGGGTGCTCGAGCGGATCGCCGTACACCTCGGAAGTCGACGCAATCACGAACGTCGCGCCCTTGGCCTTGGCGAGACCGAGCGCCTTGTGCGTGCCGAGCGCGCCGACCTTCAGCGTCGGAATCGGCAGTTCGAGGTAGTCGATCGGACTGGCCGGGCTCGCCCAGTGCAGGACGTAGTCGACCGGTCCGTCGACGTAGATGTAGTTGGTGACGTCGTGCTTGATGAACGAGAAATCGCGGTTGGCCAGGTGCGAGATGTTGGCGGTGTCGCCCGTCAGCAGATTGTCGATGCCGATCACCGAGAAATCGCGATCCAGCAGCGCGTCGGCCAGGTGCGATCCGATGAAGCCGGCGACGCCGGTAATCACGACTCGTTTCTTCATAGCTGATAGACGAGAGCCGCGAGCCGAGAGCCGCGGCTCTCAGTACGCATGTTTATGGAAGAACCCGCGCAAGAGCGTCAACCACATAATTTTGAGGTCGAGCTTCACCGACCAGTGTTCGATGTAATACAGGTCGTACTCGATGCGCTTCTCGATGGACGTGTTGCCGCGCCAGCCGTTGACCTGCGCCCAGCCGGTGATGCCGGCCTTGACCTTGTGACGCAGCATGTACTGGGGGATCTTGTTCTTGAACTGTGCGACGAAGAGCGGACGCTCGGGCCGCGGTCCGACGATCGACATGTCGCCCTTGAGCACGTTCCAGAGTTGGGGCAGCTCGTCGATGTTGGAGTGCCGCAGCAGCTTGCCGATTGGCGTCCGGCGCGGATCCTCTTCGCTCGCGAACACCGGCCCGGTTTCGGCTTCGGCATCCTCGTACATCGAGCGGAACTTGTAAATCATGAACGGCTTGCCGTCGAGCCCCATCCGCTCCTGGCGGTAGAAGACATTGCCCTTCGACGTCAGCTTGACGAGGGCCGCGATGATCCAGAAGGGGATGGCCAGCACCAGCAGCGCGGCGGCGGAAATCACGATGTCGATGCCGCGCTTGACGAGGGTATTGAGGCCCTGCAGCGGTACGTCGTTGATGTTGATGACCGGCAGGCCGTCGAGCTCTTCGAGCCGCGCGCGCAGCGCGATCACCTGCAGCAGATCGGGCACCACCTTGACGTCCACGAACTCGCGGCTCGTGCTTTCGATGAGCCGCAGCATCTGGACGTGCTGCTCGGGCGGCAGCGCCACGTACAGCTGGTCGATCCCCTCGCGCGCCGAGATTTCGGCGGTGTCGTAGATGGTGCCCAGAAGCGGCAGCCCGCGGTATCCCAGGTGATCGCCCGAGGCCTTGTCATCCACGAAGCCGACGATCTGATAGCCGAGCTCGCGGTGCTCGAGGATCTTGTCCGCGACCAGCCGCCCCAGCTCGCCCGATCCGGCGATGAGGATGCGCTTCAGGCCGATGCCCGCGCGCCAGCGCCGCTCGAGCACCTCGCGCACCAGTTCGCGCGACGCGTAGGTCAGCGCCACGTTGAGCACGAGGAAAATCGCCCAGACCGGCTGCGATACCTCGAACTGTCCGCGCGCGCGCGCCGCGGGGCTCGCGAAATACACGGTCACGTACAGCGTCGCAACGATGCCGAACAGCACGGCGAGAATGCTGCCGACGAACACCGCAAAGAAATCGTCGACGCGCGACCGGCCGCGCCGCAGGCGGTAGAGCCCCTGGAGCTGGAAGCCGAATGGGACCAGGATCGCGATGAACGGCAGGTCCTGGATGTACTGCCAGAGCGGCGGCACACCCTTGGTAATGGGAATCAGCAGCGGAACGACGACGGAATGAAATCGCAGCGCGTACGCGATGATGAACGCGGTCATCGCGAGGAGCGCGTCCGAGAGGACATGAAACGTGACGAGGAGGCGGTTGTGACGGTTCAGCATCCGCCTAGGCGTATCCTTCAGCGCTCGCGTCGGGACAGCAGTCTTGAATCAGCACGCTCATCTCGTCAGCGAAGCGAGCCCGGCTGAAACGCTCGGCGTGGGCCCGAATCGCGGCGACGTCGAAGCGGCGGTCGAACGTGGCGGTGATCGCCTCCGCGAACGCGCGGGGATCCAGGTCGTTCACGAGCGCGCCGCTGACCTCCGGCACCACCGTCTCCAGAGCGCCCCCGCGTCCGAGCGCGACGACCGGACGCCCGCACGCCTGGGCTTCGAGCGGCGCGATGCCGAAATCCTCTTCGCCCGGCAGGAGCGTGACCGCCGACCGGCGATACCAATCGCGAATCGTCTCGGTGGAGACCGCGCCCAGGAACCGCACGTCCGGTCCGGCGGCGCGCTCGAGGCGAGCGCGCTCGGGACCGTCGCCGACAATGGTCAGTGGGACACCCGCCAGGCGGCACGCATCGATGGCCACGTCGATCCGCTTGTAGGGGACGAGGGCCGACACGACAAGCGCCTGTCGCGTGGCCACGGTGTCGTCGGGATGGAAGAACTCGGTGTCGACCGGTGGATAGACCACAATCGCCTCGCGATTATAGTATCGGCGGATCCTGCCCGCAACATAGTGAGAGATAGCAACATAGCGGTCCGCCCGGTTTGCGGTCTCGCGGTCCCACCGCGCCATCCGCGCCATCACCGGACGCATCAGGCGGCTGCCGACTGCCCCCAGACGCTCGGGACCGAAGTAGGCGTCGAACTGGTCCCACGCGTAGCGCATGGGGGTCAGGCAATAGCAGACATGCGGCACACGGCCGGGCCGGACGATCGATTTAGCGCAGCAATGGCTCACGCTCACCACGAGGTCGAACCCGTCGAACGAAAACTGTTCGATCGCGGTTGGAAAGAGCGGAAGGCAGTGACGGTAGTACCTCGCCACGAGCGGCAGGCGCTGAAGGAACGACGTGTGCGGCTGGAGGCGTTCGATGGCGGGAGACACCGACCCCGGTGTGTGAACGAGCGTGAACAGCTCGGCGTCGGGAAAACGCTCGCAGAGCACATCGAGCACTTTTTCGCCGCCGCGCATTCCGGTGAGCCAGTCGTGAACGAAGGCGATTTTCATCGTCCTGGGGCGGCCGCCGCATCGCGATAGATGTCGAGTACGCGGCGAACCGACTGTTCCCACGAAAACTGGGCCGCGCGCGCCAGTCCCTTCTGCCGAAGCGTCCGCCGGACTGCCTCGTCCGTTAGAACCGTGTAAATGCCGTCGGCGATCGCCTCGGGAAAGTGCGGATCGACGAGGACGGCAGCATCGCCCGCGACTTCGGGCAGCGAAGAGATGTTCGAGGTGACCACCGGCGTGCCGCTGGCCATCGCCTCGAGCGGAGGCAGCCCGAACCCTTCGTACAGCGACGGAAACACGAACACGCCGGCCAGACGGTACATGACGGCAAGCGTCTCCTCGGGAAGGTAGCCGAGGAAGCGGACGTACTTGTGGAGCTGGTGATAATGCACGGCCCGCCGCAGGGCGGCGTACTTCGAGATCTCGTCGCCGATCAGGACGAGCTTCAGGTGATCCAGACCTCGTTTACGCACGAGGTTGAACGCTTCAATCAGGCGCTCGAGGTTCTTGTGCGGCTTCACGTTCCCCGCGTACAGCACGAACTCGTCGTTCAGCTGGTACCGCTCGCGGACGCGCACGACGTCCTCCTCGCGCGGCTCGACGCCGAAGCGTTCGTCGAACGCGTTGTAGATCACCTCGATCTTTCCGGGCTCGACGTCGACGAAGCGGAGGATGTCGCGCTTCGAACTCTCCGACACGGTCATGACGCGCGTCGCCCGCCGCGCCGCGAGCGTGATCGACGTCCGGGCGTAGGCGAGCGCGAACCGGCTGGGCAGGTATTGCGGGAACATCAGGTGGATGCAATCGTGGATCGTCACCACCGATCGCGTCCTGACCAGCGGCGGAAGCACATAGTGTGGCGCGTGAAAGAGCGTGACCCGCTCACGCCTGAGTGCGAGCGGGATACGAATCTGCTCGCTGAGCGAGTAGTTGCCCGACGTCTCAGAGACGGCCCGAAAATTTTCTCCGAGCGACGCCAGCCCCTCGCGGTCGTCCGGCCGGCAGAAGACCACGTACTCGGTCTGTCGATCGAGTCGGGCGAGCTGCCGCAACAGGTTCCGGATATACGTGCCGATGCCGAAGTCGTGCAGCTTTCGGGCATCTATGCCGATCCGCACGTTCGGATGATATCTCGGCAGGATGGGTCGGATGGGCAGGACGGGCTGGATGGGAATGCACGGGTGTCCCGCTCTTCCTGCCTATCTGCCCCTCCCGCCTCTCCTGCCCGGGCCGCCGTCACTTACTCCACCCGGAGTAATCCAACCGCCAGCGTCGCAGTACGTCGCGGCGTGTGCCCGGGTAGACATCGGCTTGCCGCGCGGTTTCGTCGGCGGCGATCACGGCGTCGCGAACCGCGTCGGCCATCTGGCGGAACTCGCCAAAAAAGACGCCACAGCCGGGCGCCACAGCACCCTGCATCGCTCGCTGATCCCAGAGCGCGTACCATTCGCGATCGAACGAGCCGACGATGCGCCCTTCGTAGCAGTTCTTCCGGAAGGCGCGCCAGCGGGTGTCCAGGACGTCGGCTCGCCGTGAGAGCAGCGCGATCGCCTGATCGAACCGTTTCCCGGCCTCGTCGCGGCGTTGATCCACTGGCGACGCCACCGCCGGCGAGATCGCGCGGTACTGCGAGGTGCTTGCCGCGGCCGATAGCGTTGCGGCCTTTCCCTCGAGGACGGTCCGCGCATGATCGATCGCTACCGCGAACGACAGACCGTTGCGCCCGTTGTAGCCGGACTTGATGACGCCGATCACGCGTCCGGCTCGATCGAGCAGCGGGCCGCCGCTGTTCCCGGGGTTGATCGCCGCGTCGGTCTGGATCATCGTCGCGCCATCCACGTCCCGTAGCGCGCTGACGATGCCGCGGCTGACCGTGTTCTGCAGGAAGCCGAGCGGCGTGCCGATGGCGACGACCTCTTGTCCGACCCGCGCGTTTGCCGCCGACCCCATCGCCAGCGTCGGCTGATCGGCAATCGGACTGGACGCTCTGAGCACTGCGATGTCGAATGGCGCGGACTGCGCTTCCACGCGCGCTGTCGTGGTCGACCCATCGGGCCGGCGAAGCGTGACGCTGGTGCTGGACGACACCACGTGCACGTTCGTGAGGACGGTGTCCGGCGTGACGAAGAATCCCGAGCCGCGTCCGGACGACGTCTCGACGACAACCACCGCTGGAGAAGCCCGGCTGACGAGATCCTCGAGCGATGCGGAAGGTGCGGCGGGCGTTGAGGGTTCAGCCTCGTCGGACGCGCTGAGGGGCGGCAGTGCTGGCGCTGGCGTCGCGACGGCGAGCGCCGGCGATGGGGCACTCGGGTCACCCGATTTCGCCAGCGGTTCCGGCCGCGGCACGGGGCTGGCCAATGCCGTGATGGTCCGGGACGCGGTTTCAGGTGCCGGCCGAGCGCGCATCAACCACCAGCTGCCGCCGGCACCGACCACGGCCAACGCGACGATCGTGCGGGCGACCGCAGCGCCGGTACTCAGAGTCGCAACGGGTGTCGCGTCGTCGGCGGGCGAGGCGGCAGCCGACTGGCGACTCGAACCGCACCGGCAGGTCGCCACGCTGGGCGGCACACGTCGGCCGCACTCGGAGCATACCCAGCTCGTCGCAGACGGATCGCGATCGCTCACGATCAGGTTTTCGGCCGGTGACCGCGCCAGACGCCTTCCAAATGTTTACAGGTTTGCCTCGGACGGGAAGGAATTCAGATCTGCCGGCGGAACTTGAGGTACAGCTTCAGGAGCGGCGCCCAGAACGGGTGGTGCTTCTCGTAGAACGCGATCTGGCTGCGCCGGTAGGCGGCGCGCGTCTCCGCCGGCGCCGCAGCCGCCGACCGGCCACGCTGATGGACGATCTCCACCTCGGGCGTGAACAACACCCGGCGGCCCCGGGCCCGGACCGCGGCGCAGAAATCCACATCCTCCGCGTACATGAAATACCGTTCGTCGAGCAGGCCGACCGCCTCGGCATCACTCCGTCGCACGAGCAGACAGGCGCCGCTCACCCAGTCGGGGTAGCGACGTTGCCTCGTGAGCGACTCGACGTTGGCGCGCCGCGCCGCGCGCTTCTGCCTCCATTCGTTCAGCGGGCCGATCATCCGGCCGAACGATAGTTCGGCGCGTCCGCTTCCATCCACGAGCCGCGGACCGACGATGGCGACATCGGGCTCGGCGTCGAGCGCGGCCAGAAGTCGATCGATCGCGCCTGGCGGCACGATGGTGTCGCTGTTGAGCAGCAGCAATGCGGTTCCAGTGCTCGTGCGGATACCGGCATTGTTCGCGCGGGCGAAGCCGACGTTGATGGCCTGCTGGAAAACACGAACACCCGGAACACCTCGTGCACTCTCAGCGCTTCCGTCGGTGGAATTGTTGTCGACGACGAGAATCTCGTGAGACGCCTGCGGCGGCGCAGTGCGCAGCGACTCGAGGCAGCGCTCGAGGTCCGAGCGTGCGTTGAACGAAACGATCACGACTGAAACGGCAATCGGCATCAGCCGGATCCTGCGTGTTCCAGTACCGCCATTGTTTCCCTGGCGGCCTTCGGCCAGCTGTATGTAGACAGGGCAGCCGGCGCGGCGGCGAGGACGCGCGCCCGCACCGCTTCGTCGAACAACAGCGAGGCGAGCGCACGCGTCACGGCCCTGAGATCGTTCGGCGGCACGAACACGGCCGCCTCGCGACAGCTCTCGCGAGCCACGACAGTGTCGAGCAGCACCGGCGGCACACCGGCGGCCAGCGCTTCGAGCGGCGTCATGCCCAGCCCTTCGTATTCGGACAGGAACGCAAACGCCCGGGCCCTGGCGTAGAGATCGCGCAGTTCGCCCTCGGATACGTACTCGTGGCAGCGGACCTGTCGTTCCAGACCCTCTCGCGCGATCGTGCCGACGATGTCTTCGCGCGGGTAACTGCGGTTGTCGCCCACGATGTCGAGCGAGGCGTCGCCGCGCTCGCGCGCGATGGGCGCGAACGCACGGATCAGATCCGTGACGTGGCGGCGATTGAAGATGGAGCCCACATACAGAACTCTGTAGGGACTGGGGACTAGGGGACTGGGGACTAGGGGACTGCTCGAGTCCCCACGTCCCCAAGTCCCCACGTCCCCACTCCCAATACCCTGCGGAATGACGTGTATCTTCCCGGCGGCGATCCCGAGATGCTCGACGATCTCGCGCTTGGAGAACTCCGACACCGTGACGACCGCGCGCGCCCGTTGCGCGGATTGCTGCGTCAGCCACCGCCGCCGCAGCCCTTCGCGCAGCCGGAACCACTCGGGATGCGCGGCAAACGACACGTCGTGGATCGTGACGACGGTCGGCAGGTTTAGGGACAGCGGCGCCGTATACGCAGGACCAAACCACACGTCCAGGTGATCCTGCGGAATCGCGCGGGGCAATCGGACCTGCTCCCACCACGTTCCGGGAGCGCCTGGAATCAGGCGCGTACCGAACCGCCGCGCGTCGAGCTCGGCGCCAATGGCCGCCGCCGCGTAGAGCACGAACTCGTGGCGGCCAGCCTCGTGGCCCGGCCGGGCCCATTCGTTGAGGAGGCCGCCCAAGTACCGACCGACGCCGGTGGCCCGGCCCGACAGCTCGCGCGCATCGATCCCGATCCGCATCAGGCGGCGGGGCTCCTCTGCCGGCGCCGGGCGATCGCGTGTTCGTACGCGGCTCGAACGCGCTGTACCGTGCGGGCCCATCGGAACTCCCGGGCGCGGGCGATCCCTCGGCCGAAGCACTCCGCGGCGTAGGCGCGATCCCCGAGCATCCGCGCAATGCCAGCCGCGATCTCCTCCGGTCGATCGGGGTTGACGAGCACGCCCGCCCCGCCGAGCACCTCCGGCAGCGATCCCCGATCGGCGGCGACGACCGGCACGCCCGCCGACATCGCCTCCAGCACCGGGATGCCGAAGCCCTCCTCGAACGACGGCATCACCAGCAGGCGTGCGCCGTCGTAGAGCGCCCGGCGGTTGACCGGTTCGACGTATCCGATGTGCCGGACGAACCCTTTCAACGGCCGACGGGCGATTCGATCGAGCCACGGAGCCGCCTCGTCGGTGGCTCTTCCCGCGAGGACGAGCTCAGGGGGAGTGCGCCCCACCGCAAGCAGGTGTTCGTACGCGTCAAGAAGGCCGCCGACGTTCTTCCGCGGTTCCAGCGTGCTGAAAAACAGCACGTATCCCTCGCTCGGCGGCGTCGCGCGCGGCGTCCAGTCGGGCGCGCCGTGGGGACAGACGGCGATCCGATCGGCGGAGACGCCAAGCGTCCGCTCGACCTCGCTTGCGGTGAACGCGGACGGCACGATGATCGCGTCCGCCCGCTGCGCGTGGTTTTGCGCCAGGCGCGGATAGTCGCGGCGGATCTCGGCGCGCGTACGTTCGGGATGCGCGAGGAAGTTCAAATCGTGGATCGTGATCACCTGCGCGGCTTGGCGAGACGGCATCAGCAGCGGGTGCAACGAATTCACGACGTCGAATCGCCGCGCCGTCAGCGCTTCAATCGGCGGCCACTCCATCCGGTGCCACAGCAGGTTCAACAGTCGAACCGGAATGCGGCGGTCGACGGTCGCAACGCCCGCCAGGTCGCCGTCCGGCGCCAGCCGATCCTTCCACGAGCTCGAGAAGATCGTCAGATCGTCGTCGCCGGTTGCGAGGAGCGCCTTCGTCAGTTGGTGAGTGTACTCACCCACGCCGCTGCGTTCACGCAGCGCAGGACGATAGTCGATCAGGACGCGCACTTGTTTAAGTCTTTCCGAGTCAGTATCTTATTGTGAAATGAAAATCGCCGTGGTCGGAACCGGGTACGTGGGGCTTGTCTTGGGTGCGTGCCTAGCGGAAAACGGGAACACGGTCATCTGCGTCGACAAGGATGCCTCGAAAGTCGACATGCTCAAAGCCGGCCAGATGCCGATCTACGAGCCGGGCCTGGAGGAGATCGTCCGCCGCAACGACCACGAAGAGCGCCTGACGTTCACGACCGACCTGCAGTCCGCGGTGCGCGCCTCGGATTTCGTCTTCATCGCCGTCGGAACGCCCCAGGGCGAGGACGGATCGGCCGACCTGCAGCACGTCCTGGCCGTCGCCACGGAGATCGGCCGTGCGATGAACAAATACACGGTGGTCGTCGACAAGAGCACCGTGCCGGTCGGCACGGCGAAACGCGTGCGCGACACCGTGGCCGCGGAAGCGAAGCACCCCTTCAGCGTGGTGAGCAACCCGGAATTCCTGAAGCAGGGAGCGGCCATCGAGGACTTCATGAAGCCGGATCGCGTCGTGATCGGCATCGAGGCCAACGACGACCGCGCGGCGATGCTCATGAAGGAGCTGTACGGTCCGTTCACCAGGACTGGCGCGCCGATTCTCACGATGAGCACCGAGAGCGCCGAGTTGTGCAAGTACGCGGCGAACGCGATCCTCGCGACGCGGATTTCGTTCATGAACGAGATCGCGAACATGTGCGAGCTGGTGAGCGCGGACGTGGACCAGGTGCGAAAGGCCATCGGCGCCGATCGCCGCATCGGCACGTCGTTCCTGTTTCCGGGAGTCGGATACGGCGGCAGCTGCTTTCCCAAGGACACGCGGGCGCTGCTCAAGTCGGCGTCGGACAAGGGCTACGATTTCAAGATTCTCCGAGCCGTCGAGGACGTGAACGATCGGCAGAAAGAGCGGCTGGTCGAGAAGATCGCCGCACGGTTCAAGGACCTGACCGGCAAAACGATCGCGTTGTGGGGCCTGGCGTTCAAGCCGCGAACGGACGACATGCGCGAAGCGCCGGCGATTCCGATTATCGAGGGCTTGCTGGCGCGCGGGGCGAAGGTGAAAGCCTACGACCCGGCGGCCACGCCGGTGGCCAGGAAAATCTTCGGCAGCCGGATCGAATTGTGCGACAAGAGCTACGACGCGCTGGCGGGCGCCGACGCGCTGGCCGTCGTCACGGAATGGAACGAATTCCGCGAGCCCGATTTCCAGAGGATGCGCAGCCTGCTCAAGGCGCCGGTCATCTTCGACGGCCGGAACATCTATTCGCCCGAGCAGATGCGCGCGCTCGGCTTCACCTATCTGTCCATTGGACGCTAGTGCGCTCGAGCGCCGGAGCCGCGGCGAAGCTGGCCGCGCCGTCCTCGTCACGGGAGGCGCCGGCTACATCGGCAGCCACGCGGCGAAGGCGCTCAAACGAGCGGGCTACCGCGTCATCGTCTACGACAACCTCGTCGCCGGACACCGGGCCGCGGTGAAATTCGGCGACCTCGTCGAAGGCGACATCCTCGACACGGACGGGCTGACCGAGGTGCTGCGCCGGCAACAGGTAGTCGCAGTGATGCATTTCGCCGCGTTTCTCGACGTCGGCGAATCGGTGCGCGACCCGTCGAAGTACTATCGCAACAACGTCGCTGGCGCCGCGAGCGTGCTCAGTGCGATGGCGGCCGCCGCGGTCAAGCACTTCGTTTTCTCGTCGACCTGCGCGACCTACGGCGAGCCGATCGAGACGCCGATTGCCGAGACGCACCCGCAGCATCCGATCAACAGTTACGGTGAGAGCAAGCTGGCCATCGAACGCGCGCTGCCGCACTTCGAACGGGCGTATGGCATGTCGTGGGTCGCCCTGCGGTATTTCAACGCCGCGGGAGCCGATCCGGACGGCGAGATCGGCGAAGATCACGAACCAGAGATTCATGTGATCCCACGCGCCATCGAGGCGGCCACCGGCGGCCGGCGGCTGGAGGTGTTCGGCGACGATTACCCGACGCCGGACGGCACCTGCCTCCGCGACTACGTGCATGTGTCGGACCTGGCCGACGCGCACCTGTGCGCGCTCGAAACCATCGTCGAGACCGGTAAGTCGGGCGCGTACAACCTCGGGACCGGCCGCCCGCATTCGGTACGCGAAGTGATCGACGCCGTCGAACGGGTCACCGGCCGTGCCGTCTCCTGGGCGCTCGGGCCGCGGCGTCCCGGCGACCCGGCCGTGTTGTACGCCGCGCCCCACAAAGCGCAGGCAGAGTTGCACTGGACACCGCGGCACGCCGACCTCGAGGCCATCGTGCGCACGGCCTGGAACTGGCACCGCACGCACCCGAACGGATACGGGGACAAATAGGTGGTCAGGCAGCGGACGACCCTGCGACGGCTGTTCCGCTACGCCACCCCGTATCGCGGACGGCTGGCGTGGGCCGTCGTGGGGATGATGGTCTACGCGGTCGGGTCCGCCGGCCTGGCCTGGCTGATCAAGCCGATCTTCGACAGCGTGCTCCCAAAGCAGCAGGAAGTCGCGCTGATTGCCTGGGGCATCGTCGGCGTCTATCTGCTGAAGGGGATCGGATCGTACGTCTCGTCGTATCTGATGGCGGACGTCGGCCAGCGCGTCGTCATGGACCTGCGCAACGATCTCTACCGCCACATCCTGGGCCAGTCCGCCGGGTTCTTCGCGCACGGCGCCACCGGCCGCCTGCAGTCGCGCATCAACAACGACGTCGGTCAAGTGCAGCAGGCGGTGTCCGAGACGGCCGGGGATCTCGCGCGCGAGACGCTGTCCCTGGTCGGGTTTGCGGCGTTGCTGTTGTACTACGACGCACGGCTGACGCTCGTCTGCATGACCGGCGCGCCGCTGATCGTCTATCCGCTGATCCGCCTCGGTCAGCGCGTCCGGCGCACGACACGAAGAAGTCAGGAGGCGCTCGAGCAGCTCTCACATCTCAGCTCCGAAGCGTTCACCGGGCATCGGATCGTCAAGGCGTTCGGAATGGAGAAACACGAGGCCGACAAGTTCACGCGTGCCGGACATCACCTGTTCCGCACGAACATGAAGGTCACGGCCGCCCTGGCGACCCTGCCGCCGTTGATGGAATTGCTCGGCGGCGTCGGCATGGCGGCGGCGCTCGTCTACGGCAGTGCCCAGATCGCCGACGACCGGTTGACGACGGGGCAGTTCGCGCTGTTCATCAGCACGTTGTTCCTGATGTACGGTCCGGCGAAGAAGCTCAGCCGGGTCAACGCCAACCTGCAGCAGGCCATCGCGGCGTCGGAGCGCATTTTCGAGCTGCTCGACACCCGCAGCGAGGTGAAAGAGCTGTCCGGCGCAGGCGCGCTGACGCCCTTTCAGCGGCTCATCGAATTCAGGGAGGTTGGCTTCGGCTACGACGATGGCGCGGGCCGCATCCTCCGGGACGTGTCGTTTGCGGTGCGGGCCGGACAGATGGTCGCGATCGTCGGCCGCAGCGGCGCCGGCAAGACCACGCTCGTCAATCTGTTGCCGCGCTTCTATGACGTCAGCGCCGGCACCATCCTGATCGACGGCGTCGACATCCGCGAGGTGACGTTGAAGTCGCTGCGAAAGCAGATCGGCATCGTGACGCAGGACACGGTGCTGTTCGACGATTCGATCGCCACCAACATCGCCTATGGATCGCCGAAGGCGACGCTGCAGGAGATTGAAGCGGCCGCCCGCGCCGCCAATGCGCACGACTTCATCGCGGCATTGCCGCGCGCCTACGAAACCATGATCGGCGAGCGCGGACAGCGGTTGTCCGGTGGACAGCGGCAGCGTGTCGCGATCGCGCGGGCGCTGTTGAAAAACGCGCCGATCCTGGTGCTCGACGAGGCCACGTCCGCGCTCGACACCGAATCGGAGCTTCTGGTGCAGGAGGCGCTGGCCAACCTGATGCTCAACCGCACGTCGTTCGTCATCGCGCACCGGCTGTCGACGATTCGACGCGCCGACGCCATCATCGTGCTCGAGCGCGGCCGCGTCGTCGAGATCGGCCGCCACGACGAGCTGCTGGCGCGGCCGGATGGCACCTACGCGACGCTCTATCAACTGCAGCTGCTCGAAGGACGAAAGGCGGAGCGTCGAATGGTGCCGTCGTGATCAAGAGCATGACCGGCTTCACGTCGG
>Ga0207641_10000730_pt1 | contig 35276 bp, 37 predicted proteins | sample KBSSwiS62_FD_184306 | JGI IMG/M metagenome (GOLD analysis project Ga0207641, IMG submission 184306) | Switchgrass rhizosphere microbial communities from Kellogg Biological Station, Michigan, USA - KBS Switchgrass S6-2 (SPAdes) (version 2) | ecosystem: Host-associated > Plants > Roots >... | reverse complement strand
GTTTTGTTGCCGGATCGTTGGCTAAAATATTAGGGCTGCATAGCTACGACGAAGGAGTAGCGCAGACCGTGTGAGAAGGCATACCGTAATGCAATGAAGGTATAAGCGAAGCAATATTTTAGCCAACTCAAAAATATGCGAAAGTTTTGAGCCAGCATAACTTGCGTTTTTTTTATTAACTTTTTGGCAATCAAAACTCTCAGCGTATTGTTTCAAGCTTATAAACTTTCGCAAATACAATTTCTTATTCAAGATTTAGATCATCAAGTGGACTCACAATTTGCAAAATATCCCGGTTTGTAACGTGGAGATAGCGTAAGGTTGTTTTAATATCATTATGCCCCAATAACTTCATAATTATTGTCACATCAGTACCCTTATCCAGTAAATGAGTGGCAAAGCTGTGTCGTAAAGCATGTACACTTCCCGGTTTTAATACTCCCGCTTTTTTCTTGGCTGCAGCCAGCACCAGTTGTAAGCTCCTGCTGCTGTAAGGTTCTTCTTTCCATTGGCCGGCAAATAAATAACCTTTTGGATCAGGGTTATATTCACTTATATATTTTCTAAGCATGACCAATAATACAGGACTAAGCGCAACCATCCTGTCCTTTTTACCCTTCGCCTGCTCTATCAATATACTCATTCTTGATTCATCGATGTTCCGGGTTTTCATTGATACAACTTCGCTTACTCTCAAGCCTGCACTATAACACAACATCAGCATAACTTTGTGTTTAATATTTCCAATTGCCTTTATAATTGCCACAAGATCGTTCTGGTTAAAAAATCTTGGAAGCAGTTGTTGTTTTTTGGGTCTCGGTATTTCCCAAAAGAATTTTTCTCTGCCTAAAACTTTTTCATAATAAAATTTCATAGCATTGATTCGGCTATGCAAAGTGTTTTCTTTTAGTCCCAGTTTTTCATAACAATAAACCAGGTAGCGTTTCAGGTGTTCGGGTTTCAATTCATTTGCCGGAATATCTTTTATAATTATCAGTAATTGCGCCATTTCATTCAGATAAGTTCGGATAGTGGAGGGGCTGAAGGCTTTCAGTTTGAGCATTTGCTGCATTGCCGGTAATACATGTTTGTTTACAGGTGATATAGCAGTTCTTATTTTTACCTGATTTGTATTTGCCTGACGAACTGGATACTTAAGATCCTGATTAGTGCTGACCAATGCGGATGCTTTCTTTGAGAGCTGATTTTTATTTTCAAGATGCTTTTTTAATTCATTGGCGTCTAAGTTTACATCAACTGGTAATGCCGCTTTTATTTTTTCAAATGATTCACGATTCATCGGCACATACCAGCACTTGCCGGTCTGGCTCCATTTCCCACCTGCTTTACTTTTTATAACAATATTTAGCGGCAAGCTATTTTGAAAATATATTCCTATTTGTTCTCCGCTTCGATGGAGAAAAGGTTTTAAGATAATTAATGGTTTCATTAATGGAAGTTACAAACTCAGTAAGAATTTAGTATTGTCAATTAGAGCTATTAATCCATCGTTTGCACCATTTCATCCAAACCTATCGTCACTCAGCCCCGATTAATTATCTTTGCGCCTCTTTAATATTATGCAAAGAATTTACTTAGATAATGCGGCTACTACAGCCCTTGATAAAGAAGTACTTGAGGCTATGTTGCCCTATATGACCACCCATTTTGGCAACCCATCTTCTATTTATTCTTATGGAAGAGAATCACGTCTTGCTATTGAGAGTGCAAGGAAAACAGTGGCAAAGATCTTAAATGCAAACCCGGGTGAAATATTTTTTACCAGTGGAGGCACTGAAAGTGATAACATGGCCATCACAACTTCCATTCGTGATCTTGGCTGTCGCCATATCATTACATCATCCATCGAGCATCATGCCGTGCTTCATGCTGTAGAACATTTAAATCATGAAGGGACGATCACAACCAGTTTTGTGAAATTGCTACCCGATGGCCATATTGATCTTGATGATCTGGAAAAACAATTAGCAGAACATAAGGAAAGATGTCTTGTTTCGCTGATGCATGCAAATAATGAGATCGGGAATCTTCTTGATATCTATACTGCCGGTGAAATTTGTAAAAAGTATAATGCCATCTTTCATTCAGACACTGTGCAAACTGTCGGGCATTATAAAATAGACCTGCGAAAGAAACCAGTACATTTTGCAACGGGTGCCGGGCATAAATTTCATGGTCCGAAAGGAGTGGGGATATTATATGTAAATGATAATATCAAAGTAAAGCCAATGATATATGGAGGCGGACAGGAAAGAAATATGCGTGCAGGCACAGAAAACCTTTACGGAATTGTTGGTTTTGCAAAAGCATTAGAGATCGCAAATGCAAATATGGAGAAGGATTCTCAATACATTCTATCCTTAAAAACATACATGATCGAACGATTGAATAAAAAGATCCCCGGTGTAAGGTTCAATGGTGATTATAATGGCCAAAGTTTATATACGGTATTGAATGCTTCATTTCCAAAATCTGAGAAATCAGAAATGATCTTATTCAATCTTGACATGAATAATATTTGTGCATCGGGTGGAAGTGCCTGCAGTAGCGGGGCAGATGTTGGTTCGCATGTTATCAGGGCGATCAATAATAACCCGAACCTGGTGCCTGTTCGTTTTTCATTTAGCAAATACAATACCACTACAGAAATAGATATAGTGATCGAAAAATTAAAAGAGGTCATTTAAGAATGTCAAACTTGAAATGTAAAAAGTGAAACACATCTCACGTTTCACTATCGGTGTTTGAAAACCTTGTTTGATTGAATCATTTTTTAGCAAAAGGTCTGATAACCGCTGAGAAAAGCACGCCACCGCTATTCAGTTTTACTTTTCCATAACCAATACCATCCAGGGCTATTTTGAAATAGGGTTCTGCCTGCAGACTTATATTCTTATTAAGAACTCTTGTATATCCACCAGATAAATTCAATACAGAGAAATAATGTTTGTTCTGGTTATTGATCGTTTTGGTATATGTGAGATAAGTAGAACTATAATTTGGCTTAAAGTAATAATCATATTTTTCTTCTTTCATCAATAAACTGGAAAGACCTGCAGATACAAACCAGCTTTGTTTTTTGTTTGAACTAATTTTATAGTCTACTGTTATTGGTATATCGTAGATTTTGCAGTTGGCGTCAATACTTTCCAGGTTTGGATAATAGCCCCAAAAATTAGTTGGGGGATGATAATCTTCCGGATCTGCGGTATAAACTTTCCTTCCTGCGTAGAATCCCGTTCTTACCGAAAATCTTTTTGAAATTTGATAACCGATACCGGCACCATAAGCCAGTCTTACTTCACCAGTATTATCACCTACTTTACTAAGATCGGCTCCTGCAGAAACGCTAACAAAGAAGTTATTTGCAAACGAGCTATTGTTTTTTTGTTTTTTGCTATCAGTTTTTTTAACTGCTACAGTCTTGGTTTCTTTTATCTCTTCTTTTTGTTCATCAATCTTATTTTCAGTTTTTGCTTTTTCCACTTCTGGTTCCTTTTCCAGCTCTTTCTTTTCAGTTATAGTTGGTGGGGTTTCACTTTTAGTTAGATTTTCAATCGATGATCTTTCAGGTTCAGTGTTCTTTGCCAACTCGTCAATTGTTTGGTCTGAGCTTTTTTGTTTTGAGTTGACTGTCTTTTTATTTACTGAAGTATTTGTTTTTTTATTCTTCTCTACTTTAGCGATCGAAGCATCGGTTTGGATTCCTTTGCCAGGAATAATATTAGTTTCTTTCTCGTTGCTTTTTGGATCTGGAACTTGCGATGAGGCAGATCGGTCGGCTTCATTGTTTGGCAATTGAGAAATATTTGTGCCCTTGTCTGTAGAAGTATTTCCGGGCTTATTATTTTCTTTTGTTCCTGAACTTTGTATTGGAGATTTAACTTCTGCGATGTCTTTTTTATTGCTGCTACTATTTTGCCAAACAAGAAATGCTCCACCACCTAGTAAAAGAAAACTAAAAAGAATAAAGAATATCCTTCTATTGTCTTTCTTTTCAACAGGCAGGTGTTTATCAAGTAACGCCTCCATTTTATCCCATTCCGGGATATCATTTCCGGGAGGACGCTGGCTCAATGAATCTTTTATCTTCTTGTCAAAATTCTCAGACTGCATTTCGTTTGTATTCTAGTTCGGTTTGTTTTAATAATATTTTTTGCAAATGCATTCTTGCTTTTGCAAGGTTTGATTTTGATGTGCCCTCGGCAATACCCAGCTTATTCGATATTTCATCATGACTTAATCCATCCATTACAAAAAGATTGAATACTGTGCGGTAAGCCGGGGATAATTGCTGTACAGCTCTTAATATTTCCTGGTAGGACAATTTATCAAGCGCTGTTTCCTGTGCTGAAGCTACCTGCAATGTGGCCGGGTCAGTATGTCCATTCAAATGTTTTTTGATCTTGCGATAATGATCAATAGCTGTATATACCATGATCTTCCTGATCCATCCTTTAAAAGAGGCGACAGTATCAGCATATGCCGGCTTGTATTTATGTATTTCTTTAAAAATTTTCAAAAATCCATCATTAAGAATTTCCACAGCGTCATCATAATTCCCGGAATAGCGATCACATATTGACATAGCATACCCATAGAAAGAACTATAGATCGTTTTTTGACTCTCCCTATTGTTCTTTACACAACCTTCAATGTGCTCACCTAATTCCCGGGCTGTTAACAAGGGCTGAAATGTTTCGGTTAATTAATCGTATGCAAAACCACTTTGGTTGCTTTTACTCTACAAATTACGTCAATTCTCTGAGGTGAAAATGATGAGGTAAGGATTCCTGACACTGAGGTTACAGTCAGAAACCCGTAGAGTTGGCATTTTGCGATGAAAACTATTGCGGCTGAGCCAATTATTGTTAATGGGCCAAATGAAAGACATAAAGAAATTCAGGCCAAAGATACTTGCTGATCACTTTTTTTCATTTCATAAAAGGCGAAATAAGCGGTTGCAAAAACTGAGATAATAAAATAGGCAGCCACAATATAGTGGTACCATGGCCAGTGTTGTGAAGAAAAAAACCAATCACCATAGTAATAAATGATAAAAAGACCGATAAGGGATTTTACCAGCTCCATATAAAAGGCATAACGACTGCCATCCATTAATTCGGTGTAGGCATAAATGGAAATAAAGACGAAAGCTCCATAATAAAAGATATGCGGCTTGCCAATTTGTGCAATAAAAGCAAAAAAGTAAACAAGAAGGAAGTAGTTAAAAAACATTTGCGACCAGCTCCAGGCGATAAAAGTTTTTGTGGCAGCGGTATCGAACTTTTTATAATTGTATACATCTGCAATATAACCAACAGGGTATTTTTCTTTCACATCAGCCGGCCGCCAGCCGGTCGGCATGAACCAAATGCGAAATTTGTCTTTTATATTTTTTGTTCTCCACGCATCTTTGATCAATAACCACAGGTGGATAAAATTGATCTTAACGGGGTTCCATGTTTTTACGGGCCTTGTTACTCCATAAACAGGTTTCACATCGTCAAGTTCCTGCTGGAAGGTGCCAAAAAGTTTATCCCAGAAAATAAATATCTGCGATAAATTTTTATCCATGTATTCTTTATTAATAGCATGATGTACACGATGATGAGAAGGGGTGACAAGAATATGTTCGAGGAATCCCATTTTGCCGATCAATTGCGTATGATACCAGTATTGCAAAAAAAGATGCAATGGTGCAACGATGGCAATTACTTCTTTAGGAACGCCTAATAATGCGGCAGGTATAAGAAGGAATGTAAAAAAGTTAATAAAGGTTGAGATCGATTGACGCAGTGCACAGGAAAGATTAAACTCCTCACTGCTGTGGTGTATGATGTGATAGGTCCAGAAAAAATTTATTTTATGGCACCAGCGATGTACCCAGTAACCCTGGAAATCTATTACAAGAAATGCGATGATGTAAAGAAAGATCGTTGCCTGTATGTGAATGATCGCAATTTTATCTACCAGCCAGCTATAAGTAATGATCGTGATGCTAATGCCCAACACATCTTTTACAACATTGGTAATTCCGCTGCTAAAGCTGGAAACACTGTCAAGGCCACGAATGACATGGAGACCTTTACGCCATTCCACAATTTTTTCAACAAGGAAAAAAAAGAGAAAGAAAGGAACGGTAATATTTAAAAGTTTGCCGTAGAGTTCCATATTAACTGAATCGTTACCATAAATTTAAGATTTTTCTTTTCCGAAATGCTTTTCTACAAGTTTTGGAGGGGCTGTTGTTTTCCATGCGGTTGATAGTGCATCAAGTAGCATTGATTTCTTGACTTTTTTCAAGTCAATAAAAGTGGCGCCTTTTTTACCCCAGCCACCAGGCACAGGGAAGATCACTTCTTTATTATAAGCGCAAAAGACCGATTGATCAATTGCTGAAAGCTTCACCATCACATAATTTTTATCAGCATGGATAGTAGCGAATATTTTATTCTTTACCCGGAAACTTGTAAGATCAAAATGAGGCTTCTCTTCGGTTTCGGGTAAAGATAATGCTGCTTTTCTCGCCTGCTCAATAGATATCATTTTATTCTTCTTTCAATGCAACTGCTAAAACTTTATTTCTTAAGGCACCTAATGACTTTGGAGTATTACAAAGTATCACATAAAATATTTTCTTTTCAGGTAACCAAACATAATCAGCCCTGAATCCGCCTTGTGAACCAGTATGGCCGATCATGTTTTCATTATTCGTTTTTGTTATAAACCAGCAAAGACCAATGAATGGAGGGATGCTGTCTTTCCAATTCGAAAAATTATAAACTGTTCTTGATCTGTTTGTCCACACACTGTCAAGAAAAATATTTTTCTGAATAGCCTGTTCATATTTCCAAAGTTCATTAACGCTACTCCATACACCACCATTACCTGCGGCCGCAAATGTGGGTTCTTCCCCATAATCTTTTTCAAAATAATTTTTGCCATCAAATAAATAACCATGAGAAACACCTGACTCGGGATAAGGACCATCGGTGATAGTTGAAGATTTCATTCCGGCAGGCTCCATGATATTCTTTTTGATATAATCCTGCCATTTCATGCCACTTACTTTTTCAATGATCAATGCAAGCCCATTAAATGCAGGGTTTGAATAATTGAATCTTTCTCCTGGTTGGAATTCAAGACTATCAGCTTTTTTGATCGGCGCCCAATTTTCTTCATCTTTAGCGGTTAAATAAAATACGCTGTCTCCCTGCACATTTCTAATGTCCGGCAAACCGGAAGAATGGGTAAGTAAATGATGGATCTTTATTTTTTTTGCTATTGAGCTGTCTTTAAAATCGGGAAAGTATTTATAAATATCATCATCTATCGATAGCTTATTTTCTTTTGCCAATTGTAAAATGCCAAAAGCAACAAATGTTTTGCTAATAGATCCCACATTAAAAAGTGTATTATTATCGATCGCTTTTTTGGTAGTGATATCTTCTATGCCAAATCCTTTTTCATAAATGATCTTTCCATCCTTTGCGATCAATACGGCGCCCCCGGGCTCATCAGCTTTAAATACTGAATCAAAAATACTATCGAAGTCATTTGCATGCGAAGAGGATTTGGTATTGCAGTTGTTGAATAAAGCGATGACCACAAAAAGGAAGAGAATTCTCATAAACTTATTTACTGTCTAAAGTAAAACAATATTACCTGGCGTTGAATTTTTGGATCAATGTTTTTAGGTTCGCTTTATTTTCTTTTAGCATTTGTTTCAGCACTTTTATATCAATATCACTTAGCTTTTTAAGATATAAACAGCTTCCTGCACTTGTTTTAAATTTTCCAAGACCTTTCATCAGCGAATCAAGATGATGAAAGCCGAGGCAGAAATAAACGGTCATATTTTGTTTCCGCGGTGAAAAACCGGTAACAAACCAATCGCCTTCACGACCGCTTTTGCTTTTGTAATGAAAAGTGCCAAAACCAACTATGCTGTCACCCCACATCTTTGGCTCTTCTTTAGTTTCTTTTTTCATAAGTTCAAGCAGAGTAAAGCAATCTTTTCTTGTTTCTTCGTCTTTAACAAAGCTGATAAATTTTTCAACAGACGCATCATTGACCTTTGTTTTTAATTCAGCCATAAAAGTTTTTTTTGAAGATACAAAAACCAAAGATAAACCTGAAGCAATGGAAGGTTACAAGATCATACTTCAGTGCGCCTGTTTCTTTGTTGTTTACTGGTGAAATAAGCCGATCTTTATCCTTCATTCCTTTCATCTATGCCAATTAGCTATATGATATACGGTTCCTTCGGATTATTGGCCATTGTCTTTATCATTTACCTGGTTAATTTGAAAAAGCGCCGGTAATTCTGCAGGTAGTCAAGTGCCGGTTACATCTCATCAAAGTTTCTTGTTAAGGGGTAGCTTCTCAATTTAACTTGTGGCTGATTCAAAAATTATTAATAATTAAATTTTTCGCCATGAAAAAGATCAATTATCAACCGGTACTTTTCCTTTCTTTTTTGCTCGCAATAAGTGCTGCATTATTTTCATTTTCATCTACAAAAAGTAATTTCGGCGGTGAGGGATTTGAAGTCTACCTCAACAATAAACTTGTTTTACAGCAGTATGGGAAAGACATGGACAAAATAAATAACCTGCAACTGGATCAAAGTGCAAGTAATGGCCAGTTAGCTATCCGCTATTATCATTGCGGCAGACCAGGTACAAGCCGCGTTGTAACTATTAAAGATGAGCAAAATGTTGTTTTAAAGGAATGGAAATTTGGTGATGCTAAGGATGCATCTGCTAAAGTTTCATGCAGTGTAAAGGACATTCTTACACTCCCTAAAATTAAGGCCGGTAAAAAAGTGAATCTTTATTATGCAGCGGGCGAATTGCCAAATGGAAGATTACTTGCAACACTTACTTCAGTAAATAAAAGTGCAGCTCAACCATAAGGAAGATCGTTTCAGGAAAATTTTTGCCCTCTCGCCTTAGGCGAGAGGTTTTTTATTGCCTTGTCCAGGTTTTGGTAATAGTAGCAGGCAGGCCATTTAGTGTTAATAAAAGCACTGATTGAAATTGAACGGAGGTCATATTAATAACTTTTTCTGATTCCGGGCCAAGGCCAAGAGGAGTGTAAACAAGATAAGTGTTATCAATAATTTGCCACTCTCCGGGTTTAGTAATGGAACAATTTATTTTAAATGTCCCTTTTTTGTATCCAGCAGTCGCAGTATCACCGGTAAAAGTGAACAGGTTGTCTCTTTCGCATGATGACCAGGTACTATAAATATCTCTTTCGGTAGTGCCATCATTATTCCAATCATAAGCTACATCGCAACTCAAGGCAGTTACTTTCCATGAGCCCACAAATTGTGAATCTGCATAGCCTTGTTGGTCATTATTTTTTTCGATCTTCAAATGATCATTACATGAAGTGACAAAAAAAGCTGAAGTAAATAAATATAGAATAAGGCGCCTCATATCCGGATTAATGATTCCGACAAATTTAATAAAATTAATGGCGTTAAGGAATAGATCGAGTACTTAAAATTCAAATAAAGAGAGCTGCGCTTTATTTTCTTTAAGCTTTTTAATGGTCCTTACCGGCCTCAGCTTAGGAGTGCTTTCGATATTAAAGAGTTCTGTTTCCTTGTAGCGAGAGGCAATTACAACTTTTACCCCGCCTGCATGTTGTGTAAATAGTTTATTTACGATATCAGGGTGATTATTGTTTTGTGAAAGGTGGGAGAGTATTAATACTTGCAAGCTCTCAGGTTTGTGTTTCAAAAAAAGCTCCAATGCCTGGTCGTTAGATAAATGACCTTTTTTGCTGCTGATACGTCTTTTTAAATGCAATGGATAAGAGCCATTTTCAAGCATTTCCTCACAGTAATTTGATTCAAGAAATACCGCATCGCAGAGTTTAAAATGTTTGATCACATGTTTGCATGCATATCCAATATCAGTGATCACGCCAATATGTACCTTATTGTTTGAAACTATAAAACTATGCGGATCATTTGCGTCATGACTTTTGATAAAAGGAATGATTGAGAAGGCCCCGATCGATACCGGGCTATTATGTATAAAAGAAAATGTGAGGCTTTTTTCAATTTCAAAATTACAGTTTCGCAAAGTGTTTTGGGTGATATAAACCGGCAATCTGTATTTTTTTGATAAGACCTGCAGACCGGCAATATGGTCAGCATGTTCATGCGAAATAAAAATTGCTTTTACAGACCTGATATCAAGCCCCAATCTTTTCATTCGTTTATCGGTCTCACGGCAGGAGAGACCTGCATCTATTAATACTGCTTCATTCTTATTACCGATATAATAACAATTAGCATTACTGCCTGAGTTAAGTGATGCGATCTGAAGTGACATAGCTGTAAAAATAGGAATTATGACTGTGCAGGTAGCCAAAAGCCTCATTTGGCCAAAGAAATATATTTTTTTTATTGACATTTAAATTGGCCTGGAGCCGTTGGTAGATTTCCCCAATGAGAAAGGATATCTATAAACTTTTTATCATTGGGAAATCGCTTGCGATATCATTTAGAAGTTTGCTTTTTTCATTGGCAAATACAAAATTTTAATCGTTTCAGCTTTTTGATGATTCCTTTAAGGTATTCTCTGGGTAAGGGTTTTATAGGAATGCCTATTCGGAAACACAGCTAAATACAGTTAGTTATTCATGTTATATTGAAGTTCGTTTGAGAGGAGTAAATTCAATGTGATAGTACATCTTCGATGGGTAAAAACCTGCTTGTTATTTGTTCCTTCATTGGGGAAAAAGGCAACTTTTAAGTTTTCTCAGAGGGAAAATGTGAATAGAAAAAAATTATAATCAATTTGGCGGAATGTAAAAAACTATATATTTGATACAGTAATGACTAATCCCGTTAAAAATTTTTAAATCCAAAAAATCATGGCAACAAAGAAAAAAGCACTTAAAAAAGCAGTTAAAAAAGCTGTAGTTAAGAAAGCAGTTAAAAAAGCTATTGTTAAGAAGGCAATTAAAAAAGCTATTGTTAAAAAGGCAATTAAGAAAGCTGTTGTTAAAAAAGCTATTAAGAAAAAAGTTGCCCGTAAGCCAAATGCTGCTTTTATGAAAGCATTGACTCCAAGTTCAACTTTATCCGGAGCGATCGGTGCTAGTGCAGTTCCCCGCACAGAAGCCGTTAAAAAGATCTGGGATTATATTAAGAAAAATAATCTCCAGGACAAAGCAAACAGACGTATGATCAATGCTGATGAGAAATTAAGACCTCTCTTTGGTAAAGACCAGGTTTCTATGTTTGATCTTGCTAAGATCCTTTCTAAGCATCTTAGTTAAGAGATTTACTTTATTTGAAAACGGGCTTCTTAACAGGGCCCGTTTTTTTTATTTTATACTTGCTATAAAATTTTTGTCTGTGGATATCCTGCAAGACATTTTTAAAGACTGTGGCATAAATGTTCAACCTTATGAACAGGTGCATGGTGGTGATATCAATTTGTCCTATTGCTTATTTACCTCGACAGGGAAATATTTTTTAAAAATAAATGATAAGAATAAGTATCCTTTGATGTTTACAAGAGAAGCAAGCGGCCTCAACAAGCTTCGTGAGTTTTGTACTCTTAAGATTCCGCAAGTTATTAAACTTGGCAGTTGCAATGATCAGCAATACTTGATCCTGGAGTGGATGGAAAATGGAACACCAAAAAAAGATATGTGGGAAAACTTCGGAAGGGGATTAGCAATGATGCATAAACAGCCACAGGAATATTTTGGATTAAATGAAGACAATTATATAGGAAGCTTGAATCAAAATAATGATCCGCATAATGATTGGTATTCTTTTTATACTGAATGCAGGATAAAGCCATTAGTGAAAAAGCTATTTGATACTGGTGACCTTTCTGCAACAAATATTCGTGATGCAGATCTTTTTTGTAATAATTTAAAAACTATTTTGCCCAGCGAATCTCCTTCACTTTTACATGGTGATCTTTGGGCTGGAAATTATATGATCACTTCCTCCGGCTATGCGACGATATTTGATCCGGCAGTTTATTGTGGCCACCGGGAAATGGACATTGGAATGACAAAACTCTTTGGAGGATTTGATCAACGGTTTTATGATGCATATAATGAAGCTTATCACCTGGAAAATGGATGGGAAAAACGCTTACGGATTACCCAGCTATATCCATTGCTTGTCCATGCGGTTTTATTTGGTGGACATTATATTTATGAAGTAAAGTATTTCTTCTCAACATTTCGTAATTAACCAACTCCTTTAGGGAGAATGGCTAATAAATCGGATATTGAAGTCCATAACTGTGACAACTGTCAAGATAGTTTATGAACTAACTCATGAACAGATAAGGATAAGAAAAGTAAATTTGAAGGGATAGCTAAATAAAATCTATGGAGCAGGACTTTGATAATGCAGAAACATTTGTTGACCAGGTCAAAGAATATGTGAATACCAGGCTCGCACAATTAAAGCTGTCATTTGCTGAAAAGACTTCAAAAGTTATGTCTGTTATGGTAGCTGTGGTATTATCAGCTCTTGTTTTTTTTCTTTTCCTAGTATTGATCTGTATTGCCGGTGCTATAGTTATTGGTCAATCGTTGGAAAGTTTCTGGCTCGGCTTCGTGATTGTAGGCGGAATAGTGCTTATTGCCGGGTTCATTCTTTGGATCTTTAAAGATTGGCTGATAAGAAAACCTATCATGAATGCGCTGATCAAAACAATGTTTGATAAAGAAGAAGATGAAAAAGATTAGAAACATAAAGGATCTTGAAAACGAAAAATTAAAGCTCAGGGTAAAACAGCTTGAGCTTGAAAAGCAATTGGATCTATCATGGAAAGAGTTAAGGAATAATTTTTCTATGAATAACGTTACCGAACAAAAGCAACCTGAAACCGCTTTCAATTTCAAAACAGGTAACGCATTACTAAATGGAGCTTTGAATTTCGGAGCTGTTTTTTTGAGTATAATAGCCGGTAAGACCGTTGGAAATGCGGCTGAACAAATTTTAGGCAGATTGGGTCAAAAAATTAATTCACTTGGTTCAAAATAGAAAAGATTTCAAAAAAATTGATCGATTTTTTTATTCCTGGATAGTTAGATATCCGTGAGAAATTTAAACTCTTACAGTGCTCGTGATTTGATCAGGTAGTTCTTTTTGTCTCTGTAAAAATTCATCCACCTTCAATGACAATTCCTCCAAAACATCCCTTGCGGCTTGCAGGTACTTATCAGCAGTTCGGTGAACCATCAAAACCTCGCCATAAATACTTAAGGTTATTTCGCAAGTATGGTCACTGTTGGTGCCCAGTGAGTTCATCTTTAGAATAACTTCTGCGCCATAGATCTCACTATCTCGATGATAAAACTCCATCAGTTTTTCTTTTATAAAAAGAATGATATGCTCAGGTACTTCGCTTTGCGGTGTGAAGAATTCGATAGTCATAAAGGTTTTATTTATAGGTGAATTCCCAATTGTTGGCAAATTACCCTTCAAAAAATGGTGTAGGATTGAGTACTGTCAAAGCGCTTCCTGATACATATCACTTTCTCGCCTTAATTGGTTTAAAATGAAAAATTGACACTATAACCTGAATTTTTAGCCCATTAAAAATTTACAATACCGGGTTTGTCCGTTAAACCTGAAATTTTTTCCGTTTCGGAATAGGCGGCACAGTATTTCCTGTACCTTCGCCGTCCCCCAAAATCATTGGGAGAATCATTTCAACAAACTCAAAAATCAATACAACTATGGCTAAAAAGTTAAGTGTTACCCCGCTTCATGACAGGGTAATTGTGAAACCGGCTCCTGCTGAGGAGAAAACTGCCGGTGGCATCATCATTCCGGATACAGCGAAAGAAAAACCACAACGTGGTGTTGTTATTGCTGCTGGTCCTGGCAAAAAAGATGAACCAATGTCAGTAAAAGCTGGCGACACGGTTCTTTATGGTAAATATGCTGGCACAGAGATCCAGATTGACAGTGATGATCTGCTGATCATGAGAGAAAGCGATATCCTCGCGATAGTCTAAGGAAACTTCGAGTCTTGAGTTGCGAGCTACGAGATAAGAAACTCGAAGCTCATAGCTAAAAGCTCACAGCTTGATTAATTTTTAAAAAACTTACAAACTAAATAAAATGGCAAAACAATTATTCTTCGATATTGAGGCCCGCAATAGAATGAAAAGGGGTGTTGACATCCTGGCAAATGCCGTGAAAGTAACACTGGGCCCTAAGGGACGTAATGTAGTTATTGAAAAAAAATTCGGTGCACCGGGTGTAACTAAAGACGGTGTTTCCGTTGCAAAAGAAATTGAACTGGAAGATCCCATTGAGAATATGGGTGCACAAATGGTAAAAGAAGTAGCAAGCAAAACTTCTGATGTAGCTGGTGATGGTACTACTACAGCCACTGTACTTGCACAATCAATAATCACAGAAGGATTGAAAAATGTAGCTGCAGGTGCTAACCCAATGGACCTGAAACGTGGTATTGACAAAGCTGTTAAAGCTGTTGTTGAAAGCCTTGCTTCACAATCTCAGAAAGTGGGTAATGATAGCAAAAAGATCGAGCAGGTAGCTTCCATTTCTGCTAACAATGATGCAGCAATCGGAAAACTGATCGCTGAAGCAATGACCAAGGTTACTAAAGACGGTGTTATCACTGTTGAGGAAGCTCGTGGTATCGAAACTACTGTTGAGGTAGTTGAAGGTATGCAATTCGATCGTGGTTATATCTCTCCATATTTCGTGACAAACAGCGAAAAAATGGAAGCTGAGTTAGAGAATCCTTATATCATGATCTATGATAAAAAGGTGAGCAGCATGAAAGACATTCTTCATATCCTGGAGAAAGTAGCTCAACAAGGTGCTCCATTATTGATCATCTCTGAAGATCTCGAAGGTGAAGCATTGGCAACATTGGTTGTTAACAAACTTCGCGGTACTTTGAAAGTAGCTGCCGTTAAAGCTCCTGGTTTTGGCGATCGCAGAAAAGAAATGCTTCAGGATATTGCTATCCTTACTGCAGGTCTTGTGATCAGCGAAGAGCAAGGTTATAAATTAGAGAATGCTGATCTTTCTTACCTCGGTAAGGCTGACAGAGTAGTAATTGATAAGGATAATACAACGATCGTTGACGGAAAAGGGAAGAAAGCTGACATCGTTGCACGTATCAATCAGATCAAAGCTCAGATCGAAGTAACTACTTCTGATTATGATAAAGAAAAATTACAGGAACGCCTTGCTAAACTTAGTGGTGGTGTTGCTGTATTGCAAGTTGGAGCTGCTACTGAAATGGAAATGAAAGAAAAGAAGGACCGTGTTGATGATGCGCTTCATGCAACAAGAGCTGCAATTGAAGAAGGTATCGTTCCAGGTGGTGGTGTGGCTTTTATTCGTGCTATCGAAGCAATTGACAAAATGAAAGGAAGCAATGAAGATGAGGGAACTGGTATCGCTATTGTAAAAAGAGCGTTGGAAGAACCACTTCGTCAAATTGTAGAGAACGCAGGTATTGAAGGTTCTATCGTTGTTCAGAAAGTAAAAGAAGGAAAAGGTGATTTTGGTTTCAATGCAAGAACCGAGCAGTATGAGAAATTAATTGCTGCTGGTGTTATTGATCCAACTAAAGTTACCCGTGTAGCTTTAGAGAACGCTGCTTCAATTGCTGGCATGTTACTCACTACTGAGTGTGTAATTGCTGACAAACCGAAGAAAGAAGAAGCTCATACTCACGGTGGTGGTGCACCTGATATGGGTGGAATGGGTTACTAATATTGAAGTCGGAAGTCTGAAGTCAGAAAGTCCGAAAGAAAATACAATCCCGCTTCGAAAGAGGCGGGATTTTTTTATTTGTAAATTCTTATCTTGAAAAAAACTTACCTGCATGAGAAGGCTTTTCATTTCTTTCCTGGTATTATTTGTTTGTGTAAAAACATTTTCACAAACTGATAGTAAAGAAATCCAGAACAAGGTCGACCTGTTTGATAAGTATATTCAAACTTCCATGCCTTTATGGAAAACAACTGGTCTTTCAGTTGCCGTGGTTAAAGATGGAAAAGTGATCTTTAAAAAAGGATATGGGATTACCAATATTGATAAACCACAACCGTTTACCACATCTACAATTTCTTTTTGTGCTTCTACTACCAAAGCCATGACCGCGGCTTGTATAGGTATGCTGGTTGACGAAGGGAAAATTAAATGGGATGATAAGCTAAAAGAAATTTTACCGGGATTTCGTTTATATGATCCTTATGTAAGTGATGAAATAACTATTCGTGATCTGCTCAGGCATAATGCAGGATTGGGTAACGGCGACAGGCTTTGGTTGTTTGGATATTCTTCTGAAGAAATTGTACGACGTATGCGATATATGAAACCTGCTTATTCCGTGCGTTCCTCTTTCATTTATCAAAACCTGATGTATGTGGTAGCAGGGGAAGTAATAAAGAAAGTAAGTGGCATGCCATGGAATGAATTTATAACGAAAAGAATTTTTCAGCCATTGGGGATGAGTCATACGTATACAAAATTCACTGAGGCCAAAAATGAATCGAGTGTGGCGACACCACATTTTTTATATGGTGATACTGTTGTTAAAACAATTGAAGCGATCAATTTCGGTGGTTACGATCCTGCCGGCAGCGTTGTATCCTGTATCGATGATATTACAAAATGGATGCAGTTTTTGCAGGATAGTGCCATTGTAAATGGAAAAAGATTGATCAGGGCCGAAACCTTTTCAGAATTTTTTAAACCGCAGTCGCTTGTTACCAAGGCAGAGTTTTATCCAACACAGGAAAAAACACATCCGCATTGGACAACTTATGGCTTTGGATGGTTCCAGCAGGATTATCGCGGACGTATGTTCCAATTCCATACCGGCAGTCTTGATGGAGCAGTTGCTATTTTTGGTTTTTTACCAGAAGAAAAATTTTCTATTTATGTCTTCAGTAATCTTGACCATACAGAAATTCGGCATGCTTTGATGTGGAAGGCCACTGATCTTTGGTGCTTTAATGATAATAGTCGCGATTGGAGTACAGAGTTGTTTTCTCTTTATAAAGAAAGGAGGGATTCTGCCCGCATTAAGGAAAAAGAGAGAGAAGCCAAAAGAGTAATGGGAACAAAACCTTCATTGCCGGTTGCCGGATATACAGGGAAATTTACAAACGAAATTTATGGTGATGCAGATATTATAATAAATGGAAATGATCTCACGATAAAATTTCCGAATAAGGTCAGCCTTTCATTGAAGCATTGGAATTATGATGTATTCAGAGCTTATTACAATTATGATTGGTATGGAAAAACCTGGGTCACATTTTCACAAAGCTCTGAAGGCAAGATCTCACAATTTGAATATGATGGTGCTGTTTATCGAAAGAAAGAATAGTGCCGGTAAGCTTAAAGATCTTAAGGCCTGATCTTTGTATATCGGAATTAAATGTTTTACCATGCTTCCGATTGGTGATGATGATTCCGACAGACGTTTTGCCCCACTAGTTAATTATGCATTGATCGCAATAAATGTCCTTGTATTTGTTTTTTTACAAGGAATGGGAGGCAACGAAAAATTTACTTACGCATTCTCCACTGTACCAGCAGAAATCCTGACGGGAAAGGATATAGCTGCTGGCGTATTGGAGCCTACACCTATACCCGTTTATTTCACTCTTATTACATCTATGTTTATGCATGGCGGCTGGGCTCATCTTTTGGGAAACATGTTATTCCTATGGGTCTTTGGGGATAATATTGAGAATCGCATTGGTCACATCCGTTATCTTATCTTTTATCTTGTTTGTGGAATCATTGCCTCATTAAGTCATGTCTTTGTTTCGGGCTCAGACTCATTGGTCCCCAGCTTAGGGGCATCCGGAGCTATTTCCGGAGTTTTAGGAGGGTACCTGCTATTATTCCCTTCACGAAGAGTTCGTGTAATTATGGGCCGCGGAATTACAACGGTACCTGCATTTGTTGCACTTGGTATATGGATAGTATTCCAGGTCATTAGCCAATTGGGAGTTCTTGGCGGTGATCAGGGCGATGGTGGTGTTGCCTATGCTGCTCATATTGGTGGTTTTATTGCAGGTTTAGCACTTATTAAATTGTTTGATATCGGCGTAAGAAAGGATAGCGTGTTAAATAGCTGATCAGGTTGTAATTTGTCCAATATCATCGATTCAAAACACATGATATTGCCTACCTTTGCGGCTTCAATTTTTGAAGCAATATGATCAGTGTAAAAGACCTCAAATTAGCCTACGGTAAAAGAGTTTTGTTTGAAGAAGTGAACCTCAATTTCACTAAAGGGAATTGTTATGGTGTGATTGGAGCAAATGGTGCTGGCAAGAGTACTTTCTTAAAAATCCTGAGTGGAGAAATAGAAGCGAATAAAGGGACCGTTGACATAACTAAAGGTGAAAGATTGGCTGTTTTAAAGCAAAACCAATTTGAATTTGATGAGCAAACAGTTTTAAATACTGTGATGATGGGCCATACAAAATTGTGGTCAGTAACGAAAGAAAGAGAAAGCATTTATGCTCTTGCCGATTTTACTGAAGAAGATGGAATGAAAGCTGCAGAACTGGAAGGTGAGTTTGGTGAAATGGGTGGTTATACTGCAGATAGTGATGCGGCGACTTTATTAAGTGAGTTAGGAGTATTTGAAGAATATCATCAGTCATTGATGAAAGATATTCCATCAAATTTGAAAGTTAGGGTATTACTGGCGCAAGCATTGTTTGGCAATCCTGATATTTTATTATTGGATGAGCCTACAAACGGTTTGGATATTGAAACCATCAGTTGGTTAGAGAACTTTTTGGCTGACTATGAAAACATCGTTCTTATCGTGAGCCACGACCGTCACTTTTTGGATGCAGTGTGCACACATGTAGCAGATGTTGATCGTCAGAAAGTGAAGATATTTACTGGTAACTATACTTTCTGGTACGAGAGTTCACAATTGATGGCCCGCCAGGTAGGAGATAAGAATAAAAAAACAGAAGAGAAACGCCAGGCGTTATTGGATTTCATTGCACGATTCTCAGCAAACGCATCAAAAAGTAAACAAGCGACTTCAAGAAAAAAAGCATTGGAAAAATTAACGATCGAAGAGATAGAGCCGAGCTATAGAAAATATCCCGGGATCATCTTTCAGCAACTGCGTGAAGTGGGCAACCAGATATTACAAGTTGACAAATTAGAAAAGTTTGTCGATGGCCGTACACTTTTTAAGAACGTAACATTTACAGTAAATAAAGGTGACAAGATCGCATTGCTAAGCCGTGATCCGTTGGCTGTAACAAGTTTCTTCAACATTATTACCGGCCAGGAAATTGCGAATAGTGGTTCTTATTCATGGGGCTCAACTGTTACACATGCTTACTTACCCCAGGAAAACAGCCAATACTTTGAAAAGGAAATGAACCTGATGGATTGGCTACGTCAATATGTGCCCGATCATGTGAGAGATGTGGATGAGCCTTTCTTAAGAGGATTTTTAGGGAAAATGCTTTTTAGTGGTGATGATGTCTTGAAGAAAACAAATGTATTAAGTGGTGGTGAAAAAGTTCGTTGTATGATCAGTCGTATGATGTTGCAAAATCCAAATGTGATCTTATTGGATCAGCCAACAAACCATCTTGACCTGGAAAGCATTCAAAGCTTCAATGAGCAGTGTACAGATTTCAAAGGGATAATATTACTCACCAGCCACGACCATACATTTATGGAAACTGTTGCAAATCGTGTGATCGAGCTTACACCAAATGGTATTATTGATCGCCTGATGGAATTTGACGAATATTTGGTTGATGAAAGAGTGAAGGCGATGAAGGAAGAGATGTATCGCTAAGTACTATAATTCTTTAATCATAATTTTCTTCCATCTTACTTTTATTCCACCACCATCATGAATTTGCAAAGCAATAAAACCATTGACGGTGCTGAACTTCTCATCTTTCATATTGACCATTATATGGTCATTTAGCCAGGTGGTTACTTCATCGCCAACCACTCTAAGCCTTAGTTTATTCCATTCGCCCGTTTTCAAATATTTTTCATTTTCTGCAGGCGGATGTCTCAACCAGCCACGGCCATAGGATTCATAAATACCGCCGGTATGATGATTGATCGGGGCAATCTCACATTGCCAGCCAGTGATCTTTACACCATCAATTGATGAGTGAAAGAACACACCGCTGTTTCCATTGGCTTCCTGTTTGAATTCAAGTGTCAGCTCAAAATTTTTATAAGTTTTGTTTGTTGAGAGATAACCATATTGTTTATCTGGCCCGCTTTCGCAAACAAGATCTCCATTGTCTACAAACCACTTTTCTGTGCCATTTATTTTCCATCCAGAAAGATCTTTTCCATTGAATAAAGAAACTTTATTCTGTGCGGCTGTAAGTAAAGAATAAAATAAACAAAGAACCAGTAATTTAATTTTCATATCTCAATTTTATTTCATGGAAGTTACAGATAAGTTGAATTCAGTAAAAGGCAGGCTGCTTTCATATCTTTTGTTATCTTACTTGCTTTTATGCCACAACACCAGGATTTTAAACGAACCATCGGTCTATCTACTGCAACAGCTCTTGTCATCACTACAATTATCGGCTCGGGGATTTTTATGCGTCCGGCAGAAATGGCTGCATTGCTTGGGTCACCAATTTTGATTTTTTCAGTTTGGATCATTGCGGGTCTCTTTACTATGCTTTCAGTAATGGTATTGGCCGAGGTCGCAGCTATGATCCCTGAAACAGGCGGTAATTATGCTTTCATGCGATATATGTATGGAAATTTCTGGGCTTATCTGTTTGGTTGGGCATCCTTTGCAGTCGTAAACTGTGCCGGTTCAGCAGGAATTGCGTTTATTACTTCTCAATATTTGGAATATTTTTTTAAGCTACCACGCTTCTCACCAGAAATAGAACAATCTATTGTTTTTCATATTCCATTAGTCGGTGATCTTCTTCCGCTACAGGATTTTGGAGTAAAAATTCTTACTGTCGTATTTCTATGCATCTTCACATGGGTAAGCTATCGGAGTACAAAAACGAGTGGGATATTAATGAACATTTTTTCGGCAGCAAAAGTTGCGGCGATCATTTTATTGGTCGGGGGGCTATTTATTTCGGGCAAGGGATCTTTTTCAAATTTTTTTCAATCATCTGAAATCATAAAGCCCGCAGGTTTTGCACTCGTTACGGCTTTTGTTGCAGCATGCAATGGCGCTTTACAAGCTTTTGATGGATGTAATAATATGCTTAATATAACCGGGGAGATCAAAGATCCAGGAAGGAATATTCCTAAAAGCTTGTTCATAGGGTTATCCATCTGTATTGCCATTTATCTTGTTATCAATGCGGCTATGATCTATGTATTACCAGTTGATAAAATGGCTGGCTCATCGTTGGTTGCTTCAGATGCAGCAACTGTTGCTTTTGGGGCTATTGCTGGTGGGTTAATTGCATTTCTCATTAGCTTCTCAGTAGCAGGTACGACAGCATCTAATGTATTTACATCTCCGCGAATGACATTTGCGATGGCGAGGGATGGGCAGTTTTTTAAAATGGCCGGTAAAGTGCATCCAAAATTTCAAACTCCGGGTAATGCGCTCCTGGTTCATCTTGGGTTGATGATCCTGATGGTGCTTAGCGGTTCGTTCTTTATACTGGCCGACATGTACATTTTTATAGTTTGGGTATTTAACCTGATGCTGATGATCGGCATTTTTATTCTCCGTAAAAAAATGCCTGAGAAAGAGAGACCGTATCGTGTGTGGGGTTACCCATGGGTACCCATCGTAGTAATTTTATTCAATGCCTTTTATCTTATCATTACACTGGTTGATGATATTCAGAATTATATTGAAGGTAAAACGAGATTAATGAATTCGGTATTCGGCATCATGGTAACCGCTGCAGGTATACCTCTTTACTATTATTTCCGATGGAAGTACAAGGGCAAGGCAGGTATTGATGTTTCAAACCTGATGTAGGATTTCTACGTTTTAGAAAAATAGTACGTAAGTTATAGTGTCCCTAAAACATCTTTTATTAAATTAGACTTACGAACCTCTAATCCGGTCCTATTATCCCGTTAATCCTGCTGGGAAATACCGTATCCGCAACGGCAGGTATAGTTCGCCGCCAGCGAATATTCGGGCTGAACCATAATCATCTACCAGAACAAATTAAAGACCCCGGCATTGTCGGGGTTAATTTTTTATTAGTAACCATACATGCGCCTATTTTTGCCCAAATATCTTTATGCGATATATGAAATGGGTCGGCTTATTTGCAGTAATTCTTTTGATCGTTTCTTGCTTTTTGCCTTGGGTAATTATTCCTTCAAAAAATATTGTGGTCAGTGGTATAGATTCAACCGGGACAAATTTTGGTAAGCCTGGCTATACTCATTTTCTATTAAGTTTCTTCTTTATCATTTTTCATTTTATTCCTAGGCTTTGGGCAAAGAGAAGTAATCTATTAGTAGTTGCATTGAATATTGCGTGGGCAATAAGAAATTATTTTATCATTTCAATGTGCAGGGAAGGAGATTGTCCTGAAAAACAACTTGGGTTATGGCTTGTATTGCTTGCGTCAGTTCTTATTTTGGTCGCTGCGCTATTCCCAGATATAAAATTGAAAGAAGAAAAAAAATAAATTATCCCTCGAATAATTTAGCTACGCCAAATGCGGCACCTGCAGCTGCAGCACCAATTAACATAACTCTTACTGCACCCCACCATGGATTGACGCCGGTGATCTTACTTTTGAACCATCCAAAAACAAAAAGACATAATAGTGTAACTATCACAGATATTTTTAATCCTTCAGTTGGTGAATCAACAAAGAAGTAAGGACTTAATGGAACAAGACCCCCGAATACATAAGAGAGTCCAATGTTCAATGCAGATTTTGTTGCTCTTTTAGGATCAGGTTTTTCTAAGCCTAATTCATATTTCATCATAAAATCCACCCAGTGTTTTTTATCTTTTGAAATTTCTTCTGTGGCTTTATCTTGCAAATCTTCACTTAAGCCAATGTTTTTAAAAAACTCTTTTGTTTCCTCTATTTCCCGGTGACGAAGATTCTCAACCTCATAATATTCTCTTTTTACTTCACTGTTATAGTGATCCTGTTCTGTTTTGCCAGCGAGATAACCACCAAGTCCCATTGCGATCGAGCCAGCAGCTATTTCTGCAATACCTGCGATAACAATAATATTTGTTGAGTCTACAGCGCCACTAAGACCAGCGGCCAATGCAAATGGAACTGTGAGACCATCACTCATTCCGATTACCACGTCTCTTAAAAGATCACTGCTTTTTAAATGTTCTTCTTTATGTATACGTTTATCATGATGAAGATGGGTATCCATGCTAATGTTGGTGTTTATGGTTTATCGTTTGAAGTTATGTTGTTATTTACAATAAAAAAACCGGTGAACGTTAACTCACCGGTTGATTATCCTCAGGTAAAGGATTAGTCAAGAATAGTCAGGCTTTTTCTAATTATTTCAACACATTCCATTATTTGTTCTTTATTAATTATAAGTGGCGGTGCAAATCTTATTTTATCGCCATGAGTTGGTTTTGCCAGTAAACCATTTTCTTTCAGTGCAAGACAAAGATCCCATGCTGCATCATTATTCCTGTGATCGATCACAATAGCATTTAATAAACCTTTACCCCTTACCATTGCAACATGCAGCGAGTTGATTTTTATTAATTCTTCTCTTAATAACTGACCCATTGCAGCTGCATTCTCTGCCATCTGTTCATCTTTCAATACCTGTAATGAAGTAATGGCAACTTTGCAAGCAAGAGGATTGCCACCGTAAGTGCTTCCGTGTTCTCCGGGTTTTATGACCATCATTACTTCATCATCTGCAAGAACAGCACTTGTCGGTATCATGCCTCCGCTTAATGCTTTGCCAAGAATTAAAATATCAGGCCTCACATTTTCATGATCACAAGCCAGCATTTTACCTGTTCTCGCCAATCCTGTTTGTATTTCATCAGCAATAAAAAGAACATTTGCTTCTTCACATAGTTGTTTTGCTTTTGATAAATAGCCATCATCCGGAACTAATACCCCCCCTTCGCCTTGTATTGGTTCAACAAGAAAACCAGCAACATCTTTATCATTCAAAACTTTTTCCAATGCATGAATATTATTGTAGGGAATAGAAATAAAGCCCGGCATATAAGGGCCAAAATTTTTTCTTGCTGATGGATCATTACTGAATGAGATCACCGTTGATGTTCTTCCATGAAAATTTCCATCACACACAATTATGATTGCTTTTCCTTCAGCAATTCCTTTTACTTCATAGGCCCATTTGCGGCAAAGTTTAATAGCAGTTTCAACAGCTTCAACACCTGTATTCATCGGAAGTACTTTGTCATACCCGAAAAGTGATGTGATGAATTTTTCAAACTCCCCAAGGACGTTATTGTGAAATGCCCTGCTGGTTAAAGTAAGTTTTTTCGCCTGCTCAATAAATGACGCAACAATTTTTGGATGACAATGTCCCTGGTTAACTGCAGAATAGCCGCTTAGAAAATCACGGTAACATTTACCATCAATATCCCAAACAAAAACTCCTTCTCCACGTTCAAGCACAACAGGAAGAGGATGGTAATTATGGGCTCCATATTTTTCTTCGAGATCTAAATAATATTGAGTCTTTTCTGACATATTAATTGTTGTTTCCATAAAACCTAAATGATGAATGAGAAATATAAAAAAAGGGTGACCTCCTCCCGCCGGGGAGGTGGATATCATTTTAACCTCGGTGATTGAGTAAATCGAGGTTTTGCTTCAGAAAAAATGATATGTATAAGGACTGTTTGATGATCTGAAATTTAATGCAAGATACTAAAAAAGTCGAGGCCGGTCAATTGAGACAAACAAGTAATTGATGCATGATAAGGGTTAACCGATCAGCCTGGTTTAACTTGCACGCTTAAACAATCATTAATAAAAATGAGTTATACAATACCGGCGGGCACTAGGATCGGTCATATTCATTTAAAGGTTGCTGATCTTGAGAGAGCTCTAAAATTTTACCGTGATCTTTTAGGGTTCGAAGTACAGCAATACTATGGTGATAGCGCCGTTTTTATTTCAGCCGGTGGTTATCATCATCATATCGGGTTAAATACATGGCACAGTAAAAATGCCGGACCGGCGCCAATAAATACTGCCGGACTTTATCATACTGCTATTTTATTTCCAACAAGGAAAGACCTGGCTATTGCATTAAAAAGATTAATTGATGCAAACTATCCTTTAACAGGAGCATCCGACCATGGCGTTTCAGAGGCTATTTATTTAAACGATCCTGATAGAAATGGGGTGGAATTATATTGGGATAAACCAAAAGATCAATGGCCAAAAGATGAAAAGGGAAATTTGCTAATGATGTCCGATGCTTTAGATCTGAAAGATCTGTTGCGATTAGCTGAATAAAGTTTTTACAAAATAGTTATCGGTAAATGATATTGATATGGCGTTCTCTTTTTTAAAGATCCCATAAACAGCAGAACCGCTGCCACTCATAGAAGCATAAATTGCACCAGCCCCATATAGATTTTCTTTTATGTTTTTTATTTTAGGATACTTTTCAAAAACAGGTTTCTCAAAATCATTTATTAACTCGGCTTTCCATGTTGATATTGTTTGCTGAGTTATTTTCTTTATTGATTTAATGGGTTTCATTGCCTTGATATCTGAAAAAGCCCAGGCGGTACTGATATGGATCGGGGGGTGTACAATTAGAAATTTATATTCGGAAAGATCCAGTTCTGTTTGTTCCAATATCTCTCCGCGACCTGTTGCAAAGCAAGGTTTATTTAAAATAAAAAAAGGGCAATCACTTCCAAGTTGTAATGAATAATTGATCAATTGATTTTCAGAAAGTGATAGTTCAAATTTTTTGTTCAGCAATTTTAAGGTGAATGCTCCATCTGCACTGCCACCACCAAGTCCTGCACCCATTGGTATTGCTTTGTGTAAATGCATTTGAATCGCTGGTAATTGCGGAAAATCTTTTTTCAGTAGATCGTAGGCTTTTATACAAAGATTTTTTTCAAGATCACCCTCTATCGAAAACCCGCTTGTTGAAAATTCAAGTTTTTTATTTTCGATCACTTCCAATGAATCTTTTAATTGAAGAGGGAAGAAGACTGTTTCAATATCATGATAGCCATCGTCTCGTTTGTTTACGATGTTTAATCCGAGATTAATTTTACAATTGGGAAATGAAACCATAGAACAGAACCAGGATTATGGGGATTTTTATTGGATTATGAAGAATAGCGAGAAATAATAATCAAAGTAGATAACAAAAAGTAGGCTCCCAATATCCTCATAATCTATTTCTAATCTAGCTAATCGTGGTTCTATTTTTTCTTCCTGTTATTTATCTCATCCCTGATGGCAATGGCTCGAATATAATCTTCATTTTCGAGAACCTCGTTAAGCAATGTATTCAAGTCCTCAAGACTCATCGTTTTCAGATCTTCATTACTGCCACCAGTTTCTTCTACAGGCACCTCTTTTTGTTCTTTTGATTTTTTCTTTTTACCCGTTGTTTCTTCCATCAGAATACCTGCGCTGTCAAGAATATTTTCATATGTATAAATAGGACAGCCAAAACGAACGGCCAAAGCCAATGCATCGGAGGTCCTTGAATCGATCTCAAGTGTATCCTTTTCTGTAGAACAAACTAATTTGGAATAAAAGATGCCTTCCTGCAGGTCGCAGATGATGATCTCATGTAGGTCAATACTAAAGCCAGTCATAAAATTTTTCATCAGGTCGTGGGTGAGGGGACGGCTGGGTTGCATTTTTTCCAAAGCCACGGCAATAGCCTGTGCTTCAAACCCCCCAATTACAATAGGAAGACGGCGAAGACCATTGACCTCACCCAACACAACTGCATAGGAATGTGTTTGTGTTATGCTATGCGAAAGGGCCACTATTTCCAATTCTATCTTCTTCATAATTAATGCACGAAACTAAGGGATTTTAGTTAATTGAATAAGTGGGTTGCCCGATTAAAAACCTGATAATAGACATGTAAAAATAAAGGCTGACTGGTTCCCCAATCAGCCTTTTAAAAATTGCTTCCTACTAGTTTATGCTTTTATTTTCTTTATAGCTTCGGTCATCTTTGGTACAACTTCAAACGCATCACCTACAATCCCATAATCAGCAGCTTTGAAGAATGGAGCTTCCGGATCTTTATTTATAACAACAATCACCTTACTCCTGTTTACACCAGCGAGATGTTGAATAGCTCCTGAAATTCCAATGGCAATATATAAAGTTGGAGCAATGGCAGTTCCTGTTTGTCCCACATGTTCATTATGTGGACGCCAATGTGCATCTGCAACGGGACGGCTACAGGCAGTTGCGGCATGTAAGACTTTAGCAAGATCTTCTACCATACCCCAATTCTCAGGCCCTTTCAAACCGCGACCGGCACTTACTACTATTTCAGCTTCAGTCAACGGAACTTCGCCATTTACTTTATTAACCGCAGTGACCTTTACTTTAGGAGCATCAACCGCTATATCGGTGGCAATAACTTCGGCAGCTCCTTCACCTACTATTGTTTGATAGGCATTAGGATTGAGAGCAATGATCTTTACATCTGTATTCAAGGAGATATTTGCAAAAGCTTTTCCGGAGAAAACATTCTTCTTAACCACAAAACCTTTACTTGTATCAGGCAATGCAACAGCACCTGAAACAAGACCCGCTTTCAATCTTGCAGATAATCGCGGAGCAATTGCTTTTCCGTCCACATTATTTGAAAACACAATTACCTTGGCGCCTGTTTTTCCAGCAACATCGGTGATTGCTTTTGTATAAGACTGTGCATCCAAATGATCAAGTGCCGGCTTGTTAACGTGATGAATTTTCTTTACGCCATATTTTCCAAGGGCTGCAAGATCATCTTTGGTTGTACCCAATACTATGCCTTCTGCAGTTGTGCCAAGCTGTTCTGCAACTTTAACACCATAAGTCATTGCTTCGAAAGAAGCTTTTTTAACATGGCCTTCCGCAGTATCTATAAAAATTAAAACTGACATGATTAAATTTTAAATTTGAGATTTAGATAACTTTTGCTTCCTCTTTCAATAATCTGACCAATTCTTCCACATTATCCGGCGACACAAGTTTTACACCGGCTTTAGCTGGTGGCAACTCAAAACTTGCAATTCCTGTTAATGGATCCACTGCTACTGGTTCAATTGGTTTTAATGGTTTTGTTCTTGCGGCCATTATACCTCTCATATTAGGAATGCGTTGTTCGGCTACACCTTTCTGGCAACTGACCACTGCTGGTAGGTTCACTTCGCAAACTTCTTCTCCGCCCTCGATCTCTCTTGTTACAGTTGCTTTGGTTCCTCCCAATTCGAATTTTGTTGCGAGTGAAATGTATGGAAGGTCTAATAACTCAGCTACCATACCACCAATCGATGAACCATTATAATCTATCGTTTCTTTACCTGTAAAGATCAGGTCGTAGCTATCATGCTTTGCCACTTCAGCAATTTGCGATGCGATATAAAAACTATCATGACTATCGGCATTCACTCGAATTGCTTCATCGCCCCCAAGTGCCAATGCTTTCCGAATAATGGGATCGGCATCAGGAGCACCAACTGTTACTAAATGAATAACAGTAGAAGCATCAGACTCTTTTAATTCAATGGCACGGACCAGTGAATACCATTCATCGTATGGGTTGATGATCCATTGCACACCATTCGTATCGAATTTCGTGTTGTTATCTGTGAAGGCTATTTTTGCCGTGGTATCGGGTGTTTTACTGATGCAAACAAGAATTTTCATTTAAATATTTTTCTTTGTCAAAAGGATAGTTGTTTATGCAACCAAAGCAAAGATAGGGTGTGTCAATTAATAATTATAATTAGTAATTAATAATTTTTCCAGATGGATAGAATTGAGAAAATAAAGGAGATGATGGCGGGGAATCCAAAGGATAGTTTTCTTTGCCATGCATTGGCGCTGGAGTATATAAAATTGGGGAATGATAATGATGCAAGGAAATTATTTGAATCGATACTCGAGAATGAACCGGGCTATATTGGCAGCTATTATCATCTTGCAAAGTTGTTGGAACGAATTGGAGAAACGAATGAGGCGATAAAGGTTTATGAAAAAGGAATGGAAGAGGCGAAGAAGGTCGGGGATAATCATTCACTGAGTGAGTTGAGAAGTGCTTTTGAGGAATTAACTTTTTAATTATGAACCAAACTAAACTACTACTATCAACTTTCTTTGCGTCGCACACTTGTACTTTCGGAATACTATTAAACAAATTTGGGCTTACCTCAACGATACCAGGAATTTATTAAGAAAGAAAATCTTTTCTTACCCAAAGATAAACTGCTGCTTGCTGTAAGTGGCGGCGTTGATTCTGTTGTGCTATGCGAACTATGTAAACAGGCTGGTTATGATTTTACAATTGCTCATTGCAATTTTCAATTAAGAGGGGAGGAGAGTGAGAGAGATGAAAAATTTGTAAGGCACTTAGCAGAAAAATATAAGGTTGAGGTTAAAGTTAAAAAATTTGACACTGAAAAATTTGCTGAAGAAAAGAAAATTTCAATTCAGGAAGCTGCAAGAGATCTACGTTATCGATGGTTTTTTCAATTGTGGAACAAAGAAAATTTTAATGATACACTAACTGACGATCTGGAAAGTATTCCTGGCTGGCACACCGGCGGCCCATTCAAATTTGTTCTAACTGCTCACCATGCTGATGATAATATTGAAACCGTAATGATGAATTTTTTACGTGGTACGGGTCTGCATGGTTTGACAGGCATTCCCATTTCAGGACCGTCAACTGCTCTAGCTTATATCAAGCGACCGTTACTTCCATTTTCAAAAAAGGATCTTATAGCGTTTGCAAATGAAAACAATCTTGAGTTTGTTGAAGACTCATCAAATCTTACAACCAAATACACAAGAAATCTTTTTCGTCATGAGATAATTCCTGCCATCAGTAAAGTTTACCCGCAGGTAAATGAGAATTTAACTGACAACATTAACCGGTTCAAGGAAATTGAAAAGCTTTATAAACTTGCGGTTAATGATATTAAAAAGAAACTAGTAAAAGAAAAAGGAAGTGAATGGCATATCCCGGTCAAACAATTAATGGGTTATAATAACCGGGCGTTGATCTATGAGATCATTGCTGATTTTGATTTTACAGAAAAACAAATTGATGAAGTGATCAAACTCTCTGAAAGTGTTTCGGGAAAATACATTGACTCGCCAACATTTAATTACAGGCTCATTAAGCACCGGCATTGGTTTATCATCAGCCCGATCAACTCTGCTGATTCAAGGATGATAATTATTGAAGAAAAAGATAAAAATGTTCTATTCGAAGAAGGAGTAATTGAAATTGAAAAACTTCAAACCTCAAACTTCAAACCTCAAAGCTCAAACAATATCGCCTGTCTTGATTCGAAAGAAATCAACTTTCCCTTGATTCTACGCAAATGGAAAACAGGAGATTATTTTTATCCGTTGGGAATGAAAAAAAAGAAAAAGCTTTCCCGTTTTTTTATTGACCAGAAATTGTCAAAAACGGAAAAGGAAAAAACCTGGGTCATTGAAATGGATAAAAAAATTATCTGGGTTGTTGGAAAAAGAATTGATGAAAGATTTAAAGTAACAGAACAAACAATGAGTGGTTTAAAGATCAATTATCTCCCGAATGTAATTAGCTGACTGGGGTCCATATTTCTTATTGCATCCACAAATATTTCAAGTACAGGATAATCCGAAAACGCCTGGCAGGCAATGATCGTAAATCCAACACCAAACAGAGCGCCGAAAATATGTGCCGAATGATTAATATTTCCTCCACCTCGTTTGTCAAGCCATCCTGAAACAAAGAGATAAATAATACCAAAAAGAAACCCGGCAACATAGATTGGGATAAAGAAAAGACCAAGTTTTGCAAGCGGGAAAAAAAGAATTCCAGCAAATATGACTGCAGATACTGCGCCTGATGCGCCAAGGCTGCGGTAATGATAGTTGTCTTTATTATTTATGTAAGTTGGAATAACTGATACTGCAAGCGCCAATACATACATGCCGAGGTAAACAAGTCTGCCTATTGGACCAAAAGCTTCCATGAATTTTGATTCCACTGCTTCGCCAAACAAGTATAATGAGATCATATTAAAAATAAGGTGACCGAAATCTGCATGGATCAATCCGCAACTAAAGAAACGATAGATCTGTCCGCGGCGAACTGCCGGAGGATAAAAAATAAACTGATCCAATAGCTTATGATTGTTAAAGGCAACAAAAGAAATAATGCTTGTCGCAATGATAATGATGAGTGTGATCGAGATTTCCATTCGGTAAATCTAAATTATTTATGATGATATTTTTCATTTCTTAAAATGCTGCAAGCTCTATAAACTTGCTCGGCCAATATCAGCCTTACCAATTGATGGGGAAAGGTGAGAGTTGAAAGGCTCCATATATGATTAGCTCTTTTTAATACTGCGTCATCAATTCCAAAAGCGCCACCGATCAGAAACACCAGGTTCTTTACACTTTCGTTACCTCTTTTCATAATGAAATCTGCCAGCGTCTCCGATGTAAATTGTTTTCCTCTTTCATCAAGCGCAACGAGGTAATCGTCTTTGTTCAGCCATTCCAACACAATCTCACCTTCTTTTTTCTTGAGATCCATTTCACTCATCATGCCGGAATTTTTGGGTAAAGGAATAATTGTCCATTCTACAGGATAATACTTTGTGATGCGTTTTGTAAAATTTTCCACACCTTCTTTGATGTATACTTCATTAGTTTTCCCGATGCTCCAAAAATGTATTTTCATAATCAAACCGCCGGAGGCTTTAGTGGTCTCAAAAGTATGGATGATATTCTTTAATTAAAAAAAGCGTCCGCTTATCGCAGACGCTTTTTTTAAAACATAATCAACAATTATTTTATTTCAAAGTCCTTTTTGAAAGACATAAATGTAAACCTGTAAAGCGAATTGGTTGGATCAAACTGTGTCGCTTTCATATAATGATTAAAAGCTTCTGCTATATAATGATTCTCCTCCAGCACAAAACCAAGACGGAAATTCATTTCTGCGTCGGTTTCCGTAGCGTCATGTTGTTTAACTGAATTATAAAAGCTAACATAGTTGTCTTTTGTAACATAGTGAAGATATTTCCTGTCTTGATTTTCCGGCTCACCCTTCACAGTTGCGCTCCAGTAATAAATTTTACCCGGCTGAATTAGTTTTAATAGCTCAGAAATATCAACATGCTTTTTCTTTACTGTCTTTGCTAATAAAACTTTTGTTTTGCTGTCGTCATATAGTTTAAAATCAAACTCCTCAGCTTCTGTATAAGCTTTCCAGGAGAGAGGAATGGTGCCGGAAACATAGTTCACTGAATCCAAACGCGGGTCAACCCAAACATTATTGATATCGCCACGGCCAACAGCTCCCACATTTGCCATGTAATTCTTGCGATTTTTTTCAGGGGTGCCTTTTGATTTTGTCAGCTCACTCCAGATATATTTCATATAGTTGGCGCTGACAGAACTATTATTTGTTTTGCAGGAATCTGCAAGGCTTGCTGCAGTATAATTGCCAGCTTTGCTCAATGAAAACATTTTTGTTTCATTACAAAGTAATGTGGCAAAAGAGCCAGCTGCAACCTTGATCGAACTATTGGCGTTAAGAATCGTGCCGATCTTTGCTTTAGTTTCAACTTTGTTTTCAATAACAGATACAGTGCCCTTTATGCTGTAAACAACAAACATATTTTCCTGCGCGGATATGGCAAATGGAAAAAATGCAATAATAAAAAGATAGATTATCCTTTTCATAAATTTTTGATTAATGATGTTCATGTGTTGTAGGTTCGTGTGTTGTAGTTTCATGTTTATGATGATCGTTTGTGTGATTTGTTGCGTGTTCCAGAGGGTTATGATGATGGCCGAAAATAGTCTGGTATTTATATTTTCGATGCAACCAGCCTACAAAAGCTTCGTAAAAGTATATGACATCAACCGCAAGAGCAATTACGTACAAAGTGTACTTCATGTCCAATTTCACCTCAAATTTATCGAAAACAAAGATACCAACATAAGCAAAAAATATAACCGAAAATAACTGAGCCAGTTTGGCTACAAGATGAAACCAAATATGACTTTCAAGATAATACCTGATAAAAAGAGACATGTGCACCCATCCTATCACAATTGCCATAAGCCATGCCAACCATTTGGGCATTTTTTTAATGTAATTGCCATCAAGTACCATCGAAATGATATTTGCCTGTACCACGATACCAAACATATCCGGATGTTGTTTACCATAGAACTTGTGGTTCATAGGCGTAAATTTTTTATCCTCAATGTCATTTTCATTTTCAAGATTAATGTAGCCCATCAAGACGATTTTGTCTTTGAGCAGATTACTATCAACGTTATTGTTATATAGATCGTCAGGCTCCACAACCTGGTACTTTTTTTTGTCTTCATTATTGACTGCCCTTGTATAATTTATGGTTTCGACCTCCTTATGTCTTTTTTCCAGCTTTTCATAAGCAGCATAATCATATTCTTTTACTATTGCAGTAGTGATCTGGGGATATTTTTTGCCAGCAACTTCTTCGAATGGCGCATAATAACGAATGGTGCCGACATCCTCACCAAGAAGATTTGCATAACCACGTTTTGGAAGTACACTATCAAAATTATTTTTCCTGATCGTAATATAATTGTCTAGAGTATCTGCAACACTTACCCCGACCAGGTTTTTTGTTTTTTTAAAGGCTTCTCTTAGTATTGAATCTTTTTCCGGTTCTCTTTCACCTTCAAAGTAGATATCGAGACCAATTACTCTTGGTTTATAAGCGTTCACTGTCTCAATTAAAAGTCCCAATTCTGCTCTGTCCAGGTGGCCAATATTTACGATCACGATTCTTCGGTCGTTTTTTATATGTTCATCTTTGTGAGCTTTCGCATAAGCAATATCATTAAAATCAAAATCCTTTAAAGCAAGCTTCATTGGATTCAAAACATAAAAATTTAACGGGATCATCCCGAGCAGTATCAGGAAAACAAATACAGCGATTGTAGCAAAAAAAGTATCTCTTTCGTAGAGGTATTTGGTTATATGACCAACATATCGTTTGGTGTGTCGTGCAATGTGATGGTGTAGCGCCATAGTTCGGGTAAATGATTCGCAATTTAAGTGATTGTCTGCCACTGTTTGCACACTATTTGCGTCAACAGCCGGCTATCTTGAGTGGGCTTTAAATATAAAGGGGTTTTTACGATAACTGATGGCTCAATGTCTTACTGAAAACCTGTAAATTAGCACCGAATATATGCAACGAGCCCTTTTAGCATCCCTCCTAACTATCCTTTCTTTCTGCCTTATCGAAAATGATGTGGCTGGCCAAGTTGCACAAACTTCGCAAGACACTTCAGTTCACCGCACTTTTGCAATGATCATGGGCATATCCACCTACAAGTTTATTCGCCCACTTTCTTTTGCTGATAGCGATGCCGAACTTTTTCGTGATTTCTTAAAATCGGGCAGTGGCGGTAAGCTACCAGATTCCAATATTTATTTTTTAAAAAATGAAGATGCAAAGGCTGCAAATTTTTTAGTGAAAGGAATGAGCTGGCTTCGCAATCGCAATCTTAAAGCAGGCGATCGGTTATATATCTACCTGGCAGGCCATGGCGATGCCATCAACCAGGACGAATATTTTTACCTGACCTATGATTGTAATCCTGCCGGAGATAAAAACAATTACCTGATCACAGGTACCATCCAGCTTTACAATTTAAAAGTTCGTATTGCTGAAGCTAGTCGCAAGGGTGTTGAAGTTATTTTTATAATGGATGCTTGTCGTACAAACGAATTGCCGGGAGGCGGCGAAGGTCAGCAACAATTGCAGGCCGCTATTTCTGAAAAGCAAGCCGGGGAAATAATTATGCTTGCAACAGGTGCCGGCCAGGAATCATTGGAAGATCCGCTGATCGGTAACGGGCATGGCTTATTCACCTATTATCTTGTTGATGGGCTTGCAGGTCTGGCAGATACCGAAGGCGACCATAATAATCTTGTAACACTTGATGAGTTAGAAAATTACATTGGCAAAACAGTTCCTGCCTATGCTCAGCAAAAATATAAT
>Ga0207641_10000729_pt1 | contig 35317 bp, 28 predicted proteins | sample KBSSwiS62_FD_184306 | JGI IMG/M metagenome (GOLD analysis project Ga0207641, IMG submission 184306) | Switchgrass rhizosphere microbial communities from Kellogg Biological Station, Michigan, USA - KBS Switchgrass S6-2 (SPAdes) (version 2) | ecosystem: Host-associated > Plants > Roots >... | reverse complement strand
CACCGCCCCGCCCGTGTAGTGCAGACCTACGGGGGTGCGCTCTCCAAAAATCAATCGGTTAGCCTTCAACTACCCCTCGAATCCGCGAAGAGCGGCTAGTCGGCAAGGCGAGCTGGCGACAATGCCGCTGCGGCCGTTGCGGCCGCGAGTGCACCCAAAAGCAGCTCGCCTGCCTGACCAGCACTCTGCCAACTTGCAAAGAAGCCAATTCGGCCAAGCGGCGCATGGTCAACCAGCATGGCGGTGGCACCGCCTATCGCGCCGCCAGACCTTGTAACAGACGCGCAAGAACTATCAATACCAGGGCCAAAATGCCTATGTGCAAACGGTGGAATGACGCCAAAGGCTACAGTTGAGCCTGCCATCATAAGAAACATCAGCAACAGAATGAATTTACGGTTACGACAATCGGCTATGACACCGAAATTAGCGCACCTACAGGCCGCGTGAGAAAATCAACTCCAAACGTGCCAACCGACAAGAGCAGAGACGCCATGGAGTTGCCGACGGGAAACATGATCGGTTCAATAACCTGCGCTAGGTATGCGTAGACGGCGAAGTCATACCACTTGAGCATGTTCGCAACGCAAACAGCACGCGACGGAGTTGCGGATGCGCATGCATTGACCAAACACCCGAGCGACCCAATCTGGCCGTGCCTGTGCCACTCATGTGCCGACTTTCTTCATCATGCAGGATTTCCTCATTGAGGACCGGCCGATTTCCCCAGTTGAGGACCACCTGATGGGGTCACTGGCGGAGCCGAAGGCGACGAGTCGTACGCTTCCTTTTTCTTGCTGGCAAGTTTCCGAGCTTTGACGCCCCGGTAGCTCTCGCCGGTGATCTCGATTTTCAAGGCAGCGTGCTGGAGGCGGTCCCGGATAGCATCGGCGATCACCGGATCCGGAATGACCTCGGACCAATGCTCGAGGGGTAACTGCGTCGTGAAGACCGTTGACTTATCATGCGAGCGCTCCTCCAGGATTTCACACAGATCTTGCGCCTCGGTGGAGGAAAGCTTCCGCATTCCCATGTCGTCACATTCTGTTGAGCGCAACAGAACTCGATGTGGACTAAACCGCTTCGCGGTAGTCGTGAGTTTGACGCCGTCCGTATCCTAACACCTGTGAAGTCCGTGACGTTAGGAGTCCTTTTTAGCCTCCTTGAGAAGATGGACTGGCTGCATGTGCAGCGATTTCATCTTGTTGAGGAGTCCATCCATGACACCGCTTCGTCAACGCATGCTCGAGGACATGCAGATCCGCAACTTCTCCGCGAACACGCAGGAGAGCTACCTGTTGCAGGTTTCGCTCTACTCACGGCACTTCCGCCGCTCGCCAGAAGGTTTAGGGCCGCGGGATATTCGCGACTATCAGGTCTATTTGACCAACGAGAAGAAGCTTGCACCCGGCTCGATCTCGATTGCCACCGCCGCGCTGCGCTTCCTGTATATGGTCACGATGAAGCGCCCCTGGGATGTGGCCGAGGTGCTCCCGATGCCCAAGGCACAGCAAACCCTTCCCGTCATCTTGAGTCCCGAAGAGGTGCGTCAGTTCTTGAGCTGCGTACCCCGGCGCAAAGGACGCACGATCCTCACGGTCTGCTACGCGGCGGGGCTGCGCGTCTCGGAGGCGATTGCGCTCAAGCCCAACGACATCGACAGCCAACGCATGATGATCCGGGTCGAACAGGGCAAGGGGCAGAAGGATCGCTACGTCATGCTCTCCGAGCAGCTCCTGAAGATCCTGCGGGAGTGGTATCGGTTCGCACGGCCTACCGCATGGATGTTTCCTGGTGTCATCCCGGGCTCGCACATCACGCGCGCAGGTGTCGCCGATGCCTGCGAGTTGGGTCTGAAGCGCAGTGGCCTCACCAAACCGGTGTCGCCGCACAGCTTGAGACATGCCTTTGCCGTTCACCTGCTCGAGTACGGCACGGATCTGCGCACGATCCAACTGCTGATGGGGCATCGAAGTCTGTCGACCACAGCGCGCTACTTGCGCTTGTCGATCAACAAAGTCTGCGCAACGAGAAGCCCGCTGGATCTGCTGCCACATCCGCTTCCACCATCCGAGCCAACCAAGGTCCCCGAGCACTTCTAACCACGCTCGCCCGTGGAGCGTCCGAAGCTCGAAGTGGCGGATATTCTCCGCCGCTACGGGGAGAGCTATCGTGCGGAGCACGAGGGCTCGCTCATCGCCACGCAGCGGCGCGTCATGCAGGCCATGACTGCCTGTCGTACCGCTGCGCTCGGCGGACATCGGGAGCAATGCGATACGTGCGAACATCAGCGCATCGCCTACAACAGCTGTCGCAATCGGCATTGTCCGAAGTGTCAGTCGCTTGCCCGGGACACTTGGATTGAGCGCCGTAAGAGAGAACTCCTCAACTCTCCATACTTCCACGTGGTGTTCACGCTTCCGGAGGAGATCGCGGCGATTGCGTACCAAAACAAGGCAGTCGTCTACAATCTGCTGTTCGCCGCAACAGCTGAGACCTTGCGTACCATCGCCGCCGATCCCCAACATCTGGGCGCTGAAATCGGCTTCTTCGCGGTCTTGCACACCTGGGGGCAGAACCTGGTGCATCACCCGCATTTGCATTGCGTGGTGCCAGGCGGCGGACTGTCGCTCGACGGTACACGCTGGATTGGCTGCCGCCCAGGCTTCTTCCTGCCCGTGCGGGTCCTCTCGCGCTTCTTCCGGCGCCGATTTCTGGAGCTGATCGAGCAGGCTCATCGTCGAGGTGAGCTGGAGTTCTTCTCGGCGTTGAAGGATCTGGCGGATCCAAAGGCTTTCACCCGTCATTTGGAGCCTGTGCGTCAGAAGGAGTGGGTGGTATACGCCAAGGAGCCCTTTGCAGGTCCGGAGCAGGTGTTGGATTACGTGGGACGCTATACCCACCGCGTCGCGATCTCGAACAATCGTCTGTTGGATATCGACGCCGGAGAGGTCACTTTCCGCTGGAAGGATTATCGCAATCACGACGCCCAGAAAACCATGACCCTGCAGGCCTCGGAATTCATTCGGCGCTTCCTGTTGCACGTACTGCCGCCCGGCCTTCAGCGTATCCGCTACTATGGCTTTCTCGGCAACCGCCACCGGCAGCAGAAGATCGAGCGTTGCCGACAGCTGCTGCAGATGACGGTAGAGACAGCCGAACCGCAAGATCCGGACTACAGGGGATCACCACGAAGCACTCACCGGTGTCAGTCTGCGCGAGTGTCCCGTCTGTCATCGGGGCCATATGATGCTCATGGAACGGGTCCAACCAGCCAGAACCCTACCGCCTGCGCACCGGCTCGACACCTCATGAGTCCCTGTGCCGCTCATCAATTGCAGGTGTTTGAGATAGCCATCGGAGCAATTCGAGGGGGCGCATTACACTCTTTGCTCGATCCGACTCTGTTTGAGGTACGTTTAATTCGATCGTCGGTTCTGACGGCATCGCCTCTTGGATCAACAGCACTGCATCCGACATCCTCTGTACCGCGAAGAGCTCATCGCAAGCCGGGCGCGGTGAGTTTGAGAAGAACAAAAACCCATAGCGTCAAGCGCGGTAGGCGGTTTAGTCCAATCCCTTTTTAGCTCAGCGTCGCCGGAAATTCTTCCGTTCTTCTCACGGGCTTCTTGCCGCGACGCTGACCTAAAAATGCTCTGCATCATGTTGAGCACTCAGTTACGTGGAGCAGCGGGATATCGGGGCTCATTTCCCCGTACGGAGTCGTTTTCGATCTCCACATAACTCCTATAGTCGCCGCAGCCAATTTGTTAATTCCGCGCCATCGATGCGGAGCCTGCCAGATTTTGGTGGCGCGAGGACCGTGGGAAAGACTTGAGCCAGCGCGGCGCGCTTCAGGTCCACGTCGCAACGCGCATACCTCATGGTTGTGTTCAAACTCGCGTGCCCCATCCACTGTGCTATGGTCACGAAGTCGACTCCCGATTTGAGCAGGGAAATTGCGGTCGAGTGGCGGACACTATGCGGGTGCAGTCGCTTGCTACGTAGCGTGGCCGCTCTTGAAGCACCGGCTGCCAAGTACTTGCGAAGCAGGTAGCGCACGCCGAAGCGCGTCAGCATTCCACCGTTTCGATTACAAAACACTCGTTCTGGGCCTGGCTCCATCAACTGCAACTGTCGACGCGCGAGATGCGCCTTCAGACATTTTGCGGTAGCAGGCCAGATTGGACACAGTCGCGTTTTGTTTCCTTTACCGTAAAGTCGAACCTGATATGGCGGATCGAGGCGGAGGTCTTGAACTCTCAGGTTCAAGATCTCCTGAACGCGTCCACCGGTGTTGAACATGACAGCAAATAGCGCGTAATCGCGCACTCCACCCGCAGTGTTTCGGTCGATGCTCTTGAACAAAGCATCGAGCTCATGACTATCGAGGTATTCTGTCGGTGCATGGCGCGCGCCGCGTTTGAACGGTATGGTTAAGATCGCCTGTAGATCTGCCAGATTTTCCAGGCGTTCAGAGGCCAGGAACCGTGCAAATGTGTGCAACGCGGCCAAGCGGGCGTTGCGCGTGGCAATTCCATTGTGACGCTCGCGCTCAAGAACCATCAAGAACTTCTCGATTCGCGCAACGTTGAGATCCGTGACCGCCAGCACCTCGATCGGACGACGAGTCTCGCGAGCCAAAAAACGCAGGAACAACAGAAGAGCGTCGCGGTAGCTTCGGATGGTGTGGAGACTCATTCCGCGCAGAGTCGGTAGGTATTCCTCAAAGAAGCGTTGCACCCAATATCCCAGCGTAGTCGAGAGAGCGCGTTTCATGGGGCACCTTCATCAATCAGACGAGAGAAGGTTTGACCGAAGCGCTGGCTCGCAAGTGCAGCTACCTCGGGAACAAATCGAAGGTAGTAGGCCGTCGACACGATACTTACATGCCCCATGTATAGGGCCAGTTTGGGCAGCTGCGTTTGAACATCATCACCCCGCCGGTACCACCGGAGCAGCGCCTGCAACGCGAACGAGTGCCGAGCATCGTGCACTCTCGGCCTGCGGCCCTCATCATCGTGGACGTCTGCCCGAACAATAATCCTGTTGATTGCTTGTGCGATACCTGCCCCAGTGTACCCTCGGCAGGCGGCACCGTGCGTGTTGCACAGTAGCGGCGCATCGGGACGTTGATCATAGGGTTTTGATAAACGTCGGCGAAGATAGTCACGCAGTTCTCGATGTGCGTCCTTCGACAGAGGAACCAATCGCGATCGGTGGAACTTCGACTCACCTATACGTAGCACCCCCGACCGCGTGTCCACGTCCCCGAGGCGCAAGCGCACGAGTTCACCGCGCCGAAGTCCAGCGGTGTAGAGCAACACTACAGCCATGCGCATCACGGCGGATTGCAAAGGGGAGGTCGACGACACGGGAAGTGCATTCGTGACATCCAGCATCCGCGCGATGTGCGCTTCGGTGATGAGTACTGGCTCGATGTACGGTCTAGGCTTTGCGAAGGGCAGATCGGGAACAAAGCACTGGAGTTCGCTGCGCCGACGGTAGAGACAGAACTTGCGAACGACACACTGGCGACCACGTAAGGTATTCGACGACAGATGTTGTTGTCTTTTACACCAGCGCGCGTACACCGATGCCGTCAAATCATCGGCCCTCTGCTTAACGATAAAGCGCAGAAGCTGCTCCAGGACGTATTCCACTGTCGTGTAACTGCGTCCAAGCGCACGCTGATGGGACAGGTGTCTACCTATCGACTTGGCAAGGCTCAGAGCGCCTCTTACCGTCCGCATCGAGCTCTCCCAGAGCGTTTCGCCCGCGGCAAAGGCAGGCCTACCGTACGCAACTCGGCCATATTCAACCGGAGGTAGACGCAGGTCGCTTCAAGGCTATGGTGCCCGAGACAGTCTCCGATGGCCTTGACGCCAACGCCACGTTGGAGAAGCCTCATAGCGAACGCGTGCCTCAGGCTGTACGAAGAGTATTGCTGCAGGGGCAGCCCACTCCTGTTGGCCAGTTTGTAGAAGACACCGCAAACTGCCGTGTGCTTTATTCTTCCAGCCGGATTTCGCGCGCGCAGAAACAGTTCTGGGTGATTCGTATGCGGGCGCCCATGACGCAAGTACCGTTGCAACAAATTTACCGTCCGATCCGACAACGGCAAGATGAGGTCGCAGTGTGTCTTGCGCTGTTCGACGCGGCATGTTTTCGTGTTCCAATCAATGCTGGCGAGCCGCAGGCTCGCCACTTCCGAGGCACGAAGGCCGTAGTAGGCCATGAGATGGAGCATTGTGTAATTGCGCCACCCGGCCCTCTCGGAGCGGTCAATCGAACTCAGGAGTCGTTTTACCAGCGGCCACGGGAGCGCACGAGGCGGCAGCTCTCCCCGATAGGTTCGAGGTGTATCGATGGTATCAAGTCGCTCAGCGATCAGCCCATGCGCAAAGGCGTACCGGAGGAACGCTCGCAGACGTGCCACCACATGCTGCAATGTATTGCGGTCGCACGTCCTACTCTTCTGTGACAGATACGTTTCGATGTCCCTACTAGTTAGATGTGCCGGCGACTCGCCACGCTTTAAGGTATTCGTGACGAACTCCGATACCGTGGACAAGTGCTGTGCGACGGTCACAATGCAGAAACCGCGCACATCCTCGAGGTATCTGCGGTACTCCGATTGGAACGCACCGAAGGAATCATTTGACGGCCCGCTCCTCCGCAGCCGATTCCGCGCCTGCAGATACCGCTCATATGCCCTCCTTGCTGCATCATAACCAACGGTACGCCGCTTGGACGTTAGCTTGCAGTAGCGATCAAACGACCGTTTCAAACTCTCTGCCGACCACTCCTTATCCGCCGTGGCATCGCCAAACTCCAAAGTCTTGCGGACACGACAAAGATGTCGGCAAATGAGATGGTCAGAGTAGCCGGTCTCACGCAGCCACGCTGCGAACTCCTCAAACTCGGCGGCAAGATGCGACTGCTCGTAGAACCGATGCATCTTTGGTAGCAGTTTGCGAAGCACAATGCCTCCCACCAATGCGAGCGTGCGGGAGAATTACGATACTCCAGCAAGTTTCATTTATGTTGAGCAATGTGGGCGTCCTCTGCACTGCAGATGCGGGAACCGAAAATTCCTCCACGTAACTGAGTGCTCAACATGAGTCCAGGATCAATAAATCCGGCTTTGCGATTTTGTCACGGTATCTGAGGTAGGTGCCACTGGATCTGGCCAATGCAACATTCTCCAGCCATGTTGTAACGGTCATATATAACACTGACTTTCCACACGCGCAGGCATGCAGGCCAACAGCTTGCGCAAAGAACGTCTTCCCCACACCGGTTTGACCGATGAAGAGCACAGGCCGGCCCTCGTTCAGCCACTGCAGACTGTAAAGGTCTTTGATCTGCGACTTGGTGATCGATCGGCTGGCCGTGAAGTCGATGTCCTCGAACGCCGCCCGTAGAGCGAACTTTGCAACCTTGATCCGGTGTCCGGTCTTTCGCTCCTGACGATAGTCGGATTCAGCTTGCAACAATGCATCGATGAGCTCCGAGTGCCCGGTTTGATCACGGGTCCCATTGTTGAGTGCCTGATCAAAGGCTGCGAGCATGCCCAAAGCTTCATCTCAGCCATCAGGTTCTTGGCGACTGCAATACTCATAATTTCAATTTCTCCTGAAGTAGTAGGGTAGACGCGACAGCGGCGTTCCTGTCGGTGGGCCGATCAGCACCGCCGACGTAACGCAGCATAGGTTTTCCGGGAAGGCGCACGATTTCTCGGTCACCACTGGGAGTTCGAGCTTGTTTGCGCGCTTGGGCCAGCAGCGCCTGGAAGTACGGTACGCGGAACTTGTTGTAGCGACGCATGGTAGCAATGGCGGCGGCGATCCTCACACTGACTAGCTCGTGGCCGGCCGTGTTGATCTCCTTCGTGCAGCTGCGCACGAAGCCCTGGCAGCGACGTAGATTCCCGAAGATATCTGCGTTAAACAGTTCCACGAACAACGCATTCAGATCAGGGTGGATGAAGCGGGACTGTGAGAGCAGCTTCTGCGGCGTAGCTTCGTAATATGCCTGGGAGGCCGGCGGAAAGTGCTCATCGATGAACACCCGCTTGCCATTGCGATGACGGCTGCGTGGATGGATCGCCAGGCGCTCGAGGTTCAGGAAGATCTCCACCTGACTCTCGGTGATCTTGATGCGCAGTTTCTTGTGCCGGTGGATGTGGGGCGCGTTGTAGTAATCGCCTTCGATATACACATAACAGTCTGGATGGAGCGTGGCGTCCTTCCAGTCTCCGTACTCGAGATCACCGACGGGCAGTGGCTTCAGTGCCGCTTTCTCGATCGTCTCGAAGCGCTCGCGGCGTGAGACGCCAAAAAGAGTATGGCGACTTGTGTTGATCCGCTCGTTGCATTCGGCGAGCGCCTGATTGATGTGTGCCAGGCAGGTGAAGCACGTGTTACGATGGCGAAAACGCACATAGCGCATCAGCAGTTTTACCAACCCTTCTGCGATCGCCTTATCCTTCGGGCGTCCCGCGCGTGCTGGAACTACAGCGGTTGAGTATTGACTGGCCAGCTCTGCGTAGCCCGGGTTTAGATCCGGATCGTATAGATGACATTTGAGCACGCCTTGTTTCAAGCAGTCCGGAACCGTCACGTGGGTAACGCCGCCGTAAAAGCTGAACATGCGTCGGTGCGCGGCGAGCCAGTTGCGGCTCTTCATGTCCTCGGCCGCCCAGGAGAACAACAGGTGGCTGAACCCGAGGCCCGATACAAACACGTAGGCCTTGTGGATCTCACCCGTCTTCAGGTCGATCCATTCGAGCGGGTCGCCGGCGTAATCAACTTCAACGCGTTCGCCGGGCTCGAATTCTCTCGCTGTTACAGAAGCGTGTCGATACTGGGGAAACTTGCGATAGAACTGTTTCCAGAAGTTTGAATAGGTCGTTAGGTGCTGGGCTTTTTCCTCCCAGATGAATTTCAACGGATGCCCCAGACCCAGATCGTGAATGATCGTCGGCCACTCGAGTTGTCGCATCCACAACGGATCGCTACCCGTTTTCGGCGCATCGGGGGAGCCCCGTACGCCATCGCGCACTTCACGCACGGTCTCGCGGGCACAGCCGAGCGCCCGGGCGATCTCTCGTACCCCGCGGCCCTCCGCCAGCCGCCGCCGAATCTCCTCGTACCGCCCCACCGTCATGCTTCGTAAGCCCATCGCGCCTTCCTCTTCGTGCCTCGGCACGACGGTAGCGGTCTGGGCGGCCGATAGGCCGGCATCCGGCTCCATCACCGGCTCGTGATCTGCGTTCGACATGGGTGGACCACTCCTGGCGTCCCTGGACGCCTCAAAAGAGGCTCCGCCGGGTGGTTCTCAACCCGGGAAATCGGGCGGTCCTGAACTCAGGAAATCTCTCTACGGAGTTGCCCCATTTAGCAACCGGTGTTTTTCTATCCCCTCCCAAGAGTCGTGACCAGGTGACGTTCAGGTGACGTTCGACCAGACTACTGAGGAAAAGACTGCATCTCTCTACACGGCCTTTCTTGGAAGCCGACCCATAGAGCCGGTCATCCGGGCCAAAATAAAAGTCGCGCGCTGTGACCTCATTCAGGTGTCGGCGTCACGATGAAGCGACGATCAATCGCTTGCACCCTGTATGTGCGCCAGATTTCCTGTCAGGCTCCCACAGCGCTCGGTCCAACCTCGTAATCTATCTTCGTTTCACAGTCACATCTTGCAGTATCAATCGATCAATGTTTGCTTAGGCGCCCTGCGGCGCATACCGCTTCCACGCGTCTGGGTCGTACGCCTCTCCTTTGGCAAGGATGGCCCATATCATCCTTGCGTGTTTGTTCGCGATGGCCACCAGAGTCTTGTAAAATCCGAGTCGCAATCGCGCCTCTAGCATCCAATGCTGCAATCGCGTGCGTTTCTCCGGTGGCCTCCTCATCGCCGAGATGAGTGCCGAGCGCGCTCCTCCGGTGAGCAGCCCCCGCAGATACGTATCCCCACGTTTGGTTATCTTGCCCAACATGGTTTTCCCGCCGGAGCTGGACTGCTTTGGCACCAGGCCGAGCCACGCCGCCATCTGACGACCATTCTTGAAGTCCCAGGCGTTGCTGATGGTGGCTGTCACAGCGCTTGCGGTCATCGGCCCTACGCCGATGATTGCCTCGATACGCCGTGCTTCCTCACTTTGATGGGCGTGTGCACGGATCTCAAGTTCACAGACCTCTATGCGCTTCTTGAGATCGCACAGCTTTTCTCGTGCAACAATGAGAAGGGAGCGCATGCGGGTCGGCAGGGTCTCGCCTTCTAATAGCCGGCGCGGCAGACAGCGCTTCAGCGCCTCCGGCGATTGAGCTAACCAGACACCGAACTCAGCCAGCAATCCACGCATTCGGTTGATAAGCGCAGTGCGCTCATCGCTCCATCCTCGGCGCATGCAATGCCACGCAAGTACGGCTTGCTGGTCGACGGACTTCACGCCAACGAAGCGCATGTCGGGCTGTCGCACGGCCGTGAGAATGGCCTGTGCATCATTGCGATCATTCTTCGCTCCCTGACTCTTGCGAAAGGGCTTCACGAATTCTGCGGCCATCAATCGCGCGGTGTGACCCAAACTCGTCAAGCGCCGTCCCCAGTGATGTGCCGATCCACAAGCCTCCATGCCGAACGTGCACGGCGGTATCGTCGCAGCCCACTGAGCAAAGCCGCTGAAGCTCAGCTGCTTGTAGAACAGCACGCGCCCCTCACAGTCTCCAGCACATACCACGATGACGGCTTTCGCGAGATCGACGCCCACAACGGCAATCTGGTTCATGAACTTCCTCGGGTTACAGAAGCGACTCGATAACCCTGCAATCTTGGCAGGGCCGGCAACTCCCTTCTATTCAGCTGGTCCTCAACCGAGGAAATTCGGTGGGTCCGAACCCAGGAAATTCTGCAATCAATTGATCGGCCTGTCGAGCGCTGCGAGAGAGGTCCATTCATTGGGCCGATGTGCATGGTTAATCGAGCGCGGTCCGCAGACCACGGTGGGAATGCCTCGCCTCTCAAAAATGCCTGCTTCGCTGCCGAAGGGTAGTGTTGTGATAGGCAGACGGGCGCCTAATCCGGCTGGCGTGCAATTCCATATCCTGCTCGCTAAGCCGGCTGGTGAATTGAGGAACGTCGAGCTCCGTCTCGTTGGACACTTCCAACGCTGAGTAACGCGATCCGCTCAAGTGGTCCTCGACCGCATCGCGAACGAAGGCAATGTGTTCCTCGGTCGAGGTTCGATATTCCCAGCGGGTGCCGCAAAGCTCGGCAACGATGTTGGGAGCCGCGCCGCCGGCGACACAATCTACATTTAGGGTACATCCATGCCTAGCAACCTGCGGCAGCCTAGGCGTTTCACCCAGAAACCTGATGAATGCGGCTGCGGCATCGATCGCGTTGACGCCCAAAGACGGATCACTGGCATGGGCTGCGACACCTTTGAACTTGGTATTCTCGACTGTCACTCCGTTATGGGACACTCTGATGCACATTTCCGTGGGCTCTCCTTGATGACGGAGTTGCCACCGATGGCTCCAGACTTGGATGTCTGGGCGCAGGCGAGCGCCCATCGGGACTGCCACGCGCAGTTCGAGAAGAGTCTGTACTCGGTGCCGTTACAACTCGTGGACCAGAAGCTGTGGCTGCGTGCAACCGACAACACTGTCACCGCATTTAGGGTCATTATCTGGCGGCCACTCACCCACGAGCCCGTACGATCGGTACACGGCGCACGGTCACTATGCTTCGCCGGCCGGGCGCACCGCTCACTGGTACTTCAATCTGCTCCGACCGACTTGGACCGGCAAGCGCCCGAACATTGAAATTGCTCGTTCGCAGCCCGATAGCTTCTTAAAATCCAACATGCAGATCCTCTCGTTCAGCGTCGACAGCACTCTGCGGGGCAAAGACGCTCAAGACTACGCAGTCCGCTTCTCGATCAATCTCCAGCCGCCGGGACCGCTGCCACGAATCGTTAACACTTTTCCACCCGTCCAAGTGTCACGACCACGTGGAAACGTGTTCACGTTGCCATGGATTGGGCGTTCACCATCCCGTGGAAGCCCTGTTCACCATCGCGTGAAATTCGCCTCCACCATCTTTCGATTTGCTCGCGCGCGTCGTTGGTCAAGCGAAACTGGTGGCGGTTCCCTGAGAATTACAATATCCAGTGACGGAGCGATGAGGCCGGAACGTCGCCAACTGAGCGCAGATTCAACGTACTAGGCTGTTATCGGCCGCCGCGGCCACCGCGGTCTTTTGCTTTTCTGGCAGTAACAGTCGATGCTTACAGTTGCCAGTTAATACCTGCTACTCACACCTCGTCATGTGACAGCTGCCCTTGACTGAATTTCAAAATCCACAGAAGGAACACGGGAATGGCCAATCTATATCGGGAGTCGATTGAATCTACTGCGCGCCCTTCTGAGGTGCACGGGTTTGACGAGTTTCGCCGGGTCACATGCCAATTCAATCAGACGGCACGAGAGTTTCCGCACAATAGGTTGATTCATGAACTATTCGAGGAGCAGGTGGCGCGCAGCCCGCATGCAGTTGCTCTGCGCGGTGGAGGTAGCGATCTGACTTATCTGGATCTGAATCGCAGCGCCAACATTCTGGCGCGCCGATTGCGACGTGAAGGAGTCCGGATCGGCGCGTTTGTGGCACTTGTGATGCCTCGGTGTGAGCAGATGGTCGTGGCACAGATCGCTGTGCTTAAGTGCGGCGGAACATACATTCCGATTGATCCTGAGTTCCCCCTCGAGCGACAGGCATTAATCATCAAGGACTGTGCTGCACGACAGATACTGCTACTTGACCGAAGCAAGATGAGTGCCACGAACACCCACGATGTGAATGTGATCGACTGCACTGAGGTTCTCTCATGGGAAGATGACGGGACAGACTTGCAACTGACGGTTCCGGATTGTCCGGCCTACGTCATGTATACGTCAGGTTCAACGGGGATGCCGAAAGGAGTCGTTGTCCCGCACCGTGCCGTAATTCGGCTTGTGATTAACTCCGGATACGTTTCCGTGAATTCCACTGACTGCATTGCTCATTGTAGTAATCCAGCGTTCGATGCATCGACGTTCGAGATCTGGGGGGCCTTGTTAAACGGAGCGAGTCTATCGATCGTGCCATCAAGCGTCTTGCTGGATCCAAAGAGCCTGGGTGCGCTGATTGAGCATGATGGTGTCACCATGATCTTCCTTACTACTGCCCTGTTTAATAGGTACGTTCTTTCGGCATCTGAGATATTCAGGTCGCTGAAGCATATTCTGTTCGGCGGAGAGTCAGCGACCCCCGCTATCGTTCGACGATTGCTGCACGATGCACCATCCGTGAATGTACTGAACATGTATGGACCCACAGAGGCAACAACATTTTCGACCTCGTGGCGCGTAACTAGCACCGATAGCGCCGAAGACGTCCTGCCGATAGGAGGGCCGATTTCCAATACCTCTATATACATCCTTGACGAGGATCGAGTTCCGGTGCCGGTTGGAAAGGAGGGGGAAATATATATTGGGGGGGCCGGTGTGGCCTGCGGTTACCTGAATCGCCCGGAAATGACGGCCGAGAGATTTCTGCCCGATCCCTTTGGCGAAAAGGCAGGTGACCGAATTTACAGGACGGGAGACATTGGGTCTTGGTTACCAGATGGGAAGATTGTCTTCATCGGTCGCCGCGACCATCAGGTTAAGGTGAGAGGTTTTCGCATCGAGTTATCTGAGATCGAGACAGTGATACTGCGGCACGTCGGTGTCAAAGAGTCCGTTGTTACGGTTCTTGAGGATAGCGAGGGCGAGAAAAGATTGCTGGCTTACGTCGTCCCAGACATCCAGAGGCTAAAGGATGCGGAGCGTCGGTCTGCCACAGGGCTGGCGTCTAGCCTAGTGAGTCAATGGAACAGCATTTATGAGGAAATGTACGCCGCAGGTAGTGATGAGCCAAGCTTCGTGGGCTGGAACAGCACGTATACAGGTCAAGCGATTCCGGATAACGAGATGATGGAATGGCGAGACCAGACTCTGACGCGAATCCTCGCGCTGCGACCGAACAGAGTACTTGAGATAGGCTGCGGTGTGGGCTTGTTGGTCCAGCATCTCGCGCCCTCCTGTGAAGCCTATCTTGGGACCGATTTTTCTCAGGAGGCACTTCGGCGGCTGTCTCATTATATTCGGCGACGGCCGGAGTTGCGGCATGTCGAGTTGCAGCACTGCACTGCGCTTGAGTTTGAATGTGTACAACCGAAATACTATGACACAGTGATTCTGAACTCTGTCGTTCAGGCGTTTCCGGATATCGACTACTTATACGCAGTTCTGAGCCGCGCAATGGACTGGGTAGCGCCGGGAGGCAACATCTTCATTGGGGATGTGCGGCACTATGGCCTGCAAAGGGTGTTTCAAGCTTCTGTTCAGCTCGAAAAAGCCGAGGGCGGCTTGAGCATATCGGAACTGAAGCATCGTATTGATCGTGCGATCACCAGGGAACGGGATTTGCTTGTGAGTCCGCCCTTTTTTGAAAGGCTGAGACAATCCTTTCCGGGCATAACCGACGTCCGTATCATGCTGAAGCGAGGCTCATCGCTCAACGAACTCACGCGCTATCGATATGATGTGGTACTGGAGGTGACTGGAAATCCTTCCTATATCGAAGAAACGAAAATAAACTGGGAGCCAGGGGAGGCTGGTCAGCAGCGTATCGGCTCTTTGCTGAGTCAAAGGCCCGAATGTCTCCGAGTTTGTGGAGTACCTAACAGGCGACTCAACTCTCACTTACAGCTTGTTCGATTACTCGATGGTGGCAGCAGTGAGCTTGGTATGGACGAGTTGCGAGCGGCCGTAACTGAAGAAACGTGTGAGGGCGACAATCCGGATGCATTTTATAAAATTGGCGAACGGCAAAGCTACGATGTATCAGTGAGTTGGAGCAGTGGGTGCGATGATGGAAAGTTCGATGTCCGCTTTCTGGACAAAGACCTAGCGAAAAGAGGTTACAAACCGAAGCCCGCAAGCGAAACGAATCCACTCCCGAGCTTCGGAACGTACGCAAATGATCCCACCGCTGAAGGGGTGAAAAGTCGTCTTATAAAGCAGCTGAGGGAGCAACTTCAGAAAATGCTCCCAGAGTATATGGTTCCTAGTACGATGGTGCTGCTCGACAGGCTTCCGCTTACCAGCAGCGGCAAGCTGGACAGGAAGGCACTACCCGTGCCGGACAGTCGTTCCGATCTGCGCAAGCCGTACGCGGCACCAAAAAGTCCAACTGAAGTCGCACTCTGCGAAGTGTGGAGAAGAGTGCTGAATCTTGAGCACGTTGGTATAGATGACAACTTTTTTGAGTTGGGAGGGCACTCCATCCTCGGCATGGAACTCGCCATGAGGGTCGCTGAGTATCTCGACTCCCAAATTCCCGCCCTGGCGGTATTTCAATATCCGGACATCAGAAGCATGGCTGATCTGCTCGACTCGCAACTGGTGTCTGCATCGCCAATTACGGCAGAGCAATCGCAGGCAACTGAGGTTGTTATCTAGGGGGGGGTATGATCGAGCCTGAAACTATACTCGTCTCGATGTATGAGAGCGGAGTTAAGTTGACGATTTCTGACGGCAACATTCGTTGTCACGGCGCCCTCGCTCCAGAACAAATTGGAGAGCTGCGCAACTGTAAGCAGCGGATTCTTGACTCAGTCACCTCGATGTTCCCGGGTACACGGACTGAGAGTACCTCGATGCAAACCGTAGGAGTAGGCTTGTTAACGCTGGCGCCGCTGTCGTTCCAACAAGAGCCGCATTGGAAATGTGTTAGTGAGGGCAATCCATACTACGGCTTTGAGACGTTCGCGATTCGGTTAACCGGGAGGCTGAGTATCGAGCATCTGATTGCCGCCCTGCGACTGATTGTGCAGCGGCATTCAATTCTGAAATCGCGAATCATCTCCGTATGCGGAGTGCCTTGGCAAGCAGATGATGGGTTCGTCTGGAACGGGCTCAACGTCGTAGAAATCTCAGGGGGCTCCGTTGAGTTTGAAAGTCGAGTCACGGAGAAGGTGAGGGCCTTATCCAAGCGTCATGTCGATTGGGTGCGTGGTCCGTTGTTTGATGCGGCTTTATTCAAGCATACCGAGCGAGATCATGTGCTCGGAGTTTTTGTAGATAACGCCATTATCGATGGACTGTCCATGGCGATCTTCTTTCGAGAGTTGTGGCTGGCCTACACGGCGCTACAGCGAGGCGAGCAACCCTTATTCGGTTGGGAGCCAAAGCAATACGTCGAATATGCCTGTTGGCAGCACCGCGCGTATGTAGACGAGAGGCAAAGAAAAGAAAGTTATTGGGCAGCCAATCTCGAAAGGGCGATGGCCCTCCGATTCCCCGTAGATTGCGGTGGGAATCGCGTTGCTCCATTTAGCGCCGGTCAGAATGTAATCATTCTAGGTAACGAACTAACTGCGGACATACACGCCCTGGGTCGACACCAGGAAGCTCCCGCATCGGTAGTTGTGTTAGCTATGTACTTCGCCTTGCTATCGAAATGGTGCAATCAGCGAGATATTACAGTTGATGTCGTGATCGCTGGAAGAACCATGGCAGAGTATATCGCAACAATTGGCTTCTTCGCGCAAGTAGTGCCGTTGCGGGTCACTCTAGGTCGGCGAGAAACATTTGCGGGGCTAATTGGCCGCGTTCGGCAGCAACTAGAGTCCGCGAACGCTAATTTGGATATCCGGCAGGCGGGTATCATTCCCGAGGAGCTAAAGAGTGGCACTCGCTTTAATTGGCTTAGCGAGGATTTCTGGACCGCGTATGAAGACTTGGACTTCGGGCGGGTCGGGATTGATGCACCCGAACTGTCTCCAGAGCCATCTGGGCTAGACGGCCGTCCCCTTGCGATCCGTCCATTTCTTGGAGAAGGGTTGCAAACGCAGATGTCAAGCGTCGACGTCTCAATCCTGATGAGGTTTGCGTACTCGGGGAAAATGATAGTCGGATTCATTTACTACCGAGCCGATATGTTTCGCGAGGAAACAATATCTCAGTTCGGAATGGATTTTAGAGAATTGGCTGAGCTGATGGTCCAGACTCCGGGTGTCCAGCTGTCGAACCTTCGAACTAGTAGTGGTCGACAAGTATTCACCGCAGATGTTATGTAACTGGATGGTGAACTCACTTTTAGGATGATCAAAGAGCATGGGAGTATCGTGTCCACTTAAAAATGTCGTGGGGCCTTCGTAGACCTTTCTTATGATCGGTCGGAAGTTGCTCATCGATTCACCATCGTGAGGGGAACGCTATGATTATCGCGTATTTCAATCGATAAACCCGACAGGCTGCTAGTCCAACCAATATCACGCGCGTTCAGGCGTTTCCCGCCGATCATTGTCCTACGGGTTTGAAGTTCTCTGCTTTGCTCGTGTCGCCTCTGCCCCGGTACATCGCCCAGAGAGGATAGGGATAGAGGGGGCGTGTGAAGCTGATAGGGGTCTCCGGCCGCAACGGAAATTTCAGCAACCACGGGTTGTCTGTTTGCACGTGCGCTCCAATCATCATGTCGGGCGCTTGACCCCGCTCCACCCATGCTTCCATGTAACTCAGAAAATCGACGGCAAATGGCCCCTCTCCACCCGAGCAATGATTTGCTCCGGGTATCATGAAAAGACGAAAAAAGTCTCGCGTGGCCGCAGGTCCTCCCATGGTTTTTTCCACTGTGTCATGGTAGTCGATGACTCGTTTGGGCAGAGACCACTCATTCCAACCGACGTACAGCATTAGTTTTCCACCGGCATTCTTAAACATACGCAGATCCGGATTGTTGTCATTGACCAGAGATTCCTGCATGCCGTTGAAAAACCGCTTGTAGTCGCGGTCGAAGTCGAAATCGTTAAGATCCCACTGAAATCCGGCTGGCGGGATGACCATGCCGCGAAAGTACGCTTTGGGCCATCTTTCCAACCCCCCCAAGTAGTGGTTCCAGAGGTGCTCGGTGCCTGGCACCGAGCCGCCCGCTGAGAGCTTCACGCCCGTGGATGTCGTGGGGCCTTCGTAGACCTTTCTTACCGCCTCGATCTGGCGATCGGTCAGACAGACTTCTTTCCTCTGTTCTGAACATCGCAATACCGCAGGATCGAACCGACAACGTAACGGGTTGCCGATCAGGCCATCTTTGACCCCATCATCCAAATCGCACCGTTGCAGTACGGCTTGCCGTACCATCTGGAAATCCTCCTCGCTCAGGAGTGGTTTGCCAGTCTCGTCTTTGAGCGCCCGGCTTCCCCAAACAAGCGTCATTGTGGAGATGGTCTCGTCGATCCAAACTCCTGCCGCAATAATGCCGTTAAAGTCCCATGGAAAGCGCTGTGCTTCGACCAATGCCTGCCGGGAACCCGTAGAGCATCCTTGGAAGTAGGAGTAATTCGGCGGTCGTCCATAATAATGTTCCGTGATGGCCTTACCTGCCACGGCCGCAACGTGAGCGGCTCGATAACCGTAATCCACCATGGCCTGCAGGTTGTTATACGCCCATAACCCACCGATTCCCGTGTGCCCCAAGTCTGTAACAATGCACGCATAGCCGCGATGAGTGGGGCACCAACTTGCAGCGACCTGTAAACTCAACTCGCCGCCCTCGCCCCCCGAACCGATCTCGATGAACTTGCCGTTCCAAATATCGGGTAGCTTCAGTTCAAAGCCAATCTGAGGCCATATGTATCCGCGCACTCGGCAGTGGCTGGGCTCGTCACCGCTGGGCTCTATGAGCTCCGCGCTACTGATTTGTGTGGGCGCGTCCTTCATGTCTGTAAAGACACTCGCAGCCAACGTCTTGCACATATCTGCCTGCGTGCTCATCTCCTGCCCATCCCGAGCCCAGCAAGAACATACGCCCCAGAACATTGATCCCCATATCACTAGAATCCATATGAAATACCTAGGCGTTGATTTCACGGCCCGGGATTGTGATTCACTTCTGCCACTCATTCGCGACGCATGTGTGAAATCGCATCCGAAATTCGCCCGGAACAATGGCGACATGCCTGCATAACAGCACCCTGAGCGCACACTTGCGCGATCATGAGAACCGAAGCCACAAACTCACTATTTGCTTGTTCTTCATACCAGCTTCTCCACCGTCATCTCGCTGGCTACCGCAGATATCCACCACCGTTCGCGGCGAGATCCGCAAGCCAGATTTACGCAATACATCGTTCGCGATTCGCATTTCAGTCCACTGCGAGCGCTCAGGCGCCCTCCGCCCTCCTCAGCTCACGCACGTCCGGGCGATCCTAGTCGCCAGGAATTCCGCTACAAAGTCAGAAGCCATCCGCTACCGACAGTCGTCTACGTTTCACCATCGCGGATCGCCACGTCATCTCTAACACTGATCGACACGAAAACATCATCCGTTGCCCGATAAGTGATTTCAGCTTTCCAGTTGGCATCGCCGTCTTCGATCGACTCATCGAGGATGCATCGCCAAATTCTTTCCACTGACACAGTGACGAATGGCGCTTACTTAACCGTTACGCGCGGAGCGGCGAAGCCCAAGGTGTTGAAGGGGAAGTGGACTCGCGCAATCAAGCGCAAACTGGACAGGCCGTCGCGAGACGTAACCATTAGGGGATCATATTCCGTGGCCGCGGGATAATTGATTGCTGGCAGATTAGGTATCCGAATTAGTTGGCTGCTATCGATGCGGCGGAAATCCGTCTCCAGGGAGGGCCCAGGCAGGGTGACCAGGCCGCACAGTGTGGTCATCAGCGACCACACTCCGATCGCGATAGCCACCATGTTGCGACGACTAGTGGCCTGTAACAACTGATTCTGTACTGATATGTCGACTCGGGTCAGCATACTTCCACTTCACAGTTCGAGGCGCCGTGTGAAGTGCAGATGGACTTTCGGATGCGCTGTCAGAAAGTCTTTGACCGGATTGCTTTTGTGCGCCGAGAGGTTGTTGGCGATCACGTGAATCTCTTTACCGCGCAGCTGGTTGATCACGATGTCGGTGAGGAATGTGACGAACTCGGCCGAGGTGTGCCGCGCCGCGGTTTTGCCCAGAACCTCACCGGTCTTGGTATTGAAAGCGGCATACAACGACAAGGTGCCGTGACGAAAATACTCAAAGCCGTGCCCTTCCGCATGGCCCGGGGAGACTGGCAGCATCGGGTCCTTGCGATCCAAGGCTCGGATCGCAGTCTTTTCATCCATGCAAAACACTGCGGCATGCGCCGGCAGGTTCAGATACAGCCCGAAAATATCGGCGGCCTTCTTCTCGGAATCCGGATCGTTCGAGGCCATGTAGGGTGCAAGGCGATCTCGACGAGGAAATTTGGCCTGTTTCTGAAGAGTTCCGGGCGAGATCCTATCGCCGCGCGCACGGCAGAGTTTGTTGTGCGTGTATGCTGGCCCAATAGCAATAGGGCCTGCATTCTTCGCACAGCCTGCGACGATCACGAGGGGCCAGCACGAACAGGGGGTCAACCGGTCATGAAATCGCACGCGCAGGTCGTGGTCATCGGCGGTGGTGTCGTCGGATGCAGCGTTCTTTATCACCTCACGAAACTTGGCTGTACAGATATTGTATTGTGCGAACGCAAGGAACTGACCGCAGGTTCCAGCTGGCATGCGGCCGGCGGGTTCCATGCGGTGAACGCTGATGTCGGCGTTTCTAGACTTCAGGCGTACACAATTGCCATGTACAAGGAGATTCAGGAACTCTCCGGACAAGATATCGGACTACATCTCACGGGAGGTCTCAATGTAGCCGCCACACGAGAGCGCTGGGATTTTTTACGGGCCGAGTGGGCTCGACACCGCGTTCTCGGACTCTCCACCGAACTCGTAACGCCGGAAGAAATCCGCCAGCTCTGCCCCATCATGGATACGAAGGATGTGCTGGGAGCTATCTATGACCCGATGGAAGGTCATCTTGATCCCTATGGCGCCACCCACGCATACGCTAAAGCGGCGCGCAATGAAGGTGCTGAAATCCTGCGCCAAACACGCGTTGTCGAACTCGTCGCTGTGCGCAATGGCTGGCGTGTCGTTACTGAGCAAGGGACGATCGAAGCCGAGCACGTCGTCAATGCGGCCGGTTTGTGGGCGCGGGAAGTTGGCAGGATGGCAGGCGTCGATTTGCCCCTCGTGCCAATGGAGCATCATTATCTGCTGACAGATGACATTCCCGAGGTTGCAGCCGCAGGCCGTGAACTACCGCTCGTGCTCGATCTCGATGGCGAGATCTATCTGCGGCAGGAACGCAAAGGAGTCCTACTCGGCGTATACGAGAAGGACGCGACGCCATGGGCCCTAAAGGGAACGCCGTGGAACTACGGCGAAACCGAGCTGCTACCACCCAATCTGGATCGGCTGGAGGCTTCGCTTGTCAAAGGATTCAAACGCTTTCCGACGGTTGAGGCCGCTGGCATTCGCCGGATCGTGAACGGCCCGTTCACATTTACGCCAGATGGCAACCCCCTCGTCGGACCCGTTCCGGGCGTGCGCAACTACTGGGCAGCATGCGGAGTCATGGCCGGGTTCGCGCAGGGTGGCGGCGTCGGTCTTACGCTCGCTCAGTGGATTATGCAAGGCGAGCCGGAAGGCGATGTCTACGCTATGGATGTCGCACGCTTCGGGTCCTACGCGACTCGAACGTATACACGCGACAAAGCCAGCGAGTTCTATGCCAAGCGATTCCAACTTGCGTATCCCAATGAATATTGGCCCGCCGGTCGTCCATCGCGAACGTCACCTCTGCACGATCTGCTGCGCGGCGACCATGCGGTATTCGGGGTTAGCTTCGGACTGGAGGTTCCTCTCTACTTCGCGCCGAGCCGAGCCGAGGCTAGAGAGAGTCCGAGCCTGCGCCGTTCGAACTCCTTCGAATGCGTGGCCGGCGAGTGCAAGTCAGCTCGTGCGGGCGTAGGTGTTATTGATGTGTCGTCATTCGGGAAGTACGAAGTCTCCGGTCCGCGCGCTGAGGCAGCACTCGACAAGCTGCTCGCAGGCCGCCTTCCATCGGTCGGACGCATTCGAATCACTCCAATGCTGGCGCCTTCCGGTCGATTGATGGGGGATCTCACAACGATGCGCCCCAGCGATGGCCGATTCGTGATATTCGGGTCTGGGTATCTGCAAGCTTGGCACATGCGTTGGTTCGAGGAGCATCTTCGCGGCGAGGGGCTCAGCGTTAGAAACGTCTCGAATGAAATGCTAGGGGTCGCAATCTTCGGGCCGAACGCACGCGCTCTGCTCAGCAGGCTTACGTCCGCAGACGTGAGTAACGAGGTCTTCCCTTTCATGACGGTACGCGAAATGGACATTGGGTTGGCCCCCGCACAGGTCGGTCGTCTGTCGGTAACCGGAGAGTTGGGATATGAAATCTATGTGCCTGCGAATTACTTGCGTTCAGTGTACGAGTGCCTTCTTGCACAGTCGCAAGATCTCGGCCTCACCAATGTCGGCCTCTATACGCTCAACAGTCTACGCCTAGAAAAGAGCTACGGAATTTGGTCACGCGAATTCAGCCGCGACTACACCCCCACGATGGCTGGCATCTCTCGGTTCATTGCCTATGACAAGACAGCATTCATAGGACGTGACGGAGCGCTTCGTGATCGAGATGCACCCCCACCACGGCAGCTTGTGACTTTAGACATCGAGGCATCGGACGCCGATGCGTGGGGCTTCGAGCCGATCTGGCACGGCGAAATGACGGTCGGTTACGTGACATCCGGCGGGTATGGCCACTGCGTCGGCAAGAGTCTGGCAATGGGATATCTGCGCTCCGATCTCTCCGACCCACACGTTCCTCTTGAGGTATCGATCGTCGGTACGCGTCGAGTCGCGCGCGTGTGCTCCGAAGCGGTATTCGATCCGACGGGAGCACGGATGCGCTCGTGAATATGAGCACGTCAGCCCTTCTCCTATACTGCGTTACTGTGAACTCACGAAATTGATTGCACACGCGGTGACCCATTACTTCTTTTTTTTTTGTTCGAGTTGATCGATTCCCATAACAGCGAGCCGGATACGATGATGTGCTCTTGCTGCGGAAGAAGCGAAAGCGCCGGAGAGAACGTGTTGAACTTGGCAGTCATGATCACAGAACGCTTGGAAACACAGTTGGAGATGCGACTCAGGATGCTGCTGGATCACGATATCGGCCTGCCTGGTGACTGTTGAATTGTCCGATGTGCCACAGCATGGCGCCGCGTGCCCGATCGATACCTTTAATGTGTCACTGCTCATGGTTCGGGACGGTAGCGTGCTGCGGTCTTTCACAACGCCTGCAGCCACCGCGGTGCGAGATTCGTAAACGAATCATGCGGCGGACGCATTCGCGTCATCTGCCCGTACCACGGCTGGACATATGGGCTGGATGGTTCGCTTCTGAAGACGCCGCATGTCGGCGGAGCCAAGTTCCATCAGCACAAGGACCGCGATCCGCAAACGTTGGTGCCAGTGCGCAGCGCGGAGTGGATAGGGGCATGTCTTCGTGAATCTATCGGGAGAGGCCGAACCCTTCGACACGTGGATTGAACCTATTGCCGCGCGCCTCGCGCTGCCGATCGATGTCGATTTGGCGCGGGATCAAGCGCTGACGCAGCGCCTTGAGCTCGCCCGGACTGGAAAGTCATCGTCGAGAGCTATCACTTGCCATGGGTTCACCAGGGAGCTCAACCGCGTCAATCCCGTGGAGCGGCACTATCAAATCCTCGGTGGCCACCGCTATCTCGGTCAACGGGGGATGACTATGAGGGACAGCCCTCTATGGCACAAAGCTATCAACCCTCCGCCAAGGAGGCAAATGTAGTGACTACGAAGCACTCTATATCGTTCCGAATCTCATTCTCGGTCCCTTCGCCGATTTTATGGTATGGATCATCATCCAGCCGGTTGCGGCGGACGCTCAAGAGAACGCATCGAATTCTTCTTCGCGGACGCGGACGCCCTCGCCGAGCAACTCAGGGAAACGCACCAGCGTTTTGCTCAGTTTTTGATCGACATCAATCGCGAGGACATAGGGATTGTGGAATCGGTGCAGCGCGGTCGGAACTCACCGGTATTTCGCGGTGGACAGTTTTCGATTCCACAGGAGGCAACGTCACTTCAATTCCAAAAGATAGTCGCCGCTAAGCTCCTCGCCCAGAAAGGACGAAAGGACAGCGAGTGAGGACGTGGTGCAGCTACCAACACTCGCCATCAGGCATCCGAAAGAGTCATCCAGCGTCTCCTGACAGCGAGTCCTTGACAACACGCTCGGCGGGTCGTACTTACAATCGCGTTGCAGGTCCTCATCGCGAGCGAATATGGTCCGTAAGGCTTCACAGGAATCCAGGGGTCTGATGCGCTCCATGTTCGCGGCCCCTGGGCGGACAGTTAGTGAGGTGTTCGAGGACCTGGGACGGGCGAAGCGCTCGGTCATCCTTGCCGAGGATCAGGATCGACGTGAGCAGGCGGTGCGGCTCGCACTTGAGCGCACAGAGGGCGACGGCTACTGGGAGCTTTACCGCCTCGATCGTGAGCTCTTCGTGGCGACCATGAACGTCGAGTACGACGAGCCCCGACGCGAGCTAATCCGCGGCGAAGGGCTAGTCTACTTCTATGTGAAGCTGTCGGGCCGCTTACAATTTGCGCTGCCAGGCCACGCCTCTCCGCTCGTGCTCGAAGGCCCTTGTCTGCTCGGCCTCCTGCAGGCGCCCGCCGTAGATACGATTGTCGAGATGGCGCCGCGCATTCGTGAGTCGTCTGTGACGCTTTATTGTCGTCGCAACTTCATCGCCGCACTCGCGCACGAAAGCGGGCTTGGGGAAGGACCGGTCCTCAAGGAGTTGCTTGCCACGCCGTCACGCGGGCTGTGGTATCGGCAACTTCCGCTCACGGCAAACCTGTTGTATCTGGCGAAAAGCCTTCTGGATAGTCCATACCGCAAGCGCATGCGGCTTCTAAACGCTGGAGGCAAGGCGCTCGAACTCCTATGCGAGGTTCTCCAGGTACTCGATACCGGTAGCGGCGGGATATCGACTTGCGCCAGCGACCGTGACCTTTGGCGACTCGATTCTGCGCGGCGTATTCTGCGCACGCAGTTCAATCCGGCGCCGCGCATGCAGGACGTGGCACGCTCCATCGGGATGAGCGAGTCCAAGCTGAAGCGCGCGTTCAAGGCGCGCTTCGGCATGACGGTGTTCGACTACGGTCTCGAATGCCGCATGCGCCAGGCACTTGAGTTCCTCAGGTCGAAACATATGCCGGTTGCGCAAGTTGCCTACGAGGTCGGCTACCGCCATCCCACGAGTTTCACGGCCGCCTTTCGGCAGTTCTACGGGTTCCTGCCCAAGGATGCGCGCACCGAGATGCATTGAGGGACGTCGGACCTTATCAATTCCGTCGCGCCTGCAGACGGCGAAATTCGCAAGCGCGAGGAGCAACAGGAAATCGTGGAGATCGAGACCGTTCATTCCGGAATACTGCAGCAGGGTCGAGCAGTACGTTCACCAGTTGTACTTGGCGGTGAACGATATCGATCACACGCTCACGAAGGCGCGCTCGCCGCAGAGGAACGGCATCTGCGAGCGCTTTCACAAGACGGGAACGGAGGCTCCATGAGCCTGCGCCCGGCAATCACTACCATCTCTTTTCCGGATCCATATCGGTCCGTTCGTACGCCAGGCCCATGCCTCTTCAAGGGTAAGCTTCGCTGCCCCACCCCGCGCGAAGAACCGAAGAACCACATACAATGTGGATCCGAACCGTCGACCAGAGATATCCCACATGCTTGGCCATCGACAACTCCAAGACAGAGGCGAGGGTGGAAGGCCCCGTCTTCGTAAATATCGTCGGGTTGGAGATCGGAGTCAGTTCTGATCAGTACTGGCATGGCACAGAGGGTTCGAAATGGCAGCGGTTGGTGCCATCGGTGAGGCAGAAGTTCACCGATTCGGCTGACCTGGCTGTGTCGGTAATCATTCGAGGAGGTCCTCCGAGCTTCAGATGGTCCGTAAATAACCGGGCAGGTCAGTAACTTAGGCCTTTCTCGAAGGTAGGAACACTGTCCAGCGCTTGCGGCCGCAAATCCGCGTCAATCGAATCGAACATGACGCGAAACTCGCTCGATGCAATTCTGAACGCGCGTTCATTGACCCGGTACGAGTTGTAAATCTCGTCCATTGTTTCGAGATCGAGCTTTTCATCACGGGCCGCAGCTGAAAGTGCTGCGTAAACACGAGTCAGCCATGAATAGCTGAAGGTCTCAACGACTGGGCCAGAAGATATTTGATGACGAAGTTTTGTAGTTAGGAAGCCCTGTATGGCCTGTGCATCTGGCTCGAGATCGATTTGCAATACTCTGGACACTCTGTCGATCTCCGAGCGCCAATTCATCATAAAAGACGAGTATTCAACGAAGATTCGCGGAAGACTCCTTGAGTAATGTTCCGCAAGCAAATTCTGTTTTAACCAAAACGCGTTCGTGAATTCTATGGACGTCGCGAATTGATGGCCCCTGATTTTGGCGATCGATGCAAATACTTCTTGCGGATGTCGAATCGGTATAACAACTTTAACGGTAAACCCTTCGCGACTTGCCGCAACTAACCAAAGCTCCATGAATTCCGTTATAGTTGGATGTTTAACTATAAAAACACTACCGCCGTCCAAGCTGGATAAAAACGACTGAACTCGCTTGATGTATGACTCCTTCTCATGATCATCAATGGATTGCGCTTCTTGGAGCCGCATGCTTGGGTCCGAGTACAGGCTGCCGTGACGGAACATGAACTCGTCGTTCAATCTCCAGATGTCCGTTGGCTCCCAGGTGCCTCTTTCGTTGATTTCTGTGTTGCCCAAGACTGAACTTGGGAGGGTACAACCGGAAAGTGACAGTACCCTCGTGATCGCAGATGTGCCAGAGCGTCCAACACCAATGATGAGCACAATGCACTTCGTAGCCATAACCTCTCCTCCTGTAGGTGTGGATTCTCCGAGCACAAATCGAACTCCCAGAGTTCTAGATGGTTCGGCATTGTAAAAATATTAACTACTTAGATTGACGCGCCTTTCAGTTCATCAAACTCAATCAGTTCCAAGCCATCCGTACAGCATAGCCTTTTAGGTCGTGTGTGGGCGAGCGGTAAGTTGGAGATGTGGCAATGCCTTTTGGGCTGTGTCGCGAATAGCTAATGATTGATTTGTCTGGGAACATCTGTGTCAATCAGTCGGTGTAATCGCCAATATCCTCAAGTTGAACCACGGACTCTAGTGCGCGACCTCGGATCGGGGGCGGATTATTTTGATAGCCGTAGCGCTGCTAACTTCCGCGCCTTCAAGGAAAAGCCAACGTCTCGATAGACTTCCGCCAATAGCGGCAATCATTTCAGGATGTCAGGAAAGTCAAAAAAAATCGACGTGAGTTTTCAACGCCGATCGTTGGGAATTCCAACCTCCGTCGACGGGCTATTGCTGATTCGTGATTACAAGCCGAAACCCAATGTGCGACATGCTTGAGTCAGGATCGCTACCGCGTCTTGCGCTAACACGGTAGCTACGGCAATAGCTTGCGGAACAAAGAAACGAGCCTCCACGAATCACTCGCTTGGGCGCATTTGCCGGCAAGCCCGGGTCGTCCGGATCATAACTGTTTTCAGGACCTTGGGGATTGACTAGTAAGTCACCATGCTTCGCTGCCTTTGCAAATGCATCCGCGCGATACCAATCGGAAATCCATTGCCAAGCATTGCCGGTCATATCGCAAAGCCCATAGCCATTGCGCGCAAACGTACAGACGCGACTTGTGCCGACGGCTAGATCCGAGTTGGTCCTCACAACGGGAAAGGGTTCTGATGAGCCTTCCCAGATATTGGCCATTTTTTGACCCTGCGGCGAAAAATTGTTTCCCCACGTGTAGGTGGCCTGGCTGAGGCCGCCGCGTGCTGCAAATTCCCACTCTGCCTCTGTGGGCAGACGCTTGCCAATCCAATGGGCATAGGCTTGGGCATCCTCATACGAGACCTGTACGACGGGATGATCTGCCTTGCCTCTAATAGAGCTTCCGGGGCCCTGCGGGTGGCGCCAACTGGCGCCCGGTACATAGCGCCACCATTCCGTATAGTCATCTAGGCTTACAGGGTGATCTGTTCCAACGAAGACGAGCGCGCCAGGAACCAGCACACCGTCTGCGGGCTGCGGTGTCCCAGGAGGAAGTAGGACCTTGAGCGCTTCCCAGTCGGGCTTACGCTCAGCAGTGGTTACATAGCCGGTGGCTTGGATGAACGATTCGAACTGTGCATTCGTGACGTGAGTACGATCCATCCAGAATCCTCTAACGCGCACCCTGTGCGCAGGACGCTCGTTGAGGCGAGCCAGTCGATCGTCACTCCCCATGAGAAACTCGCCACCTGGGATCCACACCATGCCCTCCGGGCCGTTGACCCCGTCGCCTGCGATAACCTTCAGTAGCGTCGGCACCGAATGTTCGCTTTGTGGTCGGGCAAGGTCCAACACCCAAGCGAAGGATGCGCCCAGAATGGCTGCTATGAAGATGCAGAGCCTAATGGTCAGAGGGCGAATCATGATTCATAGCAGTCAACGGATTACGATGGCTAGGAGCTCCTTGAAAGAGCACAGAATGTTCACCGAGGAACGTCGAGTTGGATGCGAGAGCTGATAGGGTGTCAGCGAGCGGAAACGACACGGCGTTGATCAACAATGAGGGATTGTTTATGACGTTCAATCGCTGCCTGGATCTCAGCAACGATCTCCGGATAGCGACTGGCGACGTTCAGCCGTTCCGACGTATCAGTGCTCAGGTCGAAAAGCAACGGCCGTGTATAACGTTGATGATCACCATAACCGCGCTCAAACTGCTCCTCCAATCCTAAAGAGTTTTGCGACTCCAGTACCAATTTGTAATGTCCTACTCGTGCGGCCCAAAGATCGCCGGTTGGTCCATAAAAAAACCACTCTTTCCGCGGGTTTGGAGCTTCCTTCAGCAGCGTTTGCGAAAGATCCTCTGCATCATATGTCCTATCCGCAGGCAGCGAGGCGCCGGTTAGGGATGCGAACGTTTTGATCAGATCTACATTAACACCCATATCGGTGATCACCGCTGGCTTGACCTTTCCAGGCCACCAGAAAATCCCTGGAACGCGGAATCCTCCCTCCCACGCTGTCATCTTTCCGTCTCGCATTGAACCTGGAGATCCCGCGAGGTCGTAGTACGTCAACCATGGGCCGTTGTCGCTGGTAAAGAAGATCAAAGTATTTCCTGAGATACCAGTTTCATACAAAGTTCTGACCAATTGACCAACCGACCAGTCAAGTTCTTCGATTACGTCGCCGTATAGGCCAGCCTTGCTGTGGCCCACAAAGGCGGGTGAACGAAAAATAGGCACATGCGGCATGCTGTGGGCCACAAACAAAAAGAAAGGATGTTCCTTGTGCATCCGAATCCACTGTACGGCATCTTCGGTGTAACGCTTCGTCAGCGTGGGTTGATATGCCGGTGTTTCGACTGCGTGGCGTTCACGGAAAAGTGAGATGGGGAAGTCGGCGCTCACGGAATTTTTAATGTTCTCGTACGTGCGCTTGAGGCCTTCCCGCATCGGAGCGTCATTGCTACCCACGAGGCCGAAGAAGTGGTCGAAACCTTGATCGCTGGGATGTGCGAGTGGTTCGACAAGACTCTCTGAAATTCCGCCAAGCCCCCACTTTCCGATATAGCCCGTTGCATATCCCTCTGTCTTCAACATCTCTCCAATTGTAACCTCGCGGTCCGGTATCGGAAAAGGCAGCCAATCGTTTTTGCCCGTGCCGCTCATACGAATAGGGAGCCTTCCAGTCATGAGTCCGACACGACTCGGTCCACATAACGGTGAGGAGGCATAAAAAGATGTCCACCGTTGACCTTCGCGCGCGAGCCGGTCGATATTGGGCGTCCGGATAAGTGGATGTCCTTGGATAGACAAATCCCCATAACCGAGATCATCGGCTAGCACGATTATGATATTAGGTCTCGGCTCTGGTGCTCCAAAGACGGAGTTGCCCGCGACAAGCAAGAGCAAGCCAACTGAAAAAGCTTTACGCATCATACTGTCGATGGGGTTCAAAATCCTATGCACCATAACTCTCTAGCGATGGACGCTTGTGAAGCAGTTCTCCGTTATATGCTAAATGCGCGCGACGCCCCCCCCCCCCAAGTGACATTTATTGCCCACCTTCAGTAAGGAGACGCCGATTACCGGTGTTTTAGAGCGAGGAGCCGGTGCGCATTCCAGACAAAACCGCGCAATTAAAAGACAGGTGCGAAATTTCTTGAAAGGAAAAGCATCTCCTCTGATACGAAAGATGGAAAACGCTGCTGCGTAAGTGGCTATTTGGTTGATGGTATTTTCAACGCTGAGCAATCCATAGGATGACTAAAGCTGCTGCATAGCGGCGCTGTTCACCGCGAGATTCGTTTGGTGTCCGGTAACCATCCGGTAAGGCGCATTGACAGCTGTGGAGGAGCTCGCTATTTGCGATGGAGTAGATCGACGACCTTCGACGCCAAGCGGACGCACATTCCAGCGACGACAAGGGCGCCCCATCCTTCAGCGCCAATTTCTTGTATGATTTCCCGGAGTTTCTCGACGATCGGCAGCACACTGAGTAGGAAATAGATTGTGAGTATTTTCATGGCAATGGCTACTGGGTGTTTGTCACGGCGCCATTTCATCGATTTTGGCCCGCACATTCCACGGGATATAGTCCACAAGCTAGGTTATCTTTATGCAACTCTGTGTTGCGCGGCAAGACTCATGCCGGATGTAGTGGTTAGGCGGCCCATGTTAGGGAGGACAGCTTTTCAGCGACGTTCTAGGGAAGCAGTTCTTCAATGCGGTTGATCGGATGGTCGGCAATCTCTGCGATGCTTGCCTTGGTTATCGCTCATCGGGCAGTGAGAGGTCCTATCGCCGTTCTATGACGCCCCCGTTACCTTGTTCGTGACCCCGGGTAAGCTGGGGTCGGCCAGCCAGGCCCGGCATGATTGCTGCCCCCAGTCGTCCATGATCCGGGGGGTGTTGTCACCGGGCCCGGCGGGCAACTGATGATCGCTGATAGGGGCTCGACCCGAAGTACATCGAGGTCGCCTGTAACGTGGATGCCGAGATCAGTTGCCGTGGTTTGCTGGCTCATCGTTGTAAACCTCGGGGGAATGCATGACCGATATCGAACAGCATGACAGCGTCCAGGTCTTCGTCGGTGTCGACGTAGGCAAGGGCGTGCATCATGCCGTCGCATTGGACCGCAAAGGAAAGCGTCTTCTGGATAGCGCCTTGCCCAATGACGAGACGAAGTTGAGAGCACTGCTTGGCAAGCTCAAAGAACACGGCCGAGTCCTGCTCGTGGTGGATCAGCCCGCGACGGTAGGCGCGCTTCCGGTTGCGGTGGCACGTGACGAAGGTGTGTTGGTTGCTTACCTGCCAGGTCTTGCGATGCGACGCATTGCCGATTTGCATGCCGGTGAAGCCAAAACCGATGCTCGGGATGCCTACATCATCGCCGAGGCTGCTCGCAGCCTGCCGCACACGCTTCGCTCGCTGAAGTTGGCCGACAGTCAGGTCGCAGAGCTGACGATGTTGTGCGGCTTTGACGAGGATTTGGCTGGGCAAATTACTCAGGTCAGCAATCGTATCCGTGGCCTGTTGACACAGATCCATCCTGCGCTGGAACGGGTCGTCGGCCCACACCTGGACCATCCCGCCATGCTCGATCTGCTCGAGCGCTATCCCTCGCCCGCTCAACTGGCAGCGGCAAGTCAGAAGCAATTGACCAACCGTCTCACCAAGCTCGCTCCGCGCATGGGGAAAACCTGGGCCGCTGAGATCGTTCAGGCGCTTACTGAGCAGACCGTGGTCGTTCTGGGCACTCAGGCCGCCAGCATCGTGCTGCCGCGCCTGGCGCAACAGCTCGCGGCCTTGCGTATCCAACGTGATGAGGTAGCGAAGGAAGTTGAGCGGCTGGTGCTTGCTCACCCTCTTCATCGGGTCCTGACCAGCATGCCGGGAGTCGGCGTCAGGACCGCGGCCAGACTCCTGATCGATGTAGCTAGCCGGGCGTTCGCCTCCGCCGCTCATCTGGCGGCCTACGCAGGGCTGGCGCCGGTGACACGCCGCTCTGGTTCCTCCATCCGCGGAGAGCTGCCCTCCCGACGCGGAAACAAACAGCTCAAGAGAGCAATGTTCCTCTCGGCCTTTGCCGCTCTGCGTGACCCTGTCTCCAGAGCCTATTACAGCCGCAAGATCAGTCAGGGAAAGCGTCACAACCAGGCCCTCATCGCGCTCGCACGGCGCCGCTGTGACGTCCTGTTCGCCATGCTGCGTGATGGCACCTTCTATTGCCCTCCGGCACATACAAAACCGTTGACAACCACATAGGGGCACCCCCCCACGGGCGTGCTGCCTGAGCTCATTTTCGTGCACGGAATCAGCATGTCGCCCGGCGAGTTTGGGGGGCCTGGATCGACCGCTTATTTACCGGCAACTTGTCGCCGGACGCCCATCCGTTCTTCAAGGAGACGTCCAAGCTCCGTGTATCGGCACCCACGCGCTGATTCAGCGGGATGGAGCCATCGTTCAGTAAGTGCCGTTCGGCCAGAGGGCAATGGCATGCCGGGCAGTCGCACTATCGGGGTCGTGCCGGCTGCAACGACTTTTCAATTGGTATTGAGCTGGAAGGTACGGGCGGTTCAAGACTCCTTTGGCCCAATAGAATTTGGCGATTCCGAAGTCGAGGGTCAAGGCGTAAAAGGCGGTGGCGCGACCACCTGCCCAGGTAACGGCGATGTGTTCGTGATAGACGTCGTGGATACGTTAGGAAAGTCGGTATCCAGTTGTGGTTAACAGTCGGTCGAGCCTTTCCCTTGTTGCAGTGACTGATAATCATCGTCTGATTAATGAAGCCGGGCTGCCTTCAAATTCGATGTCAGTAAGAAGCTTTTCATCGGCGTGATTTCGCTCCTCAACTTTCTGCCAGAATTCGCCGTTCAGGCTGCCCTCAATTCGCTGGTTCGAAGAGCGTCGGCCCAATACAGAATGTCTAGCGGAGAGGGCAAATGCCGACGCGTGGTATAAGCGAAAGTTCGCCGATTGCGAAGTTTCCCGTCCACGATCAAAACAAACCTCTTTCTCAACAGCGAAAAATCCTCGTCTGGAAATTCTTTTCTCAGATCACTGCAGAGCGTTGTCTGTTGAGCGGCGCTCTTTAATGCCTCGGTATTTGAGTTCCAAGTCAACCGATCAGTCCAGTTGTAATCCGAGTTTGGAGTCGACGATGCCAATCCCAGAGGTTGGATATTTCGCTCCAGGAATGCACTTCGGACTATTACGAGCCATCGATCGATCTCCAAGTCCAGCGGAACAAAGTCCTCGGGGTTGGTGAAGATAATCCGCCAGCACGCATGCCGCATCCGATAAGATGACTGCGAAGTCGACGGATGTGCCGCATAGCCGAGCTCGACGCAAGATGCTGAAGTCGTCGTAATCAAAGTAGCCTTCCTCTCAAGATGTTATGGCTTGGGCGTTCGTCCATTTCGATCAAGGATGCGGAGTAACCGGTTAGAAAGTCAGTCGAAACACGGTTATGACTTCGTGACAATGCGTGAGATGGTCGTGGGCTAGGGTGGGCTAACGATTTTCGGGTGTCCATGGAGGGGATATGGTCGTTTCGCCAGAATTTATTTTACTGGTGGCAGTTGGATTCTTCGCCGAGTTAGTCGACGGGTGCTTTGTCATGGGTTATGGGATTTGCTCCGGTGCGCTGCTCATGGGACTCGGAATTCCCCTGGTCGCATCTCGCTCATCAGGACTGATTGCCGAGGTGGTGGTCCGCGGAGTGTCTAGCGTGTCGCACGCATGGGTGGGGAACGTTGATCGAAAAATAATCCGTTCACTGCTTTTGCCAGGGATTGTTGGGGGGATTGTCGGAGCAATATTGTTGGAAAGGCTTCCAGTCTCAGTTTTGCGACCGCTTGTTTGGGCGTACCTGTTTGTGACTTCCCTTGTGCTTCTATTTCGAGCGATTGTACGCCGCGCGCCAATTGCGTCAGAGCCGCAAGGCGCGAAGCTTGGGGTCATCGCTGGATTTTTGGGAGGGGTCGGCTGTGGGGGTTGGGCCGCGATAATGACATCCAACATGATCGCCCGTGGGGTAACGCCTAGATATTCGGTAGGCGCAGCTACAACCGTCGCTTTTTGCATCAACCTGGTTTGCTGCGGGCTGTGGCTACCGATTGGCGGGATACGGTATGACCTTGCGGTTGCGACAATGATTGGAGGGGCTCTTGCGGCTCCATTGGCTGCGTGGGTCGCCCGTCAAGTGGCGCCGCGCGCAGCAGCTACAGCAGTTGGTATCATTGTTTGTGCTGTAAGTGTAGCAGGTCTGTTTGACACGCTGACGTAAGGGGCTGTGAGGTGTTTGGCGGGTCTTTTGTACCGGATCTCGCTCGTTGGTTCTATCTGTTTTCAGGAGTTGGTTCTCGTGTGTTTATAAGTTTAATGCGCTGAGCGGATCAAATATTGAAATAAACTGAAAGATGATTTTTGGTCATGTCGCTATCGTTGAATCTGAAGCGCCTCGAGGCGGAGTCGATCGGCATCTTCCGGGAAGTTGCGGCGGAGTTTCGCAATCCGGTGATGTTGTATTCCATCGGTAAGGACTCCGGTGTGATGTTGCACCTGGCGATGAAGGCGTTTTATCCGTCAAAACCGCCATTTCCACTTCTGCACGTCGACACGAAGTGGAAATTCGGTGCAATGATCCAGCACCGTGACCAGATTGCCGAACGCTACGGCGTCAAGCTGCTGGTGTACTCGAACCCTGAGGGAATCGCCCGCGGGATCAATCCCATCGCTTCGGGGTCTCAACTGCATACGCAGGTGATGAAGACTGAGGCGTTGAAACAGGCGCTGGACAAGTGGGGATTCGACGCGGCCTTCGGGGGCGCTCGGCGCGATGAAGAAAAGAGCAGGGCGAAGGAGCGCGTATTTTCCTTCCGCTCCGCTGGGCACGTCTGGGACCCGCGGAACCAGCGCCCGGAGTTGTGGCAGTTGTTCAACACGAAGATCAACAAGGGCGAAACGATCCGGGTATTCCCCTTGTCCAATTGGACGGAGTTGGACATCTGGCAGTACACCCGAGCTGAAAACATTCCGGTTGTGCCGCTGTATTTCGCGGCTCCCCGGCCTGTGGTGAAGAGGGATGGCGTGCTGATTATGCGCGATGATGATCGCATGCCGTTGTTGCCGGGGGAGGTTGAGGAGACGCGG
>Ga0207641_10000727_pt1 | contig 35345 bp, 26 predicted proteins | sample KBSSwiS62_FD_184306 | JGI IMG/M metagenome (GOLD analysis project Ga0207641, IMG submission 184306) | Switchgrass rhizosphere microbial communities from Kellogg Biological Station, Michigan, USA - KBS Switchgrass S6-2 (SPAdes) (version 2) | ecosystem: Host-associated > Plants > Roots >... | reverse complement strand
ACTACAGGCGGCAGAACGGGTGCTGCCCCGTAATTGCGACCCGATCATCGATAACTTTACGGCGCGCAATGGACTGATTCGGAAAGGTTATTCCGGTATGCTTTGCGCTGCTCCAGAGGCCCGACCCCGGCCCTTTGAAATCGTCTTTGAGACGCCGCATGAGGCCGAGTTGGAGAAGCAGGTCGAGGCGAATCTCCTCTTTCTGCGGCAAGCGCTCGACCAGTACCTGCAACTACAGGCTGTGGGACAGGACTTGTAATTGTCGACGAGAATCGTCGGCTGCAGACTGGAAAAAGTTGGGGTCGCGATAATCGTGCTGGTCGAAAGAGAGGGGCACAGGTATTTAGTTGCGATAGCCCATGTCTGCAATGAAATCCGTTACCACTTACGCTCCCGGCCGCGCTGAACTGCTCGGCAATCATACCGATTATAACGAAGGCTACGTCATGGCCCTGGCGGTGGATCGCGGCACGACCATGACGGGGCAGGCCCGGAGCGACCGGAAGATCCGCATCCACTCGCGGGAACTCGACAAGACGGAGACCGTGGAGCTCGACAAGCTGTTGGCGGAGCACGTCTCACCGTGGTCACGCTATGCGCTCGGCGTAGTCGACCAATTCCGTCGCAACGATTTGCCGTTGGAGGGATTCGAGGCGGAGATCACGAGCAACCTGCCGCTGGGAGCTGGGCTAAGCAGCAGCGCCTCGCTTGAGAATGCGACGGTTCTTTTCCTGGCCAAACTATTTGGCGCGAAGCTCGAACCGATGTTGATGGCGCGGATCGCCCAGAAGGCCGAGCACGATTTTGTCGGTGTGCGTTGCGGACTGCTCGACCAGATCGCTTCGCTGATGAGCACGGCGAATCATGCAACCTGTATCGATTGTCGCACAACCGAGGTCACGCATGTGCCGCTCGAAGGCAATGTCCGGGTCATCCTGGCGAACTCGAACGTGAAGCATGCGCTGGTTGGCGGAGAGTACAACGAACGTCGCTCCGACTGCGAAGCCGCTGCGCATGCGCTCGGTGTGACCGCGCTCCGCGATGCCTCGACCGAGATGCTTAAGGCCCGCAAGAGTGAACTGGCCGACCGCATTTATCATCGGGCCCTGCACATCACCGGCGAAAACGAACGGGTGGTGGAAGGTTCCGCCGCACTGCGCAAGGGCGACTTTGCGCGTTTCGGCGAGTTAATGTTCGCCTCGCACGAAAGCTCGCGCGTGAATTTTGAGAACTCCTGTCCTGAGCTGGATCTGCTCGTTGCCACGGCCCGCCAGACCCCGGGAGTCTATGGCGCGCGCCTGAGCGGTGGTGGATTCGGTGGTGCGACGATCAATCTGGTGGAGGCCGGCCGGGAAGAGCAGGTCGTGAAGGCCCTGACCGCCGTGCTGCCCAGCGTCACCTGCCTCGTGACCGTCGCTGCGGATGGTGCGCTCGCTTACGCGAAGAAGCACTAAGCTCGCGGTTGTTATCAGAGCAAGGCGACAGTCAGTTCGAGGCACCGGACATTAAAAAATGACAAATTTTTCCGGGTCTGATGCATTTTCAGGTGCCGCCGGCTGTGCATGATCCGGGACATGATCCTCGATTCCACTCCTCTCTTTTCCATGGCGGACCACATCCAGACGCGCTGGGCGAGTCCGGAAAATCCGCAGGCCCTGCGGGGAGCGGGCGGCAAGACGAAGAATGGGCGCAAGGGCCTGGCTTGTGTCCCTCTTCCTGCGGGAGAACAATTGGTCTTGGCGGAGATAGCGGGAACGAGCGGTATGATTCGTCGGATTTGGTCCACCATCAGCGAGCGGACTCCAATGGCCTTGCGCGGCTTGCGGATCGATATCTACTGGGACGGTGCGACCACGCCTGCGGTGAGTGCGCCGTTTGGCGATTTCTTTGCCCAAGGGCTGGGACGATGCCAGAAATTCGAGTCCGCGCTTTTCAGTAATCCGGAAGGCCGGAGTTTCAATTGTTGTGTGCCGATGCCTTTCAAAGCCGGATGCAAGATCGTCGTGACCAACGAATCAGGCATGGATGTCCGGTCGATCTTTTACGATGTCGACTTCACTGTGGGCGACAAATTTGACGAGACCACGCTCTATTTCCACGCCCATTGGCGGCGTGAGAATCCGACGACGATCCGGAAAGACTACGAGTTGCTCCCGAGAGTTTCGGGACGCGGTCGCTTCCTGGGCGTGAATGTCGGGGTCATCGCGAACACGGAAACGTATTTCAAGACCTGGTGGGGCGAGGGTGAGTTGAAGGTTTACCTCGATGGTGACGGTGAATATCCCACGCTATGTGGAACCGGTACCGAGGACTACATCGGCACGGCATGGGGGCAGGGTCAGTATTGGAATCTCTATCAGGGTTGCCCGGTGGCGGATGATGAAAGGCAGCAATTCACCTTCTATCGGTGGCACCTGCCCGATCCGATTTATTTCCACCAGGAGATCCGGGTGACGATTCATCAGATCGGATGCTGGAACCCGGACAATCTCAAGATGCTGCATGGAGTGGGACGCAAACTCATCGTCAACGATGGACCGGAGCAGACGCTGGTGGACATGGAAGCGTCCATTGCCGCCAATGGCTATGGTCTTTTCGAGCGGGAAGACGACTGGTCGAACTGCAGCTACTTCTATCTCGACCACGCCGAGAATGGTCTTCCTCCGCTGGAACCGGTAGCAGACCGGATCAAGGGACTGATCGACGCGATTGCCAAGAAATAACACGGGACGGCAACGGAGTGCCGTCCCGGTCTATAATTAAGCTGCCTGGCGAATGATCTGGCGCAGAACGTAGGGCAGGATGCCGCCATGCTGGTAGTAGTCGACCTCAATGGGCGTGTCGATGCGGAGGACCAACGGGACATTGTCGATCTTGCCGTCGGCGCGCTTGATCTCAAGCATGACGATCTGGCGGGGCTTGATATTGTCGTCCAGGCCGCGCAGCGAATAGACCTCCGTGCCGTCGAGCTTGAGGCTGGCGGCTGTATCACCGTCCGAGAAGCAGAGCGGCAGGACACCCATGCCGACGAGATTGCTGCGGTGAATCCGTTCGAAACTCTGGGCGATGACCGCTTTGACGCCGAGAAGACGCGTGCCCTTGGCCGCCCAGTCGCGTGAGCTGCCGGTGCCATATTCCTGCCCTGCGATGATGACCAACGGCGTGCCCGCCTTCTGGTACTTCATCGAGGCGTCGTAAATGCTCATCTGCTCGCCCGAGGGCTGATACTTGGTCACGCCGCCTTCGATGCCGGGGACCATGAGATTCTTGATGCGGACGTTGGCGAAGGTACCGCGGGTCATCACGCGATCATTGCCGCGGCGCGCGCCGTAGCTGTTGAAGGCTTCGACCGGGACTCCCTCCTCGAGCAGGTAGGCTCCGGCAGGGGATGTCTTCTTGAAGCTGCCGGCAGGCGAGATGTGGTCGGTGGTGACGGAATCGCCGAAGATGCCAAGGGGACGCGCGTCGACGATTTCGGTAATGTGGCCGGGCTCCATCGAGAAATTGTCGAAGAAAGGTGGCTCCTGGATGTAGGTGCTCTTTTCGTCCCATGTATAGGTCTCGCCGGTCGAGCCCGCAATGTTGTTCCAAGCCGGGTTTTGCTCGGCAAAATCGCTGTAGAGCTTGCGGAAGACTTCGGGCTTCAGCGCGCCTTCCATCTCGGTCTTAATTTCCTGGAGGGTGGGCCAGATTTCCTTGAGGAAGACCGGCTTGCCATCCTTGCCCGTGCCGAGCGGCTCAGTGTTCAGGTCGATGTCGACTTTACCCGCAAGCGCGAAGGCGACGACGAGCGGCGGCGACATGAGGAAGTTGGCCTTGATGCTCGGGTGCACGCGCGCCTCGAAATTGCGGTTACCGGAAAGGACGCTGGCCGCGACGAGGTCGCCCTTGGTGATCGCTTCGTCGATGATCGGGTTCAGCGGACCGGAATTGCCGATGCAGGTGGTGCAGCCGTAGCCGACAATCTGGAAGCCAAGCTGGTCGAGATAAGGCTGGAGACCGGTCTTATCGAGATAATCGGTGACGACGCGGGAGCCAGGGGCCAGAGAGGTCTTGACCGCTGCGTTGACCGTGAGGCCCCGTTCCACCGCTTTCTTGGCGAGGAGCCCCGCCGCGAGCATAACGGAAGGATTACTCGTGTTGGTACAACTCGTGATGGCGGCGATGAGCACGCTGCCGTGCTTGAGGTCGACATCGGCCTTGGGGCGGGTGCCGTTGAGCGTAACCACGGCGTGGGCGCCTTCGAGCCCCTTTTTGCCAAAGCCATTTTCCGTGACGGCTTTGTCGAGCGCGCCGAGGAATTTCGACTTGAGATCAGGCAGGGCAATGCGGTCCTGCGGGCGCTTCGGGCCGGCTACGTTCGGTGTGACATCAGCAAGGTTCAGCTCAAGATCGGAGCTGTAGATGATACCGTCGGCCTTTGTGGGGATACCAAACATCTTCTGTGCCTTGAAATAGGTCTCGAAAGCTTCGATTTGTTCCTTGGTGCGACCGGTTGACTTGAGATAATTGACCGACTCGGCATCGACGGGAAAGAAGCCCATGGTCGCGCCGTACTCAGGGGCCATGTTGGCGATGGTCGCGCGGTCGGGCAGGGGCAGCGAAGCTGCGCCGGGGCCATAGAACTCGACGAACTTCCCGACGACCTTCTGCTTGCGGAGCATCTCGGTGACGTGGAGGGCCAGATCGGTCGCGGTGACGCCTTCGCGTAGCGCCCCCGTCATGTGGACGCCGACAACTTCCGGTGTGAGGAAATAGACCGGCTGGCCGAGCATGCCCGCCTCGGCTTCAATGCCACCCACGCCCCAGCCGACGATGCCGAGACCGTTGATCATGGTCGTGTGGGAATCGGTTCCGACGAGGGTGTCGGGATAATAGACCGTTTCGCCGCCGACCTTGGCCGAGAGGACGCCCTTGGCGAGGTACTCCAGATTGACCTGGTGGACAATGCCGATACCGGGTGGGACGACCTTGAAGGTCTCGAACGCCTGCTGTCCCCATTTGAGGAATTCGTAGCGTTCGCGGTTGCGGACGAACTCGAATTCGAGGTTCTGTTGCATGGCCGTCGGCACGCCGGCGACATCGACCTGCACCGAGTGATCGACGACGAGGTCAACCGGGACAAGCGGCTCGATGAGTTTGGGGTTCTTCTTCAGCTTCTGAACGGCGTGGCGCATGGCTGCCAAATCGACGAGGAGAGGGACGCCGGTGAAATCCTGCAGAACGATACGGGCAACGACGAAAGGGATTTCGTCCGAGCAGGGCTTCTTCGCGTTCCAATTGGCGAGGGTCTTGACGTCGTTTTCGCTGACACGCTTGCCGTCGAAATTACGCAAAACCGCCTCAAGCACGATACGGATGCTGATGGGTAGCTTCGAGGTTGGCCCCACACCCGCCTCTTCTAGGGCAGGAAGTGAATAATATGTAACTTTTTGACCAGACTGTGTGGTTGTGGAACGAAGGGAGTTGAAAAGCGTGTGAAGCGGCATATATTTGAGATTAAGTTAGTGTGGCGTGAATTAAGCACGCTTCAAGCCGCAACCTTCGGAAAATTGGCTGGTTGGAGAAAATTAACGTGATTCCCACGTCTCTTCCAAAGGGCTTCAGGGAAATTTCTTTTGCGGACTTGGCATCCTTTAGGCTTAAGGGAGGCTCGAACATAAACAAACAGAAAGGAAATACGTCCTGATGAAAACAGCCGACATGATGGTCGAGTTGGTTCGAACACACAAAACCGCATTCCGCCTCGCGGACCAGCGGGTGACGAAAACAAACCAAAGCCGGTATGAACGCCGGAAAATCCGCGAGCTACTTCGCGTCGGAGACTGGGTGGCGGACGCATAAAGCCGCCCCGGCCTGCGGGCCCGAAACCGCTTCACGTTCCTGCCCGCGTACGGGGCAGGGCGTGAGACAGCGGGAAAGGTCAGTTACCATCTAGTGGTTTATTTTATTCGTTCCACTTGGCCAGGAAGGACTCGGCGCTGCGTTTCAACCTTCGCAGCAATTCAAGGGGGGAATGCCGGTCTTGAGCCTGCTTTCGCTGCGTGACGGCGAGCTCCTGCTGCAGCTGTGATTGCTCCGTCGCGGTAAGATAATCAAGGAAAAGTCGGTCAATGGGCCGTGTGACTTCTCCGTTGCGACCGGCCCAATGGATGAGGTAGGGCGTTCGTTCCAGAGAGGTCCAGGTGGTCCTGAAATCCTCATCGAGATAATCCCCCGCCCAGGTCGATTCCATTCCGATGGGAGGCAGGGTCAGGTTGTGGATCGGCACTCCGGTTAGATTGACCAGGAGATTCAAGCCGGGCTGATCGTAATATTTGCTTTGTAAGCAGGTATTCGCATAACGGGAATCGAGACACCTTTTCTTGAGTTCGGATATCGTATACAACGCGCGATCACAAGCGAACTGACCGGCGTTGAAAACTCTTTGCATCCAGTGAGTGGATTTCTCTCGCAGAATCGCCTGGGATTGAGGCGTCACCGTCAGGTCGGGATGACTCCAATGACCGCATGAGGTTACAAAGCCTCCGGTCTTCGCCAAAGCGTCTTCCGGATTTCGGAGAAAAATGGCGTCCGAATCGATGTACTGGTAGTTCGCAGTGGTCAGGCATTGGTTATTTTGCGCACATCGCATGCGCATCTTCCTTCCGTAGCCAATCCGAGATTTCCGTCATTGACCACCATACGGCGTTCTCGGGCAGTTCAAATAGATCGTCATCATAGGGAATGACCCAAAGGGGGAGTTTGCAACCGGTGGCCCGCAACGATCGTTCCATGGCAAGAAAGCGCAAAAGCACTTTTTTGTTGGCGAGCGTGATGATTTTTTCCAATTGCATGGGATGGTGCGAACAACGGGAAGGCCGGGTTTATTTCACTGCGGCGACTTCCACTTCCTCGGTGAGAAAGTTCGTTCCGTGCTGGAGCTCCACCATCCGACGGTAGGCGCCTTCGGGAAGGGTCATTAATTCGTCGTGCGAGCCGTTTTCGAGCACGGCGCTATCGCGGAGCACGACGATGCGGTCGGCGCTGCGGATGGTCGAAAGCCGATGGGCGATGACAAAGCAGGTGCGGCCTTTCATGAGCTCCTCGAGGGCCTGCTGGACGAGGCGTTCGCTTTCGGCATCGAGCGCACTGGTCGCTTCGTCGAGGATGAGGATGGAAGGATCCTTCAGCAGGGCACGGGCAATGGCGATGCGCTGGCGCTGACCGCCGGATACCTTGATGCCCCGCTCCCCGACAAGGGTGTTGTAGCCTTCGGGAAACGTCGTTATGAAGTCGTGGGCATTGGCGCGACGCGCGGCGGCCTCGATTTCGCCTTGGGAGGCGCCCGGCTTTCCGTAGGCGATGTTTTCGGCGATAGAACCGCCGAAGAGCAGGACTTCCTGCGGCACGAGCGCCATCTGGCCGCGCAATTCATGCAGACCGTAATCGGTGGCGGGCTTGCCATCAAACAGCAGGCGGCCCTGTTGCGGATCGTAGAAACGGAGCAGCAGTGAGGCGATGGTCGACTTGCCCGAGCCGCTGGGGCCAACGAGTGCAACGACCTTGCCGGATTCGACGGAGAAACTGAGTCCCTTGAGAACTTGGATTTCCTGGCGTGAGGGATAGGCAAAGGTGATGTTATCGAGGGCGACATCGCCACGGAAGCGGGTGATGCGGGTGACGGTTTCGAGCGGCTCGGAGGGCTCGCCAAGAAGCTCGCGCACGCGCTGGGTCGCGCCAATGGAGCGCTGCAGATTGCTGTAAAGATCGGCGAAGCTGCCAAGGGAACCGCCGATGAAGATGGTATAGAAAGTGAAGCCGAAGAGGTCCCCGGCCTTGAGCGAGCCGTCGAGCAGCAGCGTCGTGCCATACCAGAGAACGGTGGTGATGGCGGTGAAGATCGCAAAAATGATGAAGGCGACCAGCGCGGCGCGGGCCCTGGCTCCCTGGCGGACGGTCTTCAGGAAGATCGCGATCTGGGATTCGTAGCGCTTTTGCTCGAAGACCTCGTTACAGAACGCCTTGACGTTGGCGATGCCTTGGAAGGCCTCAGAGACGACGTTGGCGGCATTCGCCAGTTGGTCCTGCGTGTTTTTGGAACGTTTGCCTACCATGCGCCCGATGACGATGGCCCCGATGACCGTGGGCGGAAAACAGGCGAGCATCACGCCGGTGAGGCGTGGGGAGATGTAGACCATCATTGCGATGCTGCCGAGCATGACGATGCTCTGGCGGAGAAATTGCGGAATCGTCATCACGAAGGCGTCCTGCAATTGCGTGAGATCGGCGAACATGCGGCTGGTGAGTTCACCAACCTGCCGCTGGCTGAAGAAGGTCATCGGCATTTCGACGAGATGACCGAAGAGCGCCTTACGGAGGTCGGAAAGGCCGAATTCACCCACCGTATTGAAGAGGAGCGACTGGAAGTAGGAGAGAATGGCCTGGATCAGCAGCACCGCGGCCATGAAGAAAGCGACTTCAAGGGCCCGTTCACGACTGTGGCTGTCGATCAGGACCTTGGCCAGCGCGGGGAAGGTGATTCCCATCACCGTGGAAGTGACGAGCAGGAACACCGCCATGAGGAGCTTGCCACGATAAGGCCGGAGGTAGGCGTAAAGACTGAGCATTTGCCCAAGCGTCTCGCGGTTGACTTTGACCTTGGGAGTGGCGTCGGTTGAGTCGGAATTGGACGATTTGCGCGGCATGATGAGAAAAGGGAATTTAGCGGGTCTTGGGGAGCATGGAAAGAACCGCGTCGAGCGTGGAAATTCAAGCTATTTAATCTTCCGGACCTCCTGTCCACAGCGTTGGCCCAAGATCGCCAAGCTGAATACTACTTCTTCGGGGCAGGAGGCGTATCGCTGACACAACGGAAGCCGAGCCAGTAATTCCGGTAATTTTGGGTGAATTCGATGTCCCGATAGGTCAGGACGGCGTGGCTTTCAAGGGTGGTCCGAAAATTGGCTCCGCGAATGACGGCGACTGTCACCGAAGCGAGCCGACTGCTGGGGGCGAGGGTGACGGTCCATTCTCCCACATTGCCGCCCATGGCATAGACGCCAAAGGGGCTCTTGTCACCGGACATGGTATCGGCATCCACGATTTGATGAAAATGAATGGGCATGGTCTGTTTGTCGACGCCGGGAGGGACTACGGAGGTATTGGCCAGGGGCTTGAATTCATTTCCCCAGGGATAAACGTAGCCTTGGGTGCCGCGCGCCGCTTTTTCCCATTCCTGCTCGGTGGGCAAACGCTTGCCCGCCCACTTGGCGTAGGCCATGGCATCGTACCAATCGATGTTGAAGACGGGATCGTCAAGCGTCAGCATCTCGCCCTTGAAGGCCTGCTGATACCGGATACAGCGAAAGATACCGGAGATATGCTCTCCTTTGCTGTCGACGCTGTCGGCCCAGTCCGCGGGCTGATGGTCCCATGGCTTGCTGGCCGGCTGGGACGGATCTTTCCACTCAGCGTCTGTGCCGGCCTTGTCGACAGCCTTGAGGAACTTGAGGTACTGTCCGAAGGAGACCTCGTACTTGTCGATATAGTAGGTGTGATCAAGGGTGGCCGGGCCGTTTTGATAGACATAGGGCCCGGCAGGAATCTCGATCATTTCGCCATAGGAATGGGACGGAGGGCTGGCGAGGAACTGGGCATAAATGAAGTAGACCACAACGGCGACCACAAGGCTGAAACCACCGAACATGAGGTACTGGTTGCGCTTTTGTTTACGGCGCTCGATCTCGATGGCCTGTTGGGCAACCTTGTGATGCTCGGTGACCTCCAGGTCGCGTTTCGGGGCCAGTTCGATATCGATGCCCTGCGCTTCGCTGATTACCTTGGCGAGGGGAGCGGGACCACTGCGCAGATCATTGAGCAGATTGCGCACACGCTGGGGAACCTGGTCCGGAGGGGGCAAAAGCGACTGCACAGCTTGGGCGAGCGCCGTGAAGTCCGACATGCCCGGCGGAGTGACTGGTCGCGTCGGGTCGACGCAATTGGCCACCTTGATGACTCCCTGGGGCGACACCGAGACATCCGTGGCACCGACGATGGTATGGGGGTACTGGTTCGCATCCCAGAAAATCACGACGGAGCCGACGATATGAATGATCTGTGCGGCCAGACGGGGGTCGATCAATTGACCGGCTGTGGCCATTTCGGCGAGATTGGGCATGTCCCATTTCTCGCGGGAAAAGAAGTCGCGCTCTTGGTAGACGCCGCCTTGGTAGACGGCCTGGACATTGGGATGCGCGGCTCTCGCCATGAGGTTGGCAAAATTGCGAAAAAGAACCCGGTCCTCCGGCGTAGACCAGGAGTGACAAATCGTGATGAAGATGTCCCGTTTGACGCCCATGTCGTAAGCGGCATAGCAGTCACCCCAACGGTCGGGCGGTTGTTTCTGTCCGAGGCGGAATGGGGGGAATTCGTGGCCCTCGAGAGTACTGAGGGAGTCCTGGCAGGTGGAGATAAAGAGCGATTCGTCGAGGGGAACTGGAAAGAGGGTCAGGCCCTGGATATACTCGGCAAAATTCTGCAGATTATAGCGGCTGACGATGATGACGCGGGCGCGGCGGAATCGGCTGCGGACCGCGGCCAGGAAGGCGAGCCCATCTCCCGTCTCAAAGTAGACTTCGCAGATACAGAGGGCGAGATCGTCGATCTGGTCTAAAACGGCGATGCCTTCCTGCGGATTCGGGACGAACGCGACGTTCGAATGGGGCGTGCCGGCGACAATCAGTTGGCCGATGCGTTCTCCGAGCGCGGGATCAGATTGGACGATGAGGACGGACGAGCTCATTTTGAAAGAGGGAACCTTGCGCTAAAATTGCGCATCTGCCAATGGCGATTCTTGGAGCCATGTCTAGACGAGTTCCGCATAGATTTGCAGGTATGCATCGGCGGCGGTTGGCCAGGAATAGCGGGCCGCCCAGGCCTTGCCTTCTGCGCCACGCGATGCGAGCTCGACTGCGGAGAGCTGGAGAGCTTGTCGTAGTCCGCCGGCGATGGCCTCGACCGAATAGGGATCGACCAGAATGGCGCTGGGGCCCGCAATCTCCGGAAGGCAGGAGGCATCCGAGGTCACCACGGGCGTGCCCGCCGACATCGCTTCCAGCAACGGCAGGCCGAAACCCTCTTCCAATGATGGAAAGCAAAAGACCGATGCACCGGCGTAAGCCTTGGCGAGATCGGAATCCGAAAGATAGCCGAGCTGCCTGATGTCCGGCGAATCGAGCAGTCGGGAAAGTTCCGGTTGGACCCGGTTCATGAGAGGATGTGGGCGGCCCGCGAGATGAAGCTCCAGTCCAGCAAACTCGCCGCGAATAAGTTGAAATGCCTTGATCAACCGAACGAGATTTTTATGCGGAGGAAGTGCTCCGACGCAAAGGATGAAGCGGGGATTGGATTTCTTGGGGCACGGTTCTATTTCCAGCGGGTTGGCTCCATTGTAGATTGTGCGAAGATTTTCTTTCGGGACATGGAGAAAATCTCTGGCCTGATGGGCAACGTAATTGGAAACGGCCACGACGCGATCCGCCCTGCGCAGGCCCGGTGTCGCGCACGCGGTGTAGGCCAGCCGGAACGAAGCCGAGTACCATTCCGGGTGGAGGTAATAATTGAGGTCGTGCAGCGTCACGACCGACTTACAGCCGTTCGTCCAAAAAGGAGAAGTGGTAATGGGGTGATGGGCGACATCACAACGGTGCTTGGCGCAAAGCCGGGGCAGGGTCGCTTGTTCCCAGAGTTGAGCCTGGCCTTTTGACCAGTCTTGTACTGGGATTTCCACGAGGTTGGTGCGAGGCAGGCCCCGCCACGCCGCCACTCCGGGAAAACGGGAATCGGCAAAGATGGTGAACTCGAAATCGCGGTTGCGGCGCAGGATGTGGTCGAAGAGTTGGAAAGCCACCTTTTGCGTGCCGGTCGGCTGTGGATTGCCGGTAAAGCGGCCGTTCAAGGCAAGGCGTTTCATCTCTCGAGGATTGATACCATTTCTTCATGAAAGTTGGTATAAGCAATCATGGTTCCTCCTGTCCTTTCGCTCATTCCCTGCCCCGCAAAGTTAATACAAGAGGAGGGGGCTTTTCTGTTGCAACCCTGGGTGTCGATTGAAGCTGCCGATGCAATAACGAGCGAGGCGAATTACCTGGCGGATCAGTTGCGGCGGGCCACTGGTTTTGCGATTCCCGTAACTGGCCCGGGCGAGGGGATGCCAGGAACGATTCAATTATTCCTCGATCCCGGCTGCACACACCTGGTCAGAGAGGGCTATCGCCTGACGATCGAGGAGAACACGGTGAGCCTTTGTGCCGTCGAGGCTCCCGGCATTTTTTTGGGCATACAGACCTTACTGCAGCTTTTTCCTCCTGCCATTTATGACCGGGGGCCGCGCCCGGGTATGACGTGGACATTGCCCCGGGTGGCCATTGAGGACTTTCCTCGCTTTGGCTGGCGGGGGGCCATGCTTGATTGCAGCCGTCATTTTCGTCCGGTCGAATTCATTCAAAAATTCATCGATGCCATGGCTTTGCATAAGTTGAATGTTTTGCACTGGCACCTGACGGATGACCAGGGCTGGCGGATTGAGATCAAGAAATATCCGAGACTGACCGAGGTCGGGGCCTGGCGAAGCGGGACGTGGATCGGGCACAACGAAGTGGAATCCCGGGACGATGGCATCCCGTACGGCGGCTTTTACACGCAGGACCAGATCCGCGACATCGTTCGTTACGCCGCCGAACGACATATCACCATCGTGCCCGAAATTGAAATGCCCGGGCATGCGCAGGCCGTCCTGGCGGCCTACCCGGAATTCGGATGCACGGGCGAGAAGGTCGAGGTGCGAAAGCGCTGGGGCATCAGCGAAAACATCTACAGCCCCAAGGAGGAGACCATCCGCTTCCTGCAGGACGTGCTGACGGAAGTGATGGAACTTTTCCCGGGACGGTTCATCCACATCGGTGGCGATGAAGCGGTCAAAAAAGAGTGGGAGGCCAGCGCGGAAGTCCAGGCGCTGATGGCTTCCGCCGGAGTGCAGGATGCGCACGAGATGCAAAGTTGGTTCATCCGGCGGATGGACACGTTCCTGACGGAGCGCGGGCGGAGGTTGATCGGCTGGGACGAAATTTTGGAAGGCGGCCTGGCCGAGGGCGCCGCGGTGATGTCATGGCGCGGAATCGAGGGCGGGATCGCCGCCGCCCGACAGGGACACGACGTGGTCATGGCCCCCAATGCGCACACTTACCTGGACCACTACCAGAGTGAAAAAACGGCGAACGAGCCACTGGCCATCGGAGGGTTCCTTCCGTTGGAAAAAGTCTACCATCACGAACCGGTGCCGGCGGAACTCGCCTGCGACAAGGCCCATCATATCCTGGGGGTGCAGGCCCAACTTTGGGCCGAGTACATGCCGACAACGGAAAGCGTGGAATACATGGCCTTCCCCCGCCTTGCTGCGCTGGCCGAAGTCGCATGGTCAGTTCACGAGAACCGCAACTACGCCGGGTTTGTGGAGCGCCTGCGCCAGCACCTGAAGCGGCTGGATATCCTGAAGATCAGGTATCGTCCACTTTCATCCTGACACTACGGGGCAAAGGCATTATTGGCCACGGTGCGCCACTGGTAATAATTGTCGAGACTGGCTGCGCCGCTAGTGACTGCGGGATTGTTGGCGCTCGTGGTATAATCCGGGATCGCGTTGTTATTGGGGTCGAGGTAACGCTCCAATGAAGTCGAGCCGCGGTACTCTCCAGTGACGACTCCGGTCGATTCATCCCACTGGGCCTGATTCGCATTCGGCGGATTCTTGAGCACTTGGACTTTGTAGTAGACCGTGTAAGTATTCGATTTTGTCGTCAGCCGGGGATAGATATCGCCATAGGGATGTTCGCGGACGTTGTCACCGACGAGGCCGAAGTCGGTGCCGTACCAAGCCGTGTCGGCTGCAGAATCGGAGGTCCAATTGTTGTACAAACCTGGATTCATTGAATCTTTCGGCACGAGGTAGATGTCGCAAATTTCCGCCGGTGACCGGAAAAGGTCGCCGCTGGTGAACTTCGCCCGGAATTGCCGCAGCGTTCCGTTGACTTCGCTGAGATTGAGGGGAAGGCGAGCGGGCGGAGTGGTAGTGCCGTTGCGTGCGCCAGCATAAAGGCTGCTTTGACTTGTTCCGGTACCAATACCCGCAGTTCCACCCTGATAAAAAGCTGCCGGACCGAAAGATTGGGCGGCCGATAAGGCAACCGGGGCTCTGGCCACCAATTCTGAAGAGAGCACCGCCTGGATGCCAGAACTGCGAGTGATATAAGTAAAGGGCAAGATCTGGTAGTTCATATTAACCTTACCCGCTGTCGAAAAGGGCTCACTGATGGCGTAAGGTTCAACCACGGGCATCCAGAAATTGTCGAGGAGGAGGTAGTCCTTCGGACCGGACGGGCTGGAAACCGCAGGCCGAAGTCCGGCGGGAGTGTCATTCACGGTTCGCTGGGGACGAAAGAGAAGAGTGCGCCAGGGAATTCCCTCCGCCACGCCGGTGGGCAGGGAGCCAAACATCACCGGGGAATTGACAATCCGATTGGCGGAAAAGTAGCTGATGGCATTGTTGAAACTGACATTGCCGGTAATCCCGTAGGGAATTTCCGTACTGGCACCACCGGGGCTGTACGTATTGCCTTCATCAGGCTTGCCGGCGTACGCACCGAAGGACATGGCGGGCAGACCATTGTCCCAATCCCACGAAGTTTGCGGATTGGGCGTGGCAGGAGAGGCGGACCAAGGCGCTCCCGACGAACTTAGGGTACTGGGTACCTTGGACCGGACGGAGGGAGCAGGTACCACCGCGCCATAGTTGTAAAGCAGCGTACCATTAATATCGACTCCCGCCGTGCCTTGGGAACTGCCGGGCTCCATGAACATGTTGGTGTTCAGGATCGTGGTGTTGGAGTATTGGGGCGGTGTCGTAAAGTCGGATGTTGCCGTACCGGGAGTGGCATTGACCGTGACCGAATAATCGGATTTGCTGTTCCGGGCCATGGTCACGCGATAGTCGCCGTCTTTCGGAATGACGGAGCGAACCACGTCACCGTAGGAAGTATTGGTGGTTAAAAGGGTGCCGATGGTGGCGCCTGTGTCATTCCATTTCCAAGGATTGGTTGTCGTACCCCACCCGCCACTTGGGGGAGCCAAGTCGCCGCGGATAACACAGCCGAGTCCAAGGTTTGCGGTGGTCGTCGCGCCACCTCCCGTGGTCGCATAAAACGGAACGCCGTTATTGGCCCAGCCAATACGATTATCGAATCCCCACCAATCGGGGGCGTGCGTCGTATAGGTGTTATTATTACCTGACGAATACCGATTCTTAAATCCATAAGTCACTAGAGTCGGAGTCGGCAAGGTGATCGCGGGAAAAGCCACGGCATAAGTCTGATAGGGGACTTGCGTATAAGCAGCTCCCGCTTTGACCGGCAGGGTCAGGGCCACGTTGAAGGTACTGGACCCACCCAACTGCATCGTAGAGCTGGAGACCGTAAAGGGATTGCTGACGAAACGATAGGGGGTGGTGGGTGAGGAATAGGCTTTCCACATATTAGTGCCGGAACTGGTCAGGGTGGGGCTGCCGCCGCTGCTGCCGCCAAGAGTGTCGATATTCGTACTCGTTCCCGCAGAGACCTGCGGGGTCAGAGCCGACACACCGCTCCAGCCGTTGCAGCGCTGGGCTTTATTAATGTTAGTCTGCGCACTGGTGCCTCCAAAGAAAGCCATGGGAAAGCGAAAACCTAAAATGCCGCCGACATCGGTATCGCCATTGTTGACCCAACCCACGTCAGTCGTCCCGACTCCATTCAAGTAGCCGTTCCCATTAACATTCGGGCCCACGCTGGTTGAAGACACGATTTGGCTGGGAAAAGGGTTCAAGCCCCCGATGGCAATATTCTGGATATTGTTGACCAAAATATTGACGTCCGGCCCCTGTCCACCCGTATTCGCCATAATGTCATAGCCAAGCATGGGCGAGGCGGGCTCAAAAATGAGCATGGCCTGGAGCTGTTTTTGCCCTGGCTGAAGGGCGGTCAGAGTGGCGCCGGTGGGGTCGTAATTTCCGGTGCCCGGGTTGTTGACAAACGGGGTCAGGGTCTTGTTGGCGGGGAAGGGAGTGCAATTGGAGACATTGGCGGCAGTAACCGTTATGCCGAACATGTCGACAATATTGTTGCCGGTGTCGCGGAGAAACTGTTGGACCGGAAGATTGCTGACATAGGCGGGATCGGAGGCGGAACCAATAACCGGCGAAACCGGAATAGTTGCGCTAACCGCTGTAATGACTGGAACATTGTAGGCAACAGAGGTGGAGGTATTGGCCGTGCTAACGTATCCCGTATTGGAGTTGCCAGCATTTACTCCCACCAAATTATTTGTTCCATCCGCCGTGCAAATGATCTGGAGACCAATTTCAGAAAGAGTCAGAAGACGTCCAAGACCCTGCGTGGTATAGCCCCCCTTGGTGATTTGCAGCGGAATGACTTCCCCTTTCCCTGATGTCCCACTGGATGCAGTATAGGTCGTCTTTCCCGCGGGGATCGGATTGGCCGCACTGTTCCACGTATGCTCATTCAGGTTCGTACAGCGGATATAATCAACTATTTCCGTGAGGATCTGATCGCGTTCGCTCGCGATGCTGGCGATATTTGACGTCCCATACTTGGAAAGAAAATTTCCACCATAGCCGGGAATGTTTCCGGTCGTGAGATCCTGCAGATAACCATATATCGTCTGGTTGCGCGGTTCGTTGGTGTAGTCATTGGTGGCGTTGGCGGAATCATAGCGCTTGAAATAGTAGGCATTAGTTCCGCTATTGGTGGTGGCGCAGAACTGGACTAGTTTATCAAAAGTGGTAATCGCCATTTGCGTCCCTTGGGACGAGGTGCCGGCGGTATCGGGAATCGGCCACATCGCGACGCGGGGGGTGCCAAATAGCGTGGTCTCCGGTGCGCGGCTATGGGTGGTGAGAAAAAATTTTCCCGTCTCGATCTGTTGGCGGGTGAAATAAGGAGTGATGGGGGTTTGCGGCGAACTGGTGTTAAGCTTGCCATTGCGAGTGCGCACGGGCGGCATGGTACCCGTGGAATTGGTCGAATAGAGCAACTCGCCCAATGACGTGTACAGGCGGTTGCGTTTGGGAGTGATGGCGGTCGGCGGGTTTACGTAGGTGGTGTTGGCAATGCCACCTTGTGAACCACCATTGTCATTGTAGCGGGGCATAATGCCAAATAGGGTGGAGGTGTAGGGCCAGGAAAGGCTTCCCCCGAGGGAGGAGTCCTGAGTGGTCGCCGTTTTTCCCACGTTCTCCGACATTCCGTAAGGGTTGAGACCGCCATTGGCCTGATCGGTGAGGAGCTCCGGCATGGTAAACCCGACCGTAGAGCTGATGCCGAGCGCTCGGAGGGTGTAATACATGATCGTAGTAGCGGGATGCCCAGGGTAACGTTGATACTCACCCTGGACCGGTTGGTCTTCCGCGAAAAGTTTGATATCTTCCCAACTGCCGCTGAAACGCGGAGTCTCCCATGGAGCGGGCGGCCAGGCATTACCGGTTTCATCGTAGGATGTTGAGAAGAAAACGCCGCCGTCGGATACCAAAATGCCATTGGAATTTGTATCAGCCCGGTAACTGAGGCTGCCGCCCGCCGTGTTGATGTTGACTTTGCAGGTGTCGTCATCGGTCCAAAACGCGATCCGTCCGACGATGGGGTTGGCGGTGGTGGGGGCATTGGCGCCAAATGTCGCGACGGTGCCGGTCCCCCCGGTCGGCGCGATGACCTGTCCATTGGCCAGGACGTAAAGCCACTGAACGGGCATGTAAGGCTGGTTTAAAGTGGTGGTATTGGCCGTGGGAAAAACGGGAGATGCCCCCACAGTATTGACGAAGAATCCCGGCATCTGGACGCATTGACTTGTATTGGCCGGATTGCGGTTATCGAGGATCGGATAGACGACAAAATTACTGGTGGGGGCGCTGGGATCGGTGACGGTGATGGGAGCGTTCAGGTCAACCCAGCGGGCAGGATTCGACCAGCCTGTCGTCCCTGTCCCGGTGATTTCGGCAGAATTGCCCGAGCCATCCAAGACATCTGCGACCGAGCTGGTGGTGAGGGAAGGGGCGGAATAGAGCCGGTAGATTTTTTTCATCGCGCCCGTGCTGTCGTAGACGCGGATGGCACCTGGTTGCGAGGCCCAAGTATAGGGAGCTGTGCCGCCGCCATTGGCTGAACTGCTCCCATAATTGGTCGCGTCGTTGATTTCCGCCTGGACGAGATTGAGCACGGTGTCGGCGAGCAAACGGGTGCCGGTCGTGGCCCGGTAGTTGGCTGAGGAGGTCCGCGCGACTTCGGCGCGCATGAGAAACGCGACGACGAGCACGGTCAGGAGAATCAGCACGGCAAGGACGCTGATCAGGGCGATGCCGCGCCGGTTTCCAGAACGACGAAGACACCGGGACTGCCCGGCAGCGGGAGACATTCTATTCATGGGCGATAAACCAGGGGCGTGCTGGTCAGCGGATTGATTTGGACGATCGCGTAATTCTTGATCGGCGCGGTCAGAGTGGAATAGGTCGTCGCTGCATACCGGGCTGGTACGATGGCCAGGCAGTAGTTGGTGATGCTCAGCACGGGAGTCATGATGCCGGTGGGACGGAATTCGAAGGGATAGTAGGTGGCATTCAACGTCGGTCCGGTATTGGTCATGGTCGGAGCCGTGTTGGTGCTAAAGGCGGAAGAGAGCGTGGTATTCTCCGAGATGGCCGTTTTTTGGGGGAGGATGGAAAGGCGTGTCAGGGGCACCCAGAGTCCGGTGGAACTGTTTGTCCCGAGTTGAAGTTGCGTATAACCCGAGGAGGCCCCGGAGAGCTTGAAGATGCGCATCTCGATCGTGGTGTTCCGGGACGAGGAAAGCTGCTTGGCAAGGTTGATTTCATCGGCGACCTGCTGGCCGGCGCGGTTCATGTTGTTGCTCTCCACCACGGAGCTGATGGCGGGGATCGTGACGGCCATCAGGATGGCGAGGATGCCCATGACGACGAGGAGCTCAACCAGCGAGAACGAGCGGTAGCGCCGCGAGCGCCCCGACAGGAGACGGGAACTCATTGCGAATTGTCGCTCCATTTGGACTCCTTCATCGTGACCGAGGTGTTGAGGACCTCGAAAGCGATGTGGGCCGCCGACAGGGAGGCGCTGACCGAGGCGAGGTCGGCCTGGTATTGGGTATACTTGGACGAGGTGAACTTGCCCGACAAGGCGGTTTCGATGACGGTGGGGGGAGTGGCTCCCATGTTGAGCCGCGCCGCGGAGGCCTCGCTGATCACGATCATGGTAATCTGGACGGTCGGGGGGAGCTGGTTGGCGGTGATGGGCTGTGTGCCACTGGTCGGCATGGCCCCATTCTGCGAATCGTAGGTGTAGTTGGAAGTCAACCGAGCGCCGTCGTAAGTGCCGCCGGGTGGGTCCTCCACATCGGAAAGATGGGGCCAGACGATCAGGGCGATTACGTTATTGACCAGCGGGGTGTCATTGGTGTTGGGCGTACCCGTGCCCAGGTTGCCGATGGTATTGTTGATCCAGGCATGCGTGGACCAGAACGTGGCCATGTTGGTCCAATAGGTCGACCATTGACTGGCCGTTGCGGTGGAAGTGGGCGTGGTAGCCCAATTGCAGTAAGTCGCGAGGTTTTCGGTCGGTTCCAGCCCCTGGATCAGACGATAACGGTACCGCGCCGTTGCGGGCAGGGATCCGGGCCGGAAATTGGTGTCGGGCCCGTAGGCGACAAAAAAGCCGCAAGCGTTCAGGAGGCCGTCAGTCGAGCGCAGGGTCGCGTCAGTCGAGTACATGCAGGGCGTCGTGAAATAGACTTCCTGGCCATACCCGCTTTTTTGCGTGTTTTGCCGGATGAAAAACTGCAGGTCCGATTGCCGTTCGTAAACGGTGGGAGAGACCGGATTATCGTAGTCCCAGTAGGTATTGAGCGTGGCTTGGGAAAGCTTCTGGCTCATCAGGTCAAAGGCGGCGCGGGCGGCGGCAAAGGTGTCAACTTTGACGGAGGTATTGACGACGGTCTTCGCGACAGTGTTCGTGATCGTGAAAAGGATCCCGAGGAGAATGACGAGCACGGTGATCGCGACCATCATCTCGACCAGCGAAAATCCCTTCTTCCCCGGCGAGGTTCTCATGAGGGAAATACGGCGCATGATCTGGAGAAAAAACGTTTCTCGTCAATAGTTCTTCTGCTTGGCCGCCAGGAGATAGTTCGTGCTGGTGACCCGGTTCGCTGCCGGCGCCGGGTAGGGATAGGTCAAGACAACTTGAATATTCCAGGCCGCATTGGTCTGAAATTGCAGGGTGGACGAGCTGGTATCGGGAATATAGGCGTTGGTCAGGGCGAAGGAGGCCATATAGTAGGCTCCTGTGCTGTTGGGAAGGATGTCGCCGTTGTTGTCGTAATAGTTGACCTTGGTCGAAAGGCCTGAAATGTTTCCGCTGCTCGAGCCAAAATTGAGCTCCTGCAATTCCGCCCTGATCTCCTGGGTGATATTTGCCTTGGCGGATTCGCTGGAGGAGTCCTGAACGGACTTAATCCCGGTTGGCAACGTTCCAATCAGGGCGAGGACAGCAAACGACGTCACGCCCAAGGCGATCACGACCTCAACGAGGCTGAACGCGCGGCGGTTCATCGATTTGATCTTAGAAAAAAACATTACTATGTAATTACGTTAGAGCTAAATTCGCCTAGAAGGTCGTTGGTTGCAAATGGAATGCGGCAGTGACTTGCACCGATACGCCATCGGTCAGGATTGAACGGGTAGCGAGCTGCTGGTAGTTCATTTTCGTACAATCTCGATTTAAGGGGATCAATTACCAAAGAAAGAGTAACGGCGTAAACACAACGTAATACATTCAATCGCGATCATGGTAGTCTATGCCTGATCGCAAATAAGCTTTTTACTGACTGCCTTGGGGTTAAAAAGGACTATCCATGCCATACATGGATCCGGGATGACCGGGGATTTTCCGGTTTGATGGAGATCGGAGCGGTTCCTTCCAGTTTCTTGAAATATTGCTGCTTGAACTGGCTGGGGGTCAGTCCAGTCGTGCGATGGAAGACCTTGCTGAAGTTGACCGGGTCGATAAAACCGGACTGCTCGGCCACTTCGGCGATGCGGATGCCCTGGTTTTTGAGCAGCTCCTGTGCGCGCTCGATCCGGGCCTTGCGGATGTAGTAGCTCAGGTCGACATCGACGTGCTGCTTGAACTTGCGGCTGAGAAAATCGGGGTGACAACGGAGATGGGTGGCGATGTCCTTGACGAGGAAGGGCGTCCCGACATGGGTATGGATGTAGCGCAGTGTGCCCTTGACGATGTAGGGCAGTTTTTCGGTCGCGCCGCCGGGGATGTCCTCGAGGGTGGTGCCGTTGGAGGCAATCAGGTCGCGGTACCAGTAGCCGGAATCTTTCACCGTGCGTTGCTGGCTCTGGTAATCGACATGGATGAGGCCGTACCGGTGCTTGTAGCCCTCGCCCCACTCGAAGTTGTCCATCAGCGACCAGGCAAAATAACCGCGAACATCAATCCCGGTGCGGAGGGCTCGCTGCAACTGCAGCAGGTAGGTGTTCATGAAATCGATGCGCGCCGGATCGTGCACCCGTCCGTCCACGCTCGGCCAGTCGCAATTGGACATGCCGCTCTCCGTGATGATGATGGGGAGCTTGTAATGATCGGCGAAAAAGCGCGGTCCCCAGTAAAGGCATTCCGGGGTCTTTTTCCAGAGGGCGAAGGTGCGCGGATGGCCGACTGGTGTTGGAGGGTGGATCGGTTCCCCATCGGCGTCGGCCTTGGTCAGGACACCCTCGTACATGCTGCAGCCGTAGAAATCGATCGGTTGGTGGATGATGTCGAAATCGCTCGATTTGAAGTGGGGCACCGAGGCGCCGTAGGCCCTGAGTCCCTCTTCCGGGTAATGGCCGAGCACGACAGGATCGCCCCACCAGCGATTGTTCCATAATGTGCCCGGGCGGACATCCAGTGTGGCGCGGCGCGCGGCCTCGATGTCCTCGGACGATTCGGTCGCGGGATAACAGACGAGTGACGCGGGTGACCAGCCGATCATGGGCTTGCGTTTCGCGCCGGCACGGATGGCTTGGACCGAGCGACCATGCGCGAGGAGGCAGTGATGTCCGGCCTGCAGGACATCGCGAAAATCAAGCTTCAGGCCGGGGGCGTGTTCGCCATTGTACAGGCCCAGGCCGATGAAGCATTGGGGCTCGTTAAGCGTGAGCCAGTGGACGACGCGGTCGGAGAGGCGTTCCACGATAAGCGCCGTGTAGCGCTCAAACCACTTGGGACTCTCCGGATTGAGCCATCCGCCACGCTGGAAAAGCGCATGAGGAAAGTCCCAGTGAAACAGGGTCACCCACGGTTCGATGTTTTGGGCCAGCAACTCGTCGACCAATTTGTCGTAGAAATCGATCCCGGCCTGGTTGGCCGTGCCGGTGCCTTGAGGGAGCACCCGTGGCCACGAGATGGAAAAGCGGTAGGCCTTGAGGCCAATCTCGTGCATGAGATCGACGTCGGACTTGTAGCGATGATAGTGATCGCAGGCGACATCGCCCGTGTTGGCTTCCCAGATGCGCCCGGGCTGGCGGGTAAAAGTATCCCAGATCGACAGGCCCTTGCCGTCCTCATTCCAGCCACCCTCGATCTGGTAAGCGGAGGTCGATGCACCCCAGGTAAAATTAGAGGGAAAACTCATGGCTGATTTTTTCCAGATCAGGAATGACCGGGTTCTTTTGGCAATAATCAGACAACGTCAGAAAAATGGAGCTTTTGCCTATGGAGTGGTTCAAAATCACATCTTTTGCGCGTTAATTCGCAGGGTTAGGGGAGCATACACGAAAATTGACGTGCGACTAGTCAATAGCCGATCTTATGCATGCCTCTGCTTGGTTGTCGATGCTGGCGATGACGTTTTGTTTTGTCATCCACATGGAGCTTATCGTCGGCGAGGTGATGAACGACGAAACGAGGCCGGTAAGAATCAGTCCCGTTCCAACCAGGCCAACTCGGCAGGATCGAGCTTGATGGACTCGGCGGTGAGGGCTTCCTTCAGTCGGTCGATGTTCTTTGTGCCGAGGATTGGGAAGACAGGAAACGGATGGTTGAGGAGCCACGCGAGCGCGATTTGGTTGGGGCTGACTTGTTTCTTTTCGGCCAGTTCGCGGGCGCGAGTCCAGCGTTGTTCATTCTCCGGGGTCGTATAGTCGCCTTCTGAGGGGAAAGTGGCGGAGGCAAAAAATCCCTTGGCGGTAGGGCAATAGGGGGCGACAGGCAGGAGGGTTTTGCGATGCCAGGCGGTTTCCTCCGGAGCGTTGAGACCCAGCCGGGTCTTGTGTGCGGCAAGACTCCAGCGCGGGGAGGAGAGGACAAAGGGTTTTAGGTTCCTGGCCTTGGCGTACTCATTGGCTGCGGTAAGGCGTTGCGTCGACCAGTTGCTCGCGGCAAGATGGCGGATGCGTCCCGCTTGGATCTCCGCGTTGAGCATGTCGATGATTTCGCCGACGGGGACGCGCTCATCGTCGGTGTGCATGTAGTAGAGGGAGATGGTGTCGCACTCGAGCCGGGCGAGGCTGTCGTCGATATCGGCGGCGATCCGCCCCGGCGAGAGATGGTAATCGACCTTGCGATAGCGCCACAGGGACTTGGCACCACCTTTGGTGGCGATGACCATGTCCTTGAGTCCACGCCGCCGGACGTAATCACCGATGCTGATCTCGCTCAGGCCGTTGCCTCCCGGGAGCCAATGGCAATACATATGGGCGGTATCAAAGAAATTTCCACCGGCCTCGACATAGGCGTCCAGCAGGGCATCCGACTCCCTGGATGGGAGGGCAAAGAGATCGCCGAGACCGCAGCAGAAGGTGGAGACGTGGAGGTCGGTGCCGGGGAGCGCGTGAAGTTTCATGGAATGGGGTTGATATAGCGGAGCAGTTCCTCATGAACCACGGTGGCATCCGGAAGTTTCGTGGCGTGCGACAAAGAGTGATGTTTTTCCAAGAGCAGGACAGGCCAATCGTTCTCGTTCTCGGGACAGCGTCCATGCGAGCCACGCACGAGGGAGGCGTTGAGGGGGATGACGTTGAGCAGGCCGCGGAGTCCGAGTTTTTTGCGTAGCAAAAAGGCGGCAATGCGGAGCTTCGGCCAGCGCAGCTTGGGATCGATGAAGAGTTCCGCGGGGTCGTAACCGATCTTGCGGTGGATATCGACGGTGCGTGCGAAGTCGGGTGCGAGAGTGTCGTTCTCCCAGAAATAGTAGGTAAACCAACTGCGCGCCTTGGCGACAACGATGAGATCGCCGCTGCGTCGGTGGGTGAGACCGAGGTCCCTTTGTGCCGTGCGGTCCAGAATCAACTCAACGCCTGGCTCCGCTTCGAGCACGGTACGCACCTTCGTTTCCAGCGAAAGATCATTGAGATAAATGTGAGCGACTTGGTGGTCTGCGACCGCGAAGACCTTGCTCGTGCCGCAGTCGAGCGTTTCGAGCCCCAGCTCGTCCTTGAGCGCAAGCCAGCCTTGGCGGCGAAAGAGCCGGTTCAAATGGATGGGGGTGTCGACCTCCGTGATCCCATATTCCGAGAGCACGGCGACTTGGACGGAACGTTGCTGGAAAGAGGAAATGAGGTCGCCCACCAGATCATCCACCTTGCGCAGATCGCCTTTGATATCCGGATCGTTCGGGCCGAGGCGCTGCAGGTTGTAATCGAGGTGCGGCAGGTAGACGAGATTGAGCGTGGGCTGATATTTCTCCTCGATCCAGCGCGCCGAAGCGGCAATCCACTGTGAGGAGGCAATGCCCGCCGCCGGACCCCAAAATTGGTGAAAGGGAAATTCGCCGAGGTCCTTCTTAATTTCCGCCCGGAGCGAAAGCGGCCCGGTATGAATATCGAAGACCTTGCGTCCGTCGGCGGGATATAGCGGACGCGGCGTGATCGACCAATCGACGTTCGCGTGCATGTTGTACCACCAGAAAAGCTGGGCGCAGGTGAACGTGGGATCCTGTACGCGCAGCTTGTCCCAGATCTTGGGTGCGGTCACGAGATGGTTCGATTGTTTCCAGAAATGGACCTCGGCGAGATCGCGATCATACCAGCCGTTACCCACGATGCCGTGCTGCGCGGGCGGCAGGCCGGTGAGATAAGCCGATTGCGCGGTACAGGTGACGGCGGGAAAGGCCGGTCGCACTGCAGTCATCTGACCTTCCCGGGCAAAGGCTGAGAGCCGGGGCATGCCGGCGAGCAACGAGCGGGTCAGTCCCACGACATTGAGGACGACGGTGCGGTGCATGGAAGTCAAGGGGCGGAGCGTTGCGCCAAGGCAAGGATACAGTCCTGCATTAATTTCGTGTCGATCTCATGGACTTCCACGCCTCGTCCAATCCCGGCCAGGAGGGTAATGGTCAATTCGCCGCCGAGGTGCTCGCGGAATTCCTGCAGGCCCTCGAGCAGGAGAGCATTGCCGTCCGGGTCGGTTTGCGACATGAGGGGATCGTGCATGGCGAAGCCGAGTTTTTGAAGGAGAGTGAGAACACGCTCCATGGAGGCTTTCGGGAGCATTCCCTTTTTGTGGCTGTAGAGAACATCGAGCGCCAGTCCCATGCCCACGGCCGTACCGTGCGAAATCGCGAAACCGGACATCTGCTCCAACTTGTGCGCCGCCCAGTGGCCGAAATCGAGCGGACGGGCGGAACCGAACTCGAAGGGATCGCCCGATTCCGCGATATGCCGGACATGGAGCTCCGCGCAGCGACGGATGACGGGTTCCGTCGCGCGGGCCTCGAACCGGGCAAGTTCATCGGCACTGCGTTCGATTTCCGAGAAGAAAACGGCATCGCGGATCAGCGCGACCTTGATGGCCTCGATCAACCCGGCCCTCTTTTCTGCCGGGGGAAGGGGAGCGAGGAAATCGCTGTCATTGATCACCGCGAAGGGCGGAGCGAAGGTCCCGATGAAATTCTTTTTCCCGAACGCATTGATGCCGTTCTTCACGCCAACACCGCCATCTGCCTGGCTCAGGGTCGTGGTGGGCACGCGGATGTGCCGTACCCCGCGATGGGCCGTGGCGGCGGCGAACCCAGCGGCATCGAGCAGAGCCCCGCCGCCGATGCCAAGTAGATAGGAGTGACGGCAGATGCCATAGCGTTCGATCTGATGATGAAGCTTGTCGACGAGATCGGTGTCTTTTTTGGCTGTTTCGCCCCCGAGCACGAGGAGCGGCGGCCGGACGAGCCGGGCCGGGCTCGATTCGAGCGAAAAGTAGGAGGCAATTTCATCGGTCAATTGGGGAAAGGCGGTTGCCACATTTTCATCAACGACGACGAGGGCTTTCGCTTGGTCCTTCGCCTGAGCCAGCGACAAGATTTCCGCGAGAAGCCTGTTTTGCGGCGAGAAGACCGCGCACGTGAAATAGACACGATGCGCAAACGGAACCGTAATCGTACGCTCGATGGAAGTCGTCATGGACGGACAACCTTACGTGGCCGGGATGAACCGTTGCAAGAGGAGAGCGAGCAGGAAGAGGGGGAACAGGATGACACCGAGAGGCCCAATGGCAGGCGCAAGGGCGAGCATGTCGACGAGAACAATGCCGGCAAGGAGTCCCGAAACAACACGACTGATGGAAGGATTGGTTTTTCGCCAGAACGGGACGAGAAGCCATGCCATCCAGTAGAGTTGCAATCCGCAGATGAGCACGACGGGCATGCACGGCACATGCCGGTACGGGGTGTTCCCATAGTCGATGGACAGGGGGAATGAAGTGAAATAAGGCGCTGGAGGCTGGAGCGAAGAATTCCACCAAACATAAGTCCCGCAAGCGAAGACGAGAGGCAGGAATAGCAGCAGGAGGGCCCAACGCGTCGGTTTGCCGGGCCGACTTTCGCCCCGGGCCAGATAGGTGATTCCCGCCACGTAGAGAGCGAGCGGGACGGCTGCGGGAACAATGCCGAGGGTAGCCCTCATGGCCACTTCCGAAAGAGACAGCGGACTATGGTCAACGTAGGCAAACTTCTCGGTCAGGACTCCCTGATAGATGAAAGCGGAAGCGGCCAAAGGATAGAGCAGGAAGCGGCATGCCCCCATCATGAGAGGAGCCCAGAAAACGCCCTTGTGCAGGCAATCATAGATCACGATGGCGGCGAGGAGGAGGAGGGCGATGGCGAAGGTGCCCACGCCGAAAGGAACAAAGCACGCAAGGCCCGTCGTGAACCAGGTTCCGGCCATCAGGCCGACTCCATGCCGGGAGATTCTTCCTGAAGGAACAGGCCGTTCCGGGCAGTAACGGATGTCGAAATCAGCGTCGCAATAATCATTGAGGTACATGCCGCCGATATAGAGGAAACTGCCACCTAGCAAAACGAGGAGAAGTGAAACGTAATTGGGAGTCACATTGGCAAGAATCGATCCTGCCAGGAGATTCGACCAGACGGTGGGCAGATTGGAGATGCGCCCGAGAATGAGCAGGGTGCGGAGGCCTTGGAGGAGGGATTTGAAGCGCATGGCCTGCCTAGAGATGCGGCAGAACTGATCCTTCGACAAGCTCAGGATGACGGAGTGTTTAAGCGAGGCCGCGCTGTCTGAGTTGAGCGAGGCACCATTCATATTCCCGGACGAGTTGCTCGGTGACGGACTTGGCGCGGAGTTCCTCAGGCAGGACTTCCCACGTATAGGTCTCCATCTCGAGGTGCGAGCAGAGGCCGGGTTGTTTCGAGAGAAGATCGAGCAGGCCGAGGAGGTGCGGCGCGGTGGTCTGGCCATGAGGCAGATTCGCCGCGTGCAGGGGAACGTGAAAATGGATGCGCCACTCCTTGTCGCCGGAGGAGCGGTCGAGCGCGAGATCGAGGTCCTTGTCGACGCGGAGAGTGCCATCCTGCGTCCGCGCGACGACCTGATGCAGATAGGTGTCGTCGGCAAAACGGCGGAGCCATTCGCGACTGGCGGCATCGGGCAGAATTTGCAGCGCGGAGCTGAGATGAATTTTGCTAAGGTGGATACCGGCTTTCTGGAAAGCCGCGACGACAGCGGCAGGTTCCTCGTATTCGACTGCGAGATGGCAGGTGTCGTAGTTGACGCCGAGGAAGATGCGGAGCCGCGCATCGTTCGGACGGTCCTTTTCCATCTCCTGGAAAAAGCGAACGGTCTCGGCGCTGGTCTCGAAGAGTCCGAGCGGTTCCGGTTCTACGCCCAGATGCAGGCGCCGATTGTGACGCACCGAGCATTCCTCAATGTGCTCAATACAGCGCCAAAGTTGGTCGCGAATTTTGCAACGCTGCTCTTCGGTGGTAATGAATTCCTTGAAGGAACCTGGCGCGGTGCTGACGCTCCCTTCAACGCCTTCCGGAACGAGTTGTGCCAGCAAATCGAAAAGCCGGTTGGTGTAGGCCAGGCGGTCGGGATGCGTCCAGTCGGGGAGGTAGACCCGCTCTTTGACCTTCGTACCGTGGAACTGGCCGAAGGGAAAGCCGTTGATCGTGAAAACGTAGCAGTGATGTTGCTGCAACCAGCGGCGAAAAGCATCGAGCGTATGTGGCTCGCTCAACTGGCGCGAGGCAAGGTCGCTCAAGCGCAAACCGATGGCATAGGGGCGGTCGGGACTGACCTGCTCCCTTACCGCAAGGGTGTATTTCTCCAGCGAAGCGAGTGTCTCCGGCCAATCGTCGCCCCGATGGATGTTCGTGCAGTAGGCGAGATGAAGATTATTTTTGAGGCGCATCGCGGTGAACTTCTTCGATGGTCTCGTCGACGTGGAACTTCGGATTCTGGCGGAGAAATTGCAGCGGATTCCCGTAAATGAGCTGGTCGATGGCCGCCTCGCTGTGGCCGCGCTTTTTCATTTCGATCGCGGTCTTGGGGACAGCGAGGGAATCGCTGTGGCCCCAGTCGCAGGCGCAATTCAACCAGAGCCGCTGGGCACCGTAGATCTCCACCATGTCGATGGCGCGGGAGGGCGTACACTTCGATTGCGGATAAAGCGTGATACCCGCCCAGAAGCCGGCGTCGAGCACGATGTCCACGGTATGCTCCTCGACGTGGTCGATGATGACGCGAGCGGGATCGACACCTTGGTTGCGCTTGAGCATGTCGACGATGAGCCGTGTGCCTTTCCACTTGTCCTCAAGGTGCGGCGTGTGGACGAGGATCATCTGATTATACCGCACGGCGAGTTCAACATGCTTCTCGAAGATCGTGACCTCGTTCCGGCTGTTTTTATTGAGCCCGATTTCGCCGATGCCGAGGACGTTGGGCCGGTCGAGAAAGGAGGGGATCATCGCGAGCACTTCCTCGGCGAGACTCATATTCTCGGCCTCCTTGGGGTTGAGGCACAGCCACGAATAGTGGGGCAGGCCGAATTGCGCGGCGCGGCGCGGTTCATAGTCGGTCAACTGGCAAAAGTAGTCGTAAAAGCCCTGGGAGGAACTGCGGTCAAAGCCAGCCCAGAACGCCGGCTCGCAGACGGCACGGCATCCGGCGGTGACCATTGCCGCATAGTCGTCGGTCACCCGGCTGACCATGTGGGCGTGAGGTTCGATGTAACGCATGCCGAAGAAAAATTAACGTCCTGCCCAGGCACCGCTGGCCGATTTCGTACCGGCCTGCGCCACCGGTTCTTCCGTTGGATCGCTCAGGGCGAGCAGGATCTTCTTCGCCTTCTCAGGGCCCGCCGTGCCCAGTTCCAGCAAGGCCGCGCGGAACGCCTTCATCCGGAAATCGTCCGTGCCTTTGCTCCGTTCGATGCGGTCGAGAAAGGCGGCGAGATCGATCAGCTTGGACCGGGCCTCGGCGAAATAGAGATCAGTAATGCGCGAACGATCCATGGCCGGACATCACACCGTGGCGTGGACCATTTCGAGCGCCCGCACCGCATAGGACGTGACGAGCACGGGATCCTTTTCCCACCAGCGTCCGCTCTTGGTGTTCACCCAGAAGCCATCGCTGGCCTGGAGGTCGAACAGCCGGGTCGCCAGGTCATGACGCCAGTTGGCCGACTTGCCGTCGGCCAGCGGGAGCGTGTCGCTGCCGTAGGTCGAGAGGGCCTTGGCAATCGTGTGGTAGTAGTAGAAAAGACCTTCCGGCCCGAGGGCGGCATTTTCCTTCAGCGTGTAGTTCCGCCCGATCCAGTTATAGACGGCAGTGACGCGGGGATCGTCGCGTTTCAAGTCGGCGTAAATGTAGCTGAGCAGGCCGGAATAGCCCATGCTGCCGTAGGAGCGGGGCACTTTCTTGCCGTCGATCTCGTCATCGCCGTGGTTATCTTCGGCGACGGGAGTGTAGATGAATCCGCCGAGGTTCTTCGGGTCGCCGGTGACCCAGGGCTGGGCGTTGTACTTGGGCAGGTTCTGGCAGCGCTGGAGGAATCCCACTGCGGCATCGAGGTTCAGTTGCTTGGCGGCGGCCACGTCCTTGCCGTAGACCGATGACTTGGTGTCGCGCAGGGCCTCGAGCCCGAAGCAAGTGTTGGAGACATCGGAGTGGGGGCCGTCATCACCATAGCCGATGCCGCCCTCGTAGGGATTCATCTTGCCGTCCTCTTTGGGATAAAAATTCTGCGCGCCGATGATGAAATCGCGACCTTTGCGGATGGCGGCGTCGTATTTTTCCGGGTCGGCAGCCTTGAGTGCCATGATGGCCACACAGGTGTTGTAGTTCTGCAGCACCTTGCCGTAGATGCCGCCGTCCGGCTTGGTGCAGGTCATCACGTAATCGAGGCCCTTCTCGATAAAATCGGGACGTTTGGCCTTGATCGCGCCGGTCGGCTCGTTGAGGAACGAGAGCAGGACGAGCCCGGAAAGCGCGGGGTACTCGGCGCTGGTCCAAAAGCCGGCGGAATCCTGCTTGGTCTTCAAAAAGGCGAGGCCCTTTTCGATGGAACGCTCGATTTCGAGTTTGAGCGACTTGTCCTTCGCCATGGCGGGCACATCGGCCGTGGGTTCGCCATAGGTGGTCTCAGGCAGGGAGGGAAGGGCGGCGGCGCCAAAGGCCAGGCGAATGAAGGTGGAGCGTTTCATGGTGGTAGGATGTTGGAATTCTTTAGTGATAACCCCGGGGCCATCCTAAAGTTTCATGGTTTAGCGGGAGCTGAATCTGCAAGGGCGATGGTGAGTTCAACCGGCGTGTCGATGGGAGGGACGGACTTCTCCTGTATCTGCCAAATCTGGTCGTCATTGTAGCCCTCGCGGGGATTGTTGACAAGCGCGGTGGGGTCGGTGATCACCGCGATGAGGGAGAATTCCTGGTCGGCCAGGAAGACACCGTTTTCCATCATGGAACCGTTATATGTCCAGGGCCCGGGTGCCATCGAGTGCTTGGTCTTGAGATTGAAAATCCAGTCCTCGGCGGAGACTTCCTTGCGCTTTCCGTCCACGGTCCAGGCAAGCGTCAGTTGCACGGACGGGCCCTTCAGCTTGGGCGCTTCCTGGAGATAGGCCGTGTCAATGGCGGAAGGCGGGGCGGGGTCCTTCGCATTGGCCTTGGCACTTTCCTTAAGGCCGATCAGGAGCAATGCCGCGTGGATGTCGTGCGGCAATAGCTTGGTCGAGAGCAGGCTTTCGTGGAGTTTGCCCTTCTCGTTGACGAGGAGGTACTCAATCAGCCCCTGGTGTTGATTCACGGTAACAGGAAAAGTGATCCGGTGGTTCTTCTTGTCGAGGCGAATGCCGTTGAACTCAAAAAGGTCGGGGGAGATTTCGCGCAGGACCGGCTGGGTTGCCGGGGCCGCGGTCTCGGGTGGTGGTGCGGACTGCGCGTGGAGCGAGGTTGTTCCCGCAGCCAACGCGAGCAGGGCGAAAGCAAAGCGGTTCATGGTCAATTGTCGCGAATGGCAATGGGATCGACGAAGACCGCCTTGACCCCGGCGTAGACCGATTCGGCCTGGAGCGTCACGGTCTTGGGACTTTGCAGCGAGATTTCCATGAAGCGCGGTTGGTCCCCGGCCTTGAAGGGAGGGGTGCGGCCAATGTCGCGCCCGTCGGCCAGGACCCGGACGGTCATCTGCGAGTTGGCGGGCGAATCAGCCGACAGGGCGACGCGTACGGCGATGGCGCGGAATTTACCGGTAAGCGGAAATTCGATCATCGTTCCGGCGCTGGCGACCATGATTTGTTCCTGGTTGGGGCCCTGCCAGGACTGGACAGGAGGGAGAGCGTCCTCGGGTGGAGCGGGCGCCATCGCGGGAGCTGGGGCGGCGGCAGGAGCCGCTGCCGGTGCAGTTGGAGCGGGTGCGGCCCCGGCCGGTGGCGCGGCGGGAGGAGGGGGAGGTGCCGCTTTCCAATTAAGCTCGGCCAGGGATTGAATCAGTGTGGGTCCGGCGCGGAATTGAACGGCCTCATCCGGGGCGAAGGGGACGTTGATGCCGGCAATCTCCGATACGGACAAGATGCTGCTTTCGATATTGATGGTATTGCCATTAACAGACGAGCCGTCGTGCAGCCGGACGGTGTAATTGGCGGGCTGGACTTGGACCGGGTGGAGGAAGCATCCGCGGACCTCCGACCGGCTGTAGGTGGTGATGCCGAGCAGGACGGAATTGATGAGGACCTGCCCACTGTTGATGGAGTCAAAATCACCATCCATGACATCGCCGTTTTTCATCAACAACCCCACATGCGAGGCCATGTCGGCAATCTGGCTTCGTTTCGTGGGCAGCATGATGATCGCCGCAATTTTTGAACGCGGAATGGAAACGCGCTTGCCGTTGCGGATAAACGTGCCGTCGGCATCGGGAGTCGCCGGATCGAAGGTCAATCGCTCAAAGTAACCGGCCAGGAACGAGCCGCTTTGCAGGAGCACGCCGGGAGGAAGGACCTCGGCTGACGATGGCGCCGGGGTAAACGAAACATTGTCGAAGGCGGCTTTGCCCAGACCCTTGTCCCGGCGGCTGTCGACGAAGAAACCGATCCATGGATTGTCCATGCCCTTGATCCGGAAATTATTCTGCCCGATTTGCTCCCACTCCTTGCCGTCGGTGGAAATGGAGGCAAAGACATCGGCGCCATAGCGGGTCAGGCGCATCCAGATGGGAAGATCCATCGGAACGGACGTCCCCTGCGCCGGTTTCCCGGCCTCGGGACGAATGGCGAAGCCGCCATTGCTGGCCGTTCCCGCGCCCAATGCGAACATCATCGAACCGGGGTCCAGCGTGTCGCGCAGCATCATACCCGCGCCGGTTTCCCAGATTTCGGTGCTGATTTTCCTGACTTGGGCCGTCCACTGCCCATTGCCTGTCCACTGCAGTCCGGCAAAATAGAGCATGTCCGAAGTACGGGGGCCTGCGTTTTTTCCCTTCCCGTTGGGAGAGGTGCCGCTGCCGCTCAGCGAGAATGTCCCGCCGGCATCGGTCACCGAACCGGCGGCCTCGACCGGCCCGATATCCTGTCCCTTCCAGTTCGGCGGTAATTGGCCACCTTTGTCGCTGCTGCTGTAGTAAAAATTCAATTCAAACGGCGCATTACCCAGGTCGGCTTCGAGAATATCGGAAAGATTGATCTCCTTCGTACTGTCATCGACGTGAATGGAGGTCGAGCCCAAGGTGAGCTTTCCGTTCACTTCGGGCGTGTTCGCCAGGGGAATGATGCTCCCCGCGCGCAGGAGTGAAATTCCCCCGCCCAGCAAAATAAGACCTATCCGTGCGGCTTGCTTCATGGGATGCGCCAAAGACGTCAAGGGTTAGCGTTGATACAGGGGAAGGTAACCATAGGGCAGGGAGAGGACCGTTGTGAAGACCGCCGTGCACCAATTCGACCCGACCCCCTTGGCCCGGGGATCGAGACTCTCGTTCCAATAGTTCATGTCCCCCTCGGTGGTGACATGACTGAGCAGATATTTTTGCCCGAAGATCTGGTAGTAGTCCTTCCATTTGTCGCCGCCCATGAGGTAGTGGGCCACGCCCGCGTAATAGTTGCCGTAGGTCAGCCACTCGACCTGCCAGTTCGGGTTGCCGCTTTGGTTGATGCTCTGCATGACATAACGCGAACCGTCCTTCACCATCGGGTCATCATAGAGCCCGGTGATCTGGAGGGCGTAGATCGCCGCCGCACTCCGGGCAAACCCGGGGCCGCCCTTGCCCGCCATGTAGGCAAATCCACCAGTATTCCCGACCTCGCAGCGTTTGATGTAGGCGACGGCCTTGTCGATCGTGGCCTGCGGCACGGCGATGCCCGCGCGCTTGGCCGCGCACAAGGCCACAGTCTGGGGAACGGTGACGGAAAGATCGGCATCCTTCGAACCGGGTTGATAGCGCCAGCCGCCCTCCGGATTCTGGCCATGGATGATCAGGAGGACGACGTGTTCGAGCTTGGGCCGGATGACCGGATTTTGTGTCTCCCCGTAAAGCTCCGCGAGGACCATTGTGCCCAGGCCGTGGCTGTACATGTAATGCGAGCGGTCACCTTCGTTAAAGGTCCCGTCCGCCTTCACGGAATCGAGGAGGAACTGCATCCCGTTCTTCACCTGTTTGGCGTAGGGGCCGGCGTCGGGCAGGTTGCCATTGGCCATGAAGGCCATCATGACGTAGGACGTCATGGCCACGGCCCATTTGTTGGAGGCGGGACTGCTCTTGTCGCCGGTCCATGATCCGTTGGGCAGTTGTTGGGCCGCGAGGTACTTCAACGCGCCGTTGATGACCGTTTCCGTATTCTTGTCGACCTTGACCGTGTCATCGGGCGCCGCCGCGGGCTCCGGGGCATCAGCTGCAGCCAGGCGGCCACATGACAGAATCAGCCCTACGGAAAAAAGAGCCGCGCTGCGATGGACGATGAATGAACGCCGCGACCTCATGGCGCGGCCGAAGACTGGTCGGCCAGATTCTTCATGTACTGGTCGATCATCGGGGCGTATTCCTGGGGCCGTTTTTCGGACTGCGTCTGTTCGATCGCCGCACGGTCGCGGGAAGCCACGGTGACAAATTTGCCGGAACCCGAGACGTCATGCATCGATCCCTTGTCGGTGCTGCCACCAGTCAGGCTTTTCGCGGAATCCTGTCCGGGCTTGCCCGGCTGCTGGCCCGGCATGGGAGGTCCCTGACCGGGCATCGGGGGACCCTGACCCGGCATGGGAGGTCCGGCGGGTTGAGGCGCACCGGCGGCGGCCATGCCCGATTGGGCCATGGCGACGGATGCCTGGGCCTGGGCCAGCGCATTTTGGGCGGCGGCGGCGGCAGCGGCGGTGGCGGCGGCGTCACCCTTGGCGGCAGCGGCCTCGCCTTTGCCAATATCGGCTTTCGCATCAGCCACGGCGGCGGCAGCGGAACTCGGCAGCCCGGGCGTGGCCGCGGCAG
>Ga0207641_10000725_pt1 | contig 35411 bp, 31 predicted proteins | sample KBSSwiS62_FD_184306 | JGI IMG/M metagenome (GOLD analysis project Ga0207641, IMG submission 184306) | Switchgrass rhizosphere microbial communities from Kellogg Biological Station, Michigan, USA - KBS Switchgrass S6-2 (SPAdes) (version 2) | ecosystem: Host-associated > Plants > Roots >... | reverse complement strand
CAACCGTCCCGCGCTGGTGCTGGCCGACGAACCCACCGGCAATCTCGACGAGGCGACCGCCGATATCGTGCTCGCCGAATTTTTGCGTCTGGTCAGGCAGGAGGGCTCCGCCGCGCTGGTCGCCACTCATAATGAGCGGCTGGCGGCGAAGATGGACCGTGTTGTCCGCCTGCATGAGGGGCGGCTGGGCTAGCGAGGCCTGGGTCGGCAGCCCGCTTCCGCCCGAGAGGCTCGGGTTGGGGTTCGCGGCCGATGGAGGGCGCTCGGCAACTTTCGGTGTGCGTCCCCCGAACATTCTTCTCAGCGGCAACCCCGCCTCGATGTGTCTCTCGTACCATCGCAGCGAAATGGCTAGCGAAAGCTGACGATATACTGACACGAAATAAGGTTGAAAAGCTGACATGGACGCGAAGGCGCGTGCCGAAGCGGGGCGGGATCGAAAGCCCGCAAAATAAGGGGCTGCCCGGCCGCAACGGTCGATTCACCATAGGAAACGGGAAATTTGTTAAGCCTTCCCGTTTAGAAGCCTGACCATGTTCGGGGCGAAAAATCCCTCTTCGAGGTTTCTTGGCCGGCTGCGCGAAAGCACGCGTGGCGCGGTCGCGGTGATCGGTGCGCTGTCGCTGACCTCGATGATCGGCATGGGCGCGATGGCGGTCGAGGCGACGCGCGGCTATTCCGCCAAGGTCACAAATCAGCGTGTCGCGGATGCGGCGGCCTTGGCCGGCGCCCTTGCCTACAACGTCAACAACAGCACGACCCAGATGACGGCGACGGCAAAGGCGGTCGTGGTGGCCCAGGGCCTGTCGGCGAACGACGCTGACGTGCAACTGGTGGCCGACGGGGCGCGACAACTGGTCCAGGTGACGGTCACGACCACTGTACCACTCGCGCTGGGAAAGGTGCTGACTAACGCGGTCAGTTACGATGTTGCCGCGGTCGGGTCGGCCACAGCCACGACGGTCAGCGCCTCTCCGCCCTGTGTCGCCGCGCTCAATGGGTCGCCGACCAATTCGATCACGATGAGCGGCGGCACGTCGCTCGGTGCACCCGGATGTGCGATCAACAGCGCAGCCGGGGTGAGCCTCGGTGGTGGGGCTCAGATCACGAGTGCGACGCAGGTCAATTCGGGCAAGTCGATCGGCGTCAACGGCGGTGCCAGCATCACGACAAACCCCACGGCGAACAACACCGTCCAGAACAAGTCGAATGCGGCAAGCGACTGGATGGGTACCAATTCGAGCCTCAAGGACATTTTGTGCCAGGTGAACAAGCTCACCGGCACCAGCGACAGCGATTATGCCGATGGAAATACCAACTGCGCCAGCCCGCTGATCACAGCGGTTACCAATAATACCGCGCCCGATCTCGATCTGAAATACAACCCGACCGGCACCCTCGCATCCTATTACAGCAATGGCACTTATACTATACCGGCGAGTTGGATAGTGTCGAACTATCCCAACGGTATCAAGACATTAACGGTCCAAGGCGGGATCACGGCGACGATCCAGGGACCGCTGAGCCTGTCGATCAACACGCTCGACATGAAGGGCGGCACGAACCTCACAATAGGCAGCGGCAACATCACCATCGGTTCCAAGATCGACCTCAGTGGCGGCTCGAACCTCTATTTCGATGTCGGCGTCGGCAACACGACCACGATCGGCAAGGATAGTGCCGGCAATTCGATCAGCATCGCGGGTGGCAGCCGGGTCTGCTTCACACTGAATTGCGTGGCGCCGACCGCTGCGGCCGGCACATTCAGCGTGGCGGGCAATATCGACTCGCAGGGCGGCACCACGATCGTCTTTCCGAAGGCTGCCACCCACGTAATTGGCGGCGATCTGGCGCTCAGCGGCAGCTCGATCCTCGGCTCCGGCAACTACATCATCAAGGGCGATTTCACGAACAATACCGGCGGCACTATGAGCGGCGTTGATGTGACCTTCGCGCTCGGCGGTACCTTCACCCTGTCGGGCGGTACCTCGCTCGACCTGGCAGCGCCCGGTGAGTCGAGCAGCTATGGCATTCCGGGTGTGCTGATCGCGACCAAAAGTGCTTCCGACACCAGGATCGGCGGCGGCTCCAGCAACAAATATGCGGGCCTGCTCTACGCGCCCAACTCGGACATGACCGTCAGCGGCGGCGGCTCGATCTCCACCAATGGCGGAGCCTGCATGATGTTGATCGTCAAGACGCTGACCCTCTCGGGTGGCGGTGCGCTGTCGACCGGCGCCTGTTCGGGCCTATCCGCATCCTCGACCACCGCCAGCGTGGCGCTCGCCAAATGATCGGCCGCTTCCTTTCCCGGCTTCGGAACGACCGCAGCGGCATGGCGACCGTCGAGTTCGCGCTGCTGTCGGTGATGTTCTTCGGCGTCATGATGGCGGCGCTCGATCTCGGCATGTGGTATCAGCAGCGCCTTCGGCTCGATTCCGCCGTCGAGCAGGGGACGATGATCGCGTTCAACCAGCGCGGCACCCTCGATTCGGCTGCGGCGGCCGCGATTGGCACCTTCGTTGGCAGTGCCGCAAAGCTCAGCACGAACCCGACGGTGGTGGTCGGCTGCAACGGCGGAACCAACAATTGCAGCGCCTCCAACCGTCTGAGCTACTGCGTCAGCGGCAGTCCCCCGAATGTCGTCTATACGCAGACGGCAAGTTCGGTGTGTGGCGACAACAGCCTGCCCGGCTATTATATGACGATCTCTGTCACGGCGACGTCGAACACGGTGATCGTTCCGGCGGCCATGCTCGGCGGCGCCATGGTTCAGACCCGCCGCGCGGTTATCCGTCTGCAATGAAACGGCTGCTCGCCAGTACCAAGGGGTTGACGACGGTCGAGTTCGCGCTCGTCGGGCCGTGTTTCCTGATGATGATGATGTTCATCATTGATGGTGCGCGCGCTGTCTGGACCTATCAGACGCTTCAGGAAGTGGCGACCAACAGTGCGCGCTGCGCCGCCCTGAACAAGACCGGCTGCACCAATTCGAGCGAGGTGAAGAGCTTCGCCGTGGCGCGCGCACGCGCCTCGGGCGTCACCCTGGCCGATACGTCGGTGACGCTGGCGACCGCGCAAACATGCAATGCCATGGGCGGGATGACCAAGGTGACGATCTCGTCTCCCTATGCGGGCGCCACGACCAGGCTGTTGCCCAGCACCATCACCACGCTCACGACCGACAGCTGCTTTCCCACGATCTCCTGAATTCCGTGGATAAGCCGCAATCCCCGCTGGCGAATCCTTCCGCCATGCCTAAGTTGCCTTCATGCCCCACCAGCCCTTCGTGCCGCTGCGGATATTCTCCGCCTATACGATGCTCGAGGGTGCGATCGACCCCAAGGCGATTTCTAAACAGGCGAAAAAGCTCGGCTTCCCGGCCGCCGCGCTGACCGACCGCAACGGGCTCTACGCCGCGATGGCCTTCTCGGATGCGGCGAAGAAGGATGGGGTCCAGCCGATTATCGGCACGATGCTCGCGATCCGCCGGCCAGTTGTCGAGAAGCAGCTTATCACCGACTGGCTCGCTCTCTATGCGCAGGACGCGACCGGCTATGACAATCTCTGCGCGCTCGTGTCGGCCGCGCATCTCGAACGGCCGGTGCATGAGGAAGCGCATGTCCTGCTCGCTGCGCTCGAGGGCCGCACCGATGGGCTGATCGCGCTGACGGCGGGCGGCGAGGGCGCGCTTGCCCGGCTGCTGGCCGAAGAGCAGGCCGATGCTGCGGCGAGCTATGCCGATGCGCTCGAACGCCTGTTCCCGAAGCGGCTATATGTCGAACTTGTCCGGCGCGGCGATCCGGTCGAGGCACGCGCCGAGGAGGCGCTGATCGATCTCGCCTATGCGCGCGATCTGCCCCTGGTCGCGACCAATCCGGCCTGCTTCGCCGAGCCCGATTTCCACGCCGCCCATGACGCGATGCTCTGCATCGCCAACAGCTCCTATGTCGAGACCGCCGATCGTCCGCGCTCCTCGCCCGACCTCTGGATGAAGCCCGCCGCCGAGATGGCGCGGCTGTTCGACGATGTGCCCGAGGCGCTGGCCAATACACTGGTCGTAGCCCAGCGTTGCGCCTTCGCAGCACCCTATCGCAAGCCGATCCTGCCCAGCCTCGCCGGTGATCGCCAGGCCGAGGCCGAGGCGCTGCGCCGCGATGCGCACGATGGCCTCGAGCGGCGCCTCGAAAAGCTTGGCATCGTCGCGGCCGAGGCCCGGCAGGCCTATTTTGACCGGCTCGCCTTCGAGACCGAGATCATCATTAACATGGGCTTTCCCGGCTATTTCCTGATCGTCGCCGACTTCATCAAATGGGCGAAGGAGCAGGGGATTCCGGTCGGTCCCGGACGCGGCTCGGGCGCCGGCTCGGTGGTCGCCTGGGCGCTCACCATCACCGATCTCGATCCGCTGCGGCTCGGCCTGCTGTTCGAACGCTTCCTCAATCCCGAGCGCGTCTCGATGCCGGACTTCGACATCGACTTCTGCGAAACGCGGCGGGGCGAGGTGATCCGCTATGTGCAGCAGAAATATGGTCGCGATCAGGTCGCCCAGATCATCACCTTCGGAAAGCTCAAGGCGCGCGCGGTGCTCAAGGACACCGGCCGCGTCCTCCAGATGAGCTATGGCCAGGTCGATCGCCTCGCCAAGCTCGTCCCCAACCACCCGACCGATCCCTGGACGCTCGAACGCGCGCTCAACGGCGTGTCGGAGCTCGCGGCGGAATATAAGAGCGATGTCGAGGTCCGCCGGCTGTTCGATCTCGCCATGAAGCTCGAGGGCCTGCCGCGCCACAGCTCGACCCACGCGGCCGGCGTCGTGATCGGCGATCGGCGGCTCGATGCGCTGGTGCCGCTCTATCGCGATCCGCGCTCGGATATGCCGGTCACGCAATTCGACATGAAATATGTCGAGGGCGCCGGCCTTGTGAAGTTCGATTTTCTCGGTCTCAAGACGCTATCGGTGCTTCAGAAGGCGGTGCAGTTCCTCGCCGCGCGCGGCGAGCATGTCGATCTCGACAGCCTTCCCTGGGATGATCCCGCCGTCTACGCGCTGCTGCAGAAGGGCGACACCGTCGGCGTGTTCCAGCTCGAATCGGAAGGCATGCGGCGCACGCTGGCTGCGGTCCGGCCGACCTGCTTCGAGGACATCATCGCGCTGGTCTCGCTGTATCGGCCGGGCCCGATGGACAATATCCCGATGTTCGGTGATCGCAAGAACGGGCGCGCACCGATCGAATATCCGCATCCGCTGCTCGAGGGCATCCTCAAGGAGACTTACGGGATCTTCGTCTATCAGGAACAGGTGATGCAGGCGGCGCAGATCCTCGCCGGCTATTCGCTCGGCGATGCCGATCTGCTGCGTCGTGCGATGGGCAAGAAGATCAAGGCCGAGATGGACGCGCAGCGCAGCCGCTTTGTCGACGGCTGTGCCGCGAACGACATAGCTGCCGCCAAGGCGAACGAACTGTTCGACTTGATCGACAAATTCGCCGGCTACGGTTTCAACAAGAGCCATGCGGCGGCCTATGCGCTCGTCGCCTATCACACTGCTTGGCTGAAGGCGCATCACAAGGCCGAATTCTACGCCGCGTCGATGTGCTACGACATGCACCAGACGGATAAGCTGGCGATCTTCGTCGATGATATGCGGCGCTTGGGCGTCCAGGAGCTCGGCCCCTGCGTCAATCACAGCGAGGCCGAATTCTCGGTCGAGGAGGTCGATGGGCAGCGCGCCGTCCGCTATGCGCTCGGCGCGCTCAAGGGCGTCGGTGAAAAGGCGATGGAGCAGCTTGTCGAGGCGCGCAGGAGCGGTGGTCCGTTCAGGAGCCTCGAGGATTTCGCCGATCGCATCGATCCGCGCCTTCTCAATCGCCGGCAGCTCGAAAGCCTGGCCGGTGGCGGTGCCTTCGACTTGTTCGGGCAGGAGCGCGCCGGGATGTTCGCCTCGGCTGAGGCCATCCTCGCCCACGCATCAAGCGCGGCGAGCCAGCGTGAGAGCGGGCAGGGTGGGCTGTTCGGCGATTCGCCGGGTGATGTCGCCCCGATTCGGATCGATCGGGGACTCCATTGGACCCTCGCCGACCGGATGGCGGCGGAGAAGGAAAGCTTCGGCTTCTATTTCTCGTCGCACCCGACGGACAGCGTGCGGCACCTCGCCGAGGCGAACGGCGCGCGCAGCTTCGCCGCACTGTGCGCGATGCCCGCGCCGGCCGAGGGCGGGCGCGCCAACGCGGTGATGGCCGCCCTCGTCGAGGAGACCCGGTGGCGGACCTCGGCCAAGGGTAAGCGCTATATGATGGCGACATGTTCGGACGCCTCGGGGCAGTTCATCGTCACCTGTTTCGATGAGGCGGCCTCAGCCGATCTCGAAGCGGCGGCCAAGGCCGGCGCCTGCGCGCTGCTGCGCGTGGAACTCGACTGGCGCTCGGGCGAGGAGACGCCGCGCGTCACCGCGCGCGGCCTGCAGAGCTTCGAGGCTATGCAGTCGATCCGATTGCGCGTCGATATCGAGACGGCCGACGAGGCGGTGATCCCGGCGCTCGCGGCGCTGGTGAACGACGAGCGCGGCGGCCGGGGCGAGATGTATCTTAAGGCGCTGCTTCCCGATGGCAGCCGCGCCGAATTGCTGCTCGGCCGCGACTTCCGTCTCGATGCGGAGCTGGTCGTGCGGATTGAGCGTCTGCCGGGCGTGCAGGCGCGGATCGGCACCGTGGGCAAGCCGCAGCTGACCGTCGTGGGATAGCGAAAACAAGCCCGTCCCCTTTCGGGGAGGGATTGGGGGGCTTGACCGCGAGCGCTAAAATGGAGGAGAGCCCCCCCCGCCGGAGCGAAGGGGAGGTCTCCGGCGTCCTTATCTTTTCTTGTCCGGCGCGATGGTGATCCGCACCTCTTCGCCGGACTGGCCCGGGAAATTGGTGAACAGGGCCTCGACCAAGTTCGGGACCAGCTTGGGCAATGCGTCGCTGGTCGAGCGCGCCTTGGCCTTGCCCTCGAACAGCCGCTTGCCGTCGGCGGCGCGCTCGATCAGCAGGTCGGCGTTGCTGGTGTAGATCGTGTAGGTGTCGATCTCCTGGTACCAGGGATCATAACCGAACGGATCCCAGCCATAATAAAAGGCCGATCCATAGCCCCAGCGGCGGCCATAAGGGCCGTAGCCCCATGGTCCGCCCCACGGGCCGAAGCCGGGGCTCAGCGAAGGCCGCGACACGACCTTGGGCTGGCCCTTGTCGACACCATAGTCGAACTTGACGATCAGCTCGGGCTTGCCCCCGTCGGCCGGTCGATAGCCATAGGCCGCGAGCCGCTGGCTGACGAGCGACGCATATTGCGCAAATTCAAGGCCGCCGCGATTGCGCGGGTCGGTGGCTTCGATGACGAACGTCTGTCCTTCAGGGACCGGCAGCGCCTGAAAGCGGGCGACCTTGGCTTCGAAAGGTTGCGTGCAGGCCGAAACCGCGATCAGCGCGAGCGGCGCCGCGGCAGCGAATATCTTGCGCAGAATAGGCATGGGCGCCTCGTCTCTCCGGCCGGTTCAACCGGCTCAACTTAGGTTAGCCACCGCTTATCGCACGCGGCGTGTGAACATCGGTTGAACGCACGGATCGTTTTCTCGTGCCAAGACGGAGCCGAAAGAGCTCAGCCTCAGCCAGACCAATTTTCGCTGCCCTTCCGTCACCATGCAAACGCCCCTGCCTTTCGTGCTGCCTCCGCGACACGACGCCCTTATGGCCGCAGCTGTCCGTCGCCGCGGACAAGCCATTTATATGTGGTGAGTCCTTCGAGAGCGACGGGGCCGCGCGCGTGCAAGCGGCCGGTCGAGATGCCGATCTCCGCACCCAGCCCGAACTCGCCGCCATCGGCGAACTGGGTGGAAGCGTTGTGCATCACGATCGCGCTGTCCACCTGGGCGAGGAATAAATCGGCGGCTGCCCGATCCTCGGTCACGATCGACTCGGTGTGGTGCGAACCGTGTCGCGCAATATGCGCCATCGCGCCCTCGACGCCGTCGACAAAGCCCAGGGATACGATCGCATCGAGATATTCGGTATCCCAATCGGCGGCTTCGGCAGGGAGGACGCGCCTATCGAGCGCCTGCGCTGCAACGTCGCCGCGAACTTCGCAGCCGGCATCGATCAGCGCCGCGATCAGCGGCGCCGGCGCTGCATAGGCACGATCGATCAGGATCGTCTCGGCCGCGCCGCAGATGCCCGTGCGCCGCATCTTGGCATTCACGACCAGGGCCACCGCCTTGGCCGGATCGGCCGCGCCGTCGATATAGAGGTGAACGATGCCGTCGAGATGGGCAAGCACCGGTACCCGCGCCTCGTCCTGCACCCGTGCGACGAGGCTCTTGCCGCCGCGCGGCACGATGATGTCGATCAGTCCCTGCGCCGCCAGCATCGCGCCGACCGCCGCACGATCGGTGACGGGCACGAGCTGAACGGCATCTTCGGGCAAACCGGCGGTGCGGATACCTGCCTGAATCGCCTGATGGATCGCCCGGTTGCTCGCCGCGGCTTCCGAACCGCCTCGCAGGATGCAGGCGTTGCCCGACATCAGTGAGAGCGCGCCGGCGTCGGCGGTGACATTCGGGCGGCTCTCATAGATGATGCCGATCACGCCGAGCGGCACGCGGACCCGCTGGAGGACAAGGCCGTTGGGACGGCGCGCCTCGTCGATGAGCTGCCCTACGGGATCGGGAAGGCCCGCGACCGCCTCGAGTCCGGCGGCCATCGCCTCGATCCGGGCGGGCGTGAGCGTCAATCGATCGATCATCGCCGCGGTGAGGCCGTTGGCCTGGCCTCGCGCAACATCACTGGCGTTGGCCTCGAGTATCGCATCGGCCGCGCCGCGCATCGCGCGCGCCGCCTCTTTGAGCGCGCGCGCCTTCTCGATCGTCGGGGTCGCGGCAAGACGCAGCGCGGCGGCGCGTGCGCGCGCACCCATCTCGGTGATCAAGGTCGTGACGTCGACGGGACGGAGGGCGATAGCTTCGGTCATTCCACGCTCTTAGCATGTTCGACGCGCGCGCCAAAGCTGCTCGCGCACCACTAGCGTTCGGGAATGCGGCAGGCGGGCAGTTTGAGCTGGGCGAGGTCGCCGCACGGCCTGACCTGGACCGAACCGTCGCCGCCGATGAACGCGGCGTAGTTCGTCCCGCGATCGCAACTCACCCACCACATCTCGAGATTCTTGTAGCGCTGCTGATAGCCTACCGGTCCGATGCGGCGGCAATATTGACCATCGTCGAGAACGGCGCGCCGCAGAACGGCGCGTTGCTGCTGCGCCGAAAGGCCTTTGAGCCGGTTGCTGAAGTCGTTGCCTGCGGCGAGCGCGGGCGTTGCCAGCAAGGCGACGGCAGTCAAGGCGGCAAGCATCTTCATCCGGCGCTCTTAACGGAAAAGGGCCGCGGCGCCCAGCTGGCGCCGCGGCGGATATGCAACGCTACGCTACGCGGGGAATCTCACAACGAATCGCTGATTTTTCGTCCGGCAATCACCGCCAACACCGCAAAAATGATGAACAAGGCTATCGCCACGAAGAACAGGATCTTCGCCAGACCCACGAACGCGCCGCCGACGCCGCCGAACCCCATGGCGCCGAGCACGAGGCCGACGACTAGAAAAATGAGCGCCCATTTAAGCATTCCGAAATCTCCCGATTCACGGGGCCAGAACCGCGGGCGCCGCGAGATTGTTCCATTATATTTCTGCCCGGAACGATTCATTCGCCGGGTGCGCGTGCCCTGATCGCGAGCGCGTGGATGCGGTCGCGCAGCAGATCCGCGAGCGCCGCGTTGACGGCTCGCTGCCGGGCGACGCGGCTCAGGCCAGCGAACCGATCGCTGACGATGTCGACGGTGAAGTGGCTCTCGCCCGCTCCGTCATGGCCCGCATGACCGCGATGTTTTTCGCTGTCGTCGATGACGGCCAGTTCGGCCGGTGCAAGGGCGTCGCGGAGGCGGCGGGCGATTTCTGCGGCGACGGGGCCTGTGGGAAGTTGGGTCATCTCGCCTATATAGGGAGTCGCTGGGACAAGAGGCGAGCGTTGAACGAGGATTTCGAAAGGCGAAGGCCGCGAACGCGTTTTCATGGCCGGATCGAAGACAGCGGGCGGGGTTGCGATCATCCCGGCTGCGCCGAAGCCGGTGAGTTCCGCGCGCCCGCGCATGGCCGCCGTCGCCCTGGCTTCGACGGGCCGGGGGAGTGGAGATATCTGTGCCTCGACCATGTCCGCGCGTTCAACAGCGGCTATAATTTCTTCGACGGGATGAGCACCGAGGAGATCGAGGCCCAACAGACGCCCTATGCAGGATGGGATCGCGAGACGCGCGCTTTTTCGCCCGGCGCCGGCGGCACGCCCCGTTGGGCCGACTTTGTCGACCCGCTCGATGCGATCGGCGCGAAATATGCCCGGGCGGTCGATCGCGAACGCCGTGACGGCCGCCCCCTTTCTGACGGGGATCGTCGCGCGCTGAACATCCTTGGTCTCGGCCACGACGCGGATCGCCGGGCGTTGCGCGCGCGATATGCGGAGTTGGTCCGGCGCTATCATCCGGATCGTAACGGGGGTGATCGAAGCCATGAGAAGGCTTTGCAGGACGTGATTTCGGCCTATACGCAGCTGAAGGGCCGCCCCGCCTTCGCATGAGCAATATTTTTCGAGTTCAAGGGCCAGATTGATGACCGAGCTTTCCAATGTCCTGCCCGACAGCCGAACCGTACCGGTGCTCGAGGCGCCAGATCGCATGGTCAAGGTTCGCGAGATGTTCGGGATCGATTCCGATCTGGAAGTCCCCGCCTTTTCCGAAGCCGATGAGCGCGTGCCCGATCTCGACCCCGCTTATGTGTTCGACCCGGAGACCACGCTGGCGATCGTCGCCGGTTTCGCCCACAACCGGCGGGTCATGGTCCAGGGCTACCATGGCACCGGTAAGTCGAGCCATATCGAGCAGGTTGCTGCGCGGCTCAAATGGCCTTGCGTCCGCATCAACCTCGACGCGCATATCAGCCGGATCGACCTGATCGGCCGCGACGCGATCGTACTGCGCGATGGCAATCAGATCACCGAATTTCGCGAGGGCCTGCTGCCTTGGGCGTTGCAGACGCCGACGGCGCTCGTCTTCGACGAATATGACGCCGGTCGTCCCGACGTGATGTTCGTCATTCAGCGTGTGCTGGAAGCCGAGGGAAAGCTGACGCTGTTGGACCAGAACCGCGTGATCCGGCCCAACCCCTGGTTTCGCCTGTTCGCGACCGCGAACACGGTCGGCCTCGGGGACACGACCGGCCTGTACCACGGCACCCAGCAGATCAACCAGGGGCAGATGGACCGCTGGAACATCGTGGTCACTCTGAACTATCTTCCCGCAGCGACCGAGGCGCAGATCGTGCTCGCCAAATCGGGCGAATATGACAAGCCCGACGGGAAGAAGGTCGTCGACAATATGGTCAAGGTCGCCGATCTGAGCCGCCAGGGCTTCATGGCCGGCGACATCTCGACCGTCATGAGTCCTCGCACTGTCATCAGCTGGGCGCAGAATGCGCTGATCTTCAACGATGTCGGATTCGCCTTCCGGCTTTCCTTTCTCAATAAGTGCGACGAGACGGAGCGCCCGTTGGTGGCCGAATATTATCAGCGCGTATTTGGAAAGGATCTTCCGGAAAGCGTGATAGGAAGGGTATGACGGTGCTGGCTGCTCCCCGCCTGCTGCCCCTGGAGGGTGGCCTCAATCTGCGCGATCTTGGCGGTTATGCCGCGAAAGACGGTCGCAGGATCAAGAGTGCGATGCTCTTTCGTTCGGGGGCGATGTCGATGCTCACCGAGGCGGATGAACGCCATCTCGCTTCGCTTGGTATCGCCACCGTCTGCGATTTTCGTCGGCGGAACGAACGGGAGGCCGATCCCACCCGCTGGTGCGAACCGGCCGGCGTTCATTACTGGGCGCGCGACTATAGCAGTTCGACCGGCATACTTGGCGAGATTTTCCGCGCCGACATGATCACCGCCGACCAGGTGCGGGACGCGATGATCGCACTCTACCGCCGCGAGATCCTCGTCGATCACGCGCCCTCCTACCAATATATGTTCGAACGATTGCTAGGCGGCCATATCCCGTTGTTGTTCAACTGCTCGGCCGGCAAGGACCGGACCGGCGTGGCCGCCGCTTTGATCCTGACCGTGCTGGACGTGCCCTATCAGACGATCCTCGAAGATTATCTCGATACCAATAAATATTTCGACCTGCGGCGACTGTTCAGGGCCGGGCGTAGCGAAAACCGCTTGCTTGAGACGTGCGACGCCGAGACTTTGGCCCCGCTGGCGGCCGCCGATGCGGACTATCTGGCGGCGATGTTCGAAAGCCTCGATCGCGACCATGGCGGCATCGACCGTTATCTCGCCGCCCTCGGCGTCGATGCTGCGGCGAAGGAACGGCTGCAGGGCCTGCTGCTGGAATAGGATCTGAGGCTTGGCCGAACAGTCGCCCGTCGAAGCATTCCGGCTCGTTCTGGGCGGGGCCGCGCGCGCTATCGCACGCGACCCTGAGATCGAGCTCAGCTTCTCCGCCGACGCTCCTTCGGCGTCACACAAGCAGATCCGTGTCCGCACCCCCTCGCGCAATCTGCCCGCGGACGCGGTCGCTGAGGCACGAGGCTTCGCGGACAGCTTTGCTCTGAGGTCGCGATATCACAACGCCGCGATCCACGATCGCGCGGCGCCGTCCGAGCCCGTCGCGCGCGCCGTCTATGACGCCGTCGAACTTGCGCGTTTCGAGGCGATCGGCGCTCGGTCGATGGCCGGGGTGCGTGACAATCTGGGGCATGCCCTGGATTCGCGGCTCAAGTCTGATCCGCTGGTCCGTGCGCGCATTCGCGAGGAGGTTCCCCTTGCGACCGCGATTGGCCTGCTTGTGCGCGAGAGGCTCACCGGTGAGCCGCCCCCTCCACTCGCCGAGCCCGGTCTCGCGTTGGTGAGAGACTGGATAGAGCAAAAGGCTGGCAGGGATCTCGACGCGCTCGGCCTGCTTTGCGACGACCAGCGTGCCTTTGCCCGGCTGGTCGGCCAGATGCTCGAGGATCTGGAACTGGTCGAGAGCAGCGCAACGCCCGAGGTCGATCCGGAGGCAGGCGAGAATGAGGACGAACAGGAGCAGGACGAGGGCCAGGAGCAGGAGGCCGAGGGCGAGGATTCGGGCGGCTCGAGCGACTCGCAGATGGAAATGCGGGCCGAAAGCGCGGAGGAGGGCGATCAGGAGGGCGAGCAGCGCCAGCTTGAGGATGACGCCGACGCCGAGATGGGGTCCGACGCCGGCCAGGACGGGGAGGAGGGCATGCTTCCCGTGCGCCCGAACCGGCCGATGTCCGATCTGCCGCCCAACTTCGACTATCATCCCTATACGACCCGCCACGACGAAGAGATCGCCGCGACGGAATTGTGCGACGATGAGGAGCTGACGCGGCTGCGCGCCTATCTGGATCAGCAGCTTGTCCATCTTCAGGGCGCCGTCACGAGGCTCGCCAATCGGCTGCAGCGGCGTTTGATGGCGCAGCAGAGCCGCAGCTGGGATTTCGATCAGGAGGAAGGACTGCTCGACGCGGCCCGGCTAGCGCGCGTGGTGATCAATCCTGCGCACTCGCTGAGCTACAAGATCGAGCGCGACACCGATTTCCGGGACACGGTGGTGACGCTGCTGATCGACAATTCGGGCTCAATGCGCGGGCGCCCGATCTCGATCGCCGCGATCTGCGCCGATATCCTCGCCCGCACGCTCGAGCGGTGCGGGGTCAAGGCTGAGATTCTCGGCTTCACCACGCGGGCCTGGAAAGGCGGGCAGTCGCGCGAGTCCTGGCTGGCGGCTGGACGTCCGCCGACCCCCGGCCGCCTCAACGACCTACGCCACATCATTTACAAGGGGGCCGACGAGCCGTGGCGCCGGGCACGCAAGTCGCTGGGGCTGATGATGCGTGAAGGCCTGCTCAAGGAGAATATCGACGGGGAGGCATTGCTCTGGGCGCATAACCGGCTGATCGGTCGGCGCGAGGAGCGCAAGATATTGATGGTGATATCCGACGGTGCGCCGGTCGACGATTCGACGCTGTCTGTGAACAACGGTTCCTATCTGGAACGGCACCTGCGGCAGGTGATTGGCTGGATCGAGAACCGCTCGCCGGTCGAGCTTGTCGCGATCGGAATCGGACATGATGTGACGCGCTACTATCAGCGTGCGGTGACGATCATGGACGTCGAGCAGCTGGGTGGCACGATGGTGGAGCAACTTGCGGGGTTGTTCGATACCGAAACCAGCTGACCTCGTTCGCCGTGCAGCGCCGATGCGCATGCGGGCCCCGGAGGAGATATCGGTGGCCCAGCTCCGGTGGAGGGCCGCCGATTCCTCCAGCGAACCGACGACCCTCCTCCCCACAACGCCACGCGGGGATAGGTTGTTTCGAAAAACGGATTAGCAGTCGCGGTCGATCGCTCGACCGGCGAGGGCGCCTACACCCGCGCCGATGATCGCACCGGTGGTACCGTCGCCGCGATCATAGCGGCCATTGCCGATCTCGTTGCCAAGCAGGCCGCCGGCGATTGCGCCGAGGATCGTTCCGCCCGTGCCCTTGTCGCGGCAATAGCCCCGCCCGCCGCGATAATAACCGCGATCCCGATAATAGCCGCGATCACCGCGCCAGCCGCGATCGCCGCGATAATGACCGCGGTCGTGGCGAACCTGCTCATAATAGCCGCGGCCGCCATAATATTGCGCTTCGGCCGCAACCGGCGCCATCGCCGTGAATGCGACCGCCGAAGCCGCAGCGGCCATGAAAAACTTGCGCAACATCACTCGTCTCCTCTCGCTGCCGGTACCGCCGACAGCGGAAACCCGGAAGGCCATACGGCCCGATCGATGAAACGCTTATTCCATGATTCGCGTGAGCCGAGGCTGAACATGGCTGTTGGCCTTTATTCAGCTTGACGGTGTCTCGTGCGCTTTCGACCGGCATGCGATGCCCTTGGGATTTTGCCCTTCCCCCGCTATCGACGGCACCATGAAAAAGGTGATCGCCGCGTTGCTGCTATGCCTTTTGTCCAGCGCATCGGTGCACTCGGGAGCCGGTGACGCGCGGGTGGAGGCGACACCGATCGCGATCGACCCCGGCGATCGCGCGCATCGCCGAATCGGCCGGCTGCGCTATCTGGCCGGCTGGCGTCTCCAGAGTCGGTTGGCCGGCTATGGAGGATATTCGGCGTTGGCGGTGAACGGCCACGATATCCTCATGCTGGCCGATAGCGGCGTCTGGCTACGCTTCCGGATGGCCACGCCAGGGACGATTGATCGCGTGCGCTTTGGCAAGCTTCCGGGCCTTCCGGCGTTCGTCGTCGGGCGCAACAACGACTCGGAGTCGATGGCGCTGGGCCCGGAGGGCGATATCTGGATCGGCTTCGAGCGTCAGAATGCGATCATGCGCTATTCGGCTGATCTTCGCCGGGTGGTGTCGGCGAGCGCGCCGCAGGCGATGAGGGGCTGGCCGGAAAATCAGGGGCCGGAAGCGATGGTTCGACTGACCGACGGCCGCTTCCTGGTCTTCTGCGAAGGGGGCGACGCCGACGGCGATCATCCGGCGTTGCTCTTTCGCGACGATCCGAGCAGCACCAGCTCGCCGCCGACCTCCTTCCGCTATCGGCCACCGCTTGGCTATGCGCCGACCGATGCGGCGCAACTGCCCGATGGCCGGGTGGTGATCCTCCACCGTCGCTTCGGCCTGTTCGATGGGTTTAGCGCGGCGCTCGCTATCCTCGACCCAGCCGGCATCAGACCCGGCGTGACGGTGGCCGGTCAGCTCGTCGCCGAGTTGAGGCCTCCGCTCAACATCGACAATATGGAGGGGATCAGCGTCACCCGCGAAGCGGACCGCACGATCCTCTGGCTGGTGTCGGACGACAACAAGCTCCCGATCCAGAGAACCTTGTTGCTCAAGTTCGAGTTGCTGGAAGGTGGAACGGCAAGCCATGCCGCCGGCTCCGGCTGAGGATCGTACCTCCTGCCGCGGACGGCATCAGTGGACGCAGAACCAGCTACTCGCCTTCGTTGGTCTAAACCGCGGACCGGAACGCAAAAAAGCCGGGCAATGGCCGCCCGGCCTTTCCATCAAACACAGCGGAGGCTTTAAGCTGCCGCCTGCTTCTTGCTGATCTCGCGCTTGAGGCGGCGGGCGCGGAGCGAGAGCGAATCGTCCTTGCTCTTGAGCAGCCAGTTGTCGAGACCGCCGACATGCTCGACCGAGCGCAGGCCATGCGTCGACACCCGCAGGCGGACCCCCTTGCCGAGGGCGTCGGAAATCAGCGTGACATTCTGCAGGTTCGGCAGAAAGGTCCGCTTGGTCTTGTTGTTCGCATGGGACACATTGTGACCCACTTGGCGGCCCTTGCCGGTCAGCTCGCAAATGCGCGACATCGTTGTTCGTCCTGAATGTTCGGTTTGCCCGGAAAGTCGCGGCGGATAACGGTCACGGCAGGATTCGTCAAGGCCGCCGCACGTAGTGACGGTGGCCAATCGCGGCGTAGATGCAACCGTCTCCCTTAACGATCGTTCTGGCGCTGTCAGGATTTAGTTCAGGAGACTCAATGTGAACACACACGAAACCTACCGCGAGGTTCCCGCGCGCAGCAGCGGCGCTCGTGTGGGGCTCATCGTCGCCATTGTCGCGGTGCTGGCGATCATCGCCGCATTCGCGTTCGGATTGATCGATATCAATCAGACGAAGGAGACCAAATTGCCCGAGGTCGCCGTGTCGGGCGGCCAGGCTCCCGCCTTCGATGTCGATACCGCAAAGGTCGACGTCGGCACGAAAACCGAGGGCATCACCGTTCCGAAGGTGGATGTCGGCACCACCACCACGGACATCAAGGTCCCCACGGTTGACGTCAAGAAGGCGGAGTAATGACGGCAGCGCAGCAGGACGTCGTTGGCCAGGCGAAGGCCGCTTGGCTGATCGCGGCGATCCTGCTGCCGCCGCTTGGCGTGTTTCTCGCCCGCGGCATCACCCCGGCTTTCTGGTTGACGGTGGTCGCGACGATCTTCGGGTGGCTGCCGGGTGTCGCCATTGCGCTGGTTTTTCTTCTCGCACCAAACCGCCTGCCGATTCGGTAGTGCTGGAACTGACGGCTCAGGCTGAATCAGCCTGAAATCTGAATCACGGTCGCAACCATCTGGCTCTGGGCCGCGGATGGCCGTAGATCGCGGGGATGAATTTCCCTCTGCCGCAGCCTATGCGCCTGGCGCTCGATCTAGCCGCAGATGCCGCACGCGTGGGAGAGGTCCCGGTCGGCGCGGTGATCGTTCAGGGAGACATTGTGATAGCGACTGCCGCAAATCGCATGCACGGCGGTCATGACCCGACGGCTCACGCCGAGATGGAGGCGATACGCGCTGCTGCGGCTCGGCTCGGGTCGCAGCGTCTGGACGCGTGCGATCTCTACGTGACGTTGGAACCCTGCGTGATGTGCGCCGGTGCTATATCGCACGCGCGCCTGCGCCGCCTATATTATGGTGCGGACGACCCCAAGGGCGGTGCCGTCACCCACGGGCCGCGTTTTTTTTCCCAGCCCACCTGCCATCACCGCCCCGATATCTACGGCGGCATCGGTGACGTGGAGGCCGCCGCCCAACTCCGTGCCTTCTTCATGGGTCGCCGCTGACGACGCGGTGGGGCTTGCCCTGTTGGCAAGCGGCGCATTTCGCGCCATGAGGGAATGAGCGCCATGCCGCAGTCCGCCCCCCTGTCACCCTTCCCCTGGTTCGATCTGGTCGTGATCATCGCCCTGGTCGCTCTCAATGGCGTGTTCGCAATGTCCGAACTTGCGATCGTCTCGGCGCGCCGGGCGCGGATGGAAGCGATGGCGCGGGCCGGCAAACGCGGCGCCCGCACGGCGATCGACCTCGCGGCGAATCCGGGCAAGTTTCTCTCGGCGGTACAGATCGGCATCACCCTGATCGGTGTCATGGCCGGCGCCTACTCGGGCGCGAGCTTGGGAGGTCCCGTCGGTGAGCGGCTTGTCCTGGTCGGCGTGCCGCCGGCGAGCGCGCCCGAGATCGGCTTTGTAATCGTCATCGCGCTGACGACCTTCGCCTCTTTGGTGGTCGGCGAATTGGTGCCCAAGCAGTTCGCGCTGCGCAAGCCGGAGCCGATCGCCGCGATAATGGCGGTGCCGATGTTCTGGATGGCCCGCCTGACTGCACCGCTGGTCTGGCTGCTCGACGTCACGACGGGGCTGGTGTTCCGCCTGCTCGGCCTGAATCGCGAAAGCGAAAATCACGTCACTGCGGAGGAGCTTCACCTGATCGTCGCCGAGGCCTCGTTGGCCGGGGTGATCGAGGAAAATGAGCGAGCGATCATCTCCGGCGTGGTGCGGCTGGCGGACCGTCCGGTCCGCGAGGTCATGACCCCTCGCACCGAGGTGGAGTGGATCGACATAAATGGCGGAGAGGCCGAGATACGGGCGCGGATTGCCGAGATGCCGCATAGCCGTATGCCGGTTGCCGAAGGTTCGGTCGACCAGATCGTGGGGGTGATCCACTCGCGCGACGTCGTGCGTGTGCTGGCCGAAGGGCGGCCTGTCGAGCTGCGCGCCATCATGCGGAAGGGCATCTTCATCCCCGACCACATGGACGCTATGGATGCTCTGAATGCGCTGCGCGACGCGGAGGTGCCGATGGCGTTCGTCCACGATGAATATGGCCATTTCGAAGGGCTCGTCGCGCCGGCCAACCTGCTTGCCGCGATTGCAGGACATTTCGCGTCGGATCAGGGGGAGGATAGCGACCCGCCCGTGGTCGAGCGCGAAGATGGCAGCCTGCTCGTCTCGGGAACGGTGGCGGCCGACGCTGTGGCCGAACGGCTTGGGATCGCGTTGCCCGAGGATCGGGATTTCGCGACCGTGGCCGGTTTCGCGCTCTGGCGGTTGAAACGGTTGCCCGTTACCGGCGAATCATTTCGATATCGCGGCTGGAAGTTTGAAATCGTCGATATGGACGGGCGCCGCATCGACAAATTGCTCGTCAGCTCTCTCGGGAATAACACGTAAAGCCGGATAGGTTCCTTCCATCGGTCGCATCAACAGGGCGGTTGGACCATCAAAATCTTCTGGAAACCGTCGCTGGATGCGGAATTTCCTGCTTTTGGGCGAGTTTCCGATTGCCCGAACCAAAAACGCCGCGCACAAGGGGCGCCTTGTCCCGCGCGGCGGGGCAACGCAGTTTCAATCAGAGCAACACCAGGAGTGACCATGAACACTGCCGATATCGCGGGCGTCGTCGCCGCGGAACAGGGGATCGACAAGGCTGCCGCCAAGCGGATCATCGACGCGACGCTAAAGGCGATCGCCGACGCCGCTAAAAGTGGGGATGAAGTTTCGCTGCCGGGTTTCGGCAAGTTCAAGGTATCGGATCGCCCGGCGCGTGAAGGCCGCAATCCGGCCACCGGCGCGACCCTGACGATCGCCGCCTCGAAAAAGGTCTCCTTCTCGCCGGCAAAGGCGCTCAAGGATGCGCTCAACGGCTAATCATGACGGCCGAGGCCAGTCAGCGGGTCGGGTGAAGGGGTGGCGATTTGCCGCCCCTTTTCTTTTCCGGCTGCTTTTTTAGGCGGTCTCCTTGCCGCCGGGAAACGGGATCAGCGGCTATCGTTAGCCTGGCACGAGAGCAAGGATCCGGAGGAGATCGGAATGAGACATGCTGCGCTTCTTCTGGCTCTGACCGGTACGATATTGGGAGGATGCGGCCAGGGTGGCGGCTCCGGGGGCGCGACGCGCACGCAGATCCGCGGTGTCGGGTCGTCTACCGTTTACCCGTTTACCACTGCGGTTGCCGAACAATTCAGCCGCAAATATCCCAAATTTGGGGCTCCTGTCATCGAATCGACCGGCACGGGCGCCGGCATGAAACTGTTCTGCGCCGGCATCGGCGTGCGGCACCCCGACATTGAAAACGCATCGCGCCGGATCAAACCGGCCGAGCTCGAGCTGTGCCGCGAAAATGGCGTAGACAAGATCATCGAGCTTGAAATCGGCATCGACGGACTCGCTGTGGCCGAGAGCAAGCAGGGGGCGCCGATGCGGCTCAGCACCCGAAAAATCTATGAGGCGCTCGCCGCCACCCCCTATGGCAAGCCCAACAAGGCGAAGAGCTGGAGGGACATCGATCCCGCATTGCCGGCGATCCCGATCCAGGTATACGGCCCGCCTCCGACCAGCGGAACACGCGACAGCTTCAACGAGCTGATCATGGATAAAGGCTGCAATGCAAAGCCCGAGATGAAGGCGCTCAAGAAGAGCGACGAAGACAGACACAAGCAGATCTGCACCAAGATCCGCGAGGACGGAGCCTATGTGGAGACTGGTGAGAACGACAATCTAATCGTGCAGAAGCTTGCGGCCTCGCCCGATGCGATCGGCATATTCGGGTACAGCTTCCTGGAGGAAAACCAGGACAAGCTGCGCGGCATCGCTCTCGACGGGGTTGTGCCGACCGCCGCGACGATCGGCGACTTCAGCTATCCGGGTGCGCGCCGGATCTATGTCTATGTAAAGGAGGGCCACATCAGGGCGGTTCCCGGACTGCGGGAATTCATTACCGAATATGCCTCCGCCTGGGAGCCGGGCCATTATCTCGCCCGACGCGGCCTTATTCCGGCGCAGGCGGACGTCCGGGCGAAGAATGCGGAGATCGCGAAGAAGCTGACGCTACTCGATCTGGCCGCGATCAGATAACGCTCGCCGGCTGTCGTTGCGGCATCTGCCCGGAGCAGTCCTCGTCAGTCGGACCAAATCGAGACGGCCGGTAAAAACTCGGACCGCCATGCCGGCATGCGTCCGCGGCAGAAGAACGGAAACCCGAATGGCTTGCGGGACCGGACGATGAGCGCCCCACCTTCGACGAGAAAGGGCCGAGCGTAGCGGCTGTCTCTGCCGCCTCGCTCGGCCCATGCTCGGATCGAGGAGGAGCGTTCGTCAGCCCTGCAAGGTTTCACCCCGCGCAGGCTGCAAACGCCCCTCCGGTATTTTTGCTCTTAGAAGGCGTAGCTCACGCTGACACCGACTTCGCGCGGTTGATTGTAGATCGTGGTAAAGCCGGCGAGGCTCGTCAGGTTGGCGAGGATGATGGCCTTGTTGGTCAGGTTGCGCCCGTAAACGCCGACCCGGATGCCATCGAACTTATAACCTGCCTGAGCGGAAAGAAGCGCATAGGCGGGCTGCGTCTGCACGCCGAAAATATCGTTCTTGACGGCGCTCGAGTAGGACAGAGTCGCGCTGGCATCGAAGCTGTCATTGTCGAAGGCTATCGTCCCGTTCGCCGTTACCTTCGGTGCACGGAGCAGCCGCGTTCCGGTGGCATCAAGCGTCCCCGGGACGAAGGTTCCGCATCCGCCGGTTGAGCAAGTCCCCGGCATTCCCGCATCGAACGGTACCCTGAGAAGGCTTGTTCCGTTGGCGTCGGGGAAGTCGCGATATTCGGCCTTGGGTATCCAGGTCACGCCGCCGCGCACACTGAACTCGCGTGTGATCCGGGCGTTCGCATCGAAATCCAGACCATACATCTTCACGGGCCCGGTGTTCTGGACCACCACCTGGCCGCCGGCGCCGCGGTTAACCGATTCCTGCTTGTTCTTATAATCATAATAGAAGCCGGAAAGGTTTGCGGTGAGGTCGCTCGAGGCGAACTTCAGGCCGATTTCCGAGGCGTTCAGCCGCTCGGGCTTGACCGGAGCAAAGGGAGGAATGGAGCCCGGGTTGGTGACGCCGCTCAACCCGCTCTTATAGCCGACCGAGTAGGTCGCATAAGCGTTGAGCTGCGGCGTGACTTCGTACTTTACCGAGAAGCGTGGCGTGGTGGCGTTGAAGGTTTTCTTGATCGGTCCCGCAGTGGGCAGGGCTGCGACATCGTTCTTGACCTCGTGGCTCTGGCGAACGCCGGCGATCAAGCTGAGACGGTCGGTCGGCTTCACGGTGACCTCGCCATAGGCCGCATAGGCCTTGGTCTTGGCTTCGTTGTCCTGTGTCAACAGCGGGAAGATCGGGGCGATCGGCTGCAGCGGGCCGCCGGTGAAGTTCAGAGTATTGGTCTTGCTGTTATAATAGAAAGCACCAGCCGTGAAACTGAATATACCGAATTCACGCGACGAAAAGTTCACGTCCTGCTGATAGACGCGCTGCCTGATCTGGTAGACGAAGGCGATACAAGAAAAATTCAACAGACAGGACAATGTGCCGTTGGCATTATGGATCGAGGTCGACTGCTTGTTCCGTGTCAGATTATAGGCGCTGATCGAGGTAAGCGTGCCGGCGTCGAAGTCGAGCTTCAATGTGCCGCTGACCCCATGGTCACGCAACCGCGTCGTCAGCGGGCTTACGAAGGGATCGTCATTATAGTCGGTCTGCCAGGGCTTTGTGGGGATCACCGATCCTGGGTAGGCGCTGGCCGCGGTCAGCCCCTTGTACGGGGTTCCGAGCAGTTCACCCGGCGTGTTGTTGGTCACATAATGTCCCGCCAGCGTTAGCGAAGCGTTCGTGGTCGGTGTAAAGAGCAATTTGGCGCGGATATTCTTCCTGTTGATCTCGCCAACTCTTTGTCCGGTCGTCACGCGGGTCTGAAAGCCGGGCGTGTAGTTGATGCCCCCTGAAACGCTGGCAGCCAGAAGATCGGCGACGATCGGGCCGCTGACATAGGCTTTCGCATTGAGATGGGGTGCGGAGCGGCTCGAACCACTGCCCAGATACTGACCGGCCTCGAGCGAGACGCGCATCGTCGGCGTGAAGCTGGGGGCCTGCGTGATGACCCGGATTGCGCCGCCGATGGCGTTACGGCCGAACAACGTGCCCTGCGGTCCCTTCAGGACTTCGATCCGCTCGACGTCGGGAAACTCGGCGTTGAGCAGCACCTGGGCGGACTGATACACGCCGTCGATGTAAAGCGCGTTGCCATTCTCGGTGCCTGCGACCGTCACGGTGGAGGAAACGCCGCGAATCGCGGGAGCGGCAAGATTGCCGGTGCCGCCGAAGGTGAGGCCGGACACCAGCGTCTGGAGGTCGCGGACCGACGCTACGCCGGCGCGTGTCAGGTTTTCAGACGTCACCGCAGCGATCGTCAGCGGCACCTCTTGCAGCTTTTCGGAGCGGCGCTGTGCCGTCACGACGATCTCGTCGAGACCGCCGGCATCCTGCTGGGCGCCCGCATCGGTCTGGGCGTTCGCCGCCCCGCCGAACAGAAGCACTGATGCTATCAACGAAGCCGAACTGACGCTTGTACGAAAATTCATGAATTTCTCCCTGCTGGATAAACCACCATCTCGCCTGATTCCAAAGGTCGGAATCAAACATGGCGAAGACAGCATCTGGCTCGCCGTCGCGCCTATACGTCTGATATATTGACCTAAAGAGGAAACTTGCGGGCTTCTCGATAATCCGCTGCCATGTGTCCGAAAGGACACAGGCGCGGCGTGGTGGAGCTGAGGGGAATCGAACCCCTGACCTCTGCAGTGCGATTGCAGCGCTCTCCCATCTGAGCTACAGCCCCGCACGCCGGGCGCTCCCTCTAGCCGCACGCGGCACGCGATGCAACAGCGCAGACTTCGCCATTTATAGAGGCTCAGGGCGGGTCGGAGCATCGTTTCGGTAGCGGCGAACCGTTCGTCGTCGAACCGTGGCGATTGAGCCCGATCAAGGAACGACCACCGGCGTTCAGCCGTTTTCCTTCCGCAGCGTGCATCGGCGCAGCCATGGGATGCGCGCCCGTAGTTCCATGCGTGAAATCAGGAGGATGCAATGGGTTATGAAGGCTCAGGTCGCTCTTATCGCGACTATGGCGATGGCCGGTACGGCCGTTCGCGGACCGATTTCGATCGCGACCGCGAGTACCGCGGTCGCGGCGATGATCGGCCGCGGGATTATGATGACGATCGGGGTTTCTTAGACCGCGCAGGCGATGAAGTGCGGTCATGGTTCGGCGATGAAGAGGCCGAACGCCGCCGCCGCCGCGATCAGCTCGACGATGAGCGTGGCTATGCGCCCGCAGGCTATGGCGACCGGGTTGATCGCGGCCGTCGGGATCGGGACTATGACGATCGCGATCGCTATGCCTCCCGCGAGCGGGGCGGTGGCCTGGGTGGCGGTACCTATGGTCATTATGCCAGGGGCGGCGGCTACGCCGACAGCTATGGGGTCGGCCGCGGCGCCGGGGCGACGAGCACCTATGGTCTTGGCGCCGGGTCGCGTCACGACGACTGGGGCCTCGACCCCAATTATTCAGCTTGGCGACGCCGCCAGGTGGAGGCGCTGGACCGCGACTATCATGACTATCAACGCGAGAATCAAAGCCGCTTCGAGTCCGATTTCGGCAGTTGGCGCACGCAGCGGCAGAGCCAGCGCCAGCGCCTGCAGCAGGTCGAGGAGCATCAGGAGGTGGTAGGGTCGGATGGCTCGCATGTCGGCACCGTTGATCATATCCGCGGCGATCGCATCCTGCTGACCAAGAGCGACAGCAGTGCCGGCGGCCACCATCATTCGATCCCCTGCTCCTGGGTCGAGACTGTCGACGACAAGGTTCACATCAACCGCACCGCGGCACAGGCGCTCCAGGCATGGAAGGATGAGGAGCAGTCGGAAGGACCGCATTATCTGAACCGTGCGTTCGGCGGCACATATTGATTGCATCAAGCGCGGTCCGCATCGGGGGCGCGCGCTCGAATGAGGAAGGGCCGGCCGCCGCGCCGGCCCTTTTGTTGCGCCGGCCTAGCGAGCTCTTGATGCAATGCAGCATAGCGCGCAATAAGCGGATATGGCCGACTCCGCCCCGATCAGGCACGCTGCGACCGGACTGCCTTTGCCCGATCATGTCGCGCTGGTGCTACAGGGCGGCGGCGCACTCGGCGCCTTTCAGCTTGGCGTGTTCGAGGCGCTGGACGAGGCGCGCATCCCGATCGACTGGGTGGCGGGGATATCGATCGGTGCGATCAATGCCGCGATCATAGCGGGCAATCCGTGCGGCCGCCGGCTCGAACGGCTCCACGCCTTCTGGAATAAGGCGTCGGTGGCGATCCCGGCTTCCTCGATCTTCGGTGGCGTATATGGGCGGGCCGCCCTTCATCAGGCGGCGGCGTCGATGGTGGCCATGTTCGGCGTGCCCGGTCTCTTCCGGCCGCGATGGCTCTCGCCTTTTCTGGCGCCGCCCGGTGCGCCCGCCGCGCTGAGCTTTTACGACAGCGCGCCGTTGGCTGAGACCCTCGCCGAGCTCGTCGACTGGGATCTCCTGAACGACGGGCCAATGCGCTTCTCGGTCGGCGCGGTCGAGATCGCGAGCGGCAACTTCCGCTATTTCGATAATCGGCTTGGCGACCGGATCGATGCGCGCCATGTGATGGCGTCGGGGGCGCTTCCCCCTGGGCTGCCCCCGATCGCGATCGAGGGCGGCCTCTGGTGGGATGGCGGGCTCGTCTCGAACACGCCGTTGAGCCACATCGTCGATCACCAGGCGGGCGATATGCTCGTCTTCCAGGTCGACCTTTTTCCATCGACCGACTCGGTGCCACAGACGATGTGGGACGTCCTAGCGCGCGAGAAGGAGATCCGCTTTTCAAGCCGCACGCGCCAGATTTCCGACGCATTGATCCGTAGCCGGCAGGAGCACCAGCTCGTGGCGCGCCTGCTCGACAAGCTGCCGGCTGAGCTCGCTGGCGACCCCGACGTGAAGGCGTTGCGGGCAATCACGGCGGAATCGAGCCTCAGCCTCGTTCAGCTGATCTACCGCGCCAATGGCTGGGAAGGCGGCTCCAGCGACTTTGAATTTTCGCAGCGGACCCTGCGCGATCATGTTGCCGCCGGCCGCGCCTCGATCGCCGAAACGATGAGCCGGGCCGGACTGATCGCCCGCAACATCTACGACGGAAGCACGGCCGCCTTCGACCTCACCCCCCGCTGATCCGGAGATCTCCAATGTTCCTCAAGGGAAAGACCGCGCTCGTGACAGGCTCCACATCCGGCATAGGCCTTGCCTATGCCAAGGCGCTGGCGGGAGAGGGGGCCAATCTGGTCATCAACGGTTTCGGTGACGCCGCGTCGATCGAACAGGAGCGGCAGGGCCTCGCGGCCGCGAGCGGCGCCGGAGCGATCTACAGCGGGCATGACCTGACTAAGGTCGACGAGATCGAGGCGATGATGGCCGAGGCCATCTCCGCCTTCGGCGCTGTCGACATCCTGATCAACAACGCCGGCGTGCAGCATGTCTCGCCGATCGAGGAATTTCCGGTCGAAAAGTGGGATCTGATCCTCGCTCTCAATCTGAGCAGCGCCTTCCACACGGCACGCCTCGCTATTCCTGGGATGAAAGCGAGGAAGTGGGGCCGGATCATCCAGACCGCGTCGGCGCACTCGCTCACCGCCTCGCCGTTCAAGTCGGCCTATGTCAGCGCCAAACATGGGCTGGCCGGATTGACGAAGACGATCGCGCTTGAGGTGGCCACCTTCGGTATCACCGCCAATTGTATCAGCCCCGGCTACGTCTGGACGCCGCTCGTCGAACACCAGATCCCCGACACGATGAAGGCGCGCAACATGACCCGCGAGCAGGTGATGAATGACGTGCTGCTCGCCGGTCAGCCCACCAAACAATTCGTGACGTCCGAACAGGTCGCTGCCATGGCGCTCTATCTGTGCCGCGACGAAGCGGCGCAAGTCACCGGAGCCAACCTCTCGATCGACGGCGGCTGGACCGCGCAGTAAGGTCCGCCGCCCGCACCGGCGGTGCTCGACCCGCTTGCCAAGCTGTCCGGCGGGCGTCAGGCTGGCGGCGAGGAGCGAAAGGAGACGCTCGGGTGCCGATGGTTCGAAAGGTCGCGGCGACGGTCGCCCTGCTGCTCCTCGCGGCATGCGGCTCGAAAACGCTCGATTCCATGCCGAAGCCGCTGAAGACCCGGCCCAATGACTGGCACGCCATCGCCACCGGTCCGGACCGCGATCGGCTGGCAAAATGGCGTACGGCCTGGATGGCCGGACTCGAAAAGGCAATCGCCGCCGGCAATCGCGCGCAGATAAGTGCGCTTGGCGCGTTGCTACAGCCCGACGCGGCGCTGGACGATCCGCTTCTCCCGGCCGGGGACTATAGCTGCCGGATGGTGAAGCTGGGCGCTAAGACCGAGGGCCTTTCCGATTTCGTCGCTTATCCGCCGTTTACCTGTCGGATCACGGTCGAGGAGGGACGGCTGCGCTTCGCCAAGATCGGCGGTTCGCAGCGGCCCGTCGGCGACATCCTGCCCGACGATGGGAGGCGGATGATCTTTCTCGGCGCGATGATGCTGGCCGACGAGGCGCGTCCGCTTCCTTATGGTCGCGATGCCGAGCGGGACATGGCGGGCATTGTCGAGCGCATCGATGCCGATCGCTGGCGGATCGCCTTTCCCTATCCGCGCTGGGAATCGACGATCGACATCCTCGACCTGACGCCGAAAGGAGCCGAATGAGACTTTCGCTTGCCCTGTCGGTGTTCGCCGCCTTCATCGCGGCGCCCCTTTCGGCTGATCCGCTTCGCGATGCGGTGGCGGCCGACATGCCGGGTCTGATCGCCATCTATCGCGATCTTCACGCCCATCCCGAGCTGAGCTTCAAGGAGACCCGCAGCGCCGCCATCATGGCGGCCGAGGCGAAAAAGGCCGGTTTCGAGGTAACGACCGGCGTCGGCGGTACCGGCGTCGTCGCCCTGTTGCGCAACGGCCCCGGTCCGGTGGTGATGGTGCGCGCGGACATGGACGCGCTTCCCGTCACCGAACAGACCGGGCTGCCTTTTGCCAGCCGCAGCAGCGGGGTGATGCATGCGTGCGGCCACGACACGCATATGGCGGGCTGGATCGGAACGGCTCGCCGTCTCGCCGCGTCGAAGGCAGGCTGGTCGGGTACGTTGGTCATGATCGCTCAGCCGGCCGAGGAGATCGGCTCGGGTGCGCGGGCGATGCTGGCTGACGGGCTCTACAGCCGCTTTCCCAAGCCGACCAACGTCATCATGTTCCACGACTCGGCGTCGCTGCCGGCTGGTACGATCGGCTATGTCGATGGCTATGTCATGGCCAATGTCGATTCGGTGGACATCGTGGTGAAGGGTGTTGGCGGGCATGGCGCCTATCCGCATCTCGCCAAGGACCCCATCGTGATCGCCGCCAGGATCGTCACAACCCTGCAAACGCTCGTGTCCCGTGAGATCGATCCGCTTGAATCGGCGGTGGTGACGGTCGGCAGCTTTCAGGCCGGGGCCAAACACAATATCATTCCGCCGGAGGCCAGGCTCCAGATAACGGTCCGGTCCTACAAGCCCGAAGTCAGGCAGCATCTGCTCGACGGCATCGCTCGCATATCGAGGGCCGAGGCGCTCGCGGCGGGGATGCCCGAGGATCAACTGCCGATCGTCACCATCCGCGACGAACGGACGCCGGCCACGTTCAATACCCCTGGGCAAACGGCGCGTCTCGCCGAACTGTTCGGCCTGCGCTTCGGCAAGGACCGCGTGGTACGGAGCCGTCCGCAGATGGGCGGCGAGGATTTCAGCCAGTATTATCTGGCGGATCCGACGATTGAATCGACGATGTTCTGGGTCGGCGGCGTGCCGCAGAAGAACTGGGACGCGGCTGGTGGCGATCTGGGCAAGCTGCCGTCGATCCACAGCCCCTTCTGGGCGCCCGATGCCGAAGCGGTTATCTCGACAGCCGTCGAGGCCATGACCTCGGCGGTGCTCGACCTCTTGGGCAAGACATAGGGTAATTTCGAGGCAGATGGGAACATCCGCCGGGTCGGAAATTGCGGCAAATGCAAGAGAGGGAGGCTCGGTCCGATTCACTCTGAAGCGGACCGAGTTCAGTCGCTGCCGGTCGGCAAGGACAATCGGCTGCGGCCCTCAGTTTTCCAGGGTATCGGCGATGATCTTGGCGAGTTGATCGAGCCGATACGGCTTGGATATTACCGGCGCATCGGCGAAGTCGCTGCCGGGCGGCAGGCTGTCATATCCCGTCGCGAACACGAAGCGTTTGCCAGTCTCGCGCAGGCGGCGGGCGACCGGAAGGCTGTCCTCATCTCGAAGATTGAGGTCGAGCAAGGCGATGTCGAAATCGGTGTCGTCCGCCCGCGCGAGCGCCTCCTCGACCGTCCCGGCGATTGCCGCGGTTCGGCAGCCGACTTCGTCGAGCATATCCTCAGCGGTCATGGCGATGATGGAATCGTCCTCGACGATCAGAACCCGCGTCCCGGAGGGGGGGTAGCTCACCAGTTACAATCCTCATCAAACTGCCCAAACCAGCGCTTGATGGCTCAGATCGACCCGTCGCGCAATCGCTCTCGCATGTAGAGCGCGTTGGAGCTCTTCCGGGAGGAGAGGGCGGAGCCGCGGTGAACGCATCCGCGCAGCTCCAGTAATGGCCTGCGCCACCACGGCGGCGGCTTGGACCATGAGGGTCGCATCCTTCAAAAAGGGGCTGAATCAGCTTCTAGAACGGGACGTCGAGCGTTTCATGACCTCTCGCCTTCAGCGCCTCGACCACCTGTTTGACTTCTTGGCTCGCGCCGCGCGGCAGGACCATGACCGCATCGCGTGTCGCCACAATGATCAGGTTCTCGACCCCGACGGTCGTGACGACCGGCCCTTCGCTTCGGATCAGGCAGTTGCGGGTGTCGATCGCAACGACATCACCCTGGATCACATTGCCTTTGTCGTCGCCCGGACCGAGCAGGTGCAGTGCGTCCCAACTGCCGACATCCGACCACCCCATCTCGACCGGCACGACGGCGACGCGATCGGATTTTTCCATCACGGCATAATCGATCGACTCAGAGGGGCTGGCCAGGAAGGCCTCGGCCTCGGGACGGACGAACCCGTCCCGGCGCTCGCCGCGTTCGAGTGCGGTGCGAGCCGCTTTCACCATGAGCGGCTCATAGCGGTCGAGCGCGGCCAGATAGGCGTCGGCGCGAAACAGGAAGATGCCGCCATTCCAGCTATAGTCTCCCGCCGCCAGATAGCTTTGCGCGCGGGCGAGGTCCGGCTTTTCGACAAAGGCTTCGACCTTGTGAACGCCGCCGGTGATCTCCGGGCCCCGACGGATATAGCCATAGCCGGTTTCGGGTTTGTCCGGCGTGATGCCGAACGTGATGAGCCATCCGTCGCGCGCAAGCGGCAAGGCTGCGTCGATCGCCGCCCGAAATGCGGCCACGTCGTTGATGACATGGTCGCTCGGCATGACCAGCAACACGGCGTCGCCGGCCGCCTCCAGAGCCGCGAGGGCGATCGCCGGCGCGGTGTTGCGGCCTGCCGGTTCCAGGATGATCGCGGCGGGAGGCGAGTCGGCGAGCTGGCGGGCGATCTCGTCGGCATGGGCCGCATTGGTGACGACGATCGCCGGACCGAAGCACGGCCGGTCGGTGCAGCGCGCCGCGGTCATCTGCAGCATGGATTTGTCGCCGGTCAGCGCGAGCAGCTGTTTTGGCTTTCTCGATCGGGACAGCGGCCAGAGACGCGTGCCCGATCCCCCGGATAATATCACGGGCGTAATCAAGGTGGAAATGACGGGCTCCATGGTCCAGAAGAGAGTTGCCGTTATCGGGTCCCAACACTCGGGCGGCAAGGGGGTTTCATGATTGGGGATATGAAACCGGAACCAAGGTGCAAGGTGCTGACGCCGAGCCCTGCGGGGGCGGCGATTTGATCAGGCTGTTCAAGCACTATGTTGCCTATCCGGTCATCGTTCTGTGCGTGGTAGATTTCGCAGTCCTGCTGCTCGTGGCGGAAGCCGGCTGGGTGCTCCGGCTGCGGCAGTTGGGCCTTGATGCGGGCACGGTCTGGGATCGGCTGCCACAGCTGTTGACCTTCGCCCTCTCTATGCAGGCGGCGATGATCGGGGTCGGCGTATATTCCGCCGATGCCATGCAGGCCTTCCGCTTCGCGGCCGCGCGGCTGCTCGTCGCCATATCACTCGGCGTGATCCTGATCTCGGTACTGCGCTTTGCCTTCCCGCTGCTATCGCTGTGGCGGTCGAACTCGCTCTATTCGATGGTGCTTGCGGTCGTCCTGCTGATGGTAGTTCGGGTTCTGCTCGGCGGCTTCATAAGTGGCGACCTCTTCAAGCGCCGTATCCTGCTGCTTGGTGCCGGCCGCCGCGCGCGGCGCGTTCTCGACCTGGAAAAGCGGCCGGGGGCGGGTTTTGTGATCACGGGCTGCGTCGATATGAAGGACGCACCGGCGCTGATCGAGACGGCGATCAGCAGGACCGATGTCATCAGCCTGGCCGATCTGGTCGGCCGGACTCAGGCCGACGAAGTCGTGCTCGCGCTCGACGAGCGCCGCAACACGGTACCGATCGATGCGCTGCTGCGGCTTAAGACCACCGGCGTGCATGTGACCGACATCTCGACTTTCCTCGAGCGGGAGACCGGCCGGATCGATCTCGATACACTGCATCCTTCGTGGCTGATCTTCTCGGACGGATTTTCCTCTGGTCGACAGCTGCAGATGCTCCTCAAGCGCGGCTTCGACATCGTCGCCAGTGCTCTTCTCCTGATCCTCGCGGCGCCGCTGATCCTGGCGACGGCGCTGCTGGTGAAACTCGATAGCCGCGGGCCGGCCTTTTACCGCCAGACGAGGGTGGGGCTGAATGGCCGTCGTTTCATCATCCTCAAGCTGCGCTCGATGCGTTCGGACGCCGAGGCGGGCGGCGGCGCGATCTGGGCGCGCAAGGGCGACGTGCGCATCACCCGGATCGGCCGGATCATCAGGCTCGTCAGGGTCGATGAGCTCCCGCAACTCTGGACGGTGCTGACCGGCGACATGAGCTTCGTCGGTCCGCGTCCGGAGCGGCCGGAATTCGTCGCCGAGCTCGAACGCCAGATACCGTTCTACGCCGAACGGCACATGGTGAAGCCGGGAATTACCGGCTGGGCCCAGATCAACTATCCTTATGGCGCAAGCCTTGAGGATGCGCGCCACAAACTCGAATATGACCTCTACTACAGCAAGAATTCCAGCCCTTTCCTCGACATTCTGATCATCCTCCAGACGATGCGCGTGTTGCTCTGGGCGGAAGGGGCCCGGTAGATCCTATGCGGTTCCGCTCGGCCGCCCCTCCTGATGAGCCATCTGCCTTTTCCACGTTGCGCACCGATGGACCTTCCTTGGCTGGCTTCGCGCCGCCTCGACTGGCTTCCGCGCGGATCGGCCCGGCGACAGGGGCGCCGAACTAATGGCGCATAGCCTCGAAGCAGCGATGCTCGGGCAGCCGACCGGGCTGACGCCCACTTCCGGCACGATCCCGGAGGAATTGGTGCTGATGGCGTCACAGCTCGGCCACGGCCTTGCCGCGCTGATGTTCGCGGCGCTGGTCGGTTGGCAGCTCACGATCCGCGTCGGCGGCATCCGGCGGCTGGCGCTGACGGTCGCATGCGCCGTTACCGCGCTGTGGTGTGCGATGGTGGCGGTTTTCGGCGCTCCGGCGGTTCCCCCCAGCATCGCCAAAAGCCTGGCCGACGGCACGTGGCTCGCTTTTCTGTTCGCGCTCCAGCCGCCCAACCAGCCGGGCCGTCGCCGGCCCGCCATGATGTTAATCTATATTTTGCTGGCGATCCTGATCGTGGCCGTCATCGTCATCAAGCTGCTGCCGCTCTTTTTTCTCGGCAGCCCGCGCATCCAGGAAGGCCTTTTCCTCGCCAATCAGGCACTGCGCTTCTGCATTGCGGCCGGCGCGGTCTGCCTGCTGCACAATCTCTATGCCGCCGCCCTGCCCGAGGCCCGCTCGGGGTTCGGGCCGCCCATGCTGGCTCTGACCGTGATGTGGACGTTCGACGCCAATCTGGCGATGGTCGCCTCGCTCACCGGCAGCTGGCCGCTCGGCCTGTTCGCGGTGCGAGGGCTCGTGCTCATATTGATCGCGCCCTTGCTGGTCACGGTCAGTCGCCTCGATACGCTCGATCCCATGCGCGTTTCGCGCAGCGCCGGTTTCCAGGCCGTGACCCTCGCGATTGGCGGAGTCTATCTCGCGGCGATGGTGTTGCTGGCGCGGATCCTCGCCGTCGGCGGCCGGACATGGCTGTTGTCGGTGATAACGCTCGCGGCAGCCTTTCTCGTCTTCGCGATCGTCTTTTTCCCGTCGACGCGCTTTCGCGAGCGTACCAAGAAGGCGCTCGCGCGCCATCTTTTCCGGCACCGCTACGACTATCGGGTCGAATGGCGGCGATTCACCGAAACCGTCGGTCAGCCCGGAGCCGCGGCCGCGGCGCTTGCCGAGCGGACGATCCAGGCGGTCGCCGAGATTTTCGAAAGTGGTGGCGGCCTGCTGATGTTGCGCGCGGACGATGGCGGGCTGGAAAGTGCCGCGCAATGGAATTGGCGCGATCTCGCCGCACCCCAATCGGCGGGCTCTGCCGATCTAGCCGTTCATCTCGGAGCGTCGCGCGATGTGGTCGAGCTACCCCGCATACGCCAGGGCGAGAGCATCGCTGCCTTGCCGCTGGTGCCGGAATGGATGCTCGCCTGCGAAGACGCGTGGGCCCTGGTTCCGCTGATCCATTTCGACCAGCTGATCGGCGCCATTTTGCTCCAGCGCCCCGAGCAGCCGCGCATGCTCGACGAGGAGGACGATGATCTGTTGAGGGTGGCGGGGCGCCAGGTGGCGAGCTATCTGGCGGAAGCCCGCGGCCAGGAGGCGCTTTCGAATGCCCGTCGCTTCGACGAGTTCAACCGGCGCTTCGCCTTCATCATGCACGACGTCAAGAATCTCGTGAGCCAGTTGAGCCTCCTCGCGCGCAATGCCGAGCGCCACGCCGACAATCCGGAGTTTCGCGCGGACATGATCGGAACGCTGCAGAATTCTGTGGGCAAGATGAACGACCTGCTTGCCCGCCTGTCACAGCATCATCGCTCGAAGCCCGCCGAGCCGGCGGTGCACTCGCTGCGGGAGCTGACCGAGCAGGTGCTGCGCGGGCGCGCAGCTGCCTATCCGGTGCGCATCGTCGCCGACGGTGACGTGATGGTGGCGGTCGACCCTGCCCGGTTCGAGCAGGCGCTTGGGCATATTGTCCAAAATGCGATCGACGCCAGCGACGGCGAGCCGGTCGAGATCCACCTCGGCCGGCGCGGGCTTCAGGCCATGGTCGAAATCGTGGATTGCGGCCATGGCATGTCCGCCGAGTTTATCCGTTCGAAGCTGTTCGATCCGTTCGCGTCGACCAAGGAGGGTGGCTTCGGCATCGGTGCTTTCGAGGCGCGCTCGCTCGTCGCGGGCATGGGTGGCAGCATCGAGGTGGAGAGCCGGCTTGGCGAGGGCAGCAGGTTCACGATCCTGTTGCCGATGGCCGCCGTGCCCGGCGGAACGCGCAGCGGAGCGACGGCGTGAGTGGCGTGACGCGGCCGCGCCTGCTGATCGTCGAGGACGACGAGGGCCTGCAGAAGCAGTTGCGCTGGGCCTATGAGGATTATGAGGTGGTGTCCGCCACCACGCGCCATGCGGCGATCGACGCGCTTCGCCATTATGAGCCGGCGGTGGTGACGCTCGATCTCGGCTTGCCGCCCGATCCGGACGGCACGACCGAGGGTTTCGCCACGCTCGATGCGATATTGTCGCTCAAGCCCGATACCAAGGTCATCGTCGCTTCCGGTCAGGGGCATCGCGAGGGCGCGCTGCGGGCAATCGCGGCGGGAGCCTATGATTATTACCACAAGCCGGTCGACATAGACGAGCTCGGCCTGATCGTCGCGCGCGCCTTCCAGCTCCACGACCTCGAGCGCGAAAATGCCAGGCTCCAGGCGCAGGGCAGCAGCGGCGACGGCGGGCTTATCACCAGCGATCCGGCGATGCTCAAGGTCGTCCGCACCGTCGAGCGTGTCGCCGGCACCGATGTCTCGGTAATGCTGCTCGGCGCAAGCGGCACCGGCAAGGAGGTGCTTGCCCGCCACCTCCACGCGCGGAGCAAGCGCTCCGCCGGCGCTTTCGTCGCGATCAACTGCGCGGCCATCCCCGAGACGCTGCTCGAGGCCGAGCTGTTCGGCTACGAAAAGGGCGCCTTCACCGGCGCGATCCGGACGACCGAGGGCAAGATCGAGCTGGCGCAGGGCGGTACGCTGTTCCTCGACGAAGTCGGCGACATTCCGCTGCCGCTGCAGGTCAAGCTGCTCCGTTTCCTCCAGGAGCGTGTGATCGAACGGATCGGCAGCCGCAAGGCGATTCCCGTCGACACCCGGATCGTCTGCGCCACCCATCAGGATCTCGATGCGATGATCGGCGAGGTCCGCTTCCGCGAGGATCTCTATTATCGCCTCGCCGAGATCGTCGTTCGCATTCCGTCGCTCGCCGAGCGGCCCGGCGACGCGTTGCTGATCGCCAAGGCGCTGCTCAGGCGGATGACCC
>Ga0207641_10000723_pt1 | contig 35443 bp, 30 predicted proteins | sample KBSSwiS62_FD_184306 | JGI IMG/M metagenome (GOLD analysis project Ga0207641, IMG submission 184306) | Switchgrass rhizosphere microbial communities from Kellogg Biological Station, Michigan, USA - KBS Switchgrass S6-2 (SPAdes) (version 2) | ecosystem: Host-associated > Plants > Roots >... | reverse complement strand
GACCAGGCCGGGCGCGTCGCCCTGATAGTCCATCTGTCGATCTTTGCGGAACTTGTCCACTGCGGCGATGGCTTCGTCGTCGTAGGTCGCGTAGTCGCGGTTGTAGGCGGTCTGCTGCGTGCGCGCGTCCGCGACGAGCTTGTCGTACTGCGCGCGGTCGGTTTTCTGAAGCTCCTGCATGCGCGGCGAGTTGATCGGCCCAGGCGGATCCGGAAATGCCGCCAGCGAGGGACGCCAATATCCGAGCGCATGCAGCATCCGCTTCAGCTCGATGACGTCGGCGCCTTCGAACTTCGAGAAGGTGCGATAACCCAGTCGGCGGCCCGTCGTGTAGTAGATCCGTTTCAGCTCGGCGACCGGCTCGGGGTGCTCGCCGACCTCGATCGCGAGCGCGATGTGATCGTTGCCGCGGCCCGGATCGTTCGGGTCCGCGATCTTGATGGCGGCCGACTGGAGGTTGCCCCAGCGGCGGTCGCCGCCCTTCGCGTAGCCGGCTTCCATAGCGAGGATCATCCGCTCCGCCAGCGCCATCCCGGTTCCTTCTGTCGCCTCGAACGTCGTCGCCACCGCGTCGACCACTTCGGGGCCGACCATGATGTTCGCCTGAACCGTGTAGGTTTTCCCCTGCCGGCTGCCCGCCCAGTTGCCGTTCTGGTTGCCAGTATGGGCGGCCGAGCGTCCCTGGATGTCGATGAGCCCGACCTGACGTGATTCGCGCTGCTGATCGTCGGCCAGCAGTTGCGCGAGCGCCGCTTGCGGCTCGACGCCCTTCGCGAGCAGGTCGAGTCCGCGCGGGCCATATTCGACGACGGTCGATGCCTGGGTGCAGACGGCACCGACGCCGGCGCGCACGTGCGGCACCGCCCGTCCGACGAAGGGCACGCGCGTCGTCACGCTCGCGCCCGACTGGCCGGTCGCCGGATCGATGGCGCACAGCGAGAACGTGGAGTACTGCGGCAGCCCATCGTCGTTGAGGGCGACGCCATCCCCGGCGCGCTGCTGCGCGGCGGCAGGACCCAGAAGAGTGCCTAGGGCGACGACGATTGCTGCACCACACTGAAACCGCGCCATAACGTCCTCCCGGGATTGCAAGACGCCTTTTCGCGAAGGCTCGAAGGTCACGAAAGTACACGAAGGATGCTTTGTACAAAAGCGCCTTCGTGCGCTTCGTACACTTCATCCCTTCGTGAAAAGCCCTTGTTACAGGCGCACGGGAATCCCATGTTCGCGCAAATGCCGTTTGAGCGACGCCACGCTCGTCTCGGCGTAATGAAAGATCGACGCGGCGAGCGCGGCGTCCGCGCGGCCTGTCGTGAACACGTCCACGAAATGCCCGAGGCCGCCGGCGCCGCCAGAGGCGATCACCGGAATCGAGACCGCGGTCGAGACCGCGGCAGTGAGCGGGCAATCGAAACCGGCCTTCGTGCCATCGCGGTCGATCGACGTCAAGAGGATCTCGCCGGCGCCGCGGCTTTCGGCCTCGCGGGCCCACTCGACGGCGTCGCGATTCGCCGCAGCCTGTCCGCTGCGAGCGTAGACCGCGAAGCGATCGCCGATGGCTTTCGCATCGATCGCGACGAGGACCGCCTGGCTGCCATAGCGCTCGGCGAGCGCGGTGATCAGCGACGGCTGCGAAAGGGCTGCGGTGTTGAGGCTGACCTTGTCGGCACCCGCCTCTATTGCGACGTCGGCGTCCGCTTCCGTGCGAATGCCGCCGCCCACCGCCAGCGGAATGAACAGTTCGCGCGCAACGGCACGGATGGTGTCGGCCAGCGCACGCCGCGCTTCGATCGTCGCCGTGATGTCGAGGATCACCAACTCGTCGATCCCCTCGGCGTTATAGCGGCGCGCCAGCTCCGCGGGATCGCCGGCGGACCGCAGGCCTTCGAAGTTGACGCCTTTCACGACCTGGCCATTCCGCACATCCAGGCACGCGATGATTCGCTTGGAGAGCACAAAAAACCTAACAGCAAGGATTGTGTGAGATCACCGGTACTAACCAGCTAGCTGAATAAAGTTTCGTAAGATCTGCAGCCCGACTTCGCCAGATTTCTCGGGATGAAACTGCACCCCGGCGATGTTCGCCCGCTGCACGACGGCGGAGAACGGCTCGCCGTGTTCGGCCATGGCGACTGTTTCACTCGTCAGCGGCGCGACATAACTGTGTGTGAAGTAGACCTGCGACTGATCGGCCACGCCCTCCAGAATCGACGCGTCGCGCTGCAAGGAGAGCGTGTTCCACCCGACATGTGGAATCTTGATCGCTTCGCTCGACACGAGCCGCCGGCATTGCCCCGACAAGAGTCCAAGCCCCGGTAGATCGGGCGCCTCGTCGCTTCCTTCGAACAGCCAGTGCATGCCGAGGCAGATGCCGAGCAGCGGCCGGCCTTCGCCAATGCGCTCGAGGATGCCCTCGATCCAGACGCCGTCGAGTGCTCGCGTCGCGCCGAAATGTCCCACGCCAGGGACGATGATGCCGCGCGCATCCCGAAGCGCCTCCGGTCCTTCCGGCACGAACACGTCGGCGCCGATCGTCGTCAGCGCCTTCTTGACGGACGTCAGGTTTCCGGCCTGGTAATCGATCAGCGCGATCACAGGAGGCCTTTGGTGCTGGGCAGCATGCGCGCGAGCCGCTTGTCCTTCGCGCAGGCCACCCGCAGCGCGCGCGCGAACGCCTTGAAGACCGCCTCGATCTTGTGGTGGCTCGAGCGTCCGTACAGGACCTTGACGTGCACGTTCGCCCGCGCTCCGATCGCGAAGCCTTCGAAGAAGTCGTGCACGAGCTCGGTCTGGAGGTCGCCGACGCGGGCGGCCGGTACTTGAAGCGAAACGACGGCGTGCGGCCGGCCGCCCAGATCGATGGCGGCGACGGCCAGCGTTTCGTCCATCGGCATCACGAAGTAGCCAGCGCGGTTGATGCCGCGCCGGTTTCCGAGCGCTTTCGTGACGGCCTCGCCGAGCGTGATGCCGAGATCTTCAACGGTATGGTGCTGATCGACGTCGAGATCGCCCGCGGCGTTGATGGTGAGATCGAACGCCCCGTGCCGCGCGAAGAGCTCCAGCATGTGATCGAGAAACCGGATGCCGGTCCGCACCTGGTAGCGTCCCTTGCCGTCGAGCCCGAGTCCGAGGGCGATCTGCGTCTCGGTGGTTCGACGCTCGATCAACGCGCGGCGCACAGGACCTCTTCCATAACGTCGATGCAGCGTTGCGTGTGAGCGACGATGCCGGCGCCGATGCGGATACACCCGGCGCAGCCCGGCTCGGTGGACCGATCGCGCAGGTAGACGCCGCGCGCGAACGCGCCGTCGACCAGCGACCCGGTGCGATCGCCGGCAGACACCAGCACGAAATTGGAACTGCTCTTGACGTACCTCATTCCGAGCCGTTCGCAGGCGGCGTAGAGCATCGCCTTCGACTCGGCCACTTGGCGCAGGTAATCGTGCAGGTGATCGAGGTCTCCGAGCGCTGCCTGCACGGCGACGACTGCGGCGATGCTGACACTGTAGACCGGCACGGCGCGACGGATGGGGTCGATGGTGTCCGGTGCGCCGACCAGGCACCCGATTCGCAGACCCGCAAGGCCGAATGCTTTCGAGAACGTCCGCCCGACGATGACGTTCGGAAACGAGTCGAGTTCGGGGATGAAGCTCGTGCCGGCGAACTCGGCGTAGGCCTCGTCCACGAACACGACAGCCTCTCTTGGCACATGCCGGGCAACCACGCGAATCGCCTCGAGCGGCATCGACACGCCGGTCGGATTGTTCGGGTTGGTCAGGAACACGACCCTCGTCGCCGGGGTGATCGCCGCCAGCACTTGGTCCAGGGCGAACGTGAAGTCGGGCCGCGGCGGCACCTGGACGAGGCGTCCACCGGCCACCGCGGTGTCGAAGCGGAAGATTTCAAAGGCCGGCTCCGGCACGACCGCTTCCGGCACCGGGCCGCCCGCCGGCGGCCTCAAGTACGCCACCGCCAGCGACATGATGCCTTCGTCGAGCCCGTTCGTCAGCGTGACGCGGTCGGGCGCGACGTCGAGATATTTCGCGACCGCGTCGGTGGCTGCCGCGTACGGAGGGTAGAAGCCGACCTGATCCGGACGCAGCCGTGCCAGCGCCTCGATGACGCGAGGCGAACAGCCGCCGGTGTTCTCGTTCTGATGCAGCCGGAGGCCCTCGTAGAGCTCCGGAGGTTTCTGGTAATGCGACATGGCTAATGGCTGATGGCTGATGGCATATGACGGATGACAGAGGGTCAGTGGCGCAGCCGCATCTCGATCGACTTCGCATGCGCGTCGAGCCCTTCCGCGCGGGCGAGCGGCAGAATGGTTTCCGCCAGCCGCGCGAGGCCCGCGCGGGTGACGCGCTGTACGGACATCACGCGCACGAAGTCGGCGGCGCTCAGCCCGCCGCGCGATCGCGCCATACCCGACGTCGGCAGCACGTGGTTCGATCCGGTCGCGTAGTCGCCCGCCGCCTGTGCCGCGTACGGCCCGACGAAGACGGCACCCGCGGTCACCGGCTGCTTGATCAGCGATTCCCGATCGACCACGAGATGCTCCGCGGCAAACCGGTTCGCCAGCGCCATCGCGTCGGCTGCGTTTCGCGCGACGACGGCGACGCCGTGGGACGAGATCGACCGCCGGGCGATCGATCGGCCGCCGCTTTGCTGGTCGACCGCCTTCGCGACGCGGGCCGCGAGCGGACGATTCCAGGTGATGAAGACGGCTCGCGCATCGGGATCATGTTCGGCCTGAGCGACGAGGTCGGCCGCGATCCAGTCCGCGCGGCCGCCGCCCGCGACAACGACAATCTCGGTCGGGCCGGCGTAGAAATCGATCGCGCAGGTGCGGGCGACGATGGCCTTTGCCGCGGCGACGTATCGGTTGCCGGGTCCGACGATCTTGTCGACCCGAGGCACCGTCCGCGTGCCGTAGGCGAGCGCGGCGACGGCGTGCGCGCCGCCGACGCGAAACAGGCGCGTCACCCCGGCCTCTTCGGCCGCCGCCATCACCGCCGGCTCAGGTCGTGGACACACGGCGATGATTTCCCGGACCCCGGCCACGCGCGCCGGCACGGCGGTCATGAGCAGGGACGACGGGAGCGGGAATCTGCCGCCAGGCACGTAGCAGCCGACGCGTACCAGCGGCTCGACGCGCTGCTCGACCGTGATGCCGGGCGCGACCGCGATGTCGGCATGACGCGGGATCTGGCGAAAGGCGACACGCGCGATGTTGTCGGCGGCCCGGCCGATGGCGCGCCGCACCGTTCGATCGACGAGGGCCGCCCCGGCCCGGATTTCGCCGCGCGTCACTTCCAGCGGTCCGTCAGCGCCGTCGAACCGTCGCGCGAAGCGCTCCAGTGCGCGGTCGCCTCCAGTGCGCACCGCCGACACGATACCCCGCACGCGCCGCTCGAACGCCGGGTCGTCGCTCGCTGCGGTCGCGATCAGCCGCTCGATCGCCCGCCGGTTCGACGCCTCGACGATTCTCATTCCTTGTGACCTCGACCTAGGTGACCTATGCGACCCACTCGACCTACCTGCCCACCGGGCTTTTAGAGCACGATCTTGTTCAGCGGATATTCCACGATTCCTTCGGCGCGCGCGGCCTTCAGCCGCGGGATGAGATCGCGGACCGTCGGCTCTTCGATGATCGTGTTGACCGCGACCCACTCCTCGTCGCTGAGCGCTGAAATCGTCGGCCGCTGCAGCGCCGGCAACAGCGCCAGAACGGCCGGAAGATCCGTCCGCCGCACGTTGAGCATCAGGCCCACGCGTCCCTGCGCTTCGATGGCGGCGCGGAGGAGCAGCGCGACGTTCTCCAGCTTGGTCCGTCTCCAGGGATCCGCCAGCGCCGTGTGGTTGGCGATCAACTGTGTGTTCGATTCCATCACCGTGTCGACGATGCGCAGCCGGTTCGCCCGCAGCGACGACCCGGTTTCGGTCACTTCCACGATGGCGTCCGCGAGCATCGGTGGCTTCACCTCGGTGGCGCCCCACGAGAACTCCACCTTGACGCGCACCCGCTGGCGTTCGAAATACGCGCGCGTGACCCGGACCAGCTCCGTCGCCACCGTCTTGCCGTCGAGATCCTGCGGCGAACGGATGGGGGAGTCTTCCGGCGCGGCGAGTACCCACCGCACCTTGCCGAAGCTTTGCTTGGCGTACACCAGATCCGCGATGCTCGAGATCACGCCGGTCCGGCCGTCGCCGGCTTCATGCTCGGCGATCCAGTCCTGTCCCGTCAGCCCCGCGTCGAGGACGCCGTCCGAGACGTAGCGCGCCATTTCCTGGGCGCGGATCAGCATGCACGCGATCTCGGGGTCGTCGATGGCGGGGAAGTAGGACCTGGAGCTGACGTAGACGTTGAAGCCGGCGCGCGCGAACAGCTGAATCGTCGCGTCCTGCAGCGAGCCCTTGGGAATTCCCAGCTTGAGCGTGCTCATTCGACGTTCCGGAAAAAACACGTGCGCTGGCCGGTGTGACAGACATTGCCTTCGCCGAGGCGCTTCACTTTCACGAGCACCGTGTCGTCGTCGCAGTCGACGAAAATTTCGGTGACCGCGAGCTTGTTGCCGGACGTCTCCCCCTTGGTCCACAGCGTGCCGCGCGAGCGGCTGAAGAAGGTGGCGTAGCCGCTGCGCCGCGTTTCCGCCAGCGCGACGTCGTTCATGAAGCCGACCATCAGGACTTCCGACGAATCGGCATCCTGGATGACGGCAGGTATCAGTCCACCGAGCTTTGAGTAGTCCATAAAAACAAAAACCCCGCCGTACCGGGCGGGGTGATCTCAGGTCCCTGGTTCTTCTTTCCCTGGTCCGCCCTAGATCACACCCCCTCCGGCCGGTGGCCGTGGTGCGAATAGTGCGCGTGATGGTGGACGACGAACATGGAAACCGCAGCGTAGTCGATCGTCAATCGGGGTGTCAATCGAGCAATCCCGCTCGAGCGTCAGGCCGGCAGTGTCTTGCCGCGCGTTTCTTCACCGAAGGGGAGGAGAAGCAGGCCGACGAGAAACGCGATCGAGGTCAGCGCCACCGGCGTGCCGATGGTGTGGAAGTAGGTGACGCCGAAGCCGACGAGGAAGGTGATGCCGGCGCCGACGAACCGCCCGGCCGACGTGGCGAAGGCGAACGCGCTGGCGCGGCAATCAGTCGGGTACTGCTCCGGCAGCCACAGCGTGTACATCGCGAAGTTGGCGCCGCCCAGGCCGAGAAAGAACAGCACGACGAAGAACGGCGCAAGCGCGTTCGGCAGGAAGAAGACGTATCCGAAGCCGACCGCGATCGAGAAGAACATCACGACGAAGTACCCCGCCAGCGCCAGCCGCCGTCCCAGCGCCTCCGCCAGTGTCGGCAGGACGAGACAGCCGAGGATCGTTCCGGCCGAGAGCACCATCGTCCCGTACGACGCCAGGCGCGCCGCGTCTGCCGCGGTCAGGCCTTCGCGCAGCGCGATCTCGCGCACCGACGTCGGCACGTAGACCGAGCCCGCCCACAAGCCGATGATCGACACGAGGAGGAACAGCGCGTTGAGGATCGTTTTTCGCGCGTAGGCCGGGGCAAAGATCTTTCCGAACGCCTCCGACATCGCCGGCCGGTGCTGTTCGGCGACGCGGGCCTTCCACGCCGCCGACTCGCTGACGCCATAGCGGATGAAGGTCACGAGCAACGCCGGCATCCCGCCGACCACGAACATCCATCGCCATCCGTACTTCGCACCGACGAAGTAATTGGCGAGGGCTGCCAGGAAGAATCCGAAGTAATAGCCGGTGTGCATGTAGCCGGCGCCGGCCTTGCGCCGATCCTCCGGCCATTCCTCCGCCACGTACGTCGCTCCGATGAACCATTCACCGCCGATGCCGATGCCGGCCAGCAGTCGAAACGCCGCCAGTTGCCAGACGTTGGTGACCACGCCACACAGCAGCGTGAACAGCGAATAGCAGAGGATCGTCATCGTCAGCGTCGGGACGCGCCCGAAGCGGTCGGCGATCGGCCCCCACAGCATCGACAGACCCCAGCCGATCAGGAACAGCGCGAACAGCACGCTGCCGTAGAAGCCGACGTTTGCCGGAGTCGCCGGGATGCCGGTCCGCGGCAGCAGCTCGAGCAAGGTGGGCACCAGCACCAGCGAATAGATGAACGAGTCCATTCCATCGAGCGCCCAACCACCCCAGGCGGCCCAGAAGCCTCGAATCTGATTCGGCGTCAGCGGTGTCGGCCGGGCCGCGCGCGTCACGGTGTGGGTCATGTCTCCAGTGTCCGAACGCGTGAGTATACTCGCGCGTATGCGAAAGCTTTGCGCCGCCCTCGCGATTTCGGTGACGGCGTCGGCTCAATCGGCGCCGACCTCGCCGGCCGAGACGCTGCTCGACCGCGCGACCCTGACCGCGCTGGACGAGGAGCTGTCCGGTGTTGCCGCGAAGGATCACGTGGCGAGGCTGACCCAGCTCCATCGTGTCCCGGCCTCGCCCGGATTCCACGAGGCCATCGAGTACGTCAAGGAGCGCGCCACCGTGTTCGGCTTGAGTGATGTGCACGTGGAGACGTTCCCTGGAGACGGCAACACGTGGTTCGGGACGCTTCACGGCAACCGCGGCTGGCGCGTCGAAGGCGGCACCCTCGACGAAGTGCGGCCGCAGCCGCGCCGTATCCTGTCGTTCGACGACACCAGGCTCGCCGTCGCCGACAACAGCGAGAGCGCCGACGTGACCGTGGAGCTCGTCGACGTCGGCAGAGGAACCGATCGGCGCGACTACGATGGCAAGGACGTGCGCGGCAAGCTGGTCCTCTGCGACGCCACGCCGTCCGCGTGCCACCGGCAGGCGGTCGAAGAGCACGGAGCGGCGGGGCTCATCAGTTACAACTCGAACCAGGTGAGCGCCTGGTGGCGCGACGATCAGGACCTGATTCGCTGGGGCCATCTCGACTCGCGGGGCCGCCGCAACACCTTCGCCCTCATGATCTCGGTTCGCGAGGCGCGATCGTTGCAGCAGCGGCTCTCGAGCGGCGAACGGATCACGCTTCACGCCGTCGTCAAGGCGCGCAATGACGACTCGATGCCGTACGAAACGCTCGTCGCGACGATTCCCGGCACCGACAGTTCCTCCGGCGACATCGTCTTCAGCTGTCATCTCGATCACGAGAAGCCGGGCGCCAACGACAACGCGAGCGGCTGTTCGGCGAATCTCGAGATCGCGCGGGCGCTCCGCGTGCTGATTGCCGCGAAGCGGATTCCGGCGCCGGTGCGGACGATTCGCTTCGTCTGGCCGTCGGAGATGACCGGAACCATCGCCTACCTCTCGAAGTATCCAGCGATCGCATCGCGTATTCGCGCCGCCGTGCATCTGGACATGGTCGGCGGCGACCCATTTGTCACCAAGTCGATCCTGCACGTCACGCGATCGCCGTGGTCGATCGCCACGGTCACGGACGACGTCCAGGAGACGTTCGGGCGCTACGTGATCGACGGCGCCATGCGCGCCGCCGGAGACGGCGACATGGCGCGAGCCATCCGCTCGCCGCGTGGATCGAAGGACGCGTTCTGGGCGGACATCACACCCTACGAAAGCGGCAGCGATCATTGGATCTACCAGGAAGGCGCCTTTCGCGTTCCTGCCATCTACCTTCGCGATCACCCCGACGTCTACATTCATACGACCGGCGACGTGGCCGACAACATTGAACCGACCAAGCTCAAACGCTCGGCGTTCATCGCCGCCGCCAGCGGCTACTACCTGGCGACGATGCCGGATCACGGCACATCGCTGTTGCGTCTCAGCTATGCGAACGCCTACGAGCGTCTGGCGGAAGACGGCCGCCGTGCGGCGGCAATGGCAGCGGCCGAGCACGGAGCCGACGCCATGAACATCGTTGCCCAGGCGCTGCAGCGCGAGCAGCGCCGCCTGCACTCGCTCTCGCGCTTCGTGGACCTCGATGCGGCCATCCACCTCGGCTCGGAGACCGTGGAGCGGTTCAGCAGCGGGTTGGCGGAGGCAGCGAAGGGTTTGCTGTCGTCCATCCCGACGAGCAGGGCGGACCAGTCCCGCCGCCCGGTTGGCACCGACACCCGAGTCCCGCAGCGCAACCCGGACGTCAAGGGTCCGCTCGCCCCGAATGGCGAATGGGTGATGGAGAAGGCCGGCGCACCGGCCGCGGCCGCCGCGATTGCGCGCCTGCCGAATAGCGGCGACGTCACCTACGAGATCGTCAATTTCGTCGACGGTGTCAGGACGGTGCGCGAGATTCGCGACGCGGTCAGCGCCGAGTTCGAACCGATCGATCTGGCGGCGGTCGCCGAGTACCTGGATCTGCTCGCCAAGGCCGGCGCGATCACGTTCAGACGATGAGCCTCGTGCGCGTCATCGCCCTGGCGTGCGTCAACGCGGCGCTGCTCGCCGCGTCAGACTCGGACATCGACGTCGCCGTCCGCGGCGTGCTGACACGCTACCTGCAGCTCACGACCAGCGATCTGGCCGATCTGCAGGCTGGCAAAGTTGTCAAACGCGGTCTGGACAGCACCGCGGCAGGCGAGGTTGGCGTCGTAGGGGCCGTCCGGATCAACGCGCCGAAGGCCAAGTTCCTGACGCGCGTGCGTGACATCGTCCGATTCAAGAGCGGCCCGGACGTGGTGCAGATCGGTCGATTCAGCCGGCCGCCGACGCTCGACGATCTCGCCGCCCTGACCGTAGAGGCTGCCGACTTCGACCGCCGAGAGTGCCGGGTTGGCAATTGCGGCGTACGGCTCCCCGCGGCGGTGATTCAGCGTGTCGAGCGAGAGATCGATCCGGGCGCGCCGGATGTGCAGCAGCGGGCTGCCGTGCTTTTCAAACAGGTGCTGCTCGACGACGTGACCGCGTACGTCAACGGCAGCCCCGGCCGCTTCGAGCAGTACGACGATGGCGCACGTCCGATCCGCCCGCTCGACGAGTTCGAAGGCGTGCTGCGGAGTTCGCCCGCGCTTGACGCGCTGGTTCCCGGTCTGTCCGATCACCTGAAGACTTTTCCGACCGGCCGGCTGCCAGACGCGGATGACTTTCTCTATTGGTCGAAGGAGAGGGTCAGCATGTCGGCGGCGTTCATCACCGTGACTCACGTCACGATCGTGTGCCCATCGGCCGCGACGTGCGTGATGACCACGAAGGACGTGTACTCCAGCCGCTATCTTGACGCGTCGCTCGCGATTTCGGTTGCGACGGACAGCCTGGAGACACCGTCCGCCTTCTATCTCGTGTACGGCAATCGATCCAGGGCGAACGCGCTGAAGGGTGGGTTCAGCAGCCTCAAACGCGCGATCGTCGAGCGCCGGGCGCGAGGAAACATCGAGCAGTACCTGCGCACACTCAAAGCGCAGATGGAAAAAGAATAAAGATCTTCAGCTGCGGATTTTACTGATTGCCCCGCCCGCGGCCCCGGCCGGCGGGGGCGGCCGGAGCCTCCAGGGCGACCGGCCGTCCGTCCACGAACACGCGCGTGATCTTCGTCTTGTCGTCGAAGAGATTGCCGTCGGTCATGACGAGGTTCGCGGCCTTGCCTTTCTCGATCGACCCGAGCCGGTCGGCGACGCCAGCGATGGTCGCCGCGTTGATCGTCATGGCCCGGATTCCCTCGTCCTCGCTCAGGCCGGCCTTCACGGCTTTGGCCGCGTTCTTGACGAAGTCTTTGGGATCGGCGAGACCTGACGAGGCAAACGCGAACATGACGCCGGCTTTGGCAAGCGCGCCGGGGACTTTGGGCGCATCCGCGCGATCGCGAAGCGCGCTGATCGGCTCGTCGGCGTCGGCGGCGAGCGCGCGCGGCCGGGTCGGGTAGTTCAGGCTGTAGATCACCCGTACGTTCTGTGACTTGAGATCAGCCGTCACCTGTTCGGCATGGCGGGCGCCGGTGACGATCGGGTCGAGCTTCAGCTCTTTCGCCAGCTTCAGCGCGCGCAGAATCTGGCGGCCTTCGTTGGCCTCGAACGCGACCGGCATCTTACGATCCACGGCTGGCTGCATCGCTTCGAGCGCTGGATCATCCGTCCCGCGCGCGACGCCGTAATGCTGCGCGTCAACGAACGCCTGCCGCACGAATGCGATCACGCCCATCAGCGATTCGGGATAGGCATTCGCCTGCACGCGTGGACGATCTGGAAACGATACGTGAAGCGCGACCGGCGATCTGACGACGACCAGCCCGCGCCGCCCTTCGACGATGTTGCCGACCTGCGGTTCTTCCGGCGGGGCGACGACGTTGACGAGGGCGCTTTGGCCGGAAATGACGTCGCCTGACGGCAGCGCCAGCACCGACGTCACGCCGGCGGACGCCAGCCTCGTCAGCTCGGCGTCGTCGACCTTCACGGCGTCTGCTGCGCGCACCTGCGGCTTCAGAATCTGAGTGCGCTTCCAGCGCTCGACGTCGGCTGTCGTCCGCAGATTCTGCGGCAATGTCGGGGACGGCTGATCGGCGGCTCGCGTGTTGCCCAGATCGATCAGGCCCGGATAGACCGTGATGCCCGTGCCCTCGATGACCGTTGCTTCGGGTGGCACCGTCACAGCTGCACCGACAGCGTCGATGACACCGCGCCGAACGACGACGGTGCCGTTCTCGATTGGAGCGCCGGCCGCGGTGACGATGCGCGCGCCACGGATGGCGTAAACGTTGGGCGCGTCCGCTCGAAGCACGAACGGCAGCACGAGGAGGGCGGTGAGAATGACTGCGCGCTTCATGCGAGGCCCCTACGGACGCTTGCTGTACCGCTCGTACAGCTCGATCTGCTTGTTGTCGAGCGGCACGTCGCGGCCGGCAATTACCACATGCGTGATCGCCGTCCGCACCTCGAGCGGATCGCCTTTCGCGACGATCAGGTTGGCGATTTTGCCTGGCTCGATGCTGCCGATGCGATCGGCGACGCCGAGCATCTCGGCGGGATTGATCGTCAGCGCCTTCAGGGCGTCTTCGCGCGACAGCCCCCATGCGACCGCTTCGGCGGCGTGATAGGGCAACTGGCGTGCGTTGGTGTCGCTCGGGACCGCGATGGCGACCTTGACGCCGGCCTTCACGAGTTCGCCAGCCGCGCTGTAACTGGCCTGATGTGGCATGTCGCGACGCGTCGGCAAGGTGAGCACCTGCAGGAGGATCACCGGAACGTTCTTGTCTTTCAGGAGCGGGGCGGCCAACGCCGCCTCGGCCGGCGGCGCCGCGATGACGAGGCGAACGCCCGCGCGATCGGCAAAGGCGATCGCGTCGCGGATCTCCTGCTCGGTCGCCACTCGCGTGAGGAGCGGCTGACGCCGGTTGACGATCGGGCCGAGCGACTCGAGCACGAGGTCGCGCCGGCGGTTAGGTCCCGCGGCTTTGGCATACGCGCGGGCCTCTTCGAAAAGCCTCGCGACGCGATCCAGTTGGGCATCACGCTCTTTTTTCAGGTCGTCGTAGGCGCGATCCGCGGCCGGTGCGCCCCGTCCACCGCCCCCGCGACCGCCGCCGCCGCCGAGACGCGGGAACTGGAAGGTCACCCCGACCGAGGCCGCCACCGTGCTCTCTTCCCACGTGTAGCCGTCGAGATTCATCACCGCAGCCTGGCCCCCGAGCAGTCCGCCGGCCGGCGTGGCGACGACAGTCGTCATGCCATTGGCGCGCGCGACCGGGATGGCGTCGCTGTCGTTGTGGAACGCCACCTGAGCGCGCAGCTGCGGGTTGAAATCGAGGATCTCGCTGGCGTCGCCGAAATTCCCGGCGCCGGGGTCCTCGAGTCCGATCGTCGTCTGCGCGTCGATGAAGCCCGGGTAGACCTCCGCGCCCGCCGCGTCAATAACCTGCGCGCCGGAGGGCACGCTGACGTTCGCGCCGACGCTTTCGATGATGCCGTCGCGAACGACGATGGTCCCGCGCTCGATCGTCGGCTTCGCCACCGGAACGATCTTCGCATTCGTGATCGCAAGCACACCGCGGGTCGTTGTGCTCACACGCGTCGATTGGCCGGCTGTGCCGACTTGCTGTGGTTCGCGCGCTTGGTCCTCCACGCGCGGCGCCGGATTCTCTGTCGTCGTCGGCGCGCGGCGTTCGCCTTTTTCGGCGTTGACCAGCGACTCTTTCTCTCGCGCCAGCTCCGTGAGCCGCTTTTGATCCTCCTGGCGGTCGTAATACTTCTGCCCGTCGATGTACACACGGTCGACGATGGCGTAGTTGCTGAGAGGGTGATGGTTCCAGATGACGACGTCCGCGTCCTTGCCGGTCTCGAGCGACCCGACGCGGCCATCCACACGCAGCTGCTTCGCGGGATTGATCGTGACGAGCGCGAGCGCCTCGTCTTCGGTCAGCCCGCCCCACTTGATCGATTTCGCCGCCTCCGTATTCAGGTGCCGCGACAACTCGGCGTCGTCGGAGTTGACCGACGCCACGACGCCTTTGCGCGTCATCAGCGCGGCGTTGTACGGGATGGCGTCGACCGCCTCGATTTTGTAGCCCCACCAGTCGGCGAAGGTCGACGCGCCGGCGCCATGCGATGCGATCTCCTTGGCCACCTTGTAGCCCTCGAGGACGTGTTGCAGCGTCGCGATCTTGAAGCCGAACTCGTCCGCGACCCGGAGCAGCATGAGAATTTCGTCGGCGCGATACGAATGCGCGTGGACGAGCCGCTTGCCTTCTAGGATTTCGACCAGCGGCTCGAGCTGAAGGTCGCGCCGTGGGACCGTCACAGTTTCGCCGGCCTTCTTGCGGCGGTCGTAGTCCTGCCAGTCCTTCTGGTACGCCTTCGCGCGGGTGAAGGCATCGCGGATGACGTACTCGACGCCCATACGCGTAGCCGGATATCGCGCGGGGCCAGTGCCCTGCCGTCCGCCGGCGCCTCCGCCGGGACGCTTGGGGTTTTCGCCAAGGGCGAATTTGATCCCCGGCATGGCGCCCTCGAATGCAAACTCCTCCGCGCGCGCCTTGCCCCACCGGAGCTTGATGACGTAGTTCTTGCCCCCGATCGGGTTCGCGCTGCCGTGGAGGACGTTGGCCGTCGTGACCCCGCCGGCGAGGTCGCGGTAGACGTCGATGTCGGTTGGATTGAAGACGTCTTCAATGCCGGTCATCGAGCTGACCGTCGTGCCGCCCTCGTTGATCGAGTCGGCCGCGATGTGCGAGTGGCAGTCGATGATGCCGGGCGATACGAACTTGCCGGTGCCGTCGACGACATCGGCGCCCGCGGGAATGGTGACGTTCGCGCCCACCGCTGCAATCTTTCCGCCGCGCAGCACGATCGTGCCGTTCTGGATCGAGCCTTTCGTCGCCGTGAGGATGGTGGCGTTGCGAATCGCGACCACGGCGTCGGTGCGGGTCTGTGCCTGGGGCCGCGTCGCGACCGACGCCGCCGCGATGCACATCAACAGAAAGACGATGGACGTGAATCGTCGTGCAGTCATATGGCCGAGAGGATAGCGGCTCAGTGACGGGGGTGCAAGGCGTGGTTCGGGCGGTCTGCCTTAGCCAGGCTGCTTGTTTTCCGACGACGTGGCAGCGCTGGCCCGGAATAGATACTGATCGAACCACTCGAGGTTGTGCAGCATCGTCGCGCGATGGCTCTTGGGCTTCGATGGCCCGTGGCCGATGCCGCCAAAGCCCTGGTAGACGATCAGCTTCGTCGGCACGTGGTTGTCGAGCAGACCTCGGTACAGTTCGTAGGCGTTGGGAAGTGGCACGCGTTGATCAGTCGCGCCATGCTGAATCAGCGTCGGCGTTTTCGCCTGCTTGATGTATGTGATGGGCGACGTCTTGGCGTAAATCTCCGGGTCGGACCACGGCGTGCCCTTCAGATACTGCCGTGTGAAGGGATGAATGTCGGTGTTCACGTAGTACGTCATCCAGTCGGAGATGCCGGCGCCGACCGAAATCGCCTTGAACCGCGCCGCATCGTGCGTGGCGAGGAACGCGGAGATGTAGCCGCCCTGACTCCATCCCATCGTGCCGACCCGGGCTGGATCGACCATGCCTTTCGCAGTCAGCGCGTCGACTCCCGACAGGACGTCCCAGGCGTCGCCGATGCCGAGATTGCGGACGTTGAGTGATCGGAACTTTTCTCCGTAGCCGGCGCTGCCGCGATAGTTCGGCTCGAGCACGAGAACGTCTTGAGCCATCCAGACATCGATGGGATACGTTGCGCTGGTGAACGGTACCGCGCGCGAGACGCCGGTCGGCCCGCCGTGGATGACGATTAGCAGCGGGTACTTGCGCGCCGGATCGAAGTTGAGCGGCTTGTGGAGCACGCCTTCAATGGCGGCACCGTCCTGGCTTTTCCACGACACGACTTCGAGCGTGCTCGTCGTCCAGTTCGTGGTCTGGCTGTTCAGGTCGGTCAGCTTCTTGTTGGCGACGTACACCTCCGCCATCGACTTCGCGTCGGCACGTAGGTATGCGATCGCCTCTCCATCTCTCGACAGCGAGAAGCCGGAGTTCACCGTCTGGTCAAGCGGTGAGAGTTTCGTCACGGCCTTCGTATTTGGATCCAGGCGATACAGGTAGGAGTACGTGCGCGCGGACGCAGAGAAATAGAGTCCGCTCTGTTTCCAGGCGACGAGCGACGGATCCTCGTCGAACGACGACGACAGCGCCACCGGAGCTCCTCCGGCGGCCGGCACGACGGCGATGAGGCCGTTCGCGTAGTAAAAGGCCGGGTTTGCCATCGACGATTCGAACGCGATGCGCGATCCGTCCGGCGACCACACCGGATGCGTGTCGGGGCCGTCCTGTGTCACCAGCTTGCGCACGGCGCCGTCGGCGATGGTGACGACGGAGATGTCCGCGGAGCCGGAGCTGGCCGGACTGCCGTTCACGCGGTGATCGAAGGCGATGCTCTTGCCGTCGGGCGACCAGGCGAACGCGCCGACGGTGAACGGACCGCTCGTGAGCGCACGCGACGCGCGACTCGCAAGGTCGAGGACGAACAGGTGCGTCATCCGGTAGTCCTGCTCGACGACCTGAAACTCGCCGAACTTCTTCTCGCGATCCTTGAGCGCCGCCGATTTGGCTTCGGTCGCCGTGTAGGCGATCGTCTTGCCGTCCGGAGCCCACGCGAAGTTGCTGACGCCCTCATCCAGGCTCGTGAGTGCTTCGGCTTCGCCGCCGAGCGGGTTGATGATGTAGAGCTGGCGCTTGTCCGTGCGATCCGAAATGAATCCGAGGCGCGTGCCATCGGGCGACCAGGCGGGCGACTGGCTCGACTTCTTTGCGGTGGTCAGTTGATGGAGCGCGCCGGTCGTCACATCCGCCAGCCAGATTTGCGTGTCGTATGTGTTGTCGTCCCAGTTGGTGTCGCGGACGGTATAGGCCACGCGGCGGCCGTCAGGTGAGATCTCCGGCGAGCCGACGCGCTTGAGCGAGAGAATCTGATCGACGGTTGGCGCGACACGCGGCTGAGCTTCCGGCGGCGCCTGGGCTCCGGCCACGGCAGCCGCCACCATCGTCCACGCGAGCGTTACAAAAAATTTCATGTCGGCAGTATACGGACAATCCGCGGCGCAGGCCCAGACGTAGTAGTATCAGGGCCGCTTTTTTCCGGGATGTTCTTCAAAGGAGTTCGACATGCGCAAGGTGTTCGCTGGATTGACCGTCGCCGCATTCGCTGTCGTCATGACCGTGCCGGTCTTCGCCAAGACCGAGACCGTCACCGGCCAGATCGTCGACCAGACCTGCTACATGAAGGACAAGGCCAACAACGGCGCCAACCACAACATGGCCGGGAAGGAAACGGCGGACTGCGCGGCGATGTGCGCCAAGAAGGGCGCGCCGCTGGCGCTTCTGACGTCCGATGGCAAGGTGTATACGCTCGGCGGCGGGCTCGCGGCCGACATGAACGCGAAGTTGATTTCGCACATCAGCCATACGGTCGAGGTGACGGGTGACGTCACCGAGAAGGACGGCAAGATGACGCTCGCGTCCGACTCGCTGAAGATGATCAAGAAGTAGCGTAGCGGGGCCAGGGGCTAGCTGCTCGGGCTCGCCGCCAGCTTGTCGCAGCCGGGAGTCACACGCTCCCGGCTTTTTTCTTGACCGACTTGTACTAATGAACTAGTATAATCACTCAAGTGGCTTTCCTCTCGATTGACACACGGGACGCGACGCCAATCTACGCGCAGATCGAGCACGGTCTGCGCGCCGCCATTGCCACCGGCCGGCTGCACACCGGCGATCAGCTGCCAACCGTCCGTCAGCTGGCGGTCGAGCTGAGCGTCAACGCGAACACCGTGGCACGCGTGTACGCCGACCTCGAACGTTCCGGCGTGCTCGAAACGCGCCGCGGCGTCGGATCGTTCGTGGCCGCGGGCCGGCTCGAAGCACGACCCGCGGGAGAAAAGAGCCGAAAACTGCGCGCGTTCATCACACGCCTGCTGGCGGACGCCGACCGTGCGGGGTTTACCGTCGACGAAGTGCTCACCGCGCTCGGCGAGCATCGAACAAAAGGAGCCTGACCGTGGCTACGTTTACCCGTCGTCTCGACCCGTCCGGAGGCCTCACGGGGCCGCGCTTGAACGTCGTGGCAGTCGCCGTGCTGCTCGCTGCCTTCGCGTTCGGCGCGCTGGGCTTCGCCCTGACCGCCAGTCCAATTCCGCTGGTCGCGTCCGTCTCTGTCGGCGTCATCCTCATGCAGTCGCCGCGCGTCGCTCAACAGTGGGAGCGTGCGATCGTGCTGCGGCTCGGCCGCTTCATCGGCCTGCGCGGCCCCGGGCTCTTCTGGATCGTCCCGTTCGTCGACTCGGTGTCGTCGTGGATCGATCAGCGGACGATCACGACCAACTTTGCCGCCGAGCAGACGCTCACATCCGACACGGTCCCGGTGAGCGTCGACGCCGTGCTGTTCTGGATGGTCCACGACGCGGAGAAGGCGGCACTCGAAGTCCAGGAATACGCCCAGGCGATCAGCTGGGCGGCGCAGACGGCGCTCCGCGACATCATCGGCCGCACGGACCTTACTGATCTCCTTCGCGGCCGCGAGAAGATCGAGCAGGAGCTGCAGACGCTCATCGACGCGCGGTCGAACCCGTGGGGCGTCACGGTGCAGTCGGTCGAGATGCGCGACGTCGTGATCCCGGCGGCGCTCCAGGACGCGATGTCGCGCGAAGCGCAGGCCGCGCGCGAGAAGCAGGCGCGCATCATCCTCGGCGAGGCGGAGCAGGCGATCGCGCATTCCTTCTCGGAAGCAGCCAAGGAATACCACAACAACCCGACTGCGCTGCACCTTCGCGCGATGAACATGCTCTACGAAGGGTTGAAGGAGAAGGGCGCGCTGATGCTGATCCCGAGCAGCGCCGTCGAGTCGATGGGCATGGGCGGACTGATGGGCGCGGCCGCGCTCCAGCAACAGCAAATCACCGGCGGCGCGGGCGACGGCAAAGAGCGCGCGTAGTTGGCAGGCTAAAGGCCTGCGCTACGAGAAGACCGGGGACAGTGTCGCAATCGGAACGCCGGGCATGGAGGACGGCATGTCGGTCAACGTGTTGGTCGTCGCGCTGCTGCCGGCGCTCGCGTGCGCGCACCTGTCCGGCACGTGGCGCGATCCCTCTCCGCATCGCTTGCAGTTCGTCACCCTGGCCGAAGGTGTTCATCTCGAGCCTGCCGGCCACTTCGTCTTCCTGACGCGCGAAGCGGACGTGATCCGCGAGTTGCGGACCTTTCTGTCGCCCGCGGCTGCAGACCTCTCCGGGACCTGGGAAATCGAGGCCGAATTCGACGACCTGAGCCTGTCTGGCGGTGGCTTCGACTGCGTGTTCAAGCAGACGGGCGATCGATTGACCGGAAGCTGCCAGGAGATACCGCTCAGCGGCGAGGTGAAGGGAACAAACGTCGCGTGGCGGATCAAGGCGGGTCAGACACAGGACATCATCACCTATACGGGTGCGATGAACGAGTCCGGCACGTTCATCAAAGGCAGATTCTCGATGACCGGCAAGGGTGGACGTTTCACCGCATCGAAGCAGTAAACAGACATGGGCGATCTCCGGCTTGCCATTCGGTCGCTGAAAGCGACACCGATCGTCTCAGCGGTTGCGGCGTGCTCCCTCGCGCTCGGCATCGGCGCCAACACCGCGATCTTTTCGCTCCTGAACAGTCTGTTGCTGCGCACTCTGCCGGCGCAGGAGCCCGAGCGCCTGGTCACGATTTCGTCGGACGCCGCGGTTCGAATGGGATTCAAGGCGGGTCTCGGCTGGAACTACGCGATGTGGGATCGCTTCCGCCAAAGCGCCGACGCGTTCGACGGCGCCATCGCATGGACGCCGCAACGCATCGATCTGGCGGCCAACGGCGAGTCGCAGCCGGTCGACGGCCTGGTCGTCAGCGGCGATTTCTTCTCGACGCTCGGTGTTCCCGCGTTTCTCGGCCGCACCCTCACGGCGGCCGACGACAGACGTGGTGGCGGTCCAGACGGCCCCGTCGCGGTCATCAGCTATGGGTTGTGGCAGCGGCGGTTCGAAGGATCCGCCGCCGTCATCGGGAGGTCTCTCAACGTCGAAGGTGTTCCGTTCACGATCGTCGGCGTGACGCCGCCGGAGTTCTTCGGGCTGGAGGTGGGAAAGTCGTTCGACCTGGCCGTGCCGCTCGGCACCGAACCGCTGTTTCACGGCAAGAAGGCCGCGATCGACCAGCCGCGATCGCTGTTCCTCTTCATCATGCTGCGGCTCAAGGCGGGTCAGTCGCGCGACGCCGCGACGGCGGCGCTTCGGACGATCCAGCCAGGCATTCTTGCTCCAGGTCTGCCGCCTTTCGTCCGCGAGCCGTTCACGCTCGTGCCGGCGGCCGCCGGTGCCGACATCCCCGACTCGGCGCGGCCGCGCTACGAGCGCTCGCTGCTCACGATTCTGGCCGTCGTGGCGTTCGTTCTGCTGATCGCCGCCGCGAACATCGCCAACCTCCAGCTCGCGCGTGCGGCGGCGCGCCGCCACGAGCTCAGCGTGCGGCTGGCTCTCGGCGCGTCGCGCTGGCGGCTCGCACGGCAGGTGCTCGTCGAAAGTCTCGTCCTTGCGAGCGCCGGCGCCGCCGGCGGTCTGCTGTTTGCCATGTGGGGCAGCCGCGCGGTGGTCGCCGCGTTGTCCTCGCCCATCGGTCGCGTCGCGCTCAATGTGCCGCTCGACATTCGCGTCCTGATGTTCACGGTGGTTCTCACGTCGGTCACGGCGATACTGGCCGGGACCGCCCCGGCGTTGCGAGCCGCACGTGCGGTACCGATTGAGGCGCTGAAGGAAGGGGCACGCGGCACGTCCCCTGGTGACTGGCGTGGCGGCGCGAGCGCCCTGGTGATCGCGCAAGTCGCGGTGTCGCTCGTGCTCGTCGTGGCGGCCGGCCTCTTCGTCCGCACGCTGCAACGCTTGATTGCGGTGCCGCTCGGGTTCGATCGCGATCGCGTGCTCATCGTCAACGCGGACACGGCGCGGGCACGCCTCGATCCGCCGGCGCGAATGTCTCTCTACGAGCGGCTCGTCGCCGCTGCGGCGGCAGCTCCTGGTGTCGCTGGCGCGGCCGGTTCCTTGTCGACACCGATCAATGCCGGTTTGCCCAGACCGATTGAGATTCCAGGCGTGCCGCCGGCATCGGATCGGCTGGCGCTCGTCAACGGCGTCACGCCAGGATGGTTCACGACGTACGGGATCCCCCTTCGCGCCGGCCGTGACTTCGACGAACGGGACACCGCCGCGGCGCAGCCGGTGGTGATTCTCAACGACGCCTTTGCGCGCCGATTCTTCGTCGGCCGCATCGCTATTGGCAACACGGTTGCCGGCAGGACCGTTGTCGGCGTGGTCGGTGACCAGTTGGCGCAGGGTGGCTTCAAGCCCGACGGCACGGTCCGTTCGCTGCGCGACAACGCCGCTCCATCGATCTACGTCCCGCTCGCGCAGTCGTCCGGTCTGTTTCCTCCAGACCGAACCGCAATCACCATCAGCGTCCGATCCGCCGCCGGGTCGCCCACGCTCCTGACGCGACACGTCGGCGCGGCGTTGACGAGGACGGAGCCGGGCGCGACCTTCAGCCTCCGGCCGCTGTCGGATTATCTCGACGCGTCGCTTGCGCAGGAGCGGATCGTCGCGACGCTGTCCGGATTCTTCGGCGGACTGGCGCTGCTGCTGGCAGGTCTCGGACTCTACGGCATCACGGCGTACGCCGTCAGCCGCCGGCGCGCGGAGATCGGGATTCGGCTGGCGCTGGGGGCGGAGCCGCGCCGCGTGGTTCGTCTGGTGCTGTCGCGCGTCGCGATTCTGGTCGGCGCGGGCGTCGTGGCCGGCGTCGCGGCCAGTATCTGGCTGTCGCGGTTCGTCGTCACGCTCGTCTACGGCCTCGAGCCGCGTGACCCGACAACCCTCGCCGGCGCGGTAGCAGTCCTCGCGGTTGTCGGTGCGGCGGCGGGCTGGCTGCCCGCGCGGCGCGCGTCGCGGATCGACCCCGCGCGAGTCCTTCGCGACAGCTGACCGCGCCTGGCGGATGCGGGGTCGGATACAGTATCCGACCCCGTATCGGATGTTGCAGGATCTGCAGCGGGTCGACTGCCAGACGATGGCAGATATTGCAGACCTCGGAGCGTGAACCTTTCCCTGAGTACCGCGTAATACGGTTCATGCTCGATTCCTGGCTTCGGGACGTTCGCTATGCCGCCCGCTTGTTGCGCCGCAACCCGCTGTTCGCGCTGACCGTGACACTGTCGCTCGCCATCGGCATCGGCGCGAACACGACGATCTTCACGATCGCGAACGCTCTTCTGTTCAAGCCGCCGGCCGGTGTCCTCGAGCCGGATCGCCTGGTCGATGTCGGCCGAACGCGGAACGGCCAGGGTTTCGACAACGGTTCCTATCCGAACTACCTCGACATCCGTGCGCGGAACACGGTGTTCACAGGGATCTACGCGTATTGCTTCGGCGCTTCGCCGATGAGCCTCGGCGGGCGCGACGGTGCCGAGCGCATCTACGGCGACATGGTCTCCACTAACTACTTCCAGGTGCTCGGCACGCGGCCCGTCATTGGTCGGCTCTTCGCGCCTGAGGATGGCGATGAGGCCGATGGTACGCCAATCACGGTGATGACCTATCAGTTCTGGAAGCGCCGCTTCAACGGCGATCCCGCCGTTGTCGGCCAGACGTTGCAGTTGAACGGGCGTCCCTTCACGGTGATCGGCGTGGCGCCACCGGAATTCCACGGAACGACGGTGATGGCCGGCGACGTGTGGGTGCCGATCAACATGGCGGGCGAGCTGTCGCCGCGGGGCTCGGCGCCGCTCCTGAAGGGTCGCGAATTCGCTTGGCTTGTGATGGGCGCCCGCTTGAAGCCTGGCGTCACCGTTCGTCAGGCCAATGCGGAGCTGGAGAACATCGGCCGCGCGCTCGAACAGGAGTTTCCGGCGGAGAACCGCGGCAAAGGCGTGCGGGTTGTCGCGTCGTCGCCGATTCCCGGTCACGGCGCGCCGGTTGCGGCGTTCCTCGCGATCCTTATGGGACTGGTCGGACTCGTGCTCGCGATCGCGTGCGCGAACGTGGCCGGTGTGTTGCTGGCCCGCGCGAGCGCGCGGCGCAAGGAAATCGCCGTGCGTCTCGCGATTGGCGCCGGGCGAGGCCAGCTGATTCGGCAGATGCTCGTCGAGTCGATGCTGCTATTTCTCCTTGGAGGCGCCGCGGGCCTGGCGGTTGCGCGTGTGATGACCACACTCCTGGTGTCGCTCGTGCCGACGCTTCCGCTGCCGGTTGGCGTCACGCTCTCGCTCGACGCGCGCGCCCTTGCCTTCACGGTCGGTCTTTCGCTGATCGCCGCCCTGCTGTCTGGTCTGGCGCCGGCGCTGTCGGAGTCGAAGGCCGAAGTGGTCTCCGCGCTCAAAACCGATGCGCGAGGAGGGCCCGAACGTCAGCGCCTACGCAACGCCTTCGTCGTCGGGCAAGTGGCGTTCAGCATCGTCCTCGTCGTCGGCGCGGGGCTCTTTGTCCGGGCGTTGCAGCGCGCGACCGAGATCAATCCCGGCTTCGACCCGCGCGGCGTCGAGTTGGCCGCGCTGGATCTATCGCTCGCCGGCTATACCGCCGACACCGGTCACGTGTTCACGCGGGAGCTGATCCAGCGCGTGCGCGAATTGCCCGGTGTGCAGTCGGCGGCGCTGGCGGCGATGGTGCCGCTCGGCGGCGGAGGCCTCGGCCTGGGCAGCCTCACCGTACCCGGCGTCCAGCCGCCAGACGGGGCGCACTCCTTCGATGCCGACTGGAACGTCGTGACCCCCGGCTATTTCGCGGCCATGAAGATGACGCTCGTGTCGGGACGCGATTTCACCGACGCCGACCGGGAGGGCACGTCGCCCGTCGTGATCGTGAACGAGACGGCCGCGCGCCGATGGTGGCCCAACCAGGAACCCGTCGGAAAGACTCTGCTGCAGCAGGAGGGGCGGCCCGGGATGCCAGGCCCCGTCAGAACGCTCACGGTGATTGCGGTCGCGAAGGACTCGAAATACCGCGACGTCGGCGAACAGCCGCGAACGTTCGTCTATGTGCCAGGACAGCAGCAATACCTGCCGCGAACGACCATCGTCGCGCGTTCCTCGCAGGGTCAGCGGCTTGCCGCAGATCTTCGCAGGCTCCTCGCGCAGATGAATCCGAACCTGCCGATCGTGCAGTCGCAAACGCTGGAGGACTACGCGGCGCTGACGCTCGTCCCCCAGCGCGTCGCCGCATCGATATCGGGGAGCCTCGGGATTGTTGGTCTCCTGCTTGCGGCGATTGGCATCTACGGCGTCACCGCCTACATGGTGTCCAGCCGCACCCGAGAGATCGGCATCCGCGTTGCGCTCGGCGCGCGGCGCGGCGACGTCGTCCGCATGGTGCTTCGGCAGGGGATGGTGCTGGCGCTGGCCGGCATGGCCATCGGTCTGGTGCTGGCAGCCGGCGCCAGCCGGCTGCTCGGCTCGCTCCTGTTCGGCATCGGTCCGACCGATCCGATCGCGTTTGGCGGATCCGCGTTGCTCTTCTGCCTGATCGGATTGATCGCGTGTTACGTCCCCGCGCGACGCGCAACCGCGGTCGATGCGATGGAGGCGCTCAGATACGAGTAGGAGACGCCTATCCTGCAGCTCTTCCTGCCTATCTCTGTTGTCCAGCAGTCGACGGCGCAGGTCTCTTGACGACCGTCACTGTCACAGACGACGGGTACTGCTTCGAGTGGTGCACCACGTTGTGCGCGATCACGCCTTTGCTTTCGTCGTAATTGTTGCCGCCGGTGTTCAGGTTGCGATCGAAACGGGGAAAGTTGCTGCTCGACACTTCGATGCGCAGCTTGTGCCCTGCGGCGAAGTAGTTGCTCGTCGTCAGCGGCTGCAACGTCACCTTGTAGACCTTGCCCGATTCCATCCACGCGAGCGGCTTGTCGTAACCGTCGCGGTATCGCATCCGCTGGATCGACTCGTCGAGGTTGTAGGCGCGGCCGTCGGGATAGACGTCGAGAACCTTGACGGTGAAGTCAGTGTCCTTCGCGTCTGACGAGACGTACAGCGTTGGCGTGATCGGACCGCTCACCTCGGTCCCTTCCTTGAACGCGTCGGACGTGTAGACGAGGATGTCGTCACGCGCCTCCATGCGTCGCTGGTCGAACGCGCCCGCGGCGACCGCTGTGCCGGTACAGCAGACGTTCCCGCCATAAGAGAGCACTGGGTTCATCGGATCGTAGGTGAAGGCGTCAGGCTTGTCGGCGTCAGGCGCCGCGGCGGCGAGCGCACCGTCGCCGTGCAGCGTGTTGGCTTTGCCTCCGCTCGACAGCAAGAACGTCATCGGCTGCGCGCCGGCGGGCGGCCAGGTGTCGGCCGTCTGCCACTTGTTCATCCCCATCGTGTAATAGGTGACCTTCGCCAGGGAATCGAGCCTGGTCGCCTTCTCGTCCTTCAGGAACCGATCGAAGAACCCGTAGACGATGTCGTTGTAGTCGAAGCGCGCATCGCCCATGCTGCGCTCGCCGACCACCGTGTCGGCGGTGGCGCGCGTGTACGAGCAGTGCGCAACCGGAGCGACGATCGCCCACTGCTCGTTGGCGATCTCCGGGGAGGCGGTCTTGCGGACGTGGTTGTAGAGCGCGAGGTTCGGGCCGACCGACACGTCGTACCACGACATGAACCAGAGTCCCGGCACGTTCAGCTTCTGGTCGTCGTGGTACAGGCCGCCGCGGTACCACGCCGGATCGTTCGGCGCCCGTTGAATCATCTTGCCGCCGGTCTCGACTGGCATCGACGTCTCGAAGATGCCGCGCGGGCCGTCGACGTTCTTGATGATGTCCTGCACCGGCAGGTGCGAGAGCGCTTTCGACCAGTCGACCGGCGGTAGATGCTGCGCGAGGTCGAACGACTTCGACGCGCGGATCAGATCTTCGCGCGAGGTGTTCGGCGGGAACATCGGCCGGACCTGATTCTGCTCCCCGTACAACCACGCGATGAACAGCATCTGCACCGCGCCGCCGCGGTACCAGTTGCCTTGCTCGTAATAGGGGCCCACCCGGCCGACGCCGGCGCCAAACCCCTGTACGTTCATCGCCGCGTAGCCCGGGTGGCCGAGTGCCGCCACGCCCATCTGATACTCGGCGGTGGACGAACAGCCGGTCGTGCCGATCTTGCCGTTGGACCACGGCTGCTTCGTCAGCCAATCCACGGTGTTATAGCCGTCGGTCTTCGAGCCGAGGATGTCGTAGTTGCCTTCCGAGAAGAAGTGTCCTCGCTCGTTCTGCACGACGTAGGCGTAGCCGCGCTTGACCGCTGTCAGCGCCGCGTTCATGTCGGCTGGGACCCCGTTGTGGACGTCCCAGAAGTTGAAGTTGTAAGGGGTGCGGACCCAGATCGTGGGCACCTTCCCCGCCGCGTTCTTCGGACGGTAGATGTCGGTAGCCAGTCGCACGCCGTCGGGCATCGGCATCATCACCTTGCGCTCGACGACCGCAACCGACTGGAGCTCCGCTTCGGTGTCGATCCGCCGCTGCTTCTCGACGGCGCTCAGCGTTCCCTGCTGCGCGTGTGTCAGGGCAACGGCGGCGCAGATGGCGAGCGACGTGGCGAGGATGAGATGACGGACGCGGTGTTTCTTCATCGCGCGATGATAGCGCCGTTGCGGGGGCGGGATGGGCAGGAAGGGCTGGAGGGGGCAGGAACAGCTAGCTCCTAGCCCCCAGCCCCGACGCTTATCTATTCGGTACCATGATGTGCGCTTTCATGGTGCCGGCATTCATGATCCACGCACCGCCGCCTCTGCCGTTATCGGGCAGACCGGTGGTTTGCGACGTGGCGCCCGGCACGGCGATCGTGATGTGGCTTTCCGGCCTCGCATGCTCGCGATCAGGACCGGCGACGGCGTACCACAACGATCCATACTCCGGCTTCGCGCGTGTGCCGTCCTTTTCCATAGCGTTCAGTATCTCCTCCGACTTGGGCCGCTCGCCAGACGCCTCGGCCTTCAGATTCTGTGCTTCCCGCTCGAGGTTGCCGAGACTGGTGCACTGAACCGAGAACGGCTGCTGCAGGGGAAAGCCGGACCGGTCGTAGCAGACCAGTCGATTCGTGCCTTTCCTCAACGTGTCGTAGGCGAAGTCCTTCTTCCACTTGATGACCGTCGCCTGATCTTTCAGGCTGGCCGGTGCCGCGACGAGCGCCTTGTCGACGTCGGCTTGCGACGCGCCCGCTTCGAGCGGCGGCGGTGGCGGCGGCGGCTCGCCGCGCCGCTGCGCCAGCGTTAGAGCTGTCATGGTCACGAACGCGATGACGAACGGCACGATGCGTTTCATAGATAAAATCTCCGGCGCGTAGTGTAGCGTAGAGGCGCTATGAACACACCGCTTTCGCTCGCGCTCGTGCTGTCCATGCTCGCGGTCCAACCAAGCGGCGCCGCGCAACAGACCCCGGCCCCAGTCCCGACACCGACTGATGTCAAACCGGGCAGCATTACCAGCGAAGATGTGCCCTACCCGTATCCCAGTTCCTATCTGCCGCTGACGCTGTACGGCCAGGACGTGAGGATTGCCTACATGGACGTCGCACCGGCTGGCGCGCCGAACGGGCACACCGTCGTGCTGCTACACGGCTTCAACTTCGCCGGCTTTTATTTCGGCGGCCCGATCGACGCGTTGCGCAAGGAAGGGTTCCGCGTGATCGTGCCCGACCAAATCGGATTCGGCCGCTCGTCGAAGCCAATCATCCCGTACAACTTTCACGACATGGCGCGCAACACGTTCGCGATCCTGCAGAGCCTGAAGATCGCCAAGGCGATGGTCGTCGGTCACTCGATGGGCGGCATGCTTGCGGCGCGTTTCGCCTCACAGTATCCGGATGTCGTCGAGCGCGTGGTGATGTACAACCCGATCGGCCTCGTGGACAACCGCTTCGATCGCCGGATCGACAGCGTTGACGAAGCGTACCGGCGCAACCTCGCGGCGACTTATCAAACCGTCCGGGCCGGGTTGATGCGCTATGTCGCACACAACCCGGCGGCATGGACGCCTCAGTTCGAGAGCTACGCCCGCGTCCGCTACGCGTGGACGCTCAGCGCCGACTGGCCGCGGCTGGCGATGGTGCAGGCAGTGGCCCAGCAGATGTTGACGCTCGACCCCGTCGTCAATGACTGGGCCCACATCAAGGCGCCGACGCTCGCGTTTGGCGGGGCCGAGGATGTGCTGCCGGGATCGGCGGCGATCTTTCAGGAACGGATGAAGTTTCTGGCTGCGACCATCCCGAACGGTCGCGGCAAGGTGCTGTTGATCCCCGGCCTTGGACACGTGCCGCACCTCGAGGCGCCGGATAAGATCTATCCGCCGCTCGTGGCATTCCTCAAAGAGGGGCTCGCCTCTCAGTAGAAGCAAAAACCCGCGAACGTGTCTCCACGCTCGCGGGTTCAATCGCCACCCCGACTCTAGCCGACTAGACCCTAGCCCCCAGCCCCTAGCCCCGACGTGAGTCCCCTAGTCCCTAGTCCCCAGGTCCCCACTCCTAGTAGCGATAGTGATCCGGCTTGTACGGTCCATCTACCGGCACGCCGATGTAGTCCGCCTGATCCTTCGTCAGCTTCGTCAGCTTCACGCCAAGATGATCCAGGTGCAGCCGCGCCACCTGCTCGTCGAGGTGCTTCGGCAGCATGTAGACCTTCTTCTCGTACTTGCCGGTGTTGGCGTGCAGCTCGAGCTGCGCGATCACCTGATTGGTGAACGACGCCGACATCACGAAGCTCGGATGACCCGTCGCGCACCCGAGATTGAGGAGCCGGCCTTCGGCCAGCACCATGACGCTGTGGCCGTCGGGGAAGCGGAACTCGTCGTACTGCGGCTTGATGTTGATCCGCTCGACGCCCGGATACTTCTTGAGACCGGCCATGTCGATCTCGTTGTCGAAGTGGCCGATGTTGCCGACGATCGCCTTGTCCTTCATCCGCGCCATGTGCTCGACGGTGATGATGTTGTGGTTGCCCGTCGCGGTGATGAAGATGTCCGCATTCTCGACGACATCGTCGAGCGTCGCCACCTGATAGCCTTCCATCGCCGCCTGGAGCGCGCAGATCGGATCGATTTCCGTGACGACGACGCGGCAGCCCTGTCCACGCAGCGCCTGCGCGCATCCCTTGCCGACTTCGCCGTAGCCGAAGACCACCGCCACCTTGCCGCCCAGCATGACGTCGGTCGCGCGCGCGAGGCCGTCCGGCAGCGAGTGGCGGCAGCCGTAAATGTTGTCGAACTTGCTCTTGGTTACCGAGTCGTTGACGTTGATGGCGGGGAACAGCAGCGTCCCCGCTTCCATCATCTGATACAGGCGGTGCACGCCCGTTGTCGTCTCCTCACTGACGCCACGGATTGACGACGCGAGCCGCGTCCAGCGCTGCGGGTCGCGGCCGATGGACGACTTGATGCATTCGAGAATCACGCCCCACTCTTCCGGATGCCCGTGCGGGTCGAACGGCGGCACGCTGCCGGCCTTCTCGAACTCGACGCCCTTGTGCACGACCAGTGTCGCGTCGCCGCCGTCATCGACGATGAGGGTCGGACCGCTGCCGTCCGGCCACTCGAGCGCCTGGTCCGTGCACCACCAGTACTCCTCGAGCGTCTCGCCCTTCCACGCGAACACTGGCGTGCCCTTCGGATCCTTCGCGGTGCCGCCGGTCTCCGGGCGGCCGACGACGACCGCGGCCGCCGCGTGATCCTGCGTCGAGAAGATGTTGCACGACACCCAGCGGACATCAGCGCCGAGCTCGGTGAGCGTCTCGATCAGCACCGCTGTCTGAATCGTCATGTGCAGGCTGCCCATGATGCGGGCGCCCGCGAGCGGCTTCTTCGCGCCATGCTGCTTGCGCAACGCCATCAGGCCGGGCATCTCCTGCTCGGCGAGGCGGATCTCCTTGCGTCCGAACTCCGCCTGCGAGAGGTCCTTCACCTTGTAGGGTTCGCGGCCCGCCGCCTTCGCGGCCGCGAACGGGTGCATCTTCTCGGTCACAGTTGCCATTGCGTCTCCTCTTTCCGCGGCCGCGAAAAGGCCGCGCTACGTACTAATCCGCTTTCGTGTTTTCGTGTTTTCGTGGCTTTTGTGCCGTCGCGACGAACAACCCCGGACCCTTGGCTTTCGCGTCCGGCGCCAGCGAAACGATCCTCGCGTCCTTGAATCCGCTGCTGTTCAACAGCCGCTGCATGTGCTCGTCGCTGAACCCGAGCCACACGTGCCCCATCTGCTGCCGATAGCTGTCGCGATCGTGCGGCAGCATGTCGACGAGCACGACGCGTCCCCCCGGTTTCAGAACCCGCAACGCCTCTGCCAGCGCGCGATCGGGCTCCGGCACGTGATGAAGCACGAGCATCAACGTCGCCGCATCGAGCCGCCCGTCGTCGATCGGCAGCGATTCGAGCTCGCCGCGCCGGAGATCGACGTTGTCGAACTGCTGGAGCCGCTTCTTCGCGGCCTGGAGCATCGGTGCGGACCCGTCGACCGCCACCACGCGCGCCACGAACGGCGCCAGGGCGGCGCTCAAGGTTCCCGTCCCGCAACCGAGATCACCGACGACCCACGCGCGGTCCGCGAAGGCGGCAAGCGCCGCGAGGTGGAACCGATCGCCGAACAGCTCGTCGCGGACGCGATCCCATTGGCCGACCGACGAGGAGAAAAACTCCTGCGACTTCGTGCGCCGTTCCGCGAGCGTCGCCTGAAGACGACGCTGGTCCTGCGTCGCCGCGGCGCTGGGACCAACGTGCTCGCGCACCAGCAGCCAGAGCCGGCGGGCCGCGGCGTCGAGCTCTTCCCGCGTCATCGTATACAGGTGGCTCGTGCCCTCGGCGCGCGCGCTGATCCACCCCGAATCAGCCAGCGCTTTCAGATGGCGGCTCACCGTCGACTGCGGCAGCTGCATGATGCCGCACAGCTCGGACACGGTCAGCTCGTGCCGGTCGAGCAGCAGCAGGATCCGGCTGCGCGTCGTATCCGCCAGAGAGGCGAGATGGTCGAGGATTGCGGGAGCGCGACTATTCATCCGTAGAACCGGATGAAAGGATATATTAGGCCGCCTGGCAGGTCAAGCCGGCGGATTACCTGTCGGCCAGGCGGAGCGCACCCTTGACCACGCACCAGAGGCCAAGGAAGAGGATGAACACCTGCGGCGGCTCGACCAGCGAGCCGTCAAACCTCGCATGTTTCGTCGCGTCGAGCAGCAGCCAGATGCCGAATCCCATCAACACGATACCGCCCGACAGGGCAGAACCTGGAGACCTCGTGAGTCGCAGCACCAGGAGTGTGGCGAAGAACGCGAAAATCAGCAGACCCGGCATACCGGGAATAGACGCACCACCACCATCTACAGTTCAGCAATTGGTGAGTTTGGCGAATCGAGTATCAGAACCCCGCGCTGAGGTTGAACTGAAACACCCGCCCCTGCGCTGCCGGCCTCATCGGCCGGTGCCTGAACAGATCGAAATCGTCGCGGCGTTCGGCTGGACTGCGCAGTACTCAGCAATCGCCTGCCGCACTTCCTCGGAGGCGTTGTGCGCCGCGTGCGCGTGGCGCGCGTCGTTCACGGCGCGCGCGACCGCGCCGCCGATGGCCATCAGATCGAGATTCACCATGGGAATGCCGCCGAATGCGGTGTAACCGACCGCGGGCGGCTGCCACCCGATCGGCGGCAGCTGCCAGACCGGTTTGTCGAAGATGTCCTGAAGCGGCCGGCGCACCTCGATGTGGACGCTGAAATCCGCGCGGACCTCGGAAACGGTGAGCTTCGAGGGCGGCTTCTCGAGCGCCGCGCGGACGCGCTCGACCTGTTGGTCTGGCGGATTCGGTGTCGGCGCCGTCGCCTGATTGACCGCGGCGAGCGCGAGCACCAGCAGCGCGAAGTGCATCAGCCCCTAACGGTTGCTCTGCGTGTCGCAGATAAGGATGCCCGACCCGGCGTTCGGCTGCGCGCTGCAATACTCGCCCACCGCCTGGCGGACCTCGGCACGCGCGGCCGCCTCGGCATGCGCACGCTCGGCGGCCGAGATGGCATTGATCGCCTTGCCGCCGAGATAGTGGCCGACCAGATTCTCGATGAGAATCGTCAGCAGTTCCGGCTGGTTGAACGCGGCATAGGGCTGTCGCAGCGGGTTGTCAACCGACGGAAACTGCTGGCGCTGCATCTCGTACCCGTACACGCCGCCGGCAGGCGTGGGTCCCGCCTTGTAGTTCAGCGTCGCCAGTAGCTCATCGAGCTTCTGGCGTTCGCGAATCATCACTCGAAATGTCGGCCGTTCGTCAAGCGTCCGAAACGAAATGGTGGGTGTCTGTTCGAGTGCTCCCTTGATCTTGTCGAGAGACACTGGAAGGTTCAGGTCGTTCTCGTCTAAGGACGCGGCGGGCGCCGGCGCGTCCGGCGGCGAGGACGGTTTGGGTGTCTGCGCCTCTGCCGGTGCTGCCGCCAGAAACACCGTAAACAGTAGAGCGGACAGGCGCATATGTAGTGTAGGACGCTGCGGAGCCCCAGCCAGCCGTCCTGCCTTCAAGGCTACTGTGTTTGCACGACTTACGCCAGAGGACGTTCCTCGACCAGCGTCCGCTTCCGAACAGATGCGCTGCCGCGTTCAGAGGCGTAGAATGCGCTTAAGGACGGGCCGCTGTCGGGGGTAGGGCTCGGGGCTGGAAGACGATGCATCAAGTTCCGCGCGAAGATCAGATCGAGCTCGCCGAAGCGATCGCCGAGGGCGCCAGGCGCCGGCCAACGCAGGCATTTGGCGAATATTTCTCCGATACCGGAGGATCGTGCGCACTCGGCGCGGCCTACGAAGGCGCCTATGCGCTGCCCCGCGACCCGCACGAAGCCCACGCGATCCGGCCGCGGATGGATCGCCTGTTCGACTGCCTGGAAAACGTCCGCCGCCGCTGTCCCGAGGGCTGCCACAAACGGCTGCCGCTCAACTCGATCATCCTGCACCTGAATGACGATCATCACTGGACGCGCGAGCAGATCGTCGACTGGCTGAAGAAGGACTAGCCTGCCGGAGCTTCCCGATGTTGTGGTGTACCTCGAGGCACTGCAGCGTCACGTCGTCGGCCAGCGGCTCGATCGTCTGAAGCTCCTCAGTCCGTTCGTTCTCCGCTCCGTCGACCCTCCCATCGATTCGATCAACGGCCGCACCATCGCAGGCGTGCGGCGCATCGGCAAGCGGATCGTATTGGAGTTCGGCGACGACCTTTTCCTCGTCATCCACCTGATGATCGCGGGGCGTCTGCGCTGGCGGGCGCCGGGGCAGAAGCCGGGCATCGGCCCCAAGTTGATCCTCGCGTTGTTTCAGTTCGCCAGCGGCACGCTGTTCTTCACGGAGGCGAGCTCGAAGAAGCGGGCCTCGATTCAACTCGTGCGCGGCGAACCGGCGCTGCGGGCGCTCGATCCCGGCGGGCTCGAGCCGCTCGACGCCACGCTCGAGCAGTTTCACGACGCGCTGACGCGCGAGAACCACACGCTGAAACGGTCGCTCACTGATCCGCACCTCTTCAGCGGCATCGGCAACGCCTACTCCGACGAGATCCTGCACGCGGCCAGGCTCTCGCCGTTGAAATTGACGCGGACGCTGTCGGACGGGGAGTTGCGTCGGCTCTACGACGCGACGCGGGCGACGCTGCGCCTGTGGATCGATCATCTGCGCGTCGAGGTGAAGGACGGGTTTCCCGAGAAGGTGACGGCGTTCCGCCCGGAGATGGCGGTGCACGGCCGCTTCAAACAGCCCTGTCCCGTCTGCGGCGCGCCGGTCCAGCACATCGTCTACGCCGACAACGAATGCAACTATTGCGCGAAGTGCCAGACCGGCGGCCGCCTGTTGGCCGACCGCTCGCTGTCGCGGCTGCTCAAGGACGACTGGCCGCGCTCGCTTGACGATCTAAATCAGTAAATGTAGATTTATAGATGTGAAGTCCGCCGCCCTGCTGTACCGCCTGCTCGGCGACGAAGCGCGGCTGCGCCTGCTGCGCGCGCTGGCGAAGGAGCGGTTGAACGTCACCGAGCTGACGGGCGTCCTGGGGCTGGCGCAGTCCGGCGTGTCGCGGCATCTCGGACTGCTGAAGGACGCCGGCCTGGTCGTCGAGGAGCGGGGCGGCGGCTTCAGCTACTACTGCCTGGCGGCCGGACTCCGCGAGGGATCCCTGGCCGGGGTGCTGCAGCAGCAGTTCGAGGAATCGGCCGACGATGCCGCCGTGCGGGCGGACGAGGCACGGCTGCAGGAGGTGCTGCGGCTGCGGAAGGAGAACTTCGACGCACACGCCGGTCCGGACACACGCGACGCGCGGCAGCTGGTGCCGGGCCGGAGCTGGGCGGCCTGGTCGCGCGCGCTGGGTCTGCTGCTGCCGCGGCTGGCCGTCGCCGACCTCGGCTGCGGCGAGGGCTACCTCACCGTCGAGGCGGCGCGCTGGGCGTCGAAGGTGATTGCCGTCGATCGATCGGATGTCGTGCTGGCGCGCGCGCGCGCGCTGGCGCGGCGCCGCCGCGTGACGAACGTGATCTGGAAGAAAGGCGAGCTGGAGAAGCTGCCGATGCGCGACGCGTCCGTCGACGTCGCGATGCTCTCCCAGGCATTGCATCACGCGCAGCACCCGGCGCGCGCCGTCGCCGAGGCGGCCCGGATCACCGCGCCGGGCGGACGGGTACTGCTGCTCGATCTGCGGACCCACCAGGAAGAGTGGGTCCGCGCCAAGCTCGGCGACCGCCGTCTCGGATTCGACGACGACGAACTGAAGAAGATGCTGATGGCGTCCGGACTCTCCGACGTGCGGGTCGGCGTCGGCGCGCGTAAGGCCGGGGACCCGTTCACCGTGCTGATCGCGAGCGGCACCAAGACGACACCGCCAACCGCCACGAAAACACGAAAACACGAAAACACGGACTAGTTTCGTGGTCTCGCGCTGTCGTGGCCAAAGGGTATGCCGATGAATCGGGATGTGCGCAAGACGTTGACGTCGCTGCTCAGTCAGCGAATCCTCGTCCTCGACGGCGCGATGGGGACGATGATCCAGC
>Ga0207641_10000722_pt1 | contig 35493 bp, 32 predicted proteins | sample KBSSwiS62_FD_184306 | JGI IMG/M metagenome (GOLD analysis project Ga0207641, IMG submission 184306) | Switchgrass rhizosphere microbial communities from Kellogg Biological Station, Michigan, USA - KBS Switchgrass S6-2 (SPAdes) (version 2) | ecosystem: Host-associated > Plants > Roots >... | reverse complement strand
ATGAGTGTCCGCAGCGCTCGGACGCGAACGGGACTCTCCGGCATCAGCTCGAGCAGGCCCATCAGCAGCACGCTCTTCTGATACAGGTAGTCGCGCGGCGCCGGCTCGCGGATACCGGTCCATTGCTCGATCCTGGTCAGCAAAAGCTCGGCCTGCTCCCGCCATTCCGGTGTGACGCGGACGGAGAGGCGTACCGGCAGCTTTTCTTGTCCGCGCAACTGGGCCCACTCCTCGCGCAGCCGGCGCGCCTCGGGCGACTGCCAGTAGTAGTCGATGCGCGCAGGCGCCAGCGTGCGTGACGGCCTCAGCGACGCGGCGTCGATCGGTTTCACCGCGTAGTCGGCGTCGAGGACCGTCACCGCCGCGTTGAATGCCGGCGCCGTCATCGCCTCTGTGAGGCTGTCGGCGCAGCGCGGACCCTTCAACTGCGTCGTCAGGTAGTCGCGCAGCGACGTCATGATGTCGAATCCGCCAACGCTGAGCTCGCGGTGCGCTTTCTGGAGATCGGTCAGCCGCTGCACGATGTCGAAGCTGGCGCTCGAGAATCCCCGTGCGTCGGGGCGACTGCCTTGCAGGATCACCCGAAGGACATTTTCGAGGTAGGCCGCTTCGTCCGCCTTCGGTTGGAACCGTTGCATCGCCCGCGCGACGGCGGGCATCTCGCTTGGCAGATGCGCCCGCCAGAGGTGGAACTCGAGAAACCAGAGGGCCGCGTCACGGTCGGATCCGAATGTCGCGCGCGCGACGTATCCGAGCGCCGTGTAGTAGTCGTCGACCGCGGGTACGAGCGGTCCATCGCAGCTGGCCGCCGACACGTTGAGATCGATCCACTCGAAGAGCTCGCGGCCGCGCGGCGGATCGATGAACGCCATCTGCTGAACGGCCCGCGACTGCAGCGAGACGCGGTTCAATCCGGTCGCGTAGGCCTGACGCTGCGCGCCCTGACGGCTGTCGTCCGGCAATTCAGGTCGCGCCGAGAGGCGGTACTCATCGCGCGCACTGGGCGCGCGGTGAAACGCTTCGTCGAGCAATTCGATTTTCGTCGCGGTGCTGATCTGTGGGAAGCCGGCGAGCCGGATGAGCGTGTCCGCGGAGAATTCGGCCGGTACCGCCCGCGCCTCGGCGATGAGCGTGTCGAGCGGCGATTCGCGTATCCGCCGTTCCTGGCCGACGACCGGTGCGCCTGCGGCCGCAGCGAGCATCGCGCACAACAGGAACCGTGCGGAGCGCCTCATCGTTGCCGCACATTATGACGTTCCGGCGCCGCCGGTGGTCGGCGATTTAAGCTAGCCAGGCCCTTTGACCCGGCCCTTGAACAACGGATACGGGTCCACGGCCTGACCTTTCCACCACTGCCGAACGTCGTTGGTTTCAAAGACCGCGAAATGTAAGTGGGGCGTGTTGGGCGGCGCGTTGCCGGACGTGCCGACGTAGCCGATGACGTCTCCCGCCGAGACGCTCTGCCCCTCGTGGAGGCCGTCCGCATACCGTTCGAGGTGCGCGTAGTAGTAAACCAGGTCTCCGGCAGGGTCGAACTGGTAGATGGTGATGCCACCGGCCTTACTGAAGAACAGCTTGGCGATCGTACCGCCTTCGACGGCGTGCACCGGTGTATTCCGCGGCGCCAGCAGGTCCGCCGCCTCGTGCGGCCGCGATCCGCGCTTCTCCTTGAATCCGCCCTTCATGGCCTCGACGCCGACGTTGTCGAGCGGCATGCGTAGGGGCGGTGCGCTGATGCGTCCGGTGGTCGGGATCGGCACGGTCGGCGTGGCGGCTAGATTGCCCATCGCGGCTGTGTCGGGCGATCCGACGCGCGCCGATGGCGGTGGCGCGGCCGAATTGTGCGCGGCTGGCGACGAATCGTACGTCGTGTCCGGCTTCCTTGTCCCGCCGAAGCCGCTCTCCAGCGAAGGCGGAAGAAGGACCGCGGCCGCTGGCAGCGGCGGACCAAAGTGGTACAGCCCCCACGAGACGATCATCCCCGCGCAGAACGCGAAGAAGACGACCGCGGGCGAGGACCCGCGCCGTGCGCGCCGGCTCACTCGAAATGCACGGGCGTGCCTGGCTTGACGAGCGAGGCGAGCCGCGCCGCGTCCCAGTTGGTCAGCCGCACGCAGCCGTGCGACTCGGTGTGCCCGATGTTGCCCGGCTCAGGCGTGCCGTGCAGGCCGTAGTGCTCGAGGCTCAGCGCAATCCAGACGACGCCCACCGGATTGTTCGGACCGGCCTTGATCGTCGCTTTGGTGTCGCTGGCCTTCGCGTCCCAGAAGAGATCAGGGTTGTAATGGAACTCCGGGCGCCAGCTCACCCCCGTCACCTTGAAATCGCCGGGCGGCAGCGGGTCGTGCTCGCTTCCGGTCGTGACCGGCGCGAACAGGACGACCGTGCCATCGGCGCGCGTTGCACGCAGCGCCGAATCCGCGCGCGAGACGGTGACGCTGATGTCTCCCGTGGCCTCGTTCGTCGGCTTGACCGCTGGATCGAACGGCGGCACCGCCGGCACACGGATCTCTTTTCCCGCGGCTAGCCGCAGATTGGGATTCAGCTGCTGAATCAGCGCCGGCGACGCGTGGAACCGTTCCGCGATGGCTTCGATCGGCGATTGGTATTCGAGCCCCGGCAGCTTGGCCTGCTCCACGAGCTGTCGTGGGATGACCTTTTCGAACGGTCCATTCACGTCGTCTTCGGTGATTGTGTAGGTGGCGACCGTCGGTTCGCTCTTGTCGCCGCCGAGCGCCTTCCAGGTATCGCAGTCCGCTATGCCCGATGGGTTCAGTTTGCGCGCCGCCTGCGCCGCCGAGAGCGCGTGATTGAAGTTGTTGCCAGGCTTGCCGTCGATTTGACCGCTCGAGAAGCCCTGGCGATCGAGCAGCACCTGAAACGACACGTAGTCGCCGCACGGCAGCGCGCGAACCACGGGCGCGGCCCGGCGTGAACGCGCTTTGGCTTTTGGAGGAGGCGTCGCAGCCGATGCGACGCTTGCCGCGAGCAGGATACAGCCGAGTAAGCGGATGATGCGCGTACACATGCGTCGAAGATGTGCACGACGCGTGCCTCGGGGGCCAGAAACTCTGCCGGGTACTTGGGGACAGGGGACTTGGGGACTGGAAGACTCAGCGACCTGGGGACTTAGTCCCCACTCCCCTAGTCCCCAGTCCCCTGCGGATTACTTAGCGGGAACCGGTCGCAGGTTGCGCGCGACGTGGCGCGACTTCATCCATGCCTGCAACTGAGCCATATATGTGTAAACGACTGGCGTCAGGTACAACGTTACTAGCTGGGAAAAGAGCAACCCACCGACCACGACGAGCCCCAGCGGCTGCCGCGCCTCGCCGCCGGCGCCGTAGCCAATGGCAATCGGCACCGCACCCAGCAGCGCCGCCATCGTCGTCATCATGATCGGGCGGAAGCGAATCAGACACCCTTCGTAGATCGCGGCCTCGGGCGTTTTGCCGGCGCGCTCCGCTTCGAGCGCGAAGTCGATTTGCATGATCGCGTTCTTTTCGACGATGCCGATCAACATGATCATGCCGACGAAGGCGTAGATGTTGAGATCCATGCGGAACAGGATCAGCGTGACGAGCGCGCCGAACGCCGCCGATGGAAGACCCGAGAGAATCGTCAGCGGGTGGATGTAGCTCTCGTAGAGGATGCCGAGCACGATGTAGACGACCATGACCGCGATCAGCAGCAGCACGGCGAGGTTGCCGAGCGAGCTCTGGAACGCCTTGGCCGCGCCCTGGAACTGGCCGCTGACCGTTTCGGGCAGCGTGGCTTCCGCGACTTCACGAACCTTCGTCAACACCGAGCCGAGCGACGCGTCCGGCTGAAGCCCGAACGAGATCGTCACCGCCGGCAGCTGGCCGTGGTGATTGACCGTCTGCGGTCCGACCACCTGTTTCGTGTGCGCGAGCGTGTCGAGCGGCACGACCGTCCCTGCTGACTGCGCCGCCGTGCCGGCCGGTCCGGTTGTTCCCGCTTCTCCTGTCGCGGCAGTGCGTCCCGCCGCTCCCGCCTGTCCTGTGCCTGGCGTGGGCGTTGCCTTGAAATAGAGCAGCGAGAGCGCCGCCGGGTCGGCCTGGAACTGCGGCGCGAGCTCGAGCAGCACTTTGTATTCGTTGACCGGCGCGTAAATCGTCGAGACCCAGCGCGGTCCGTAGGCGTCGTAGAACGCGTTCTCGATCTGATTGGCCGTGACGCCGAGCGCCGCGGCCTTGTCGCGATCGATCTCGACGTTGACCTGCGGGCTCGTGATCTCGAGGTCGCTGGTGAGATCCTCGAGGCCCGGCACGACGGCGAGCGCCGACTTCAGCTTGCGCGCCGTGGCGTACAGTTCCTCGCGATCTGGCGATTGCATCGAGTACTGATACAGGCTCTTGCTGACCTGTCCGCCGATCCGGACCGTCGGCGGGTTCTGCATGTAGACCTCGATGCCGGGGATCCTCGCGATCTGCGGCCGCAGCTTCGCGATGATGTCGGTGGCGAGCTCGTTTCGATCGCCCCGGGGCTTCAGGTGGACCACGATCTGTCCGAGGTTGGGCCCGCCGAGCGTCGCCGCGGCGCTGCCGCCGATGGTCGAGACCAGACCTTCGACATTCGGGTCCTGCCTGATGATGTCGGCGACGGCGCTCTGATACTCGACCAGCTTGGGATACGACGTCCCCTGCGCCGCTTCGGTGGTGACCGCGATCTGATCGGTGTCCTGATCGGGGATGAACCCTTTCGGGACCAGCACGAACAGCAGCGCCGTGAGCGCCAACACCACCAGCGACGCCATCATCGTCGCCGGCCGGTGGCGCAGCACGATCTGCAGCGTGCGGTCGTAACCGCGCAGCAGGCCGTCGAACCAGCGCTCGGTCGCCTTGATGAACGCGGAACCGCCGCTGCCGTGGGCGACCGGTTTCTTGAGGAACAGGCTGCACAGCATCGGCGTCAGCGTCACCGACACGACGCCCGAGATGAGGATGGCGACGCAGATCGTGACCGAGAACTCGCGGAAGAGGCGTCCGAGCACGCCACCCATGAAGAGCACCGGGATGAACACGGCGGCCAGCGACAGCGTCATCGAGACGATCGTGAAGCCGATTTCGCGCGAGCCGACCAGCGACGCGGACAACGGATCCTCGCCCATTTCGACGTGGCGGTAGATGTTCTCGAGCATCACGATCGCGTCGTCTACCACGAAGCCGACCGACAGGATCAGCGCCATCATCGACAGGTTGTCGAGGCTGTAGCCGAGCATGTACATCACCGCGAACGTGCCGATGATCGAGAAGGGCAGCGCCAGGCTGGGGATGACCGTGGCCCAGACGTTCCGCAGGAACACGAAGATCACCATGATGACGAGCGCCAGCGTCAACACCATGGTGAACTGGACGTCGCGGTACGATTCGCGGATCGTGTCGGACCGATCGTAGAGCACGTCCATGTGGATGCTGGACGGCAGTTCCAGCTTGAACTGCGGCATCAGCGCCTTGACGGCGTCGGCGACCTCGATAGTGTTGGTGCCGGGCTGACGTTGAATGCCGAGCGTGATGGCACGCTGTTCGCCCTCTTTCGTGTAGAACCACGACGCCGTCCGCTCGTCCTCGACGCCGTCCTTGATCGTGCCGAGCTCGCCGAGGCGCACCGGCGCCCCGTTGCGGTAGGTCACGATCATGTTCTGGTATTCCGCGGCCGACATCAGCTGGCCGGTCGCCTGCAGCGTGAACGTCTTGTGCGGGCCGATGATCGATCCGGTCGGCGTGTTGACGTTCCACGCGCGCAGCGATGCCTCGACCTCGTTGATGCCAATCTGCCGCGCGGCGAGCGCATGCGGATCGAGCTGGGCGTGGACCGCGAACTTCTGGCTGCCGAGCACCTGCACCTGCGCGACGCCGCTCACCATCGAGATGCGCTGCGCGATGCGCGTTTCGGCGTACTCGTCGAGCGTCCACGGCGGCACGGTCGTCGAGGTGATGACCAGGTACAGGATCGGCTGGTCCGCCGGGTTCACCTTCGTGAAGGTCGGCGGCGTCGGCATGCCCTGGGGCAGCAATCGTGCCGCCTGCGTGATGGCGCCCTGCACGTCGACCGCGGCGCCGTCGAGGCTTCGGTTGAGGTCGAATTCGAGCGTGATCTGCGTCGAGCCGAGCGAGTTGACCGACGTCATCGACTCCAGGCCCGCGATCATCGAGAACTGATTCTCGAGCGGCGTCGCCACCGACGCGCCCATCGTCTCCGGGCTGGCGCCGGGCAGCTGCGCCGTGACGAGCAGCGTCGGGAAGTCGACGTTCGGCAGATCGCTCACCGGCAGCGATCGATACGCCACGAGCCCGAACAGCGCGATCGCCGCCATCAGCAGACTCGTCGCGATCGGACGCTTGATGAACCCCTCGGAAATATTCACTGGCGCACCTGATGATTTGATGATTGGGTGATTTGATGATTGGGTGATTGTTGGTTGATTGACGGGTTGAGGGATTGGGTGATTGCACAATGAACCGAAGCAACCACTCGATCACCCAACTGAACAATCACGCAACGATCACTAAATCACCAGATCACCAAATCACCAAATTGTTCATGCTGTTGCCGTTTGCGGAATCCGCCGCGTTTTGAACATCGCCGCCATATACGTGTAGACCACCGGCGTGAGATACAGCGTGATGAGCTGCGACACGACGAGCCCGCCGACCACCGCCAGACCCAGCGGGCGGCGCGCTTCGCCGCCAGCACCGTAGCCGAGCGCGATGGGCACGGACCCGAGGAGCGCCGCCATCGTGGTCATCATGATCGGGCGGAAGCGGATGATGCAGCCCTCGTAAATGGCTTCGGTCGGCGTCTTGCCGTGCTTGCGCTCGGCGTCGAGCGCGAAGTCGATCTGCATGATCGCGTTCTTCTTCACGATGCCAATCAGCATCACCAGCCCGACGAACGAGTAGATGTTCAACTCGTTGCCGAACAGGTACAGCGTGACGAGCGCGCCGAGACCTGCCGACGGCAGCCCGGAGAGAATCGTGATCGGGTGGATGTAGCTCTCGTAGAGTGCGCCCAGGACGATGTAGACGACGCCAATCGCGATGAAGAGCAGCAGCCCCAGGTTGTTCATCGACTGCTGAAACACTTTGGCCTGGCCTTCGAAGCTGGTCGTGATGGTCGCGGGCAGGACGCGGTCGGCCACTTGCTTGACGTGCGCGGTCGCAGTACCCAGCGACACGCCCGGCTTGAGCCCGAACGACACCGACACCGACGGCAGCTGGCCGGAGTGGTTGATCGATTGCGGTCCGACCGTCTCCTTGAAGTCGATGACCGACTGCAGCGGCACGAGCGCGCCGTTCGGCGCCTTGAAGGCGACCTTTGTCAGCGAGTCGACCTGCCCCTGGTGCTTCGGATCGAGCTCGAGCAGGACGCGGTACTGGGCGGTGTCGCCGTAAATCGTGGTCGCCCATTTCGGCCCGAGGGCGTCGTACATCGCGTTCTGGACCGTCGTCGCGTTCAGTCCGACCATTGCGGCCTTGTCGCGGTTGATGACGACGTTGACGCGTGGGCTCCGCATCTCCACGTCGTTGGACGGATCCTGAATCTCGGGCACCTCCGCGGCGATGGCGGCCTCGAGCTGCGGCGCCCACCGATACAGCTCCTCGGTGTCGAGGCTCTGCATCATGATGCTGAAGTTCTGGTTGCCCATCCGGCCGCCGATCTGCAGCGACGGCGGCAGGCGGACGAATCCACGGAAACCGGGGAATCGCAGCAGCTGCGGCCTGATCTCCTGGGCGATTTGTTGCGCGCTCTTGTCGCGCGTCGCGCGCGGCGTCAGCTGCACAAAGAGGTTGCCGCCGTTCGCGCCGCCGCCTCCTCCGCCCGGACCGCCGCCGCCGGGGCCGCCGCCGACGCCGGCCTGGAACGAATCAACGTACGGGTTCTTGATGACGATGTCGGCGACCTGCTGCACCCACTTCGCCATGTCGTAGTAGGACGTGCCCTGCGCCGCCTGCAGGTTGACGAACAGCGAATCGTTGTCCTGATCGGGAATGAACCCGGTCGGGATGATGTACGCCATCCGCACGGTGGCGCCGAGCACGCCGACGAAGACCAGCAGCATCGCGATCCGATGGCGCAGTACGTGGCCGAGCGACCACTGGTACGCATACAGCAGCCCGTCGAACGCGCGATCCATCAGGCCGGCAAAGCCCCGCTTGCTGTGCACGACGCGGAGGAACCGGCTGCACAGCATCGGCGTCAACGTGATGGAGACGACGCCTGAAATCAGAATCGCTGTCGTGATCGTGACCGCGAATTCGCGGAACAGCCGGCCGAGGATCCCGCTCATGAAGAGAATCGGGATGAACACCGCGGCGAGCGACGTCGTCATCGTGAGAATCGTGAACCCGATCTCCTGCGACCCCTTGAGCGACGCCTCGAGCGGGCCTTCGCCGTTCTCCATGTGCCGGACGATGTTCTCCAGCATCACGATGGCGTCGTCCACGACGAAGCCGATGCAGAGGATGAGCGCCATCATCGACAGGTTGTTGAGGCTGAAGTGCAGCACCTGCATGACGGCGAACGTGCCGAGGATGGAGAAGGGCAGCGCCAGCGCCGGGATGAGGGTGGCCGACCCGTTGTGCAGGAACAGAAAGATTACGCCCACGACGAGGACGAGCGTCACGAGCATCGTCGCCTGGATGTCGGCGAACGCCTTGCGGATGGTCCGCGACCGGTCCTGGCGCGGCATGACCTTCACCGACGGCGGCAGCTGCGACTCGAACGTCGGCAGCAGCGCACGCACGGCGTCGGTCACCTCGATGGTGTTGGTGCCCGGCTGGCGCATGACCTGCAGCGTGATCGCGCGCTGCTGCACCGGCTTGCCTTCCGGCTTCGTGTAGAACCACGAGCCGTTGAATACGTTCTCGACGCTGTCGACGACGTTGGCCACCTGTTCGAGCCGGACCGGCGCGCCACGTCTGTAGGTGACCACGATCGGCCGGAACGCGGCCGCCGTCATCAACTGGCCGGCGGCCTTGATGTTGTAGGTGGACGTGGGGCCGAACAACTGGCCGGTCGGCAGGTTGACGTTCCAGTTCTGCAGCGCCTGGTCGATTTCGTTGAGGCCGATGTGCTGCGCGTGCAGCTTCTCGGGATCGAGCTGGACACGCACCGCGTACTTCGACGCGCCCTGGACCTGCACCTGCGAGACGCCGTTCACCATCGAGATGCGCGGCGCAATCATCGTTTCCGCGTAGTCGTCGAGCACCGACATCGGCAGCGTGTTCGATGTCAGGTTGACGGTCATGATCGGCTGGTCGGCGGGATTGTTCTTCCTGAACGACGGCGCGGACGTCATGCCCGCGGGGAGGAGCGGCATCACCGCCGCGATCGCCGTCTGCACGTCGACCGTGGCGCTGTCGATATCGCGCCCCAGGTCGAACTGCAGCGTGACGTTGGTGTTGCCCGAGCCGCTGCGGGACGTCATCGAGTCGAGGCCGGCGATAGTCGTGAACTGACGTTCGAGCGGACTCGCGACCGACGAAGCCATCGTGACCGGATCGCCGCCGGGCAGGCTGGCGCTGACGTTCAGCGTCGGGTAATCCACCTGCGGCAGATCGCTGACCGGCAGCGCGCGATACGCCACGATGCCGAACAGCGCGATGCCCGCCATGAGCAGGCTCGTGGCAATCGGCCGGCGGATGAAGATCTCGGAGACGTTCACTGACCTGACCGACCCGGCCCACCTGACTCACCCGACCGACCTGACCCACCCTGTCCGCGTCCACGTCCGCCGCGGCCGCGTCCACCGCCGGCGCCTGGCGCCGCACCCGTGTCGGTCGTGACCCGTGTGCCCTGTTCGAGGCGCAGCTGTCCCTCGGTCACGACGACTTCGCCGGGCTTCAACCCTTTGTCGATCACCAGATCCTGGTCCACGCGTTGTCCGGGCGTGACCGGCCGCTGTTCGACGGTTGAATCGGCCTTGACCACGAAGACGTATTGACCGTCCTGCCCTGTCTGCACCGCCTGCTGCGGCACCACGACGGCGTGCGGCAGCGTCGCTAGCCGCAGCACGACGCGCGCGAACTGGCCGGGCCACAGGCGGCGATCCTGATTCGGAAACGTCGCCTTGAGCTTGATCGTGTCCGTCGTCATGTCGACGGCGTTGTCCACGAAGGCGAGCGCGCCGGTGGCGCCCTGCGGGTCGCCGTCCTGCGGCACCGCGGTGACGGCGAGGACGCCTTCGGCCTTGTGGCGCTTGATGGTCGCGAGATGGATTGCCGGCACCGTGAACGTCACGTACACCGGCTGCACGCGGGCAATCGTCATCAGCTCGGTCTGGTTGGCGGTGACCAGGCCGCCGACCTTCACCGCCAGGCTGCCGGTCTGTCCGTCGATTGGCGACAGGATCGTCGTGTAGCCAAGCTGCACGCGCGCGTTCGCGACCGCGGCCTCCTGGGCGACGAGCTGTGCCCGCGCGCTCTCGATGTTCGCCTTGTCTGCCTTGACCGTGCCGGCGGTGGCGTCGGCGGCGGCGCGTGCCTGCTCCGCCTGGTCCTTCGAGATGATGCCCCGCTGGGTCAGCTGCGCCTGGCGTTCCGCCGCCAACTGCTGATACTCGGCGTTCGAGGCGTCGCGACTGAGCTGCGCTTCGGCCTGCGCGAGCAGCGCTTTGTCGCGGGTCAGGTTGGCCTCGGCCTGCGCGAGCGCCGCCTCGAATGGCCGCCGATCGAGCTGAAAGAGCAACTGCCCCTGTTTGACGACGTCGCCTTCTCGAAAGGCCACTTGGACGAGCGTGCCGGTGACCTGGGACCGCACGGAATTGCTGACGAATGCCTCGACGTTGCCGATGGCGGCCAGCTCAATCGGGACATCCCGCTCGCCAACCTTGGACGTGACGACCGGAGCGTCGCCGCCGCCGCCGCGGCCCCCGCGCCCACGGCCGCCGCCGCCTCCGCTGCCGGGTCCGGCAGCCGCGGTGTTGTTACTGCAGCCGGCACTGGCGGCAGCCGCCGTCCCCAGGAAGATAATCAGCGCGCGTCTCAAAGCCATAGGTAGTACAAGAGGATACGAAGACTGCCGCGCGGCATTTACGGAGAATTCGTCATTTGATGTCTCCTTGCGAAAAACTTATAGATCTCCCCCACGCAGAGTGGGGCGGGACCGCCTCGAGCGGCACCGCGGTCCGCGCCAGCGCCGGCATCGAAGCGGGTCAGGTGCTGTTCCTGCCTGGGCTGTCGTTCGCGCGCCAGCCTCGGGAAGCGGTCCTGTTCACGCCGGCGATTCTCGGCAGCGCGAAGAACGCCAGCTTCGATCCGGCGACCGGCCGGCTCGGCGGAACGAACGCGAGCGGAGACGATGCAGAGGTTTTGCGCGCGCTGATGAGGCGATTCAGCGACGGCGCGGCGGCGCTCGTCAATACGCTGCTGCCGGATTATCGCGCCACTATCGTGCGCGGCCGTGCCAGCTTTCGACCCGCGGAAATCGCGGGCCGCACCTCGTCCTGGCGCAAAGACGACACGCGCTTGCACGTGGACAGTTTCCCGGCTACCCCGACCGGTGGCCGCCGCATCCTGCGCGTGTTCACCAACGTGAACCCGGACGGTAAACCGCGTGCGTGGCGAGTAGGCGGCGACTTCGAATCGGTGGCGCGACGCTTCGCGAACACGCTATCGATCCCGCTGCCCGGCAGTGGCCACCTGCTGGCGCTGCTCCGGGTGACGAAGAGCCCGCGCTCCGCGTATGACGCGCTGATGCTCCAGCTGCACGATCGAATGAAAGGGGATGAGGAGTTCCAGCGCGGCTCGCCGCAAGCGGCGATCGATTTTCCGGCGGGCTCGACGTGGCTGGCGTTCACCGACGAGGTGAGCCACGCGGCGCTCGCCGGGCAGTACCAGCTCGAACAGACCTTCCTGTTGCCAGTCGCTTCGATGCAATACTCCGAGCGCTCTCCGCTTCGCGTCCTGGAGCGCCTGAAGGGAAAGCGACTGGCCTGAATTACCCAATTCTCTTGTCTATCGAAGTACCGTCGCCTTCACTTCCACCGTCACCTGACGATCGCCGATCGGATCCGCCGATTGTGCGGCAACCATCGGCTTGCCGCTCTCGAGGATGAGCGACACGCTGTCGTGCATCACAGTCTTCATCACGGTGCCGCGCGGCAGGCTGCGGTCGGCCTGTTCGAGCGGCGGCGGCCAGTCATACTGCAAGTTGCACCCGAGCCGAATCTTCCCGTCGGCTATCAGCTCCGGTGCGGCGTCGATATTCAGCACGACGCCACCAGCCACGCCAACCACATCGGCGGAGGACCTGATGAATCCGGTGCGGCCGTCGGCGACGACGACGGTCACGGTGCGTTTGACGGCCGCCGCTCCGCCACGTTGATCCGACAAAGTGAATTCCACTTTGATGTTGACCGCCTGTCCCTCGCGGCGCGGGGCGGCCGACGCTGGCGGTGTGGGCGTTCGCGCCGCGGGTGTCGGAGTCGGCTGATCGCCGCGGCCCGCCGGTTGACCGCCGCGACCCGCCGGTTGATCGCCGCGACCGCCCGGTTGGTCGCCACGCGGCGCCCGCCCCGGCGCTGGCACAGACGGCTGCTGCGCGAGGACCGCCGTCGAGCCTACCAATAGCGCGGAGAGAAGTATTGTTCTAATAGGCACACGTGTTCTCCTTCGTCATTCATTCCAATCGTTCGGCGACGGTTGTCCGCTCGCAGGTCTCTCAACGTCGGTTGGCAGCGGCTCGACGGCGATCGGTGTGATGGCGTCGAGCTGCGGCACGGCGATCGAACCGCTCGGCAGCGCTTCAATCCCGATCGCTTCGACGCCGAGCGGCGGCACGTCCAGCTGCGGCGGCGCGAGCGCGGCGACTGCCGCGGCGGCGCCAGTCGACGGATCCTGGCGGCGCCCGGCTGTCGCCACCCGTGTTCCTTGTTGGGATCCGTAGGTCGTGTCCGGCTTTCTTGTCTCGCCGAAGCCGCCTGACGGCGGCGAAGGCGGAAGCCGGACCGTCGTGGTGTCCGGTGTTGGCGCGGCCGGCGCCGTCTCCGTTTTCGCTGCCTGACTGCTTTGTCGTGGACCAGCCCCGCGATCGCGACCCATAAAGGGTCGTGCTACGGCCAGCGCGATCATCGCGACGACCATGGCCCCGAGCGGGACGGCCATCCATGATGCCCACCACGCCCGGCGGGGGGACCGATCGAGCCTGGCGATGACGCGGGCGCGGAAATCGCTCGACGGCTGGCCCGCCGTCAGTTGTTTCGCCACATCGTCTATCAGGCGATCCAGCCGTTCATCGGACATCGGTGTAGCCTCGCTGCTGCAATGTCGCCCGCAGCACGCGCCGCGCTTCGGACACGCGCCACTTGATGGTCCCGATTGGTGCCCGCAGCATCGTCCCGATCTCGTCGTAGCTGTATTCACCCGACTGCGCGAGCAGCAGCGCGTCGCGCAGCTTGGGCGAGAGGGAGCGGATGGCTCGCTCGAGCTCCCGGCGCAGCTCGCGGTCCGCGGTCACGCCCTCCGGCGTGGGCCCTGCCGCGGCGACGTTCTCGAGCACGCTTTCCATCTCCTCCTGATCCTTCGGCGCGACCATCCGCCGCCAGACGCGGCCCAGACTGCGCCGGTGGTTGATCGCCTGGTGCCACGCGATGGTCAGCAGCCAGGTCTTGAAGCTCGAGTCGCCGCGGAAGGTGTCGAGCCGCCGGAACGCCGTCAGAAATGCGTCCTGCGCGGCGTCTTCCGCGTCCGCATGGGAGCCGAGCGCCGCGAGAGCGGCCCGATAGACCGCCATCCGGTGCCGTTCGACCAGTTCGCCAAAGGCGGCGGGGTCCCCCTGCCGGGCCCGCGCGACCAGGTCGACGTCGCTCACACAGACTGTAGACACTCCGGGGGCTTCGCCGGTTGGGGAGGGACGACTCCTCGCAAACTCTCAAGTCTCAAGTTTCAAGTCTCGATGCGGCGGGGACGCTGATGGGCTGGAGGTGGAGGGCAGGCTTGTTCTGCGACTTGTCCGCCGCAGCGCGTGGCGCGCGAAGGTGGAAGCCGGAGCGATTCAGTCTCTGACCGCCTTGATGATCGCTTCCATGTGCACGAGATACTTCTCGAGCGCGCGCCGGCCGGCGGCGGTGAGACGGTATTCCGTCCGCGGGACGCGGCCGTCGAACGATTTCTCGCACGTGAGGTATTCGGCATCCTCGAGCTTCCGCGCGTGGACGCTCAGATTGCCGTCGGTCGTCTGCAGGAGCGCTTTGAGATCGTTGAATGTCAGCCGGTCGTTCACCGCGAGCGCGCTCACGATGCCGAGCCGCAGCCGCTCGTGAATCAGTCGATCGAGCTCCAGCGGGCTCTGCTTCTTCGCCGCTTCAGCCCTCGTACTTCTGACTTCCGACTTCACGCTTCCCGCATCCGACTTCCGTGCCGTTGCCTGTCTAGCCACCGTAGCTCCTCGCGATGATGGTTCCGAAGACGATGTGAAGGCCGCCGAAGCCGAGGGCCATCAACCAGTGACCCCACGCGGCGGGTGCGGCAAAGGCGACGACTCCGAGAGCCATGAAACAGATGCCCATCAGCGGCACGACTTTCACCGAGAAGGCGCCGCCGGTCGCGACCGCCGTGCCGTACAACAGCAGCCAGCACCCCGGCAGCCTCGCGATCAGGCCCGTCATCATGAACACCGGCGTGAGAACGATGCCGGCGACCAGCGGCGGCAGGAACGCGAGCGCGAAGCGGAGCGCCGGGGCCGCTTTTGACAGCGGCGTGCCCGACCGCTTCGATTTGATTGCGATGGCGGCCAGGGCAATCGTCGCAGCCACCACGGCATCGGCCACCCAGATCAGGACCCAGCGATAGGTGTCGTCGGGTGGACCGGCGATGGGCGCGGTGACGAGCGCGCTCAGGCCCATGAAGATGCCGCCCCAGCCGGGGACGGCGGTGAACTCGCTGGCCCGCGACATGGCCTCGCGGATGAAGCGCAGGTTCTCGAGGGCGTGGGCCTGGATGGGTTCTGGGCGGGCCATCAAGAGCTTTATAGCACAGAGGGAGGTAAAAGACCCGTCGGGGCTAGGGGCTAGGGTTAGGTTGGGCGCGGAGGAGCAGGACAGGGATCTTCACGAGGTGGCGCACACGGTCTGCGGTGGCGCCGAGGAGCACATCCTTGATGAAGCGGTGGCCGTGCGTCGACATCGCGATGAGATCGACCGACCGCTCGGCCGCGACCTTGATCAGCTCCGTCGCCGGATCGCCCATCGCGAGGCACGTGTCGACGGTAAAGCCCTTGCCGGCGAGCTCCGCGCGCAGCGTGTCGAGGTACGCGCGATCGGCCCGCATCTCCTCCGACTCGCGCAACTTGAGCTGGTCGAAGTTCCGCGCCGCCCAGCCGTCGGCTACGTGGACCAGCAGCAGCTCTGCGCCGGTCAGACGCGCGAGCTCCGACACGTGATTGACGATCGTCCGGTCGGCGCCAGAGTTCTCCACCGCGATGAGAATCCGCCGGTACATCAGGCCTTCCAGCCCCGCAATGCGTAGTACTTCTCTTTCGGCTCGCCGGTGAACCCGTTGATGCCTTGCTTGGGCAGCCACCACGCATGAATGATCAGCACGACAACGAGGAGCGCGCTGACGAGGCCGATCGACCAGCCACGGCCGGCGGTCGACGAGATCAGCGCGATCAGCCCGGTGAAGAGGAAGAACTTCAACACGCGACGCCACTTCGGCGTCCGCGCCTCGAAGTGCCCGAACAGGATGTTGCCGACCGCGAACAGGCTCGCCATGACCGCGACGTCAATCCAGACGTTCATGCCTCAGCCTCCACTGCCGGCGGCGAACGTCTGGTAGAGCAGGTAGACGTTCAGGACCGCAATGATAATCGCGACCGTCCATGCGAGCACCTTCACCCATACCGGGTTGACGAATGGGCCCATCTTGTGGGGATCCCCGGTGAACATCACGAGCGGAAACACCGCGAACGGCAACTGGAGACTGAGCACCACTTGACTGAGGATGATGAGCGGTGTCGTTCCCGCATCGCCGTACATGGCGATGACGATGACCGCCGGTACGATGGCGATGAGACGCGTTACCAGGCGGCGCAGCCACGGGCGGATGCGCAGGTTGATGAACCCCTCCATCACGATCTGGCCGGCGAGCGTTCCGGTGAGCGTGGCGTTCTGGCCGGAACACAGCAGCGCCACCGCGAACAACACGCTCGCCAGCGTCGTCCCGAGGAGCGGGGAGAGCAGCTTGTAGGCGTCGCCGATCTCGCCGACATCCTGATGCCCGCTGCCGTGGAACGTGGCCGCCGCCATGATGAGGATCGCGGCGTTGATGAACAGCGCGAACATCAGCGCGACCGCCGAATCGATTGACGCGAATCGGATGGCCTCGCGCTTCTGCTCGAGCGTGTCGCCGTACTTCCGCGTTTGCACGATCGACGAGTGCAGGTACAGGTTGTGCGGCATCACGGTGGCGCCGAGGATGCCGATCGCGATGTAGAGCATGCTCGGATTGCGAAGGATCTCCGCGCGCGGAATGAAGCCGACGGCCAGCGCCGTCACGTCCGGCCGCGACAACCAGAGCTCGACGGCGAACGACCCGGCGATCAGCGCAATCAGCGCGATGACGAGCGCTTCGACGTAGCGGAAGCCGCGGTTCTGGAGGAAAAGCACGATGAGCACGTCGAGCGCCGTCAGGCACACGCCCCAGATGAGGGGAAGGCCGATGAGCAGATTCAGCGCGATCGCCGCGCCGATGACTTCGGCGAGGTCGCAGGCGGCGATGGCGACCTCGCACAGGAGCCACAAGACGATGGTGACCGGCTTGGAGTAGCTGTCGCGACAGGCCTGAGCGAGGTCGCGTCCGCTGGCGATGCCGAGCCGCGCCGACAGCGCCTGCAGCAGGATCGCCATCAGGTTGGACAGCATGATGACGCTGAGCAGGGTGTAGCCGTACCGTGCGCCGCCCGCGAGGTCGGTGGCCCAATTGCCGGGGTCCATGTAGCCGACCGCGACCAGGTACCCCGGCCCGGCGAATGCAAACAGCTTGCGCCAGAAGCCGGCGCCCTCGGGTATCGCGACCGAACCGTGGACCTCAGCAAGACTTTTACTATCTGATGCTTGGCGCCATCCGCGCGCCGGCGAGGCAGGAATCTGGGTCGCCATCCCTTCGAAGATTTTGATTAATCAAAATAAAAATGTCAAGCCTAAAAATCGTCTACCCTCAATTACTTAGAGACGGTACGGGGAGAAAACATGCAGTTTGGGCGCAGACCTGCGGCCCCGCATCGCCGTCTAGTGTTGCTGACGACGTCGAGGCGATAGACCATCGACGACCGTGTAGTCCGCCGGAACCGTGAAGAGATAAGGCGCGGGTTCCGCTCGGCTGACGTTGGTCAATCGGTACTCGACGTCGCCGGTTCGCGGATCGTGATGCCGGGACAGCACGAGCAGTTTCAGTTCAGTGGATTCCCACTGCTCATCCGTGATCTCGATCGGGCGATCGTTGCCAATCTGGCCGACGGGAATCGTCGTGACGGTCCTGCGTCCTCTGGCCGTCAGCCCCTCGATTTGCCGCGTGCCCAAAGATTCGGTCTGGCCCGTCGCTGGCGTTCCTGGCAGCGGCCGAACGTCGCCGCCCGGTGGCGGCGGGGGCGGCGGCGGTGGTGGAGGAGGCGGCACCTGCTGCCGTCCGGTCGTGGTCGCACCAGGGATCCCGCCTCCAGGCCCTGGCACCAGAGGCGGAGCCTGCCGTCCACCCACTCCACGTCCGCGGCCCTCGCCACCAGGCGGTGGCGGCGCGGGCGGCGGCGGTGGTGCTCGACGTGCCATCCGCGTGGTGGGATTCAGCACATACGTGAGCCGCGCGACCGGATCGACGATTGTGATCAGCGACTCCGATTCACGCGAAGGGTCCAGCGCCGCGAGCCCCATGATCGTCTGCTCTCGCCGCACGCGGCCGGCGCTGTCGCGATACAACTTCGATGTCGTGGTCCGATCGATCCGGGTCCCGTCGGCGAGCGTCTGCGTCACCGTGGTGATGCCCTCGCCCGAGAATGGTGCGTCGCGGACGATCGCGTTGACCGACATGCCGCTCACGAAATCCTGCGTCTGTGCGTCTGCTGACGATCCGGCGGCGGCCAGCCACGCCGCCGCACCGGCGATGACGACTCGTTGAACTGTGTTCATGGCATCTGCTCCTGGTCCGCCGCGGGGCGGACAAATCGAACGGCTCGCGCCAATCCGTCGTCGCCGACGAGCACGTCCGCCAGCACCGTATCGGCGGACGCGCGTTCCAAGGGCTCGGGCGGCGTGAGCCCGAACGAGACCAGCGCGGTCCGCGGCACCGCGAGCCTCACGACCTGCAGATTCGTCGACGGAACACTGCTGTAAGCGAGCGGCATGAAGTCCGTCGTCACTTCCGCGACTCGCGCCTTGCTCGATCGCGAAGGGAGGAATCGTCGCGAACCGATCCACAGCGCAAACAGCACGACGGCAGCGGCGGCGGCGGCGAACGCCGCCATCGCCATTCGGCGGCGACGGGCCACGGCAATGCTCCGTACTTCAGCCAGCAGTCGCGCCTCGATCCCGGCCGACGCACCGAGCTGCGCCTCGTCCTCCGCCATCGCGCGGAGCGCCGTGTCGAGCGACGGCCTGCCTTCCGATTCCTTCACGTCATGGCCTCCTCGCGTTTACTGTCGAATGCACGGCGCCGAGCTTGGTGACGAGCAGGGCGCGCGCGCGCGACAGCCGCGATCTGACGGTACCTATCGGACACTGCAGGACGCCCGCGGCGGCCGCGTACTCCATTTCCTGCAGGTCGCACAACACCACGGCCTCGCGGTACACCGGCGGCAGCGACTGGACCGCCGCTCGCACCGCGGCAATCGTTTCCGCGCGCGTGAGGGTGTCCAGGGCGGTCAGCGCGCCGGACGCCACCTCGCTGACGTCGTCGTCTCCCGAATCAGTGAGTGGCTCGTATTTCGATCCGAGCCGCTGCAGGACGACGTGTCGCGCGATTCCGAAGAGGTATCCCGCGACGGTCTGTCGCGGCGCATCCGTGCGCCCGCGTTGCCGGAGCACCGCCAGGAACGTTTCCTGGACGACGTCATCGCCGGCGCTGGCACCGCACATGTGGACCGCATACCGGTAAATGCCCGCCTGATAGCGGCGGTACAGTTCGGAGAAGGCGCGTTCTTCGCCGCGGCGCGACCGCTCCAGCAGTTGGGCGTCCCCCACCTCATTCATGGAGTGGCCGGAACGGAGAAAAAAGTTCCAGAATCACATTGGTCTTATATCGCCGCCCCGAAACGGCTACAACTGACAGGATGGCGCACGATCCCCTCCGCCAATTGCTCCAGCTGTCGGGGTTCGCGTTCGTGCGCCGTCAGGACATGTGCGCGGCGCTGGAGTCGTGCGGGCCGCTGTCGGATTGGCCGGCGTTCTCCGCCAGCTGGGATCACCTCGAAATCGATCCGTACCTCGCCGGTCAGGGCCGGTATCGGCGGCGGCGGTATGCCGTGTTTGCGGTGGACGCGAGCGGCCGCATCGAGCGCCAGCCGCATCAACCGCACTATCAGGGTCAGGAGTACAACCAGCTCTTTGGCGGTGTCGAGCGATGGTTCGAGCCGATCGCGGAGGAGGTTGCCGCGAGCGCGACGATGGCGACCATCCTGCGCTGGTGCGATCGCCTCTTCTCAGATCTCGACCAGGCACGTCCCCAGGTCGCCCAGTCTCCCGCGCGCGGGTCGGCCGATCCGTGGCACGTCGAGGTGCATCAGTTCCGCATCGAGGCCCGCGCCGAGGCGGCCGGCCATCCGACGCCCGAAGGCGCGCATCGCGATGGCGTCGATTTCGTGCTGGTGCTCCTGGTCAGCCGCGAGAACATCGCGAGCGGCACGACGACCGTTTTCGCGCTGGACGGTACGCCACTCGGCACGTTCACGCTGACGGACCCCTGCGATGCCGCGCTCGTCGACGACCATAGAGTCGCGCACGGCGTGACGCCGGTCGCGCCGTCCGATCCCTCGCGGCCCGGCCATCGCGACGTCCTCGTCGTGACGTTCCGGCGCCGCTGACGAGTCAGGAAAACATGCAAAAAGGCTGGTCAAATCTACACGTGCCCTCCCGGCCACGCCGCTAAGTCCATCACTTCGTGCCAGTCCGCAGTGGCGATGCGCTTGCAGCCCTGTGCCATCACCGGGGTCAGACCCGGGTCTGACCCGGGCTTCGATCGGAGACGCGCGAAACGTACGCAGATTCTGCGACGTTGTCCGCGCCGCCACGGGTGCAACCCGACTCAACCATGTGAGGAGGTTTCGATGATGAGCAAGATGTGGAAAACCGGTACGCTCGTCGCGATCGCTTTGACAGCAACGGCCACCATCGCCGCGCAGCAGCCGCCGCCAGCACAGCCGCCAGCGCCGGCGTCAGCGCCGAGCTCATCGGACAAGGTCGTTGTCACCGGATGTATTCAGCGCGGGATCCAATCCCCCGTCGGGACAACGGGCGCCGCCGGAGCCGCTGCGGCGGCTGACGCCTCGAAGTTCATCCTGACGAAAGCCTCGCCCGCGTCAGACGCCACGGCCACGCCGAAGACGTTTCGGCTCGACGCCGATGACGCCCAGTTGACGGCGCACGTCAACCACAAGGTGGAGATCACCGGCACGATCGACGCGAAGCCGGCCGCCGGCGATGCGGCCGCGCCCGCGAAGCTGAAGGTCGCCTCGGTCAAGATGGTCGCCGCCAGCTGCGAATAGACTCTCACCTTGACATCCTAGGTGAGTCCGCGTAGGCTCACCTAGGATGTCTACCAGAAGCGGCGACCCGCGCGTCGAGCTGCTGCAGGGCACGCTCGACGTGCTGATCCTGCGAATCCTGCGCTTCGGCCCGGCCCACGGACACGAGATCATCAAGGCGATCGAGCGCAGCTCGGACGACGTGCTGCGCGTCGAACAGGGGTCGCTGTACCCGGCGCTCCACCGCTTGATCAAACGCGGCTGGATCGACTTCGATCACGGCACGTCAGAAAACAACCGACGCGCGAAGTACTACCGGCTCACCCGCAAGGGCCGCCGGCAGCTCGACGTCGAGACGACGAAGTGGGAGACGCTCGCCCGCGCGATCACGCGCGTGCTACGGCCGGCATGAAGCGCCGCCGTCACCTCGACGCACTGGACGACGACATCCGCGATCACCTCGAGCGGGAGATCCAGGACCACATCGACCGCGGGCTGTCGCCGGCGGACGCCCGCGCCGCGGCGCTCGGGAAGTTCGGCAGCATCGCGCTCGTCAAAGAAGATACGCGAGCGGTCTGGATTCCGATCTGGATCGATCAGCTGTGGCAGGACGTCCGCTACGCGTTACGCATGCTGCGCAGGAGCCCGGGATTCAGCGCCGTGGTCGTTCTGACGCTGGCGATCGGCATCGGCCTCAACACCGCCGTATTCAGCGTCGTCGACGCCGTGCTGCTGCGGCCGCCGGCCTTCGCGCATCCCGAACGCGTGCTGTGGCTGACCACCCTGGACCCGCGGATCAAGGACGAGTTCATCACGTCGCACGACTTCCAGGCGTGGCGCGAGGCGACGTCGCTCGAGCGGCTCGTCGCGTACGACGAGTTCGATGGTCGTCTCACTGCCGCCGGCACCTCCGCGCCCGCGCGGGTCGCGACGGTTTCCGACGACTTCTGGGAAATGGCCGCCGCGCGGCCGGCCCTGGGCCGTCTGCCTGTGCCCGGCCAATCTGAGACGCTTCTGTCACACGCCTTCTTCGAGCGGTGGTTCGGCGGGAACCCGGAGGTAGTCGGCAAACCGGCGGTGGTGGCCGGGCACGAGACGACCATCGCCGGCGTGCTGCCGGCGGGTTTTCGCGCCGATCTGGTGCCGCCGCCGTCGGCCGCCACGCGTGGGATCGGAGCGATCGACGTCTACCGCGGCATCGTCGTCCGGCCGCTGCCAAACGGCATGATCCAGCTGTTTCGGGCCGTCGGACAGCTGAAGCCGGGGATTTCGGTCGAGACCGCCCGCGCCGAGCTCGAGACGCTCCGCGCGCGCTGGGCCCGGGCGAATCCCGGGGTGCCGTTCCGCCCGACGCTGCAGGTCGTGCCGTTGATGGACAAGCTCGCCGGTGGCGCGCGTGCGGCGTTGATGATTCTGCTGGCGGCAGTGGCGCTCGTCCTGCTGGTCGGTTGCGCGAATATCGCGAGCCTCCTTCTGGCACGGGCCAGCGCGCGGCAGAAGGAGATTGCGATTCGCACGGCCCTGGGGGCCGGCCGGGGTCGCATGGTGCGCCAATTTCTGGTCGAGAGTCTGATCCTGGCCCTCGCCGGCGGTTCCGTGGGGCTGGTGATTGCTCGCGGAAGCCTGCAGATGATGGTGCGACTCATTCCCCAGGCGGTGCCTCGCCTCACCGAAGCCGCGCTGGACGGACGCGTGCTCGCCTTTGCTCTCGGCGTTTCCGCGTTGACCGCGCTGACGTTTGGTGTCGGGCCCGCACTCAGCTTCTGGAACGCGAACCCGAACGACGCGCTGAAGGGCGGCAGCCGTACGGTGTCGCCGGCTGCCGGCCGCCTGCGTGCGCGCGCCGCGCTGGTGATGGCCGAACTCGCGCTCACGCTCGTGTTGCTCTGCGGCGCGGGGCTGCTGGTCAAAAGTCTCTGGCGGATCACCGCGCGTCCGGCCGGATTCGATCCAGCTCACACGCTGACCGTGACGGTCCAATACGACACCGGTGGCCGCCAGGGTGGCGAAGAGCCACGCCGCGCATACATCAACGAGGTGCTGGGGCGGATCCGACCGACCGCCGGAGTCGAGGCCGTCGGGATGTCGACGAATGCCGGCGGTAGAATGCGGCTGTTCATCGAAGGCCGTCCTGCGAGTCCCACGCAAGACCGACCGACGGCGTTGCACAGTTCGGTGTCGGCCGACTACGCAAAGGCGATCGGCATGCGCATCGTGGCGGGACGCTGGGTGACCGATGCGGAGAGCGAGCCGGTGTTCGTGCTCAACGAGAGCCTGGCGCGCGGCGCGTTTCCCGGCGAGGATCCGATTGGCAAGCGCATCCAGACCGGTGGACCACCAGGCGCGACTGCCGCGGCGGGAGCGACGTTCGGGACGGTCGTCGGAGTGGTCGCCGACTTGAAATACACGAAGCTCGATGCGTCTCCCGAGCCGGAGATCTTCGCGGACTACAGGCACGCTTCGCCGTTTACCATCAACTTCATCGTGCGGACGACCGGGAATCCACTGGCGCTCGCGCCCCCGATTCGCGCGCTGGTCGCCGGCGTGGACAAGGTGCAGACGATCTCCGACACGAGGACGGTCGAGGCCGCGCTCACCGACTCGATCGCACCGCGCCGGTTCACGGTGTTTCTGCTGGGAGTCTTCGCGGCGACGGCGCTGCTGCTCGCGCTCATCGGCATCTACGGAGTGATCGCCTACTCCGTCGCACAGCGCACACAAGAGATCGGCGTCCGCATGGCCCTCGGCGCGGAGCGCCGGGCGGTGGTGCTCATGGTGGTACGGCAGGGCATGTCGATTGCGATCGCCGGACTCGTGCTGGGTGTCGCCGCCGCCCTAGCGCTGACACGGGTGATGACCGGTCTGCTGTACGAAGTGACGCCGACCGATCCATCGACGTTCGCGGCTGTGATTGGCGTCCTTGCGGCAACAGCGCTGGCAGCGTGTTGCGGGCCCGCGTTCAAGGCGGCCCGCGTCGATCCGCTGGTCGCGCTTCGATGCGAGTAGGCACACGTGACTGGACGACGTAGCCTCGAGGATCTCGACGACGACATCCGCGATCACATCGAGCGCGAAACAGAGGACAACATCGACCGCGGCATGACGCCCGAAGATGCGCGCGCCGCGGCGCACAGGCGGTTCGGCAGCGTCGCGCTGATAAAGGAAGACGCACGTGCGGTGTGGATTCCCGTGTGGTGCGATCAGCTGGTCCAGGACGCACGCTATGCGCTGCGCATGCTGCGCCGCAGCCCCGGTTTCAGCGCTGTGGTCGTCCTGACGCTGGCCCTCGGCATCGGTTTGAACACCGGCATCTTCGGCCTGATTGACGCGTTGTTGTTGCGCAGCCTGCCGGTTCGCAATCCGCAGCAGTTGATCGCCCTCATGAGGATCCAGGGGGGCCAATCCGGCGAGAACTTTTCGTATCCGCAAGTGCGCTTTCTGGCCGAGCAGGACGAGATCTTCCTGAGTCTGTGCGGATTCACCGACGACACGTTCAACGTCGGTCCACCGGAAGCGCTGGAATCAACCGGCGGCGCGTGGGTGAGCGCCAACTACTACCAGACACTGGGCCTCGTACCCGTCGTGGGCCGGCTGCTGGCGCCCGACGACGACCGGCCGGGAGCTTCGCTGGCGGCGGTGATTACCGACAACTACTGGGCGCGAAAATTCGGGCGAGACCCGAGCGCGATTGGCCGGCCGCTGCTCGTCGAAGGCGTGCCAGTCACCATCGTCGGCGTCAGTCCTCCCGGCTTCAGCGGAGCCATCGTCGGCAACGCCGCAGACATTACGGTAGCGCTGAGCGTGTTGCCGCAACTGAAGCCGGAACGCACGTCCATGCTTGGGGTTGGTGGGCGCTGGCTGAAAGTGCTGGCACGACCGCGCGAAGGGTTGTCGCGGGATCAACTCAAAGCACGCCTGGCGATCGTCTGGGCGCAGTATTTGAGCACCACGGTATCCCCACAGATGTCCCCGGCGGCACGGGCGCGGGCGCTATCGCCCACGCTGGACCTGAGAGCTGGTGCGACCGGTTCAAGCCCACTGCGGGGCCAATTCCGTCAACCCTTGCTGGTGTTGATGGGCGTGGTCGGTCTCGTGCTGGTCATCGCGTGCGTCAACGTCGCCAATCTCCTGCTGGCGCGTGCCGCAGCGCGTCAGCGCGAAGTCGCTCTCCGATTGGCATTGGGCGCGAGCCGTGGCCGTGTCGTCCGCCAACTTCTGACCGAAAGTGGGTTGTTGGCAATTCTCGGCAGCGGCCTCGGCGTCGCCTTCGCGGCATTCGCCAGCGGCGTTCTCGTGAACCTCATTTCGAGCGGGACGGATGCGTCGGAAACGATCGCGCTCGAGCTTGGGGCGAGCTGGCGTGTCCTGGCGTTCACTACTCTGGTGACGGTGGCGACGACGCTGCTCTTTGGCCTCGCGCCCGCCTTTCGAGCCACCGTCGTGGATCCGAACCTGACGATGAACGCCAGTCCCAATCGAGTCACCGGCTCGCGAGGGCGTCTGACCTCGGCACTCGTTGCGGCCCAGGTGTCCATCTCTCTTCTGCTGCTGATCGGGGCGGGGCTCTTCGTGCAGACACTCCGAAATCTTCGAACGTTGGACCGCGGTTTCCGTCACGAAGGTGTGCTGCTGGTCAATGTCGACGCCACGCGGGCCGGCAACGAGGGGCCGCGTCTCAGGGCGTTCTATCAGGAGATGCTCGCTAACGCCGAACGCTTGCCTGGTGTGACGGCTGCGAGCTTGTCTTCGGTCACTCCGTTGATGGGAGGCGGCATCAGTCTGCCGATCGCCGTCAACGGCCAGCCCATCCCTTCGGGGGAGATGCATGGCAACCTGGTGGCTCCGCGCTATTTCGAAACGCTGAGCACTCCTATCCTCCTCGGGCGCGATTTCACGCTCCGCGACGATGCGTCGGCGCCGGGAGTGGCGATGGTCAACGAGGCATTCGTTCGCCACTACATGCCGGACGGCAACCCACTCGAGCAACGCGTGTCGGTCGTCGGCTCGCCTCGAGAGCTGCAAGTCGTCGGCGTCGTCAAGGATGCGGTGTACGAAGGCTTGAGGCAAACGCCGCCGCCGACCGTCTATGGGGCGTACTTCCAGAGTGGTGGCGGCGCGGTGACGCTCGAGATCTACGGCGACGGTTCGCTTGCGCAGGCGGCATCGGCGATTCGCGCCGAGGTTCAACCGAAACTGGCTGGCAAGCTCGTGAGGATCCAAACCCTCACGTCCCAGCTTGAAAGGAGCCTCGTTCAAGAACGATTGATGGCGACCCTGGCGAGCGCCTTCGGTGGGCTCGCGCTGCTGTTGGCGGCCGTCGGCCTCTACGGCGTTCTCGCTTACACCGTGGTCCGGCGCACGAGCGAGATAGGTATCCGCGTCGCGTTGGGGGCGCAGCGGTCGCAGGTGCTCGGGCTCGTGATGCGCGACGTCACGCGCATGCTCGCGCTCGGCACGGCGTTCGGCCTGCTGGCCGCCTGGGCGGCGTCGCGGCTGGTCTCCTCCATGCTTTTTGGTTTGGCTCCCAACGATCCGGCCACGATCGTTCTCGCCATCGCACTGTTGGAGCTGACGGGACTTCTGGCCGGATACTTACCGGCGCGCCGGGCCACGAAAGTCGATCCCCTCGTCGCTTTAAAGCACGAATAGAGAGATCGTTACAGCCCAGCTGTCCACGCGGATTTCGGCGCGCTACACTCGAAATCATGCGTCCCCTCTGGTCCACAGTTCTGTGCCTTGCGATTGCAATCTCGGCCTGCAGCGATTCCACCGCTCCGACTCCCATGCAATCGACGCTAACGATTGCGCCGCCGGCACCGTCGACCGGCTCGACCATTCATGTGACCGTAGGCGCGCCGCCCGGGTTGTTCATCCCGCGCGGATCGGGGCAGCTATCGATTCCGGTTACGGTGACGTCGGCGCGCGAAGTGCCGTGGGCGCAGCTGTATGTCTATCTGATGACCGGCCCCAACGCCATGGACTACTGCGGGCAGAACCTTCCGGACGCCCCGACGTGGGCGCCGTTCCAGAAGGGGCAGACTGTAACGGTGACCATTTCAGGTTTTCAGGTCGCGCGCCTGCCATGTGAAGTCACCGGTATTCGCGCCTTCCTCCACACGCGCAATAATGGCTCGCTGACGCCGCCGATCTCCACCGACACGGTCGCCGAAGGTTCGATGAACGTGAACTATCACCTGGTGCCGTGACTGTCGATGAATCCGACGACGCGTTCCCAGACGTCGGGGTCCATCTCATAACAGGACGCGGCGTATCGCCGTAGGCCGGCCGGCCAGGCGGCGCGGCGGCTCCAGGCGTCGCGCGTTTCGGGTGCGATGATTTCACGGCTGCGCGCGAGCAGTGCCTGTAACCGGGGCTGTCCCGACGGACGGACGCGGTCGAGCGCGGCCGCGATGTCGCGAAACAGTGCGATGGCGGATGCGGGTGCTCGATCCGGCGGACGACTGACGGCGAGGCGCTGTCGTTTCGCTTCCCACCGATCCCACGCCGCATCGGTCATGAACCGCTGCAGCGCCGCGCGCGGGTTGTCGTCCTGTTGAATCCTGTGAAGAGCAGCAATCGCGCGATTCAACCGTGCGCGCCTGTCCTCGAGCATCGTGCGATGCGCCTCGAGTCCGACCGGACCGCGCTTCAGCACCAGCGTGATCGACGTCAGCGAGAGCCCGAGCGACTTGAGCGCCAGGATGCGCTCGATCTGTTGGAGATCCGCGAACGCGTAGCGTCGATACCGCGCCCGCGTCCGCATCGGCCCGAGCAGACCCATTCGCTCGTAGTGCCGTAAGGCCTTCACGGTGACGCCCGTCAACTCGGCGAACGCGCGAGTCGAATACATCGCTCTAGTCTCAACCTGGCCCCACCGGCCGAGTCAGCAGGGGTCGGATACCGTATCCGACCCCTGCTGTTGGGTGGCTGACCAATTGCACACTCTGATCAACGTGGTTGCTCGGAGGTACAGATGAGGCCAACGGGAATCGTTGTCGTTGCCGCAATGTGTCTCTGTCTGGCCGTAACGGTGGCCGGACAGTCGAAGAATCCAAGAACCGTCGTCGTGACGGGATGCGTCCAGCTCGAACCACAGCCGGCATCGCCCTCGGGCCAGCCACTGCTGGTCGTCACGAATGCCGGCCTGAGCCCCGACACCATCTTTGCTGGCGGCTCGACGGTCGTGCTCGAGGGCGGGAAAAAAGATCTGTCGAAATACATCGGTAAACGCGTCGAGATCCGCGGGGCCATCGCTCAGGCTGCTCAGCGGCCTCCCGCGCCGGTCGGAACGAGCGGGTCGATCGGAGCGAGCGGGGCAGGTCATCCAGCGGATTCTCAGAGCTGGCCGCGCGCGCTGGTGAACCAGATTCACTCGATCGGTAGCTGCAAGAAGTAGCGGGACGCGCTCAACGCTGCCGGTCGGGAGCGCACTCCACCAAATACCGGCCGGACGCCTGACGGCCGGTGGCCCGCACGTCCAGACCGGCGGCGCGCGCGAGCGCACGAAACTCGGAGAGCGTGCGATCCTTCCCACCCACCAGCACCATCATCAGCAGAGCAGGCGACGGCACCCCGGCATCGTCGGGTGACACGCCGCCGAGGACGACCACGCGGCCGGCGGGACGCGCCGCCTCGCCGCAGCGCTGAAGCAGGGCCAGCGCCTCGCGATCCGGCCAGTCGGCCAGGACATTCTTCACAAGATAGAGATCCGCGCCGGCCGGCAGCGGATCGAAAAAACTCTGGCCGATGGTGGTCACACGACCCTCGACGCCGGCGTCGCGAAACACGGCAGCTGATCGCGCGACGGTGGCCGGCAGATCCACGAGCGTGCCTTTCACGCCGGGATGCGCGCGAAGCACCTCCGCCAGCATCGATCCGGTGCCGCCGCCGACATCCACCACGGTGCGCACCGAGTCCCAGTCGCCTGATGGCAGGACGTTCGGGTCCGGCGCGCCGTGCCCGGGACCCATCAGCGCGTCGAAGCTTTCGGCGATCCGCGGGTTGTCGCGCAGGTCGTCCCAGAACGACTGGCCGAAGATCGCCGGATACGCAGGGGATCCCGTGCGGACCGTCTGCAGCAAGCCGTTCCACGCATTCGCCATGCGGCCGCCGAACGCGTCGAGGTCCATGCCGTGCTTGGCGGCCGGGTCGAGCAGTCCTCGCGCCGTATCGTTGAGCGCGAAGCGGCCGGGCGCTGGCTCGTCGAACACACCTTTGCTGACGAGATGTCGCAGGACGCGCTGAAGGGACTCGCGGTCCGATCGCGACGCGGCGGCGAGCGAGTCGATATCGGTGGCGCCGGCCGCCAGGTGATCGGCGATTCCAAGCGTGACGGCGACGTGCAGACACCACGGCGTAGCGAGGTCCGCCAACATCCACAGCCGGCCGGCGTCAGACAAGTTGATAGCCCTTGAACATCTCGCGGAGCTCGCTCTTCTTGAACTTTCCGGCAGACGTCCGCGGGATCGCGTCGACGAACTCGAACGCGTCGGGCAGCCAGAACTTCGCGAACTGCGGCGCGAGGAACTCCCGAAGCTCGGACGGCGTGGCGCTGGCGCCGGGCTTCAAGACGACGGCGGCCAGCGGCCGCTCGTCCCATTTCGGATGGGCGACAGGAATTACCGCGGCCTCTGCGACCGCCGGGTGCCCCATGAGGGCGCACTCGAGCGCCACGGAGCTGATCCACTCCCCGCCGGACTTGATGAGATCCTTCGACCGATCCTGCACCTGGATGGTGCCGTCCTCTTCGATCGTCACGATGTCGCCTGTCTTGAACCAGCCATCGTCCGTGAAGCGATCGGCGCAGTCGTCGCGGTCGTAGTACGCCTTGGCGATCCAGGGCCCGCGCACTTCGAGCTCGCCCATCGACTTGCCGTCCCACGCGACCAGCCCGTCGTCGCCGCGCGCGCGCAGTTCGACGAACGGCGCCGCGCGCCCCTGCTTCGCGCGGATCCGGAACATTTCCTCCGACGGCGCCTCGTCTATCGCGGCGGGCACCTTGGCGACGGTGCCGAGCGGGCTCATCTCGGTCATGCCCCACGCCTGGTAGATCTTGAGGCCGTAGCGGTGCTCGAACGCTTCGATCAGCGCCTGCGGCACCGCGGAGCCGCCGACGTACATCGAGTGGATGGTGGAGACGTCGAACTTGCCGGGATTCTCGTCGAGGTACTGCAGCACGCCCATCCAGATGGTCGGCACGCCGGCCGCGATCGTCACTTTTTCGCGCTGGAACAGATCGACGAGACTCGCCGGATCGAGGTGCGGCCCCGGCATCACCATCTTGGCGCCGACCATCACGGCGGCGAAGGGCAGTCCCCACGCGTTGGCGTGGAACATTGGCACGACCGGAAGGATGGTGTCGCGTTCCGTGAGGTGCATCCCGGAGCTGAGCGCGAGCCCGAAGGAATGGAGCACCAGCGCGCGGTGCGAGTACAAGACGCCTTTGGGCGCGCCGGTCGTGCCGGTGGTGTAACACATCGCGACGGCGTCGTTTTCCTCCGGTTCCGGCAGATCGACAGCCGGCAGTGATTTCGCCAGCAGTCCTTCGTACTCGAGATACCCCTCCGGCACTGGCCGGGTGGCGCCGACAACGATGACGGTCTTGATCGAGCTAACGAGCGGCCGGATTTTCTCCCAAAGCGGCAGCAGCGTCTCGTCAACCAGCAGCAGCTTGTCTTCCGCGTGATTGACGATGTAGGCGAGCTCGTCTGGGTGCAGGCGGAGATTGAGCGTGTGGAGGACTCCACGAATCAGCGGGATGGCGAAGTAGGCCTCGAGGTGCGCGCCGTGATTCCAGCCGAGCGTCGCCACGCGGTCGCCGGGGACGATGCCGAGGTCGAGGAGGGCGCGGGCGAGACGCCGGGCGCGGTGCGTGAAGTCGCCCATCGTGTAGCGATGAATCGATTTGTCCGCGAGGCGCGAGACGATCTCCTGGCGGCGGTAGATTGTTTCCCCCCTGCGGAAAATCGTCGACAGGGTGAGCGGATAGTCCATCATCAGGCCGTTCATGCGCCGGATTGTATGGCAACGAGGGCGCTGGCCGGGAGTGGGAACGCGCTACCCATCGGGGTAAACACTTCGCTGTTTGACGGGCGCCCTCAGGGAAAAAGCGGCGAAAAACCGCGCGCGGCCGGCCTGCGGGCGCAGGCACCGTTCGTGCCTCTGCCGTTGTCATGCTGCGATCGGTCCTCATCCCGGATGCCGCGGAACTGCTCGGCGTGTCGAGGCGAACGGTCTACTACCGGATTCGCGCCGGGACGTTGAAGACCGTCCGTACCCTGTGCGGATCGCAGCGGGTATTGATGGAATCGATCGAGGTGGAGCTGCGGGCCGCGCGCCGGCGGCGCGGCGCCTCGGCGCGCATCGCGCTGCGCGACGCCCCGACGCCGGACGGTCCGCCAACCGGGTACTTCGAGCCGCCAGAGGACGTGGCGCTAGCGATTCGTTGACGGCTCCAGCAGTTGCTTCGCGGCTTTCTGCTTCGCGTTGCCCCGTTCGAGGAGGCGCCTGTCCCCGGAGCGCAGGCCTTTCGCGGTCAGGCGCCAGCCCTCGGCGCGAAGCGCCATGTACTCCTGGAACTTTTTCAGCAGCGGTTCCTGCGCCGGGACGACTTGCACCTTGGGGAGGGCCTCCTGTTCCGCGAGCCACGGCGGCAGCAGCTGCTGCTCGATGAGCGTGGCGAGCTCCGCTTCGCGGATGCGCTTCGCGCGGTAGTCCTCCACCGCTTGGGCATAGAGCTGCGCCTGCTCGCGTTCGATGTCGAAGATCTTCTTGATTTCGGCGCTGAGCGCCTCGATGGACGCGCGGATCGCCTTTCGTTCAGCCAGCGCCGCGGCGAGCTTCGGGTCTGGAAGGATGCTTTGCAACACTTCGGCGGCTTCGTCGCCTTTCGCCGACGCCTGGCTGTTGAGGGCAGCGTCGCGGGTGCGCTCGGCCGTGGCGGCCATTTGCAGCGCATCGGCCTGGAGCGTCAGGTACGCGATCGCCTTCCGCGCCACCGCCTGTTGCTCGGGCAGCAGGCGGAGTTTTTCGAGCCTGTCGCGTTCGGCGTCGAGGGCCGGCACGAGCTGGCGGTCGATCTGGTCGGCGATCTGCTCGGACGTGAGTGCCTTGTCGGCGTCCGTCTTGTCCTGCAACTGATTGAGACGCGTCGCCGTGTCGCGAGTGAGCGACATCCAGCTGGCGAACTCGCGCGGCCAGTCGTCGAGCGCCGGGATTCTCCGCGCCACCGGCACTAGGATGGCCGCGCCGAAGACGCACACCAGGGCGGTTCGCCACAGCCGTACGGCGCCTGAAGTTGTGGCCGGGTCGAACGCCATCGCCGCGCCGATCGGCACCCCCGCGAGCAGGCCGCCGACGTGCGCGGCCATGTCGATGTGCGCTTTCGTCATCCCGTAGAACAGGTTGAAGGCCACGAAGCCGGCGGCGTTCAGCGCTAGCGACGTCGCGGTGCCGTATGACATCGCGCTGCGGCGGACGAGCAGGAACCCGATCAGGCCGCCATAGAGCGCGAAGATCGCGCCCGACGCGCCGGCCGAGACGATCGTCGGGTGAATCGACAGGCTGGTCAGCGACGCGGCGATGCCACCGAGCAGGTAGAGGACCAGGAAGCCGGCGTTGCCGAACAGCCGCTCGGTGAACCATCCAATGATGAACAGGGCGTACATGTTGACGAGCAGGTGCGTGAGGCCGATGTGGACGAAGGTCGCCGTCACCAGCCGCCACCACTGTCCGTGCGTCGTCAGCGGCCCGTAGTCGGCGCCCCACGCGACCAGCGCCTCCGTCGTCGGCGCGAAGGCGCTGACGTGGCGGGCCACCATCGCGGCGAAGACGGCCAGGTTGACGGCGATGAGCGCCGGCGTGACGATGATGTGGGGGGTGGCGGCGAGGAGCGAAGCCTGAAACGTTTGCTCGCGATGGGCTTCGAGGTCGACGATGCGTTCGGCCTCGTCCGCGGCCGGCGGCGCCGCCGGCGCGTCGTCAGAAGCGGTGTCAGGCGAACCGCTGCCGGTGAGCGGCAGGCCGCAGTGATCGCACTTCGCCGCCCACGGGAAGTTTTTTCCTGCGCACCGGGGACAGACGCCGGGCATCTCGGGCTGGTGTTCGATCTCCAGATCGTAGCCGCATCCGCTGATCGATGCGAGCCGGCGGTGGCGGCTGCGGTCAGAGGCCCAGGCGCTGCCGTTTCAGGTAGAGGCCTTTGCGCGAGATGCCGAGCGCCTTGGCGACCGCGTCGACCTTGCCATGATGCTCGCGGAAGGCGGCCTTGATCATCTCGCACTCGATGCGGGCGAGGGTCGGCATCAGTTTGTCGTGCAGCGCCACCGCGATCACGTTGCCGTTGGTCGGCCCGGGCCGGAAGATCGGCATGGTGCCGAGAATCGCCTCCGAGATAGCGTCGGGCGGCAGCGTCGAGTTCGGCTCGGCGAGCGCGACCATCCGGCGGATTTCGTTCTGCAGCTGGCGGACGTTGCCCGGCCAGCGGTAGAGCAGGAGGCGTTCGAGCGTTTCCTCGGCGACGGCGAGGCGGCCCTTGTGGAACTCCTCGGCGGCGCGTTCGACGAAATGGTTCACGAGGCCGGGGATTTCGTCGCGTCGCTCGCGGAGCGGGCGGATGCGAAGGGGGACGACATTGAGACGGTAATAGAGGTCTTCGCGGAAGCGTCCGTCGCGAACCGCGTCGTCGAGGTTCGCGTTGGTGGCGGCGATGATGCGGACATTGACGGTCATCGGCCCCGGTTCGCCGAGCGGCGAGATCTCGCCCGATTCGAGGAAGCGGAGGAGCTTCGGCTGGAGGTCGAGTCCGAGCTCGCCGACTTCGTCGAGGAAGAGCGTGCCGTCGCGGGCGCTGCGAATGAGGCCGGCGTGGTCGCGGTCGGCGCCGGTGAAGGCGCCGCGGCGGTGGCCGAAGAGCTGACTTTCGAGCAGGTCGCGCGGGACGGCGGTGCAGTTGAAGGGAACGAAAGGTTTCTGGGCGCGGTTGGAGAAATTGTGGATCGCGCGGGCGAGGATCTCCTTGCCGGTGCCGCTCTCGCCGGTGATGAGGACGTTGATCTTGGTCCCGGCGACCTTGCGGGCGGACTCCATCAGTTCGCGCATGTGGCCGGCAATTACGGCGCGCTCGCCGTCGAGGGGGAGGTCGTCGACGGGCCAGAGGGCTGAGCGCTCTTCACGTTCATTCCTGGCTTGTTCGAGCTCCTTCCGAGCCGCCAGCATCAGACGGAGCGCATGGACGGTGGCGACAGCATCTATCTGGGGCTTCACGCCCATCTCAATCACCGAGGCTCGGCCACTCAGTGACTCAATTTGAAGCGCCGCGCTAGTGCCTCTCTTCGCTTCCAATCGGTCTCCGATACCCGTGAGCAAGCTCTTGGAGCCGTCTCGATTCTTGATGAAGGCCTCTGCGAAATAGACAGAATTCGTCTTCCGCAAAATATCAATAACTTCTAGCGCCACAATATTGGATCTACGAGCATGCAGGATGAGACTGGCGACACTCTGCGCAACTCCTCGAGCGTTTCTAGCTTGAGAATCTTCGTTGGGAATTGCTGGTGACGAGATTGACGCAACGGCATCGTTCCAGGCTCGGTCGGCATCAGCCAGAGCAGGTATGTTCTGAATGGCTATGCAAAGTCTTTGCGCGCGAGCGTGATGGTCACGCGCTGCCTCGACCTCTCCAATCCGAAGAGATGCTCCTGCCAAAACTTGTTCATACCTAACGTGCAGTTCTGGCGGCCCTTCGGGGAGCGCATCTACACATCCTTCAAGGATCTGCATCGCCTGAAGAGGTTGTCCACCGCCTTGAAGCAAATCCGCCTTCGTTAAGTTCCCCAAGCGCGAAAGGAAGCGGTCGGCCGATTGCGTCGCCAGACCGAGAATGTTGTCAATCCTTACTAGGGCCTGATCTCTATTACCTTGACGAACAAGCAACTGAATCCGCGTTAGCTCTGCGTAACGGTGCGCATACAGCGTTCGGTCTGCTTCGCTTCGAATGGATAGCGCTATACGTTCGATGAGCTCACCGCAGGCATCGAGGTGCCCCTGAGTCAGTCTGATACGTGCAAGGGTTTCAAGCACGGCGTTGTTGCGCTCTCCTTCGGAAGGCAGCACGCTCAGTGCGTGTTCGAAATGACCCACTGCACGCTCGTATTCGCCAATTGCATAAAACAAGTTGCCCAAGTTGCCGAGTGCAGAACGGTGCATTCCAGCAGCGCCCGCAGTCGCTGCGAGCGCTGCCGCCGTTTCGCCTCTTTCACGAGCAGTCTCAAAGTCGGATCCCAGCAGTGCCAAGGCAAGAAGCAGGTTGTGAGCGATTGATTCGAGCCAGACGTTCGGGTACGTGCGCAGAATCTCTAAGCCGAGGTTCGCATGTCGCACAGCACTTCGAAGCATGCCTCGTCGACCTTCCATTTCACCGACATGCAAGTGAAGAGCGGCAGTTGTATGTGGATCACCCAGCTTCGTCGCACTCAGGCGCACTTCAGCAAGTAGCGGAGCGACCGCATCGGGACCTGACCGATCTGAAACGATCATCATTAGGAGGTACTGGCTTCGACATAGTCGCTCCAAGTCTTTGCACTCGGCGGCGAGCGACGCTGACCGCTGAAAATGAGCGATCGCTTTGTCTGTGTCACCTTGTTCCAACGCGCCCCTACCGAGGACGTACTCGCAGGCACTCTTCTGGGATGGTGTTAATCGCCGCCGCACCAATAGCGAAGACGCTAGAGACCCAGCCTGGCCAATCCGTCCGACCCGTTCTAGCAATTCAGCACGAAGGATCTGTGACTCGAGGCCGTCCTCGCG